>Ga0194060_10000005_pt1 | contig 166256 bp, 240 predicted proteins | sample SepL225m_MetaG_FD_163427 | JGI IMG/M metagenome (GOLD analysis project Ga0194060, IMG submission 163427) | Anoxic zone freshwater microbial communities from boreal shield lake in IISD Experimental Lakes Area, Ontario, Canada - Sep2016-L222-5m | ecosystem: Environmental > Aquatic > Freshwater... | reverse complement strand
GGACAGAGTTTCATGTTAACCTACAATCAAAGAGGTTATCACCAACACCAAAAATATCAGGGCAATCATACCACCGATCATAGTAATAAAAGTTCTTAGTTTCATCAATCTTCTCCGCAGTTACAATCACCGGTGCCCATAATAGGACCGGGGCAACCGCATTTTGGGCAACCCATCGGGCGTGGTCCTTCAATCTCTCTCAGCACTTCATAGTAGCCTAATGTACCTGCAGGATTCCCTTCAAACATAGCAATTGCTGCGGCCGAATACCCCAGGGCTATAAGCCGCTTTCTTTCCGCTTCGTCTTTCATTCCCATTTCATAAACCCGCATCTGGTACATTGATACGCATCATCATTGTGTCCGTGAGCAAAATATTGCCAGTTGTGTTCACATGCTGCCTGTTGTGCTTCTTTTTCTCGGCGCATTGCGACTTTATCGCGGTGATCTTGAACCAGTTGCTTTTCTTCTTCTGTTAGTTTCATACCTTGCCCTTAGATTCTACAAAATTAATCTTAACACAGAATTTTTTATTCCAACTATTATAAGCATTTTTTATAAAACCGTCTGGTTTATATTTATATCTTCTTTTAGAACGTTTATTTTCGGCCCACCCTGCTAACTAATTCTAAAAAGATCATATAAACTCCTTTGTGTGTAGTGTATTATATGTAATTGATTATTAATTGTCTAGTGGATTAAGGTTACTTTTGAAATGGTTGTTTACTACAGAAGCAAAATATTCTCGACGATATCGGTCTTTGGTCATAATAACATCGGAGCATTCTTTAACAATTAATCTAGCAAATTCTTCTAATGCTTCCTCGGGGCAAATCACATAGGGCGGTGCCGACCCGGATATTACTCGGGCGAACGGTATACCGGCCTGTTCGGCAAGTTCTTTGATTCGTTCGTTCATCATATCTTTATATTACAAGTATTGTTTAAATTTTGCATATCGGCGCATGTATATGCTTGATAGGAATCTTTTAAAATATCCGGCATATCGATGTACTCGACTCTTGCATTATACTTCTCTGCAATTGTACGAGCAACCAACTCAAAAGACGATGCCTGCCCCGTTCCCAGATTCCATAATCCACTCTTATTAATATTCAAAAAATCTAGATGAGTTTTTATTACTTTCTGAACTTGAATAAAATCTCTCATAAAATTTTCACTATTTTTAAATAACTTAATTACGCCAGTTTCCTTAGCCTGCTTTGTAAATTTAAAATGAGGACTTGCTTGATCGCCTTTATGTTCTTCCCCTTCGGGGCCATAGACATTAAAATATCTAAATCCCTGAATAATATTGCCGCCGGGATGATTGCGTACATATCGTTCAAATAAGTATTTACTCCATGCATACGGGGTGCGAGGATCCAATTGGGCATCTTCTTTGAATGTGCTGTTTAGGCCATAAACGCTTGCGCTACTCGAATATTGAAAATTAACACCGTATGTTTTACAAGCATTATACAATTGACGACTAAAATCAAAATTTTGTCGCATTACCTTTTCTATATCTCTTTCGATTGTGCTACTGATTGCACCAATATGTATAACCCAGTCTTGTTCCATGACACTAGGGAGATTACTTTCGCCCCATTCATAAGTTGACACAGAATGTCCTGCGGATTCTAGCGCAGTCAACATGTGGCCTCCTATAAATCCTTTATAGCCGGTCAGTAAAATATTCATTTTTTAATTATCCATCTAGTCTCATATTACCAACCTTCTACGCCGGATACTTCAATCTTAAATTCGCCCTCTTCACCTTCGATTGTGGTCCGTATTGTCATAGAAGTGGTTGAACCTATGCCGCTCGAATTATCCTGTTCAATTAAGAAGGTTTCGATATTAGGAAATTTATCCATAATCTCTACCATCTTCTTTAAATCATCTCTGTGTATGTACATCATTTAACTCCGAATATTAATTAGATCGAATACTCGTAATTAACGGTATCCGTGTTTTCCCTAAAAATCGCAGCACCATTCTTTAAATGGAATCGGCGAGCCATAGGCGTTTTAGGACTTAGTGTGACAAATCGTGTTACTGTTGGATATTGTATGCGAATACTATCGACAGCCTTTAGTAACAGTTCAGCGCCTGCACCCGGTCTGTAACTCCATATCGTATAAAACACCGCCATAGTTGGATTATCGGTGTTAGTCGATAGTTCAGCAACGTTCTCAGGAATCGCAGAGTGGAAGCTGACACATACCATAGCGTCGGGCGTACTATTCGATAAATCGTTGGACAGTACAATAACTATACGACCGTCACTTACTCGGAACTCAGTCGGAATTTCCGGGCGGACAGGATCGTCTTTGATAAAGGATAGAAAGGAATTTAGGGTGTCTTTTATGTAATGTATCATGATAATGATATTTATTATCTGCCGCTAAAAAATGAAATATTAGCACGTTATTTGACTTCAGTGTATTTTCTTTCTGAATACCTTAGCTTCCAAAAGTACATAAAAAGCCATAACCAAATTAATCATGGGCACCAACGAGACTACTGCGATGATGCAAATATCGACAATAGTGATAGAGCCTCGCTGCTTTCGAGTGCCGTAGAAAATACACACAAACGAAAGTAATACTGTTAATAAATAAATAGTTCCCATCATTCAACTCCAAAATGACCTTCGAGTGTTCTTATCGCAACAAGTAACCCATCGTCGAATGCCTGATTATACACTTGGTCACCGGTGCTAACTTTGATCGCTCTTACTTCTTCGATTTGACTAATACTTTCACGAATGATTAATTCCGCAAACTTTTTGTAATCGAAATCACGCAAACCTTCGTGATCACTTCCATAAGGGGCAATCAGTCCAGCTTTTCTTGCTAGGTCTCTCGTAATATCAATCATATACTGTCCAACAGTTGTTGTCGTAATCCCAGTGCCGTGTATCATAAATCTTCACTTCTACGCCGTAGCCGAATAAGCATAACTCTAACGACGGGCCAGCATGATCAGACTTAACAGACCATTGGAAATATATTTTGGCGATATCATACGAATAGCGACAAATTTCAAATTCCCAAGCTTTGTGCTCGGTAATCTTACCGGAACGGCAAAACAAGTTTTGGAAGTTTTCCGTGTACCACGGATTGGTAATACTAAGTTGTAGATTTATCATGTAGTTTATTCGCTTCATTTTCATCGCCATTCATAATTTCGAGCGTGCCGTCGAAATTGTAGCCAATGCCTTTGAGCCAATCCTGGATATGATTAAGCAAGTCCGGCCAAGTCTGTTCACCTGTGATAGTATGCTTTATTTCACGACCCGGGCCAAAGGATGTAACTTCGTCATCCTCATATATAAGAGTATATTTGCTTGTCATATTATTTCTCGATTGAAAATTTTGCTATTGCTTCTCTAAGAATATGTTCAACATAGTGGTTGAGCGTCATATCAGCTTCGTGAGCTTGCGTCATCAATAACAATTTGGTTTCATCATCCAAATTTAATGTTATCGTTATGCGTGTATCATATTCTTTACCAGCAGCAATGGCAGTAGCCTTCTTCAAGATATCTTCTTCGACATCTAGATCGATGAACTTACTATCGTCCAGCGATGCTTCGAAATCTACACCGCGTAGATCTGCCTCAGCCCTGTGTGCTTCCAGATAGTCTGGATGAATCCAACGATATTCGCGATGGTTAGCATAGTCCCACGCTTGCATTTCATATACCACTTGCGTCTTTGTATCAAAGATGATACTGATTGAGCAGCCTGTGTCGTCATGTTTCTGGTTCCAGAAATCCATGTTATAGGCATCCGAACCATAACATGCCCAGCCGTAGGTACTACCTTCAGTAATTTTATACTGAGTGCATTCCATAAAATCTTTAAGAGTAATAGTCATTTTGGGTCCTTAGTTAATTTACAAATTAGCATAAAATCATCATAGGCATTTCTCACTGCCTGGTTATTTAACAGTTTATCAGCTTCCTCCTGCATCGCTTTTACAGCGGCATCGGCTGCTTCTTGTGCAGATGGCCACTGAAGTGCATGTGTTTCTTCACCAAACGATGCTGCCAATGCATCCCATGCAATCCGTTGTTCCTCAGTCAATAGAGTATTTCCTTTGGCTGCTCTTAAATCTGACTCACGCATTATAACACGAGAGATAGCATCTTTGCAATATCTACCAGCTGCAATCATCGGTGCAAATGCAGGATCAATGTCGTAATTCCGTTGCTCGCCGTTCTTATATTTCATCACTAAGTGATTACCATACGGCATAGCATTATAGAACTTGGTCCTATCGTCATATTCCCTAACAGGGATATATTTACGACCTTCCTTCTTATAGAATATTGTTTTCATTGCCAGAGTATGTTTCGGTTATATCTTCTACTTCGGGATTACCATTCATAGTTACCCAACGACCCCATACATACATTGCATCTCCATTGAATCCCGAGTCTCCCGTTAATTGGTAAATTCGGCCACTGCCTGACACACCTTTAAGAGATTTAGCATCAAATGTTTGAATTGCAGAACTGACACGACCTTCATAGCCTGCATATCCTACGAAATGTATAGTATCACCTGTTCCGTGAAAATCGGCCTTAGCACGATAGATTCTCCATTGTGTTAATTTTGTATTTGGTTCCTGTGTTACATCGGCGGGCTTCCATATGCTAATACTTTCCAAGTGGTCTATAAGTTTTTCAAAATTTGTTGTCATATCCGATCCTTTGTCCTATTATAGTACAAAGTCTAAAACTAGTCAATCTTTTAGATCTACCTTGTTAACAACAAAAGGCTCTATTTCCTTAAACTCGGTTTCAGTGGCCTGGTAGAATTTCCATTCATTTAATTCGACACAAGTTAATCCAGCCCATTTCTTCGGCGCCACACCATGCTGCGAATATCCGCCTGTAATCGACCAGCGGCATTGCCATGCACCTGTATCGATACACGTTTGGCCCACAATAGTAATTGGGCGATGTAATGTAGTGTGGCCACAAATAATGTGAGATAATTCGTCATTAAACATGCCCGTCATGTCATTATATTTAATTACTCTAAGTATCTTATCTCTATTACTTAAATCGCGTTCATACAATTCGTAGTATATGCACCTGTGCCAAGTAAGTGAGTCGCCTTCATAACATGGAACAGTTGCTATTTTTCTTACGTCATCCGGGTCAGATAAAATTTCATCCGAAAGAGGTACCCGGACCTCCGGGAATTCTGCGTGAATGATATGAAACTTTTTACCATTCTTTACATCTACTGTAATAAGGTAAGGCAATTCCTCTACAAGTGGCAGTAGATCAAACAGGGCAACACTATGATCGGAAGGTATCAGAGCCGGATTCTTTTTATCGTTTATTGCTTCTATTCCCCATTGTCCACCATTATTAAACCACATACTATCAGTCCCGTGCGGCCAGTGGAATTTTTCAAGCATCATCTGTTCATGATTACCTAACACAGCATGAAACCAAGGCTCTCTAATTAGTTCCAAACATTTGAGATGGTCGGGACCTCGGTCGACCAAGTCACCAACGGAAATCATACGGTCGATAGTAGTATCGAAATTAATATTCTTTAGCAAATTCTGAAGCACATCGTAGCAGCCGTGGAGGTCTCCGATCACGAAATCGCGACCTAATAAATTCGTCTCTAATGTCTTTAATGCATCCTTCATTCTTTAATTCCCCATACCTTCTTTGTAGCTTCTAATGTAAATGCACCACTCGTTGTAATGCGAGTTAAAAAATCTTCCTCTTCCTGTGTTAGTACGGGAATCGGTCTAATCTCATACCAAAATTCGTAAGAATCGTTTTTACCGAAATCTTCCTCTTGTCTTGCACACTTATCGCAAAATGGATGATCGCCCGCAAACTGAGTTGAACGAATCCATACAGTGGGAGCATTGCATATTATACAAAATTCCTCTTTTATTTTTGTCATTCTTCAACTCCGAAATATTCTTTTATGTCTGATGCTAACGCCTTGCATTCTTGTCGGCAAATTTCTTCCGTCCCAAGATATAGGCGAAGAGCAACAACATCTAAACATTCGCGGACAATGAGTTCAGCAAACTTATCCATTTCTCGTCCATATAATTCGTATAAAGGAAATTTAGATTCAATCAATAGTTCTTTAATTCGTTCATTCATTTTATACCTGCTAATACATTTAATACTTTTTCTTGATCTGCCCAAGCTTTTTCTTGATCAACTCTAATCTTCAGATACTCGCGTATGTGTCTGCGATTGCTCCAAATAAACTTTTCGTATTTTAACAAACTTTTAGCACACCCTTCACATTCATAAACAAATAACATACCGCCAAGCTCAATATAACCGAAAGAATCATTGCTGTCTTCTGGAACGCTATGATCTTTACCACAGCTACAATGCACACATGAGCCACCACCACCCAGCCCGGCATCCCACATCATATCGCTGGCTTTTTCGGTGGGTTCTGTATAATTTGGCATTAATTGTCCCAGAAAAAAGCATCGCCCAAACTTTGCTCGAGCTCGCTGATTTTATCTTCCAGTCTCTCAACTACTTTATCCTTTTCGTCCTCGAGGCTAGATAGTTGTTCCTGCAAATATGTTATCTGTCCACGCAGATGGCTATTTTCCTGTTGTAATTCATATATCCTTTCGTCCTTCGAATCATTCATTCTATCAGTCCTTTGCGCTTTCTGCGTTCAATTTCTTTCTTATATTCTTTCGGAGACCATTGCTGCCCGTTGATCCAATATTCTTTTGGATGTCCTGTAGCATCAACTGCCGGCCCATCCAGACGATGCAATTTTCCATCTACAAACCAAAACCTACTCTGCTTATGTCTATATGCGGGGCCGTCTTCACGATGAAGTTCACCGTCTTTATACCAACCTTCGAAATCATACTTTCTACTAATATGTGATGGACCAAAGAGTCTATGAAGTACCTTCTTTTCTGCGAAGGCCGATTCGGGTTGTGGACTACTCGATTTACGATATATAACATCCATGGCACCTGTGCCAGATCCCCACCAGTCTTCCCACAGCTTACCACGCACATAATAATGCGGTCTAACAGGGTTCATAAATTCTTTATCGATGGTAAGAGCTTCAATTAGCCGATCACCTTCTCTATCGTCGTGCTTAGTCATATTATTGTATTTTACACTATCTGTCAAAGGTAGAGTATGTCTCCAAGAACCTTTCGACATCGCCACATAATTTTATTGTAATAGCATCGCTCTCTGAAAATAATATCAATCTCTTTTTTGTAACAAAATAAGGATAATCTATCTTAGACATCGCCCGTTGATGTCTGGACTTAATGGTATCGGGTAGCTCAAATGAATAAACAGTAAAGATAGACTTAACAATGATAAAACCAGTCAGTGACAATCTCACACCATCGGGATGATGGAATAAGAGTTTGTTGAGTTGGTTATCGTCTAACGATGCTGCCGTCTCATACTTACTTCTAACTTCGGTAAATATAGCCGCTTTAAGTGGTAACATAAACTATTTATAATAACCAACGAACAATACCTACAAGATTTATAACAACAAAGAAATAACTCTGATATATTATAGATTTAGAAGCATCCGAATCTTTTAATAAATAAATTGTTGCTATGTTAGATAAAAGAAATAACAGGAATGCCCAACCTGACACAGAGATTTTCAGTGCCATGAGCATCGAGCCTGCGACCGCTCCCCAAAATGATGTGTGATCTAAAAATGATTTCATATTACATTATAACACAAGATAAGATAAATAGCAATATGAAGATTAAAGAAGCTATATTAGAACCTGCAATATCTCACTTAATTCAGCTTTGTAAAGAGGAATTAGGTATAAATGAATTGCCACACATCCATCTCATAAGTAATCAATCCTTTATTGAATCTGGAGATAAGAAATCTTTCGGTGAGTTCAATGGAAACCATGTTAAGGTAATTACAAAAGGTAGACACCCATTGGATGTCATGCGAACACTTGCTCATGAACTAACACATTGGAAACAACAGTTAGCAGGTGACGAGATGGATGGCGAAGACGGTAGCGATGTAGAAAATGAAGCTAATGCACTTGCCGGGATAATTATGCGTAAATTCGCAGAAAAATACCCCGACTGCTTTATGAGTTCTATCCCTTAATATTATATGCCCGTGATTATTAAAGGTTATTTGTTATCTATGATAAATAGTATATGCAGAATATTATTTTATCAATTAACAAAATATTAGAAGAAAATACATCCTATATGGCATATAGGAAACACATCAAGAATCAGTTTCCTGAAATTGATAAACAATTATCAGAGTCTAAATATAGTTACGCCGAGGCATTATATTTGTTGTTACACCAATTAGATATCCGTCCCGCCTGTAAATGCTGCACTAAAGAATTAAAATATACAGACAGAACCGCAGGATACGGTGAATATTGTTCTCATAAATGTTACGTGAAAAACGGATGCGGAACAGTTAAGAGAAAAGGAACTAATTTAGAAAAATATGGGTGCGAAAATACTCTTGGGAATATAAAAATTCGTGATAAGAGACGAATCACTATGATAGAAAGATATGGATCTGAATTTCCTTTACAGAATACAGAACTAAGGGCCAGATCCTTAGCCACATACAAAAAGAATGACCAAGCTGTTATTCTAAAGAAGAGGAAAGATACATTGCAGGCCACATATGGTGTCGATAAGGTGTGGAATATACCAGGCATCGAAATTCGTAGGAAAGATACAAATATGAAAAAATATGGTGTTGAGTATGCGATGCAACTTCCAGAAGTTGCAGCACGAGGTGTTGCAACCCGAATTAAAGAAGGTGGTAATAGAACATTTAAAAATAGTAGTATGGAAGCAACACTCTATATTCGTCAATATATTAAAGATAAAAATTATAATGTCGGTCAAGTAGCATATACAGATAAAGAAATAAATCTATATGAATGGGGGACATACTTTGATGGTAGGTGGAATATGTTTGACTTAACTGTATTCGAGACAGGCTTTCGTGGTGACATAAATCATATCATCGAAGTATTGGAATATCATGGCCCGTTTCACTATACAGAAAAAGAAGTATTAGAAAAAGGAAATCGCCCTTCTACTCCTTGGAAAAATTGTAAGGTGACAATAAAAGAAAGTTTCGAAATAGACGAATCTAAACGAAACTTTCTTAAAGAACGAAATATTCTATTGAATGAAATTAAACCAGAAAAGTATTGGGCTGGGAGAGCTTAATCATTTTCGGTAATAATTGTGCCTTGTGTGAGAGCAACCACACTAAAATCAGAAGTCTTAAACATCTTATTTAATCTTTCAGCAAGATTGAAACAATGTCCCTTGTTGGAAAATGCACACTTTTTATATTTTGGACCAGGATAGGATATGAGATGGCTAAGTGTTCTTAAGTTTATGGGCTTTTCTTGGTAGAATACAGCGTAGATTGCTTCGGCTTCAAGTACTTGCTCTGCCTTATATTGTTTGTTAACGTTCTCTAAAAGTACGGTGGGTTTTGGTCTCGCCATGTGAGTATTCTCCAATAATATGTATATATTTATCAAAAAATACACTTTTAATGAGTTTCTAAAATATCAGATAAATAATAGATTATGAAATTACAAGAATTAATCCGAGAAAACAGATTAGAGCAGACCCGATATAATGCCGAATTCGACAAGGCTAACGGTCAGTGGGAACCTAGCCGTCCCAAAATGATACCTACTTATTCAGTCTTTATAAATGGTAAACACTGGAAAGATTTTGAATCAGAAGAAGCTGCACTGAAATCTGCAACCTCTCTGCATAATAAGAATCCACGTCTTAGAGTGGATATTATACCGTATAAAAGGTAAGACCCGAAGGTCTTACTATAGGTGCCCGCCGTCTATTATTCGAGTTGTTTCGGCGGGTGCATTGATAACCACTTCGAGTGGTTTTTCTTTTTGTACTAATATATCGTCGATTTCTTTCAACAGTCTATTTGCTTGTGTTATAGACATCCTGTATTCTACAACATCTTTCTTAACGTTCTGTAAACGTAATCTGAGTTTATTTATTTCCAACATTGTCTGAATTCTTTTGTTTGCGATTCTTTGTTAAGGCACTTCTCATCTCTAATTCTGTCTTGAAAGGGCCTGCATATTCATACGTTTCTAAGGTAGAAAATTTAGGACAAAATGCGGGCATCCAGTTCTTAGGAAAATGCAAGCAATAATAACCTGCACTATAATACACATTGCTGGTCGCTTTTTTACTAAAGAGCGGCAGTTTATTGCCTTTTATTAATACCTCGGTAGGGCTATCGAAATCTACAGGGTAGCCATTTATGAAATAATTGGTAATACATTCTTTCTCTGTCTTGTCAACCACATTTTCAAATACATCTTCGTTGAAAAATTTATTGACTTCTTTTCTATCTACAAATTGTTGTTTCACGCCTTTAACCATTAACACATACTGGTTACGAATTTCAGTTAATAATCCTACACGGTTATCTTCTGTATCACTAATCACCAGCCAGCTGGTTTCCGTGATAGGTTTTAATTTTACGGACATTCTTTTTCCTTTTAAGAAATGTATTTAGCACGAAGCATAGGCATAAAATCTACAGAGTTATCGCCTATCTTCTTTAATTCCCATCTACCACAAAATTTCATGAAATGGTGTCCGATCTCAATTGCTGGAACTGCTTTTCTTCCAGTCTCCTCTGCAATGATTTGTAGACATTCTATCTTGATATCGTCCGGTATCTGTGTTAAGTCTATCAGCATACGATTAAATTCATAACGCTCTCTAACGATTTGTTCTTGTTGGTTATGGTCTACCCATTTCTGCAACATAAAATTATGCCAGCTAAATCCTTTGGCTGTCTGATCGCCGAATGCTTCGCGGATACCCACACTCGACTTTGTGCCTTTTTCCCGAACACCGGGATAGGCACTAAAAATATTGTCTGTCTTATCCCCACGGACGCATTTTAAGAACAAAGCATATTCATACCACTTATCTTCACACACAAAGGTGGGATTTCGTTTACCGGGCTTAATCTTAGCATCGGATGACAAGATGAATTCGAGTCTCTTCCCGTTATCGTCGTAAACTCCATCTTGTTTTATCTGGATGTCCTTGACAGGATCATACAACATAACACCGGGATATCTTAATAACTGAAAGAAATCTGAGTCTGAGCTGATTACTATGTGTTTATCGTCGGGGTGTGCCTCGATAAACATTGCAATCATGTCGTCTGCTTCTGCATGTTTATTCTGTAATACAGTTACATTAGTCTTGGTGTCTAAGTACTCTACAAGATCATCGAATGCTTCTGTAAGAATGGCATGATCTTCTTGTTCTTTTTGTGTTAGCAATGCTCTGGCCGCTGTACGATTACCCTTGTAATCGGGGTAGACGTGTTTTCTCCACGAGTGGCCTTCTATAAAGAATACAGTATGAGTACCATTAAATTTATTGTACTCTTTTTTCATACTGCTAAGAATAAGGTGCAATGCCATCCCTATCATACTATCGATGCCCAATGCAGGATTGGTCATTTTAATTTGGCGGTGAAATAGATTTGCGCCGTCTGTATGGATAAATGTGTGCATGTCTGATTATACTATATTTAAGGGTGACTGTCTACTGGCTAGATTGTAAACTTACAACGAGTCGCTTACACTAGGTCGACGCTTAACAACATTGATCCGTTCAAGAAGCGCCTGGTATTCTGCTGGGTGTGAACGCCAATATACTACGCAGGATTTCTGGGGGCGTTCGACGTAATGATCGAATAGGATTTCTTGGCGTTTCGGATGGATTTCATGCTGAAGACACCCGGGGACTGGATAATATTTCCAGCAGAGTTTCTGATGTTTTGTCATTTTCTCGCCACCTAATCTGGCCTTCATAGCATAGTAGGTCCTTAAGTGCATTATTTGTACCCACGTCTACCTTCACCAAACGCCTTAGGGGTCGAATTATCGTTTGCATTCCAGCGTCTCATTGCTTCCATGTTGGCATCTGAATCTGCAGTGAAATCACCCGTACCATCGAATTCTTCTAATGCTACATTTCTGCATACTTCCATAAACCACTGATTAACAATGCTATCGGGAGTTGGGCCTTCATAACCTTCTTTCTTAAGATTCTCTACAAACAACTCATTCCAGTCTAATTCGAAGCTACCTTCTAACGATTTCTTTCCACCAAAGTCCATGCTTAATACAGTTACCCATGGCTCACCTTTTAATGTGGCAGTTTGTTTGCCGTGTTCGAGTTCGGTAATCTTTCCTTGTTCCTTTTTAAGGTTCAACAATGCTTGTTTTCTTTCCCCGTCGTCTTTAATGAGTGTTAGAAGTAAGTGATCATATTCGTCCTTGTCTATAACGCCTCTTCTTAATTCCAGATCATTAAATCGTTTAAAATAAGTATCCTCGTCGAGCTCGTCTTTGGATAACTCGAGTAATTTCCGCTCTAATTCGAACCCCGATAATTCATACTCAGCTCTGGCTCGCTCTCTTGTTTTTCCGGCCATTCCCCATGTAAATGGCAATAGTGAAAAGGGTATTAATTTTTTTGACATCGTTATTCCTGTGTATAGGTAGAAAATTTACGTAAATTTTCTAGGTTCAGATTTTAATCTGAGAATGATATTTTAAAATCCAAATCTGAAATGTAAATCTGACTTTGATATTCCATTATGCCATGCTTACATATAAATGCTGTTGCAGGTTCAGTCTGAATCCGTGATCAAGACAGTATTTACCTGTGTATTCGTGATTGCGCTGATTTTCTGCCAAGTTCAATAACCCGGGTTCCCAGAAAGAAATCACCTCGTCTACCGTAGATCGTTCTGCCATTGTGATCTCGCCTTTCTCTGCTCTGAGGAGTTTAATCTTTTGCGGGAAGTCATTATATACATTCATGGGCGAACAATAGATTTCCTTTTCCGGATTCAATCTCTTCCACTCGTGTGCCCATTCTGGAACGGTGCTATATGGGCTTGCTGGATCTGCACTCATAACAAACTTAAGGCAATCTGCCCGCTTAAGAATCATATCAGTTGGTTCCAGATATTTTGTTGCAACACCATTCTTTTCCGAACATTTGGGAGAACATACCACTGTTACCTTACTAGCAATATACGGACTACTAATGGTGCCATTAGTTTCAATCTGAACTGCTTTGAATCGCTCTAATGCCTTATCCATAAACCCTAATAGGTTAGATTGTAGCATAGGTTCACCGCCCGTAATTACCAAGATTACATTAGGATACATCATCCCAGGAAGTGTGTCTTTAGTTGACGGTATAACCCATTGCGGTGCACATTCTTTTCGTGTGGCAACCCAATAGTTCATAATAGTTTGATAAACTTTAGCATTTATTTCTTGATAGGTCATCCATGTGCCATCATCGAAGAATGTATCGCAAAAAGAACATGCTAAATTACATTTTGATAGTCTGATGAATAGTGCAGGTAACCCCGCATAAGGTCCTTCACCTTGCAACGTAAAGAACATACTTGTAACATACAAGCTATCTTTAGGTGCTTTATCAAAAAATTTCTTACCGATTATAGTATTAGTACCAAACATTATTCTTTATCCTCGAATTTAACAAGTTTAACTTTAACACCTTCGAATTCATTATTAAATGCATCATATACAAATCCTGAAACTTCTTCACAGCCAGTGACACCACGAGCATTAATATCAGACCAAAATTCGTCATCTGTTTCTTCTATCACAAATTCGAATATGTATCTTTTCATATATAGTCCTTATCTGATATTATAGTGATTTTCGACATGTAAGTCAAGTCACCCATCGGATTATACACCAGATGAGTCGCCCCACGTATGCATATATTTAGATAGTCTTATCATCTTATTAACACGGGCTTTTTCTATTCCAGAAGCGGTAACACCGAGATTCGCGTTAGTAACCATATCTACCAACGCTAATACATCGCCTAATTCCATTTCTAAATTTTCAAGATTGGTTGTTGTAGAAGCTGGATTCTTACCTACTACACCAAATCGTTTAATTTTAGATGCTGCCTGAATTACTTCAGCACATTCTTCCTGAAGAATATTAAGACATTCTTCCTGATGATCATTTACTTGTTTCAAACTTTTTCTCCCAATTCCATGCATGTGAAATAATATCTCTTATATTATATTGAGGTTTCCAGTGTAATATGTTCTTAGCTTTATCTATACATGCCGTTAATATTGCAGGGTCTCCTTCACGAGGTCCTGCGTATTCATATATGGGCTTTTTGCCAACTACTTCGCTTGCATATTTCACTAGTTCTATTAAACTTATACCTCCAGTACCGCCACCTAAGTTAAATATTTCATTACTATATCCAGCATTAAGGAATTCTATCGCCTGTACATGACCATCTGCTAAGTCAGCTACATGAATGTAGTCCCTAACACAAGTTCCGTCTTTAGTAGCATAGTTGTTACCAAATATTTGAAACACTTCGTTATTCATTATTTTATTACATATAACTGGGATAACATGAGTAGCAGGTCGCTGTGTATATCCGAATCGACATTCCGGATCGGCCCCGGCGGCATTAAAGTATCTAAATGTTATATACTTGATGCCATATGCTCTTGCATAATCCCTGATCATTAATTCGCCTGCTGTCTTAGACGATGCATAGGAATTCTCTGGATCATAATACATATCTTCTTTTAGATATAGCGCTCTGCCTTGCCGGCCATATAAATTTCCGGTAGAACTAAAGATGATATTTTTTATGCCTATAGCGACCATATGATCGAGCATAACCTGCATTTTTACCACATTATTCGTGTAATATTTAGCCGGCTCTGACAGGCTTTGCGGTACAATATGCTCCGCTGCTAGATGTACTATTGTATCAAATTTAGTTGTATTTGTTTTAATGAAGTCACAATAATCTGATTCGATAACTTCGCCCGGACCATTCCAGTTCTGCGTATTCTTATCCACAATAGTAATTTTGTGGCCTTCTTCATGTAACTTATATACTACTTGCGTGCCTATAAATCCACAGCCTCCGGTAACCAGAATGTTATGTCTTTTCATTAGTTAGGAAAATATTCTAATATTCCGCCATTAATGTTATCTTCGTAAATCTCTACCTTAATGTATCTACCTTCATATCTGTATCGAATTTTATCGATAAGCTGTTCTGCTAACATCTCACAGCTCATATAGTCCATTTTTAGTTCTTCCAGATATAAGGATTCCAGCCATCGTCTAAACTGAATGAATTCTATATCACGATTGTTCTGGAATACTTCAACAGTTACAACAAAGTAAAAATAGTGGAAGTGTTCGTGTCCTAAGAAAGATACATCATCCCAATTACCCGTCTTTAAGGTAGGATCTGTTAATGCTTCCGGATACCTATGTGTACCTTCTTTAGTAAACTTTACGTTTATATATCTCTTAATCATACAATCTCTTCGATAATACCCAATATCTCTGCAACTACAATCATTGTACCTGCAAAGAATAGATTCCCTACAGCAAGGCTGCACCCTGCGATAATACGTAATGCACTCTTAACGAAACTAACTCGTTGATGTAATTTTGGGTCTGGCTGTCTCATTTCTTAGCCTTTACTGTTTTCGGTTCTTTCGCAGATAGCGGGTCTTTCGTAGTACCAGCCGTATATGCTTCAACTGCATCATTAGTAGTCTGAATAGTACTCGTTTTGACGGTCTGGATTTGCGTTTCTTCATCTTCCGGTTTCAGTTGTGATTTAGCGTCTGGATCAAGTCCTAACTCTGCTTGATTCTTTACATCGCTCAATGGCTTATTTAGCGCCTGTTTGGGCTGCTCTGTTGTAATAATAACATCATCTACATATTCACTCCAACTTGTGAAGCGATTGCTATCTGTTACTTCGTGATGATTCATACACCATACACCGGGATTTGTTGCACCAAAATTAATGTCATCAATCTTAATTGTTAAATTAATGTTGGATGTATTTACATGAGGAATTGCAACACTTAGAACTGGCACAAAGTTCCTAGATTGCCATACATCCTGATTTAAGATATTGAGTACCATACCATGTTTATGCGCTGGATAATCTAAAGATACCATGAATCCTGCATTAAGCAAGAACAAGATTTGTTTATCCCAGTCAGAAGCTAGTGTGTTACCGACCATATACTTTCCGTTTACCATGTCGACAGAATCGAACGACCTGTTAGCACTAAGGAAGATGTGCTTGACGCCATATTTCTTAGCGTGATCCAAGATAGTTTGCGTATCCTGTAATCCTACTACAAATAATGTCTTCTTGTTAAATGCCGGTGTCTGCTCAATTTCGGGGCCTACAAAAAATGTTACGCCTTCATGACCTTTTCTTACAAATTCGCTCATATCATATCCTTAATAATTGGTTTATTAAACCGGTTGCTGTGAAGTATTCCTTCAGTAATTCGGGGGCTAATCTGTCCCTTGTATCTTTGCTAATAATGTCGTATTGTCCCATTGTGTTCTTTATCAATGTCACAATATCGTCTTTATGTTTATAATAGTCTTCCATGCTACTTGTCCACTCATCCGGATATAAGTATCTTTTGTCATACATCTCTGAATAACTTAATCTATCTGGTAACATTGGTATAACACCTAATAATGCACCTTCGAGGGGACTTATCCCTAATGTCTCTTGTAAATTGGCCGACCACATAATTTTCGACTTAGCTAATAATTTATGATATTCGTGCTTAGTTAGCTTATTATCCTGGCACACAATAAATTTATATTCTGGAAGTGATGCTGCCAGATCCCTAAATATTTCTACTTGCTTTTCTGGTGCGAGTCTATGTGGGAATATAATGATATCTTCTTTTTCGCTAAAATCGTACCCATTAAACAGGTTGGGCATATATTCCATTGGCCAACCTGTACGTACGATTTTCTTATCTGCGATCATGCCTAACTTATCTTCTTCGTGCCATGGATTCTCAGCTAATCCGTTTTCTAACAAATTGTCCACAAACATGTCGATGTGAAATTTAGTAGCAAAGTAGTTGTGATCAAAAGCGTGATAGAAACTCTTTTCAGCGTATCTAACCCAAGGCTTATCACCTACAAGGCGTCCCAGAAAGTCATGGGGATCGTAACTGCCTGCATGCCATAGTCCGTGAAATGTCCAATTATGCCCCAACAAGTCATTCATGTATCTTAGTTGAACAACTGTGGGATTCCACGCATCTGTGAATAAGAAATGATCGTCGGGTGTTACCTTACCGCTATTATAGAATTCTGTCCAGTTACACAACTGTGAACTTTTCCAATAATTAGTATCCGAGAAGTTTAAAAACGCACCCGGAGTGACTTGTGTATTTTTTTGAATTCCATCTACTTGAACTATGTTGAATTTATGTCCGCATTGTTCTTCTAACATAGCAGGGACATGACTATGCCATTGCCCCGTATATCTAGTCTCTATAGGCTCTATACTAAAAATCCAAATTGTCGGTTTTACTTCCATTCTATATATCCTCTGGAATAATTCTGCGGCCGGTTAAGCCCTTCTTCGAATGCTAGTTTAACTTGCGTCTCCCTATCATACGACTTTGTCCATAATCCGCTTACATCCAAATCACCATATCTTAGCAGTTCTTCTGCCAATACCATTGCACTGTAGAATGATTCGTTTCTCGGACTTGGAAACTTCACATCTACTGCGTTCCAGAGGAACTGTGAGAACGATGTTACTGCTGGCGGATGCTTTTCTGCAGCAAGTACAATTATAGCACGTTCCTTATAAACATTCAAGTTCAGATACTCTGGTTTATCAGATAAGTCTATGATATATTCGAAGCCTTTATTCTGGACATCTTTTAATTGTTTCACTTCTGCATTATTCTGTTTTGACCAGAAATCTTTGTTGGCTTCGCCGACTACAACTACTTTATTTTCCCAATATCTGTCGAGTATTGTATAAACAACTGTTGCTAAAAATCCCGTACCTAACAATAAAATATCTGTATTTGTAGTCGGCACTATACTCTTTGCAATGTTAATGCCGCAAGCGATAGGTTCTAAAATAAATCTAGGATTACAATCGGGGACCTTAACAAACATCTTATCCGGGCAGTTATAATAATCTGCAAATGCTGGCTCTCCACGAGTGCCAACATAGTCACCTTCCTTAACGGTTGTTATATCTTTACCTACCTTAGTAACTACACCCAGACTTTCGTGTCCTTGTATAGTCTTGGGTAGCATCTGAAATGTACCACAATACATATCGATGTCGGAACGACAAACACCAGTATAGACAGACTTTACTTCGATTTCATTCGATTTAGGTTCGGGTTTATCCCATTCCTCTTCTACGATGTCTTGTTTACCGGTTGTATAAAAAAGTCTTGTCTTCATTAAAATCTCTCCAAAAATCTATGAATTTCTAAATCCAGTGAATAGCTATCGGATGTATTTGTTAACATTTTACCGTATGCTTCTGCGGGGCATAATCCAAACACCCATTCATATGTTGTGCCATCTTTAAAGTACAAAGTGATAGATTGTTTATCGTATCCCTCTTTCCAGGCTGCATATAGTTTTACAGAAATGCCATTTATTGTTGTTATTGCAAATGCTGTATCATCTACATCATATACACCGTTAGGATAAACTGTCCCGTAATCTGTGGAAGAAATTGACGAAAGATTCCATCTCTGGTAACTGGATTGTTTGAATGATGTTTTCTTTATAATATCTTCACCAAATAATTTTACAGCAAAACAATACAGGTGTGGCATTAAATCACGCGAGATCCCGCCAAAGGAAGAATCCTTATCAGTGAACCAGCTACCGGGGTTAGGAATACGATTATCGTTTATCCAATTAATATCGATACCAATTACTTTCTTGCTTCGTACTAATTCAAATATATCGCCATAACTATCTCTATACAAGTTATTTTTTACTAAATGGAATGTTGTGTTGGCATACTTATATTTAAGTTGACTCCATGCCCACGAATCTACAAGGCCCGGTTTCTCTACAAAGATTTGTTTTGTACCTGTCTCTGCCAATCGTTCTGCGATAGGCCCATGCGTAAAATTGGGTGTGCAGATTACTGCTATATCGTATGCTTTATTAATTTCCGATGCATCTCTATATGTAGCATTATCTGTTCTTGCATCTAATACATCTACATCGTAACCTAACTTCTGTAATTCGGGCCAATAGACGTTAGCGCCTATTCCGCCGAACCCTGCCAATAATGCTTTCATTTAATCTCCCGAATGTTTTAATAGATATACTATCATATCTGATTCTTGTAATAATATTGCTTGCTTTGGATATATAAGATAAGACTTTTTACCATACGACGATATAGATATAACACGTATTAGTTTAGGTGTTATTTTAATAACCGCACCCAATACTAAATTATTATTTCTACAAAAGGCGACGTGATTTCCTACTGAAATCGCATTGTCTAATAAATCAGTATGAACTATGCTTTTTGCCGCCATACATTGTTTGCATCTGTTTTATTATTTCGTTATCTATTTCTTTGGTTATCTCTGCTGACATAACAGCCAAGATCTCATCTTCTAAACGCTCGTCGAGTGTTTTATAAGGTTGGCTTAGACGGCGAACAATCTCGTCTGCCCGCTCGTCTTCAGTCATATCTTTGACGTTCTTAAAATACTCCCGAGGACGGATATCCTGGATGTAATTAATCGATATACTTTCGGATATACCGATAGGCTTTATCTTATCTGTCATAGTCGATAACACGAATCAACTTATCACCCATCCAATGAGAACAATTTTCATTATCATCTTTTGCTAAGTCTTTGAGCATATTGTCGAATTCTTTCTTAGTAATTTCTCTACCATCGATAATAGTTTCGCCTAAGTGACGTTGTGTTACTTCTGTAAACACATCCGCTTCATTACCAGAATCAATCATTGTTACTTCGTCATAGGCATGTTCGAGCTCGTTTGCTTCAATAACATAACGGCATCTAAATGTAGAGATTGTATCCACAATGTATAGTTTCTTTTTCATATTTTCATCCTAACCTTCTTAATCTTAGTCCGTTACTTTTGTGCCGTATTTTAATGCGCTTAGGCCGACACCCCCTGTCATGGTAGTCCGGATCAGTGTCTGAAAATATTGCATGGGCACATATAAGCCCATTCAACATTCCGTGCATGTATTGTACACTAGGGTCGCCCGCAATTACGCAATCACTTTGTATGCCAATCAAGTTCTCTAAAGAACTAAGATCCTTTTGTAATCGTTCATTCATTTTCAGATGCTGCATCTTTATCGTAGTCTGGATACATCTCCGGAGGATCCATAGTTTCTAGATTCATATTATTATCTGCATCTCTTCCAAAACTAATATCTTTAAGAAATAGCGTATAGTCTTTGAGCATCTTATATGGGTCTTTTGTTTCGGGATCAAACAGTTTCTCGGCAAAATCATTGAACAATAATATTGAATTCGGTATGTACTCGCTTAATTTGGTATTCTTGTTTAAATACATGTACCAATTTCTATAATCGAATCTTTCCCATTCGGCTTCATCTATAGCATCGTGATCAAATAAGCTACATTCTCCCAACGGAGTAATTTTCTTAACTACCGGCTTCATTCTCGCATATTCCATATCTGCTAATCGGTTGACTTCCTGAACAGCCTCTAGATGATTATGAACATTGTGCGCCATGATAATTGCATATGAAGTAGTATCCCAGCTCGTTTTACCTATCTTACCATGTTTGTTCTCATCATCGGGACCCATAACGCATATATCACCGGCTGTTATTCTCTCCATAATGGGACCACCAAACGGCATTGCCATTTTAGACCCTTTAAGTCGCTTATCGTCTAATCCCTTATCCATAGAATAAGTTAATCTATTAGTTGTATGGTGATTATAAGTATATGATAATGCATATCCGCCGGCTGCAACAAACGGGGATGCAGCATCAAAACTAATATTTACATTGGGATTAATGTGTTTCTTAAGCTGCCGTTCGATTGATGTCAGATAACATGCCCAATCTAATCTACCCACACCAAGAAAGTGAATCCAATCTTTACCTTCTAATAACCCCTCGTCACGAAGATTAAGAAGGCGCTCCAGTGTGCATTGCATATTACGCATATTGACACCAGCAAAAGCATATCCTTCGAAGGTCCTTGCAGGATCATATCCCAGATCATGTTCTACTTTATGTTTGTCGCTAAATGCCTTTACACCCTCGTACCACTTCTTAGATGTATCCGAATCGCTTCCGGAAAGCACATTAAGGAATTTTGTGGCGCCTATTACCCTGTTTTTAATAAAATAGTGAAGATTGTGTATCGAGACGTCTAATGTGTCTTCAAATTTAGTAAGTCCTGTCTTTGCGCTGAACGGCTCTGTTGCAGCAAACGCAGGTACATCGAGTGTCATACTCCAGTCGGATGTATGTTCTAAATATCGAAGAATTTCTTCTCTTAATTTATCCCCTTCCGGACCCTTCACAGTTGCCCAGTCAAGCTTAATAACACCCTTAGCAACCTGAAAACCGCCCGAATCTCCTACCAGAATCGTTTTATCACGCTGACGTCTGTGAATCATAGGCTCTCTATCATCGCACCTATCTAACTTACGTTCAGCATGGCCTGCGGAAAATAATCCATACTTATAGTTAAAATAACTGTAATCCGGATCAAAGAAATTAAGACCTTGCAACCCAAATTCAAACCCCTTCGGTAGACGTTCTACAGGAACAAAGGTTTCGTCCGATAGGTCCTTACCCAAATGTGTTGTATAGAAACCGCTGATAGCTGGCAAGAATTTTGCCCAGCCACCTGCTTCTTGACGTTCTGTAAAATTTATCCTGTTTGCCATATAGTGCAGACCTTAAGCCTTACCAGCTGGCAGAAGATATGTATATTTTCCTATACCGCTGTCAACGTCAATCTTCATCACACCCATATCGGAAAAGCTCATTGTTGCTGTAGCTGTCTCTGTTAATTTCAAGATACTAAGAACTTGCGACAAAGGCCACGACCACTGATGCTTCAATGTACCCGTTACATTGTCAGCGAAAGAAATATCCATCTTATCCGCAGGACCAGAACCCACAGCAAATACTAGTGTGTTCTTGCTATCAACACTAACTGTAAATCTCTTTTCCAAGGAACCCAAAGCACCTTGCATATAAGACAGTTCTGTAATCTTCTTCTTTTCCGGCGTAATAACTACATTCCATGTCGCACCCTTGAACGGCGGAACTTTGATTTGTTCGTTAACCATCGCCTCACCCATGAAACGATAATTTGCAGTAGATTTACCACTGTCGAATTCAATACCTGAAGGAACAGTAGCACCGCCTGGTCGGGATTCCGTAACTATGTCTGTCTTAGCTTTAGGATCCGAGAACGGAGGAAAGTCGATGAAGCTCTTTAACACTGGAATGCGAGATAATCCCACAACAGAATCAATGCCTGCGATAGGCTGATACATAGTTCCAAAAATAACAACAGTCTTATCTGCATCTAGTGCTTCAATCTTTGCATCTGTTGCTGTACCTACAATTTTTACCATATCAATAAAGCCTAACGAATTTGTGTGCTTAATGATATCCTTAAATGAATCTAATAACATGTGAGATCTCCCTTTTGTTTAGTGTATAACTTTTCATGACTGTTGTCAAACGTTTCAGCAATTGCTGAAGTCAAACAACATTTCCAGATGTGCATGTTCTTTGTTGGTTCTGCTAAGATCCCATTTAAGCACACCTAATAAATTTTCGACCTTCTTATCGACAATGCCTGCCATCATATCGTCACTGTCGAATGGCAAACTTAAGAACCATTCCGGTAAATGTGTTTCGTCTACAGGATATGCAATACTAGACAATCTATTTTCGGTTGTTTCTTTTAACTTACAAACAATAATCTTTTGGCCGTCGACGATACGCATTGCATGTTGGTCTTGATTAATTTCCTTTAGCTTGTTCCATGCAAGACTAGCAGATACATGACCCGGTACATGCAAGTTCCCGGATTCTATACCCTTTAACTTTTTAACACCGGCATCTTCGATCTTTTCTCTATAATGCGTTAATCTATTAACTGCGCGAGGAGTACCTTGTTGCCACGGCTTCATGCTTTCAAATGTTTCCTTGAATAGCTTAATTTTTTCTATGACAGCATTTTCTCCCTTACCAGTTAATGTGTCCATTAATATTTCTGATAAGAATTTTTGAACAAACTTAGGCGTATCAGCCCTCTTTAAATCCAAACCCATGGCCTTTACTTTACCTACTTTGCCACTGGCATCAAGTCGAATTCCGTCCTTATCATACATAAGACAAGCATAACGTTTCTTAACAATCCATAATCCTGTTTCGGACACTGTTTCACGAGAACTAGCAATTACACCAGTGGATCGCTTAATGGGCACATTTAGTCTTCCTAATAAGAACTCCGGGAATGTTGCAGATACTGCCTTGGCTAAGGAATTGTACAAATCTACAATGCTTTCCTTTGTCCACTCTATCTCACCTCTATCAATCTCTTCTTTAAGAATAGGATATGCGGAGAAATAACACGAGTCAGTATCGCCATATACGATGCACTTACCATAATGATCATATTCATTTGTTATCATCTCATTAGTCTTAGCAGCCATATGTTTAGTAATTGTTCTGCCAGTTAATGTAGTAGATTGTCCGAGGCGTTGATCAAAGAATCTGCTTCCAGCATTTAACAAAGCGCCGTATGCGGAGTTCAGGTTAATTTTCTTAACTAACTGTCTCTTATCCCAGAAACCAATTATAGATTTCAGTGACTTCTGGTCACGATGAATTGCTTTACCATCTTTTACCATTAAGTTATGTTGGTTCATATATTGAACAACACGCTTCTTATGACCTTCGGAAATAATTTCTTTCAGTTTCTTTGGTTTATATGCTTCGGAATCCAGGAAAGGATCTGCCTTTGATTCTACATCACTTATGTCATCGTTCGTAAACAAATCTGCAGAAACCTTTACGCCGTCGATCTTAGCATTATCTTCTATATCCTGATAATTTACCATGAGACCTTGAAGTATCTTACGCTCGTTATACCAACGAGTTAATAGACTAGGAATAACACCGTCTGTATCAGTTTTGAATATTGTGCCATTTGCGCTAATGCACCAAGGCTGTCCACTCTCAAATATTAAGTCATGAAGTTCTTTACCAGTGACTTCAAATTCGGAACCATCTTCCATATCTAATATCATAGATGTGCCGATATCTTGATTATAGAAATCTTCCATCTCTAGCACATTAAATCTGTCGTTCCACCAAGATGCAAATGTATATTTTGCGCCTTTCTTTTCCCAGTCAGCAATTGCTTGATTAGTACGATCCAATCTAATCTGCCCAATAATCATTTCAGGGCTCATATTAAGAGTTCTAATAACAGATGGATACAGAGACTTCATGTCGGTAGAAGCGATCCATCTATGTAAACCCTTCTTAGGTGTTGCTACCCATCCGCCTGCTGCTCTAGTTTCTCTATCTTCGCCGTGCTTCTTATCCGGGCACACCATATTACGATTATGCGCTTCTATAAGAATGTTTTGATCAGTAACTGCCACAACACCCATAATTGTCTGAATTAACACACAACTCGAATGTGCAATAGAATTAGCCAAATCAATAAACTGTAATTTTCTATCAAGCTGATCCAGCAGTCGTGTATCTTGTATGTTATACTCTAAAAACTTCTTAAAATCGTCATTGTATAATTCATCCAGAGTACCTTCATATTGTACTTTAGTTTCGCCTAGTTCAATTTCTGCAATTGCATTAAGCGCATAACTATGCCGTTCTTCATAGTTGAACTTCTTATAAATTTGCATATAGTCGATAGATATTCTACCGATCAGATCGTATGTAAATGCTTCTTTTCCGCCTCTGTCGTATTTTCTTTCTTTAGGCATTTGTTCCCAGAGACATAGCTTTCGGGCCGCTTGTTTTCCTAAAACTTTCTTTATACGATTAACTACATACGGAATATCATATACTTCCGAATTCCATCCAGATAATACATCGGCATCTTCTACAATGTCCATGAAGGCATTTAACATCTCGCCTTCATCTTTGAATAATACAGTATTACCTACCTGATTAGCAATTTCATTTGCTTCTTCCCAGGTATGTGTATCTGGTGGAATAGCCAAACAAATAATTTCATCCTGCCACTGTAAGTGTACTGATATAGCTGTTATGTAATTATCTGCATCGGCTGGATCAGACCAACCACGTTCTTTATCGAAACTAGTTTCTATATCGAAAAATGCTACGTTTAATTTAGGTGCTTCGCCACTGTGATAATTATGTTCGAGACATCGAAAGACAGGATCTACGTCAGATTCCCAACTCTTGACATTACTGGATAATGTTTTAACAAGTTTTTGTTTTTCGCCAAATGAGCGCGGCGTTACCTTTTTGACTGCGTCGCCAAAAATACTTTTGTGTGAACCACGCGGATCAGTGACAAAGAAATGGAAATCAGGTTGGTACTCTTTATAAACACGAGCCCCGTTTATTCTTTCTACTATCCTGATTGTTTCTTCTTCGCCCGATCTCTTGAAGGAGGCATCAATATACACTTAACCTAAGCCTCCGGCTTTATACAGTTCTTCTAGCTCGTCGAATGCTTCGCGCTGATCATTCATAGTGCCTTTTTGTACAGCCTTTATCAACTTGTTTAGTTGTGCAGGTTTTACTTCTAACTCTTCTGCTATTGCTTTAACCGTGTCGCTTAAACCTTCCTTCAAGTCCTCACATTCCTGTAATACCTGAACTCCGTCTGCAACCAATTGTTTCAATCGTGCAATATTTTCTGGTGATAGTTTCGCCATGTTACTCCTTGAATCTTAGTGTTTTACTTAGCATTTAAGCTAGTGTAACACTGATCTTTACGAAAGTATAGAGTTTCTTAGTGAATATTCATTTATGAATTCGTCTAAATCGGATTCCCATACTATAGTCACACTATATCCTTTCTGTTCTAAATATTTAATTCTTTCGCTATCTAATTTTTGCTTCTCTTGTGCGGATATTTTCAGATATGGATGTATGTAGTCCTCTTTATATATTTTAGGATTACAATGCCAATAATCCCCGTAAATTTCAATGATATGATTAGTTGACTTATTTATAAAGTCAACGGTATAGTAGCTTACTTGTATATTGTTTTCATAATCTGTGAGATATGGCAATAATTTAGTTTCTAAACTACTTCTTCTATCTTTTAACAATACTTCATTCTTTTTACTCATTGACAACGAGTTTTGTTTACGCCGTATTTCCGCCACTTCTGGACCATATATTTCTACCCATGTCTTTCCTTTAAACCTGCCTGTATTCGCCCTTCCGATAGCATTCTTAGATTCTATACTGTGCTGCATACCTACACGAGGATAACCGGTAGTCTTCCAACGAGCGGTCCTGCGTTTAATTCCTTCTTCACTTCTTTTAATGTATTCGGGGGATTTCTTTTGCTCTAAACTTTTCTGACGATGGATATCTCTTGCTTCCGAATCGGAAAATTGTTTAGTTGTTATCTCGTGTGCCAAATGATTCTTGCAATCTTTAGAACATGTTTTGGACGGTCTTTTTGGATTTTTAGGTTGGAACTGATTCTTACAAATAATGCATACGCACATAACATTGCCTCCTGTAAATATTTATCAAATAAATATAAACAGGCAGTAAATTTAGAATCTACCAAATGCGTTGCCAGTCAATGATTCGTTAGAACCTTTGTACATTTTGGGATCGTACCCATGTATAGGAGAAAAGAGTCCTTTGCGTTCGTTTTCGCCTGCTCTAGGTTGACCGAAACGATGCATCTGATCCGGCATTACTCTATCTAACCAAGAAACCACGAATGGACGGATATCTCGATTAGGCTCGGTATCCTCTAGTGTTCTTATTTGGTCATTCAACTCGTCATCATCTATAATTTCTATTAGATAGATAGATGCTACTGCTGCTGGAATAGGATTTTCCATTATTCGCTTAACTACTTCGAAATCTTTATCTGATAATGGTAGTTTATGAACTGCTTCATTTAATTTAGGCGAACGAAGACATAGACTTTCTGATAACCCATATCCCTCGCGTATCGTGTTTATTAATTCGCTAAGGCTTGCTTCAGTAAGCGGTAATACACCCCTAAAAGAATCATCTATGTATGGACGACCATCTTCGACAGTACCCAATGCATATGTAAAACTAGCATCGCCATTGTATTCTACTATAACTGCATAGTATTGATCGTCACTTTCTTGTCCTTTTATACTAAACATGTAACCGTTATCGCCGTGCCTGCTCGACTTCCACCCGGTCGCCCTCATTACGCTACTTAGTTTATTAACAAGCTCGGGCCATTGTAAACTATGCCCCAGACTTGCTTCAGATACTACAGCAATTTCGTTAATAGCTGCCTTGAATGTATCATAGTCCTTCTTCAGATGTGCTTGTAGAAATTCCTTCTTCGTCTTAGATGTATTTGGGTCACAAATTTTATCTACATACCCTGTCATACGTTGCTGCAGGGCATCGATTTTTTTGATTTTTTGAGGAGATAGGCTCTTATCGGAAGTGCCTTTGGGTAGTAGGATTTCTAAAATTCTCATATTGTATTTATCTTATTTATTGCGTAGTCAAAAGAAAAGGGGCACGAGCCCCTTTCAGACATTATCAATATTAGATATTGAATTCTGTAGCAACAGACTTAGGAACTAAATCGATACTATATTCCTTAGCTTTTCCAATGATTGTAGGAAGAGCGAAAATAGCACCTGGCACAGCCACAAGTGCCGCGAACGAAGTTGCCTTCATTAATTCTTTAGCATTTGTGTTAGCAGCGGCAAGTTCTTTTGGTGTTGCATCACCCAACATAGCTTTTTGATAGACACGTGTCATCTCTTGAGCATTGGTAACTTCTGTAGTAATAACAGATTGTACTTTTTCAAATACAACTTTTGCTGCCTGAGGTGTCTTAGGGATAGATTCAAACATGTCTGTCATAGACTTGATGAAGGCTTGGGGGGTTTTGATAGATGTGAACATTTTTAATTTCCTTATAAAGTGCCATAATTGGCCACTATTGCAATTTACTGCCTCACCATGAGCACAGTTCTTGTAGTGTAACAGTATTTATGTGCGGTCGCAACAATTCTGTATAATATCGGTTTATAATGTCGGTTTTGGCTCTGTTGATTCTTTAATCTTAACACCAGCACTGCCCGCGCCTAAGAGTGATCCGTATGCTAGGCCGAAATTTACCATATCAAAAGCACCGCTCTTGTATATCTGGAATCCTGAAAATCCTAAGAAACAAACTACACCAACGATCCATAACCATCTTGCCGGATCATGCGTCTCGCCGTCCGGACCTGTGAGTAAATCTTTAATCATTCTATTCATTTTTACCTCCTATTATTGCGGAACCTGATAAGAGTATATAATATGGCACAAACCGCTGCCCGAAGATCCTGCAACAGTTGCTATAACTTGCTCGGAGGCCCCTATTGTGAAGAATATATCTGCCTCATATATACCTGCAGTTTGTAAATCATTCTCCGTTGTTAACATAAATGCATCTATACCATCTGTAACAGATCCTACGCAAAGTGTGGCCGTAGTGTCGGGTACATCTACTAATACCTTAACTGATAGAAGAGTTGAATTTGTAGGAATAAAGGTTCCTATCACAGTTGTGCCATCGACATTTAATGGTACTTCTGTCTGTAAAGATTTCACAGCACCGGCAGCGGCACCTGTTGTTATTGCATTATCTACATAAAGTTTATTTGTTAAATCGTTTTCTGCAAGCCCTGTTGCATAGTCGACTGCTGTAGGCCCTATAATAGACAATTTATTAGTAATTCCTGCCGGCAATGATAGATACAGTGAGCCGAGTATAGAAGTTAAAGTTAGTGTAGTATTACCGACTACTTCTAAGGATTCCGCAGCAGCCGATGCTAATGTACCGCCGCCTGTTGTGCCTATTATAACCGACCCATTTCCGTTCGGTATAAGTGTTATACTATAATTAGGTGCAATAGATGATAGTGTTACACCAAGCGAATCTGTTGCAAGCCTTGCGCCATTTATCCCGCCTATGAATAATGTACCATTTAGTCCATCCGGTATAAATGCTAATGCAGGATCGGTTTGTAAAGGTAACGTACCTTTGCCAAAAAGAATTTGGTTAGGTTCGAAATAATCGTTTCCAGTACCTCCCGACGGTACATCAAGTATAGTCGTATTGCTATTTTGTTCGGCATTAATAAATGCCTTACTTACCGAATCATATACAAGTGTTTGTCCTTGTTGTATATTCTTTATGAAGAATGTCGGTACATACTGATTTAGTAAGGTGTTTTGTCCTACAATTGACATCGATATTATCCTTTATAAACTCAACAGAACACAATCAATTTGTCCATATTGCCATGTACTCCATTGTGGATTGACAACTACAGGTTGTAAATAATCGCGAGTTAATACTGCTCTCAGAAATACAAAATTTCCAATAAATGTGACTGCCATAGACCCGGTATCTCCACCATTATTTCCTGTAGGTGCATAGAGTGGATATGGAATGAAGGGGGTATTAACGTCACCGTTTGGATTTAACTTAATCCAAAACCAATCTTCAGGTTGCGGATTTATGGCAAGAGTTCCTTGTATGCCAAATCCACCTACAAGATTTTGATATATTACTTGAACTGTGCATACTCCGTTGTCGTACCCGTAATAGGCATTTCCGCGAATAGGTTCCCCGATAACATTCCAATTTGTGCCTGTATTAGATAGCATCATTATACTTTTTCTGATAGCCATTCTTGTTCCTTCTTGTTCTCTATTATTTATCATAATAGATAAGAAGTATCGGCCGTAAAAAAGCCGCCTCCGGGGCGGCTTCTTAGATAGGCAATATTAGTTTAATATTTCTTCCATTACAGATGATGTAACATCTATAATTAATACATCGGAAATAATATTATAATCAATATTTGCTCGGCCACCGTTTTTAAGTTTGCCAAACAATATTTCCTTAGAAAGTGGTTTCTTAACTTTCTCTTCGAACAGTCTTTCGAATGGTCTTGCACCAAATTTAGGATCATATCCATTTTTAGCTAACCAGTCGCGAGCTTGTTGTGTTACATTAATGCTGATGTTTTTAGGGGAGAGCATTGCATCCACCTTTTCTACTTCTGCATTAACAATCAAGTTCATACCAGCCATGGTCAGTTTGTTAAACTTTACAATAGCATCCAGTCTGTTTCTAAACTCTGGAGCAAAGAACTTTTTAATCTCCGAGTCCACTGCACCTTCGTTGTCCTGACTTCCAAACCCTATCTTTAGCCTTTCAGCTTCAGCAGCGCCCAGGTTGGCCGACATAATAATTATCACATTTGAAAAATCAATTGTCTTACCTTTAGACGAAGTAAGCCGCCCGGCATCCATAACTTGTAATAATACACTAAGAACGTCCGGATTAGCCTTCTCAATTTCATCTAACAGTAATACACAGTTAGGATGTGTATCAATCGTCTGGATTAGTTGTCCCTCACCCATCTTACCTTCGCCGTGTCCTACGTACCCGGGAGGCGCTCCAATAAATTTAGATACAGTATGCTTTTCCATATACTCGGACATATCAAATCTAGCAAAATGTACACCCAATGTTTCGGCAAGTTTACTGGCCGTATAAGTCTTACCAGTTCCTGTTGGGCCAGTAAACAAGAAACTACCGATGGGCTTAGATGGATTTCGTAATCCTGCCTTAGACATAAAAATAGCTTCGACTAATTTATCAATTGCTTCATCTTGTTCATATACCTTGTCCTTCATACGTGGAGCAAGATTCTCGAGTGAAGTATTCTCTTTCATATCAATCATATCAACAGGCATATGTGCAATCTTTGCCGCCTGCTGCACAATGGTATCGATGGTAACGACTGTTTGATCCATCAGTTTAGTTATCGCGCCAGCCGAATCCATAATATCGATTGCCTTGTCAGGAAAGAACTTCGACTTCAGATATCGGTCAGCTAAATCTACACACATATCTGTAGCACCTTCCTCGAAAGTAACGCCATGGAACTTTTCGTATTGGTAAGCAATGCCTTTAAGAATTAATTTAGTCTCTAGTGCGGACGGTTGTTCAATATCATATTTTTGGAAGCGACGAAGCAATGCTTTGTCTTTCTCAAAGTGTTGATGGAACTCGTCGTACGTAGTCGCACCTACACAAGTTAATTGTCCTTTGGCAAGCATAGGTTTCAACAAATTGCCTGCATCCATTTGACCACCACCTGCGGCGCCCGCACCTAAGATCATATGAATTTCATCAATGAACATAATGCAGTTGCCCATTTTCTTAACTTGCTCTAAAACACCTTTAAGACGTTCTTCAAAGTCTCCACGGAATTTTGTGCCAGCGATCAATGCGCCAACATCTAAACTATATACTACTTTGTTCTGTAATGCTTTAGGCACTTCTTTATTAACAATTTTTAATGCAAGTCCTTCAGCAAGTGCTGTCTTTCCAACACCGGGTTCGCCCACATAAACTACGTTATTCTTTCTGCGTCTAGCAAGAATTTCGATAGTATCCATAACTTCTTTTTCTCTACCGATTACAGGATCGATAGATCCGTCAGTAGCTTCCTTATTCAGATTACGTGCATATTGATCTAAGAAAGTCTCATTAGGTCCTTGCTTTTCTTCCGACTTACGCAGTTGTCCCATAATCTTTTCTCTGGTAACACCGTGTTTACCTAAGTAATAGAATGCATGACTAGTTTCCTCACTAAGGATACTTAGTAGAATACCTTCGTTGGTCAACTCTCTGCGACCCGAAAATATTACTTGAGTTAATGCACGTTGAAACGTGCGATTTAATACTGATGTACGCTTTGCCGGCACATCTTTGAGTGCATCAGGTTTCTTTAGTGCAGGATCACCCAAAAATTGGACAGTTTCGGCCTTAATCTTAGCCGGTTGTCCGCCTACTGCAAGTATAAGTTCGTTGACTTCTTTCTCATGCAACAGAGATAATAGCATATGTTCTAAGGTTACATATTCGTGATTATTGTCATTAGCGAGAGTCACTGCTCTCTCGATCATCTTTTCTACTTTTTTAGTCATGTTTACCTTAAATATTTATAGATTCTCTGTGATTCAAAGACTTCATAATGTCCTTCTCTGCATCACTTAAATTTTTAGGAATATTAATACTGATCCTAACCAAGATATCGCCCTGTCTATCTATCTCTGGATTATTCATACCCTTACCTGCTAATTTAACTATTTGTCCGGGCTGAATACCTGCAGGTATTGTAAACTGTAGTTTAGCACCGTCTATGTGGTCGAGTATAGCCGCCACGCCCAGTGCAGCTTCAGCAGAATTAATATTTACGTCGACTAATAAGTCGTCGTTCGCCCTCTTAAATTTATAATGAGGCTGAACATCAATACGGTATAATTTATTATCGGCAAAGAATCGTGTACCGGATCGTACTCCTCTAGGAATAGTCAAAGTAACTGACGAATCAACCCTAATTACCTTACCCGAGTAAGCATCTGCTAATGAAATATTTATAACAGTTATTTGTTGGCGGCGCTGAGTACCACTATAGGGGTCGAACGATGCACCAGTACCGAAGAATGATTTGAGCATGTCTTCGACATTTTGGTGGTTAGTTGCGCCATGCGCCCATTGCTGTGCATTTCCACCAGACAGACCTTCGTGACCGTGTATATCGTACTGTCGACGCTTCTCGACATCGGCAAGAATTTCGTATGCCTCTTTAACTTCCTTGAAGTTAGCTTCGGCAGTCAGTTTTTCGGGCGAACCATCGGCACCAGTAATTTTATCGGGATGATACTTACTTGCCAGTTGCCTGTATTTTGTTTTTAAATCTTCGGGTGTTGCAGAACGCTCGACCCCTAGGACTGTATAATAATCCCTTTTACTCATCTTAAATATTTCTTATTTTTTCTAGAGAAGATCTTTAAAGTAAAGTGCTCTATCCAGGAATAAACTATCTCTACAGGTAAAAATATTACCGCAACTATTTCTAAGAATAGTTTCATTAAAATCTATACGTAATTCGACCCAGATTTAAATCATATGGAGACATTTGGACTTCTACAAGATCGTCTAACAAAATTTGAATATTATTCTTACGAATTTTTCCACTAATAACGGCATTTAGTGTATGCCCGTTTTCTAGTGTTACTTTAAATCGTGCACCAGGAGATGCATCTGTAATACGCCCTTTTGTGACAATCATGTCGTCTCTATCTTTAGCCAATTTATTAATTCCCGTACTTTATCTGTGTATCTTTTAACAACATTACCCTATCATCATAATTAATGCAAAGGTAATTTTCAATTGGAATAACATTACAATTTCCTAAGATGCTTACTAAAGTTTTAGCCTCGTAAGAACGATCTTCTATTCTAAAAGCAGATTCACTTAAGAAGTTTCTTCCAATAACAGTATCGTAGTCGCCGACGTCTACAACTTCAGCAACTATTTTTCTACTGTTCCCTGTTAGTATAACAGTATTCCCGTCTATTGTCAAGCCTGTGATTAAGGATGCACTGAAAAATTCATTTATAGCTTCTTCCATTTTCTTCATATTAAATTTATCCTTAGGTACATAGTCGGACGGTTCTATGATGACATACTTATATAGTTCGGGGTCATTATATGCAAATGATTTTCCATCTGAGAAATATGTCTTAACACTCCATTCGGTGTCGCCAACCAAATTACCGACATCCTTCAGTAATGCTTGAAATTTATTAGGGAAAGTATCATCACGAGACATTTCTACAAATACTAAATATCTGCCTTCTTCGTCTGTACTAGGACTTACTTCAACATCTAGTGTATCTATAAATCCTCGTTGTATAAATGTATTAAGGTCTGCCGCTGGTGCTTCATCATTTAGATAGAATGCAACAACAATGACATCTATATCTTTACCTGCTTTTGGTTCGAATTCGTCGACAGATACATCGGGTAATATAGTACCTCTCAAATCTCCGCTCTTTAAACTCATATCTGCCCCTCTGGAGTTATGTCTTCCGGTTGCCCGCCAGCGGTTGCATCTGTAGGTTCGGTCGGCATCGCTTCTTCTGGTTCGTCGCCAAATGCATCTGCTAATTCTGCATTTGTATCTTCGATATCTTTTTGTATAATTTCGTCGCCCTGCTCTAACCCTCGATTAATATACTTTATAGGTAATTCAATAGTTACTAACCAAATCTCATGCTCGGCCATCTTGGCTCGTTTTGTTTCTGGATCTACCCAATCTTTCGGACCAGTGACTTTAACAGGCTTCTTAAATACACCTTCTCTAAAATTAACCTTGGCACCCAATTTTGTTAATCTTAGGCCAGCATTTGGGTCGGGCATCATCGCGTAAGGGTACATCAGGACTACCTTAAACCAGTAACGGCTTATAATAGGTCCTTCAACTAATTCACCTAATATCCAGTTTTTATAGGCAAATATTTCCGCATTATCGAGCGTGCGTTCGAATTCTATAAGCATGTCTAAGATATCATTACCTTTAGAAATGTTTACAAGTGTTTTCTTTATCGAGTCAAGATCAGTCATATGTTGCCTAAGCCCCTAATGTTCATATTGAGTATTTATCATAATTATTGTCGAATGATAAAGTATCGAATATGTCCCCTGATTTTCAAAGATGTATAAATATAGTACATGACATCACTCTTAAAAGATGCATCTCGTAATATTGGTTCTGTTCTAGAGCCAGTAAATTCCTTTAACTCACATAAATCCCTTACAGGAGAAATCACTTTGAGCAAAAATCGCAAATTGGCACCTAAGTCGGTGCCGCAATCTCGTACAGCATATCAACATAATGAACCACAAATTGCCAATGTAGTTAAACTAGGCAACAGGAATTATAGAAAGGTAGAAATGCTACCGCGTAATACTGCCCAGGAAACTTATGTAGAAGCCCTTCTTGAAAAACGAATGGTATTTGCTGTCGGCCCCGCTGGTACAGGTAAAACATTGCTCGCTGTACTAAGAGCCATTAAAGCACTACGAGAGAAAGAAGTAACAAGAATTATATTAACTCGTCCGGCAGTTAGCGTTGACGAAAAACATGGATTCTTACCGGGAGATTTAAATGCAAAAATGGAGCCTTGGACTCGCCCCATATTTGATGTATTTGAGGAATACTATGGTCTACAAGAAACAAAGAGAATGTTAGAAGAGGGCATTATTGAAGTGGCCCCACTTGGATTTATGCGTGGTCGTACATTCAAACATGCATATGTCATTTTAGACGAAGCCCAAAATTGCACACCAAACCAGATGACCATGGTGTTGACACGCTTGGGCGAAGGAAGTTCTATAATCGTGACAGGGGACTTAAATCAGCATGATAGGGGGTATGAAGAAAACGGATTAAAAGATTTCCTAAAAAGATTTCCTAAATCTGATAGTGATATAGCTATTTGTAAGTTCGAAAGATGCCATGTCGAACGAGATCCGTTAGTATCTAAGGTATTAGGGATTTACGGCCAAGATTAAAGTTTCAATAAACTATAAAGCTCGTCTTTTGTAATAGAAGATGAGCTTCCTTTTTTAAGATTATCCAATGATGGTATTATTTCTAAATTTTCTTTTGATGCAATAAGATAGGGTGGTATTCCGAGTTTAAATCCGTCATAAACCGATATTTTATGGTCAATATGAAACTTCGATGGAGGATTTATGTTATATAAATTTTTGACCACAGTAGTTAATCGACGAGTAACTTTCTTATATTCCTCAAATTCTGTATTTACAATATCGGATTCTTTTTCTATATCTCTTGTTATTTTTTTAAATGTTCTTGCTCCTATCGAATACATTTCTTGTATTTCTTTATTTGTGTATAAATTTTCTTTATATAGATTTTTTATTTTTTCAATATCAATAGACGATATATCGTGAATTGTTGTGAACGCTTTCTTAAAAGAAATATTATATTCCTGTGCGTATCTTTTTAATATAATTTCGCTATATCCAGTAGATATACAGGCATGGTATAATGATTTCGATAATAGGAGTGATACATACTCCTCAGAAAACTGACTTTTAAATTGTTCATATCGCGATTTTATTTTCTCTTTCGAAGGTGGAGATTTAATATCCCTCTTTGCAGGTAGTATATTATTAATTTGTAATATTCTCGATACAGTGGCCGAATCTAAACCGGACATCCTCGATATTTTAGCAATATGATAATTCTTGTTTAATAACACAACGTCAATCTTCCTCTGAGGGATGCGGCCGAGCCTTGTCAGCCCCAACTCTTTAATTATGTTCCTCATTGTCGGAACAGAAACAAAATATTTAATTGCTAAATTCTTTTGTGACATTCCGTTGTAAAAATGATCTTTTATTTCGGATATAGGTAAATTTTCTAATTTGATTCTTGTTGGCATTTTTGATTTACTCCTTAATGTATTTATCAAAATGTCAGTGATCAAACTAAAGATGCCGATGCTAAATTCGAAAAAGTAAAAAGCCCCTTTCGGGGCTTTTTACGACTAGTCTCTCGGTAGTGCTCTATTTAAGTTCCTACTCTTAGTTTGCAATCTATTAACATTATCTAATTGACGCTGATATCTTTCTCTTAGTGCTGCATCAATTGGAGGTAACTTTTGATCTTTAGCCTGTGCTTTCTTTACGTCTAACTCAAACAGTTTATCTTCTAATAATTGTCTACGCAATGTTTGAGAAGTATCTTGAATTAAATCTTGTGTTTGAAGTTTATCTTTCCCGACATCAGCAGCATGAGCATATCTTTCATCCACTGCAAATAATGCTGCTACTATAGCAATAATAGAACCGATAGATCCGAATGCTACTTTTAGTATATTGTTTTTAACTGTTTCTACTGTTGGCATAGTATGTTCTCCGATAACATACTATTTATCCATTATTGGGATTGTTTTCCCCACTTAATCTTATTCCATACCCGTTCGTGACACCAATATATAAATGGCTTGATAATAATTTCGGTTGCTCCGATTGCCAATGATACAGTAATTACACCTGTTATCATATACGAAATTGTTATAGTCGTTAAGGTACCGCACATCCGGTAGCTATATGCCTTTACCAGACTACGGAGACCTGACTCACCTTTATTTAAGGCCCAACTCTTTACGAATCTTTGTAGCAGAGATTTCATGTGTTACATCGTCAAATGTTTCTTGTGCAATAGTATAACCCACACCCCGACCATACCCTATATGAACAATGTTAGGCACTGCCTGAATTTCATATTGACCTTGATAGAGAGGGTCTAATTCTCTCCGAATAAAGTTTTCAACCTGTTTTAACTCAAAAGGATTAGAATCTTGCCACCCCTGACAATCTCTAATTTGAATTACTACCTGCCCTGTTTTTTGTATTAGCCTCTCAAATAATGCCTTATGCCCTGCATGAAACGGTTGCCAGCGGCCTAACATCTGCACTGTTTCTTTCTGCCAATTAAATACTGGGCGACGACGATTTTCTAAGATATGATTGCCGATAAATTCTGCCCACTTATCTGCGTTTTGTTCTGTCACACGGAAATCATACTGTTCTGGTGGAATAAACGCCTTGTTTGTATCTGCAAATCGACCTTGATCAATAGTGTCGACCCATATTGTCCAATCTGCTTTAAAGTTGTGACGCATCTCGGGAAGTGGTGCAACGAAGTCAGCAATAACAAAATCACCTGATGATTTAAATGCAAATTCGGCCATACGCAAAGATTGACGAATTCGGCCATCGTGACTGAAATCCCAGTCGTTGAAACGTTTGCGTATCTCGTCGGCGTTGAACCAATCTACCGATACTCTATAATCACCTAATTGAAAATCGGTCACCATTGCATTAGACAACGACATGTTGTTTGCTGTGCCATTCTCTTCCAGATACTTTTTAAGTGCTGTTGCCAGGAATGTTTTACCCGAACCTGGCAGTCCCATAATTAAAATTTTTGACATTATATTTTATACTCCTTACATATCATGTTATATATCTCTTCCCACGGTCTTTCGTAACTTACTGTTGGAAATAAATCAGTTGTGTAATGTGCGTTATATGGGTGCCTAATTAATACTGTTTGTAGACCGGCTTCATATCCAGCCTCTGCCTGTCGCATGTGATCTTCAATCCAGAAATATCCCGTATCTTGCCAATTTTTTAAAATATGCGCTTTGCTTGCACCCATTTCAATACAATTGATTTCTTTAAATACATGACCACCGAAAATACCGTGCAGATTCTTTGATCTATAATAATGGGCATGTGGCGCATCACTAAGACTTGTGACAACAATAAATCTAAAACCTTTATCTGAGAGTCGGGCTACATATTCTACGGAATCAGCAAATGGTTCCAAATCAGCAATACTCGGGCCCTCATTAAATTCCCTGACGAGTTCTGTAGCATATGTAGAAGTAATATTGTGCCTTTTCGATAACAGATATTGATCATCAGTATTGGGTAATTGTGGCATACCCTTACCATCCATGAACTTATTAAAACCGTCGTTCCAATTAACGAGGACGCCATCTGCATCAGTTAATATAATTCTTTCTTTCCCCATTTTACTAGCACTCCATGATAAATACATTATTAAAAGGATAACAATGTTTATAGAAAACAAATATAGCAAAATCTATTATAGTATAATAGATAGAGCGAAGTCAAGGCTTTCGCCCATACCACACGAGACTCACCATATACTCCCTAAATGTCTCGGCGGCAATAATGATAGAAACAATTTAGCAGATTTGACAATTAGAGAACACTATATCTGCCATTTATTACTTACAAAATTTACAACTAACGATGCAAGGCAGAAAATGTTTTATGCATTACATCGATGTACAAATACTGATAAAATAAAAATAAAATCCTCTAGAATTTATGAATATATTAGGTTAAATCATTCTCTTACTGTATCACTCAGGATGAAAGATAATAATCCAAATAAGCTTGGACGAAAACCAACAATCAAACAAAGTGCTGCTATAATAAAATCTAATTCAGAAAGGGTGTGGACTGAAGAATCTAAATCCAAAATGTCTAAATCTCAAAAACAGAGAAGAATCGATAGACCCGGTTCATTTAGTACAGCACCCAAATCTAAAATACATAAAGAGAATCTCTCAATTGCCGGACTAAATAAGTTTAGAAAATCTGATATCGATATATTTTCTTGGATTCATACTATATTCGGGTATTTCGAAGGAACTAGATCACAGTTAAGAGATACTTTTCCCGATCAAAAATTAAAAGTTTCGGAGTTATTAAAAATTATAGATCCCGCATATTCGGAAAAGAGCTATCACGGTTGGAGACTAAACTAATCATACATCAAACACTGTGCGTGGCCGTATATTTCCGAAAGTATCTGTAACTAACGGGATTTCCGCTGGTGCAGATATACGCAAATCAAAGTATGCCTCTTCGAGCGACTTCATTTGCTCTGGATATTTTTTCCACACGTATTCTTCAAACCTTGCGTATTCGCCCATGCCTTTACTTTCTCCGCTTATCATCTTCCTATTAAGATAATCGCCGATTGCACTAGACATAGTAATGTGTCTGTTTCTTAGTTGATTTACAAATTCAGCTGATTCAGCGACTTCCCATTCTGTTTTGGACCCCTTTTTCAGGCTGTGCTTGTGCGACAACACAATAAAAACTTTTTCTTTACTCATAAAATACCTTTCGAAATCATTTCAAGTTCACATAAAGTTGCACTAAGATTTAATTCAATATCAGAACACATAGTATGATTGATTAATCCATTTCTAATTGCAATAATCAGTCTACTCTGTTCTATATCATTTTCACTCCAAATTTCTAAATTCTTATACATGAATGTATATACATCATCATATTCGTCTTTACTGATTTTTTCGCATATCAGCTTACGAGCATCTGTATATCTACCTGCCTTGAATAACACTACCATATCAGTCTTGTAATCGGATACAACCTCAGAGTCTGCGTCGGGAGAATTTAGCTTTCCATTGAAGGAATTAGCCTGAATCATGCTAATCCCGCGGCGTAGGTCGGGATATGTCTTCTGTACTATAGCTTCTAATGCATCTGGGTCAATTTCGACGTTTTCTTTATCCAGCACATTAACCAATCGCATATAAAATTCGCTTGTATCTAATTTCTCTATATGCATACGACCAATTTCACATCTGGATTTAATCGCATCTATAATCTTGTGTGGATGATTACATGTAAGTAAGAATCTTACAGACCCTGCATACTTTTCTAATGTGCCTCTCAAAATACCCTGTGCTGGTGCCGAAAGACCGTCTGCTTCATCTAGAAATATATACTTTATATCTCCCACACCCATTGTTTCAGAAAATCGAGTAATAGTATCTCTAATAAAATCTACACCGTTATCCCTAGATGCGTTTACTTCTAATACATCAAAAGGATCTACGCCTAGTTCATTTAACAGAACTTTCACTAAGGTTGATTTACCCGTACCCGGAGACCCTGACAACAAGATATGTGGAAGTGCACCACTCTCTATCCACTTCTCTATTTGCTTCTTTTGTTTTTGATCTTTGAAGACATAGTCTCCTATCGTCTTGGGTCTATATACTTCTGTCCACAGATTCTTCATATGTTCTTTCTTAATTGACAAATAATAGCATAGCAAGACATGCTATGCAAGACTTTCGGCTAATGCAGGCCTAAAATGCGTGTGATGTAGTAAATTCAGAAAATATATTCATATCAGGATCTTCGTCCGATACAAGCATAACAGATTTAGGCCATTCTACACCCCATACCTGTATATAAGTGCCATCGTCTTCTCTTATCTTTAACATGCGAGTCCAGCGACCATTCTCGACCAATATCCATTGTCCAACAGAAATTTCATCGATACCTTCACCAATCGAATATACTCGGCCCCAGCGAGGGCGAATGCCTTCGCTCTTACCATTATCATCAGGAATAATAATTCCATTTATAAGTCTAGAACCGCGTTCTAAATCTGTTACCAGTACTTTACCTTTTAATGCTTTAATTCGCATTTGTATCCTCTGACTTGATATATTGTTTAACTAATTCACGACCTTCTACCACATTGCTGAAATCATACTCTAAAATAGATTCAAGTGTACACTGAAGATTATAAATTTGAAAGGGCCTACCTGGTGCGGTCCTGCCATATAGTTTTCCGTCTTTTTCCCACACTTTTGTGATATTATTTTCCATCGTTATCCCCTTCAACAATAATATCACCAGAAGGTAACTCGGTTTCTTTAGGCACTACTTTGGGTGCTTTAACTGCTTTAGGCGCCTTAGGTGCTTCCATTTGGATATCGGGTACAATAGGCTGCTTACCTTTTAACCCCGTATTTGTAATAACAGTTTGAACCCGGTGATTATCTCTGGCTATTTGATCTGCTGTTTTTGTTATTACACCACGGTTAATTTGGTCGCCTCTTGCATTGACCTTCATATTACCAATTGCAGGAATCTTCTCATTTTCGCGACTTAGAGATTCCATATCTATTGTCGCACCTCTGTATGATACATGTCGAGCCATATCTTTTCCTTATAAAAACTATTTTAAAAAATCTCTTATATCTAAATTATATTTTATCGAATTAATACGATGTGTACCTATCAAATATAATATATAAGAACTAGTAGAACTACCTCTGCCAACACCCCAAACAAATTTATTCTTTCTCATATAATCAATGAGAAAGATGAATAGTCTTAATAGCATAATCAATTCTCGTTCCTCGTAAAGTAGATACTCTTCGTCTACTCTATTTATTTCTTCTTGTGTCGTACATTTATCATATAACCACGCACGTACATCTATTTGCTGATAGATAATTGGAAATATCCATTCGTCTGCACATTTGTGATGGAACTCATCAAATGTTAACTTCTCCTCAGGGGCATCTAAAAATGTAATAGTTTCGGGCAGTAACATTGATTGATACTGTTTGAATAAATCTATCTCTTCATTGAATATAACATTTAAATGACTTATATTCTTTCCCTGGAGTAGCAACTCTCTGAGGTCAGTATCAGAGAGTATGGCTTGTCCGTATAGATTAGTTCTTAAACTTTCTTTGGTTTCCATTTTTCTATCTGTACAATTCTAGCAGGCTCATTTAGTATGCTCATAGGTATTTCTGCTACTTCTGTCACAATACGATGAAACTCGCTCATTGGATCAACTATATCCTTGAATAGTTCTTCGTCTGTTAATTTATTATCTAACGGTCTTACGAATTCAAAACAAAACCCGTCATCTCTTATCCACCATGGCATCTTATCGCGTGTAGTGCCTTCTGCATAGTATTCAGATGTTGTCATAGGAAGTATATAATTACCGTCTGTGCAATCGTATGTATATTGGAGTGCTGTATCACTTGCTTTTAAATGTATCTCTCCCACCATTAAATTAGGAAATGCTAATGCCGATATCTTAGAATGTAACAACTGTATAAGCATATCGTCGTTAGGTATATCTGGGCAATACATCATTATATTGCTCGATAAATTAGCAATATACAGATCGTCTTCATTATTTACATTCACTACTACAATATTTGGTAAATTCGTATCTAACCAAAAATAAATCTTTTGATACGTTATGCTTGCGTCATATTCTACGAGTTCTTTTGCCTTACCTTTTTTTCCGGTAGCAACAAGATCAATAGTTAATTTCCAGTCTACAGGTATTAGATCACTATCTCGTATCCTAATACCTGTAAAGTCATATTCCAACGTCATATGACTTTTGATAAGATGGCGTCCTTTTTTAATCATCTAATTTTCCTAATTCGAGTGGCTTATTTTTATCAGGATACTTCTTATTAAATTCATCTTCTGAACTCTTTTGTTGCCTCTCTAAACGAGCATCCTCTAATGTCTGTATTACTTCTTTGATACTATGAACAGTAGGATTATGTCCTAACATTACTTGAGCGTTCATATATGTATATGCTCGACCTAATCGTTCAATTATTTCTTCGTCCGTTAATTTACTTGCATCTAGAAAAGGGTGCATGATACTCCTTATTGATGTATTTATGTTAAGATTACTGCAACCCCTATAATGCTGATTTTGTAGAAGAATCCTTTTTAAAATATTTCGTTATGGCTCTCTGAAACTTAGAAGCCCATTCCTTATCATAAAATATAGCAGTAAATAAAGAATTTTCTATTGTTGCCGATCTTATCAACCCAGGGTGATAAATTGGGAAGATCCTACTATCTAATAAATTGACAGAAATCATATATTCTTCGGAACATAAATAATATTTAGGTATTCTGTCTTCATCCTCTATCTCGGATATATCACTGCCTTCTGCTAATCTTCTTGTGGCAGGCATCAAAGGATGGCCATAGAAGATTACGGGATTATCTAACGTGTATATGCGTGCATCCTCGTATTGTAGTATAAGTTCGTTCTTAAATGTTACCTGACTACTACTTGGACTCGGTTGCTCGACTATATGCAGCGAGCTATCTCTAAAATCCATTAATTGCTCTACAAACTCGACACGACACTTCCATACAAAATCGGGATTATCTTCCTGATCTTCCGGTCGCATACTATTTAATATTTTTGTCGTTTTCTTATAATAGTCTACAGCACTAGGCGAAAACTGTAAGAATTTAAATGTCCTAAATTCGTCTGTGTATAGAGATTTGTCCATTATACATACATATGATGTCGCTTATAGAATGCTGTAACATCATCCTTTTCAGAAAAACGTAGGACAACATATTGTCCCATGTCGAGTTCGGCATAAAGCCCCTTTACCGATTTGAATCCTTTTTGGATTTCATTTAGCCGGCGGTAAAACATGGTAGGATGTAATTTTACTGATATCCAATCTGCTGTGTAGCTATCAACAGATATTGGGTCACCGACAATGCATTTGCCTTCTTGCTTCATTTACTTCTCCAATGGTATAACTGAATTCGATGGTACGAGTTTCTTTAGATAATCTATCATTAATGCACGCCGATGTCCTTTAACAGACACCCTGTATGCATCCACAAAATGATTCCATTGATTGGGCGGATATTTCTTTATTGGCTTAAGAATGCCATCTACCTTAATAGAGTAGAGCTTCTGTTCTTTTAAATTCCAGAAATATCCCGTATATTTGGTTGCAACAAAATCAGCGGGTAAGGTTACCACATTTATTCTCCATAACATGACACCATTTTTCTAAAATAGACTGACCCAATACTTTTTCATTGGCAGGAATAGAATAATCTTTCAATGTGACCAAATGTTGTGACATCGACAACGTATATTCTTTTCCAGATGTTGTTCTTATATTAAACTTGACATCACCTTTTAATTTATCAATTATTTCTTCGCCTTCTTCAATGCGAAGATCAATACTTTCGATAAAAGGTATACCTATAATGATGCCGTCGGATACGACGAAACCCGGTGTATATAATGCCATCAGATTAAACTAAGATACAGTGCCGATCCTGTGTCAAAATCTTCTTGGAAAATATAAATTTTCGGACTAACAGTCTTGCCTGTAGAGATGGTTTTCAATACACGGCCTTCCATAGTCCACTTATCCGAACCTTTCCCAACATTTGTATTCAACCAGTTTACGATTTTATAAAAATGTTCGCGGTCACGGATGGTTACGCGGAAGGAATGAATTGCATTTTTTTCTTTAAGGTTAGCTGTTTCTAACTTTGTGATTTGCTTGATCATATTACGCTTTCTATAAATAAGTGTTTATTTTACTATATATACACTGATGGGTCAACCTTCGGACGGATATGCAAAAACTTTTACTCCGGATTCTTTCATCATTTCCAAAGCAACAAGCATATCTTCTTGCCATCTTTCGGGAGACTTCTCGGCCGTGAATTGTGCATCAATAACAACTGTCTTAATGCCACGTTGAATAATAGACTGGGCGCAATTAGTACACGGTGAGAATGTAACAAACATAACACAGTCAGTTAAGTCAGCACGTGGAGATAAATCCATAGCATTGCGTTCGGCATGGCACATCCATTTATACTTAAGGGGTCTTTCTTTACGTTCCTCTACAGTATCATCTATACCTTTAGCCATACCATTAAACCCCCAAGAAACTGGAGAACCATCTAATGTAGTAATAACTGCACCTACTTTGGTCGATTCGTCTTTGGACCAAGTCGACACATCTTTAGCCATTCCTAATAGGCGGCTGGCCCATTTTGGGTTTAGTACATCCATTATCTTGACAACATCTCTCTTGTGATAATTTGCGAAAGTTCTTCCCCGAAATCATCATCGTTAGCAATAATGTACAGGCCTGTCTTTCTTGTATCCATTAATCGATCATAACTTACTGTTTGAATTATCTTGCCGCCGCCCTTTGCCGAATATACAACAAACGACAAACCAGATGAATCTTCGAATTCACCGTTTGAAAGCATTGCGTTGTGTTTTCTTAATGGCCGCGGGTCCGATCCTATCAAATTTGCCTCATCGGAGTGTATCCAGTTAAGCAATTTCCTACACAGTTTTTTAAAACTCATTAAATATCTCCTTCTTTAGACCATACTATATTATAATTTGATGTCATTGTTCTGCCTATTGTTTCTTTTTCGACATCTCTATCATAACTCTCTTTAATTGTCGTCCTGTTTGTTTTCCAAGGATAAGCATTATCTTCCCCTCGGACCTCGACTTCCTCTGTATTATAATGGAATGGGCCGTGATATTCAAGTATTTCGACAATTTTTGTCTTATCGCCCCTGTATCCTGGTTCGAATACAACAAGGTCGTATAATATCCATCTACCATTCTTATAAATCCCCCATTCATATAGACCGGCTTCGAAATCAGCATACGCGCACTGATCTATAATATAAGATTTCTCCCGTATATAATTTCTGATATATTCGGTTGCTTCTTTACTCGAATTCGATCGGTCAAATCCGCCATTGGCAATTTTAGTCGCAACAGCCTTGGCAGAAATATCTTTATTCTTCATCGGGCTTTCAAACCCATATCTGTTGATATTTGTTAATTTCTTACGATCCTGTATCTCCGATGACTGCCACGGGTGTTTAACACCGTAGTTCTTTAAACAAGTATCTTCTTTCTGTAATTTAACTGACGCTACTTTAGAAGGATTATCTATTCCATCATATTTCTTTATAAATATTGCCCGGATCTTATCTTTAATGATTTTAGATGATGCTGGATTTGTTGTTCCATATTTTATTAAATTAGTTTCTATAGCCTTAAGTCTTCCACACTCGGGACAACCGGAATTAGATCTGTGATCTGCTGGTCGCTGTTCGAATTCACCGTGCACAGGACACCCGATTTTAATTTTAGTAGAATTATTTACATAATTCACATTGTCATAATTATATACGGTTGCCCTGTCCAACCTAACTCTTGCTATCATTTCTAAAAATTTAGATGTCTTGTTCATAATATGCCTCCTACTTATTTATCATAAATAAAAGAAATAGGTGATATTATATGTTAGATATCTCCCGCTTCGCGGTTTTCCGATCTTTCTACCGAAAATACTCCGCCGGGGTATCTCGAAGACAATTTATCAACATTCATCTGGATAATAGTATTTGGGTCTACACCCAGACTGCGGCAAGTATTCGTCCAATAAAAAATAATATCACCCAATTCTTTCTGTAAATGTTGGTGAACTTCAGGTGTTAGCGGTTTGGAATGAAATATAAGTTTTTTTACAATCTCGCTAAATTCCCCCGATTCACCGCACATACCCATAGCTCCAGTAATCAATAACGAAACATTTACATCGGGCCCGTGTTTAGCAGTGGCGCCACCTTCAAACACTTCGAAGTTAGCATCCAGTCTATCCAAACTATTCATAAAAGTTGTTAGATCTTCACTCTCCTTACTAGTTATTGCTTCCACGAAGTTGGTATATAGATTCAAATCTACTGTATTTGTAATTTTCTTTGTCATTATTTTCCTTAAATGTATGTTTCTTTTCTTACGTACTTAATCATTTTATAGAACTTCTTGAAATCTGCCAAACTGTATTCATCATTTGTTTGTTTGGCGGATGCAAATATAGATCGTCTAGGCTTCCCTAATGTAATCTTATGAATATCTTCTGCATTTTTATTAGCTACTATATTACATATTTTAAATTTTCCCGAAGGAAGAACAGCAGATCCCCAGATATATGGCAGATCTATTATATATCTAGTTTTATTTGTTTTCTCCAATATTAGCACACCTATATCTTCGCATGTTCTTGCACTAGCAAACAATTCTGCTGCTTCAACGATATCTATTTCTTCTAGAGTTATATCTACCTTAGGCACAGAAATATCAGATACATATTTAATTAAGCCGTCTCCAGAAAAATAATGTGCATGATTCAGTGTCATTTGATATGAGCTACCAAAATACGAATTCTTTCTTTGAATAGATTCGTTCAATTGTTTTATAGCTTGAGCTCTTGTCATTCCTGTCGTATCTTTTTCAATAATTTTCAGTATTTTCAGATCTGCATTATAATAAAATTTATCCGGCCCTACTTCTAGGATCTGCCTACGTAAATATGTTTGTGTTTTATAGTCGGCAGGTGTTGTGTAATTATTCAGTGTGCCATATAACGATGCTACACCCATATATCTGCCTTGTAAACCATTCTGTAAAAGAACAGTATCGCCGATAGATACGTCTTGTATATTTACTTTACTATCTAGTAGTTCTGTATTTTTAATTGCTTCAAGATATGTATCGGAATTTATAGGTACCAATTTCATCTTTGTATCAGAATCTTCTCTTGCCCATACACACTTTTGCTGTATTAGTCCTTCGATGATACCTGTTACATGTAATATCTCTTCTAGGTTCTGAGTAGTTATGCTAACTAATATTCCACGTGGATCAATAACTAACCATTTTGTACTAGTCGAATAATTCTTATTTTTAGTTTTATGTAGTGTAAAACCCGGCAGAGGTATATTTTCATATTCTTTGATATCTGAATATCGATTACTGATTACTTCGAGTTTCTTTCTTTCAGCGTTAGAATCGCCGTACGGAATTACTTCTGCTTCTGGTAGCTCGTGTGACTGACTTGTCGGATCACATCCGAAATAAATAGTCTTTGCAACATTTATCATTATGAATTAACTTCCTAAACCGAATTGTATCTTAAACATTAATGCATCTGTACTATCTTCAAATCCAAATTTATTACCACCCAACATAGTCCAGTGTGCTTCTAAATTATCAACGCACCACATAACAATGCCTCTTCTGGCAATTTCATAATAAGGAATATTCAGATGTGTACAAGTCCAAACAATATCTTTATGTAGGTTCATCTCATTCATGGGTACATACATATCTTTTTCCATGCTATCCTATCTAGTTAATGTAGTATTATAGCAACAGTTGTAAGTTTTGTCAATCTAATGACACAGGACTAGATTTTATATGGCGCCCAGTTATCTTTTGTCTGTGATAATCTATTTGCAATAATAAACATAGATATGGGATTATGACCTAATCCTAGATGGCATGCACCGGGCACTTCGATATTTTCGTACTGTGCGCCGGATATTTCGATAGAAGATTCCCAATGAACTACACCGTCTGTTCTGCTATATATAGAGGTAAACGGCACAGGTGGCGGTTCTGCTATTTTCCTTAATATATCGGGATCTTTGTGGCTCGTGTCTTTGCTCAGCAATTCATATAGCAAGGTAGCATTTGTACTGTCGGTACCTTTGAACGGTGTCCCTAGCGTGATCACTTGTCTTACTGTATCGGGAATTACTTTCGCTATCTCTCGTGCGTATATACCACCCAAACTCCATCCTATTATACTGACTTGTTGCCCATCGGATGCCTTTGATACATACTCGGTTCTTTCAACTAGTTTGTCTAGAAGTACATCCATACCATCCTTAGGTCCCAGATTTCTACCTAGTCCCCAAGGATGAGTGTCGTAACCTAAACTTGTTAAAAAATGTCTGATAAAGTGTGTCGAACCATCTGATGTGCCAAGACCGGGTATAATTATTACAGGGTGATTATCACCTTTGGGCGAAATAAATTGGAGGGGTACATTTAATAACCACCCCAACCCATATTCGTAAATTGCCCTCAATACCTCTACACTCAATAATGCCTTAGATGGTGCCATACGTTACCTTTATAATAACGTATTTATAGGAAATCATATAGTTTTGTCAAGGTATCAAATTTAATAATACCCTTCTTTACTAATTCAAAAATTAATAATTCTGATTTAGCATGTGCATTATTGTGTTCTTGTACTGTAAGAAGAGCTAAATTTTCCCGCTTATTGTTTCTTTTATCACCATCTATATGATGAACTACATAACCATCAGGTATAATATGTCCTAATTCTTCTTGTATTACAAAAATATGCTGTCTAATCCAACCTGAATTATTTAGATTTTTTGATCCCTATCAAAATAAGACACTTTGACCACATCCACAACTGGATTTTACCGTGGGGTTGTTGAACACGAAGGATTCTCCCATAAGGTCCTTTTTGTAATCTATCTCTGCTTCTTCTAAATACATGCTGCTGGCTGCGTCTACCAAAAGTTTATATTCATCCTGCAAGATATATTCGAGGTCATCTTCTTCTTTAGTGGTTTCTACCGCAAAATAGTAGTTCATGCCAGCACATCCTCCACCCTGAAGTCCGAATCGTAATAGTGGTGTAGTTTCGCCACGTAAAACATCAATCATTTTTAATCTTGCTGCGTCTGTAATTTTCATTACTATATTTACCTTTTGGAAATAATATGATCGATAAGACCGATTTCTAATGCCTTCTCCGGCCTTAAGAAATTATCTCGATCTGTCAACGTAACCATTGTATCATAATCCGTTTTACCGTAAGTAAAATCTGATAACATCTTGTTGAGTTTGCGCTTTAGATACAGTGTTTCGTTTGTATGAAGTTCGATATCTGAAGCTTGACCACTATATCCCGATAATACTTGATGAATCATAATAGTAGCATTAGGTAATGAGTATCGTTTACCTTTGGCGCCGGCTGCAAGAAACAAAGAACCCATGCTTGCTGCCTGACCTGTCACATAGGTACAAATATCAGGTTTTACATATTCAAATAGGTCCGTAATTGCTAAACCTGCTGTAACACTTCCTCCGGGGCTATTGATATATACATGAATATCTTGCTCCGGGTTTTCTGCCTCCAAGAATAACAATTGCGCTACTGCTATCTCAGACATTTGATCTGTCACTTCTCCGTTAAGGAAAATAACTCGTTCTCGCATTAATCTGCTTGCTAGATCATATGCTCTTTCACCCTTAGATGATGTTTCAACGACTGTCGGCCAAAAATGTGCCATAATTTGTTTTCCTTTATGTAATTAGATAAATCTGTATAGTAGTATATAAAACTTAACTATATAAGTCAAGATACTCGAATGCAACTTGCTTCTATTTTATTCAATGCAAACATAGAATCTCCTATGCGAACTGCTATAGCGCCTTTATTTCGAGCGACAACCATTACGGGCTCGCCTGTAATGAATCCTAACTCGCCAAGACGATGAATGATATGATGGTAGCCAGTTTCTACAAGTTGGTCTACTATCCCTGTATAATTGATGGGCACATCGTATAGTGTCATCTTATTTGATAAATAGTAATATGAAATTTAAAGACTTACTCTTAGAATCACCTACCGATGTTGTTGCCCGTTTTTATAAAGAAGCTGGTAAAGATTACGAAAAATTCTACAATCCCGAAGTAGTCAAATATCAGAAAAAGAATGCCAAATATTACGACGAGTACTTCAAAGAATGGTTCAGCGAAGGTGTTGTTCCTGTATTCATGAAACCTGTAACTAAATCACAGCCCGAATATACAAACGTGCCTAAAGAAAGCAAACTACAATCCCCGGGTTACCGCGGATTGCAATATGCTCTTGCTGCTGCAGGTTTGCCTTATAATCATAAGGTTCAAAGATATGAACCTAATCCATCTAAGATGCTTACAGCACAAACGATGGATGCTGCCCGTAACAATAACGGGCAATAAATTACTTAGCTTCTTTACGAGCGTTCTTTTCGTCTGTAATTTCAGCGCGGCGTGTCTTAGCTAACTTAGCCAGATCGCCCAATGCCTTACGTGCGCGAGTTCCTGCAGAAGCATTTCCACCCACAAATTTAGCATCTTCTTTTTCCAAGGCTACCATAGCCTCTCTAATTTGATCCAATGTTGTCATACAATTTCCTTATTATGTGTTTCAATTTTTAGTGTCTTATACACCGACTAAATTGTAAGTCTTATTCTCTTTCTAATACAGCATTAATACTTGCTGCAAGGTCTGCATCATAGTTATCTGCCGTATCGTCGAACCAGTCTGTTTTTTCTATCGCCCACTTCCAGTAGCTGGAAGGAATTTCGTTCATTGGTACGCCTTTATGTTTTCCAAAAGGCATAAATTTATAAAGTGTTGGTTCGGCCATCCATTTAAGAATCTGTGGACCGTAAGGTTTATCTAAATCTAATACGTTCATAGATTCCATAAAATCGACAAGTGCTTCTAACAATCTGCCTGTCATAAAACAATCATTGCCTGCACGATGGCAATGCATTTCGATGGGCACATCTAACTCGAGTGCAAATCTTAAGTAGGGTAGATTCATTTCTTCAATCTCTGGCATCTCATTAAATATCTTTTTAGATAATTTAAAGGTGCATAGCCAATTATGTTTAGATGTATCAATACCGTGTTTGTTTAAAACACGCATATCATATAAATGATTATGTGCAACCATATACCCATTTACATATCCGTCTACTACTGACTGGAATACTTCGGAAGATTCTGCAAATGTAGTTTTATCTTCAACCATCTTGTTAGTTATATAACAGATGGATTCAATCTTTGGCGGTATAATTCCGGTAACGGGCTTATGTAAGTCTTGGAAAATAGTCCAACTATCATCTTCCCTAATAACAAATCCTAGCTCAATAATCTGTGCTGTATTGAAATTATTACTCGTGGTTTCAGTATCTACGATTAGGCAGGATTGTAAAAAATCTTCTTTTTGCGACATTCAGTTCTCTCCAGTAAACATAAGTATAATACTTACTTACTCGAAAGTCAATAACTCACCCAAGAATAATGGCACAGAAGTGCCATTAAGGGGAGATATTATTTACCTTGAGTCAATTTTTGTAATAGTGCGTTAGCAGTCTGCATAGATTTATGCATATTGAACATCATTTCATTTAACGCATCAATTGTTTCGGCTGTAGGATTTTCCGATCCAGCCTTAACTCTTTCTGCTCTGGCACTATCGAATCCTTGCGGTTCCGTATTGCCGGCAATTTTTCCAAGCATACTGTCAAACTTGGCATCGCCCGTTGCTTCTGGTATCGGTTTTTTCTTACCGCTCGAGAATTCATCTAAGTTCATATTAACGACCGTAGCCTTTCATGTTACCGAGTTTAGAGAAACGACTCATCCATTCTAGCACCTCTGGATCAGCGCCTTCGTCGACTTTGTCCTTAGCCTTATCAGAACCATAAGTTCCTTTATGGGTCAGGCCATCTTTTGTCTTAGTAACTTCGCCACCCTTATGTGTCTTAGTCTTATCGCCTGTCTTGGCTTCTTTCTTATCTTCTTCCTTGTCTGCTTCCCACGGCTTGCCTTCTTCGAGATTTACTTCTTCTGGAGGAGCCTTAAGCTTTTCTTTCTTAGCCTGATCTTCGTCCCACCCTTCTTCGATATCTTCTTCCTCAACCTCTTCCTTCTCTGCTATATATGGTTTTGGACGAGCCATTAACACTGGTGCACACGATTCTACCAACCTGTCATATTTCTTTAAATTCTTAAGCATTGCTGCTACATCTTTATCTACATTTTCCATGATCTCTGTTCCTTTATTATTAAATGATTCCGGCATTGTTGGTGCTGTACCTGGCGGAAATTTTCCGCCTCCCGTTGGGCCAGCGCCGGCGCCCATTGATCCTAAATCTGAATCTGTGTCTTCTAAATCTTCTTCGTCTAACTCGTCTTTATTAGTTTTACCTTCTAACATTCTTCGAGCAAATTCTGTGATACTTTCCATAGGTGCAGCTTGTGGCAGCGTCTCAACCGGCGGTGATAGTTGCGGTTGTTCTTGCCCGGCATCATCCTTCTCTACGTGCTCTTTAGGACGAACTTCGTCTGTCATATATCCGGCAGTTATAAACTTCTTTAATTTTGTAATTTCTTCATCTACATTATATGTCCTAATCTTACTCATATCGGGATCTTGCAATGCGGGGTCTTCTGAAAATGTCTTTTCTAATTCTACAATTTTGGCCTTATTCTGTTTTAATGCAGCAACAAGATCTGTATACAAGTAAGGAAATTTTGTTCTTATATCCTCAGGCTTAACATTTTCGTCTGCTATATCTTTAAAAGATAATCCTGAATCCGGACCAAACTGATATTTTTCTTTACCTGTTATTTCTTTACCTGTCATACTACTTTTCTTACTGATTGTTTCCGGCACAGCAGGATACATCTGATATAACATTGCCTCACCAGCATATCTCTTAAACATATCTCCATATGTAGAATTTGCAGTACACCACTGTGTTCCGGATCCTAATTTACATGCTGCTGCTCTGTTTAAAGCAACTGTAATTTTATAATCTGCATTATTAATAAGCGGAATAGCCCGAGCCATTTTATCCCTGGCGGCAAATTTTGCAGCATTGCGAACATCCTCTAACTTATCTTGATAGTGATGAACCATGTATGCACCGATTTCGCGCACACTCTTAAATTTGGAAACTTCTTTGTGAGCGGGGTCTAATTCGTTACGATTCTTAAGAATTGTCCAATCCCTAAGATTCATATTCATCACACCCTTCAAATCTTCCCAGTTGTGACTACCTGCAATATATCGTCTAACAATCCAGTCGCTATACATTCCGTCTCTAGAATATATAGTACCTTCATACCCTTCTTTTTCTATCTTATCGATATTTTCAAGAAACCACTTTGCAACATCTTCGTCGGATGCCTTTTCAAATTTCCTATCTGCATTAGGTGGAAAGACAGACGGATTAAAATCCGCATCTCTTCTCACTCTTGCTGCCAGGCCGCTTACTAAAGTCTTATCGCTCATAACACGCTGACTACCTTTAGTCAGTGCAACGTCCTCTAATAGAAATGCTTCTGGCAAATAATTTGCAAATGTCATCTTATAGCCCCGATTAATATCTTTCTTAGAGATTGAATAAGCGGTTCTAATTTCATTGCTGGACCTTTTGCTAAATTCGATACGGCTGTTTGATAATTCTTATCATAGGAATTAGCGCCTGTTGCCTTCTCAATTGCCTTTGTCAGGATATTATTCAATGTACCTGATAGAGCAACCGGACCCTTTGTATCAACTGCGACCTTAATTTCATTTATCGCTTTACGTACAGATGTCAGTCTTTCTAAATCGCCCTGGTGATCATCACGTACAGCATCTTGCAATGCTAAAGATACTTTACTATATGCTTTAGAAATTATTGGCTGCAGGATAGGCCGAATTCTATCAAATATTCTTGTCTTAGCTTCCGATACACTTAATGCTGGTGCAGGATTCTTAAGATCCGATCTGGCTTTTATCTTTTCTCTCTCAACCGATCCCTTATGTGGCTGTATTTCTGCTTCTGCACCCTTCTGGTCACCTAACTGGCCTTTTCTGAGCGCATGGAATCCACTCATATACATGGTTGTTAATCTACCGATTTCATCAGACAATAATTTAAATACATTATACTGTGACTGGGTATCTTTACCATGAAATAATCCCATTCTAAGTCTTTGCACTGTAGGATCCGTCGTTGTAAACTTATCCTCATCGTCGTCTTCTTTATCTTTTGCTTCAACATCCTTGAATAAAGATGAATCTAATTGCTTACCGTCATTTTGGAAAGCAATAACTTGATATTGTAGATATGGTGCATTCAAATCCTGATTTGGATCCGATGCAAATCCTTTTGGATTAGGACGTTTTCTTGTCGACGGTTTATTTCTTTCATGTGCAAAATATTCTTCGGACGGACGAATAGCTGCTACTCCGTGTGTACCTTTAACAATAATAAAGTGATCCGGATGATTCTTGAAATAACCGTATAGAACGTCTCTATTAAATGGCAATGGTTCCATATCTGCTTCATTACTTAATTTATGATTTCTATGTAATAATTGCAATAAATTCCAACCGCCCTGGTTCTTTTCTTGCTTTCCTGGAGATCCCGGTTTCCACGCAATCTCCTTGCTTAGTGTACTTTCCTCGATCTCTTCAGATTCTGTAATTATTAGCTGTTTCAACGCAGACTTAATTGCCTGATCTAATTCTAATTCTTCAAATAGTGATAACGACATGTCTTTTCCTTTGTTAGATTCACGTAATCTTGGCGTATTTCCGCCACCTAATCTTGTGCCTGGGTCTCTGGCTGCTGGTCCTTGTATTCTTGCTGTATTATCGGGGTAAGCATATATGTATTGTCCGTGATCATCTCTTACCACATGGAATCTAATACCATTTGCTTTATATTCTTTTACATCAACTTCATATCCGGGCACTACTATACCGTGACTTACTTCTACTCGACCTAAATCGTCTGCATTGTCTCGTAACCATCCGGCGACTGCTCTTAGTTCTGCATCTGTATTTGGACCTTGTCCTTCTACGTTGGCAATTGTTTGTATTTGTCCAACAGGGGTGGATGTAAACATACCAAATATATCTTTACCCATGCCTCTTATATGAGCATCACTCATCCCCGGTAAGTCTCGTACATGATGCCATTCGGGTGATTGGACACCTGCGGCGCGCATTGCTGTACTAACCACTGCGGGAACATCTCTTGCTGTTCTAACAACTAATTCATTTTGCGGAATAACAGGCTCTTCTGTATCCGGTGTTATTGCAGCACGATTAATAAGGTCCATCGAACGTCTCATGCCGTCGGACGGATTCATATTACTTAATCTATCTTGTGTGGATTGTCTAGATGCAACAGGGAGTGATGCTGTCGGTTCATTACCTACAGGTTCATTTCCTTGCTCGTCGGGTATATTAGCTAATGGTTGATCGGGCTTAGGATTAAACAAATCGTTCATGTCATTCCAAAATGGATCATCTTCTTGTTTAGTATCTGTCTTAGGCTTATTGGGCTTTGGCGAAGGCATCGGGCCCGTTGCTTCGTCCATGTCTGGAGAGCCGCCTGTTGTATTACCCATAACTTCGGAATGGTGCTTCTCTAATTGCTCCGGAGTCATTCTATTTAATTCGTCTTCATTATATGCTTTATCGGAATTACTCAATCCCATGGATTGCATATATTCGATTGATTTTTTCAAATCCATTGCATCATCTTGATCTGTATTAAACATCATATTTGTAAAATCGGCATAATAATTATGATTGCCGGATCTTGCGCCTAATTGACTTTGCTCTTCACCAAAAAGTGGTTGCTCTACATCTAATGTATTTTGTGGCTGTTCATCAATATCATAACCACCCTCGGCTGCATCGGCACAACGGTCACATTGATAACCACGACGCTTGTCTTGCAATGTTAGGGCATCTTCTGCTCCGCAGGATGGGCAAGGATATATACGTGGGTTATCATCTGTTGCTGCTCTTAATGCGCTATTGCCACCCGGATCTGCAAACATTGAACGATCGTCGTCATCTTGATATTCTCTATCGTCATACTCTTCGAAATCATCTTCATCATCAAAATTAAGTGGATTTTCATCCAAATTATCTTCAGCGTGTGTCATTGGGGAATCTTCCCCACCAGTTGGTTCGAATTCTGTTTTTGTTACAATATTTCCAATCTTAACGCCCTTACCTGCACCTAGTGCCTGTGTTGCCTTGGGTTTTTCTTCGGTGTCATCTGGAAAACATGTCTTACAGGACCATTCTCCGCAACCGCATTCATCTAAAGCAGGTTTATCTTCTGCAAGTGGCTTACCTTCGTCAGCTAATGCTTCCTCTACAGCCGATATCCATTTTGAAAATTCGTTTCGTTGATCCATTGCTGGCCCCTTTATACTCAATATACTTATTTATCATGTATGGTAGAGTTTCCGGCGATTAAAAAAGATACCTAAGTATCTTTCTATTTAATTACAAGTCAATTGATTGTTTTATTTTAGTATAGGCTTGTGTGGCTCCTGCACCTAACGTAACTAATAATAGTAAGGGTATGGTTACTGTGCATACAACTACCATACTCAAAATTTGTACAGAGAGCGATGGTGTCTTATTCTCATCTAACATTAACCAATGCCCCGTAGACATAGTTCTATTTGATTTTTGTATCATTTTTTAATTCTTTCTCTATAATATAATCCGCTATTTCCGGAGAAAGTGTTGTATACATCCTATCGAGGTGTGTTTCACAATATGCCTTACCATATATTGTTGGTTGGCGGCATCCTTCACCTTCTCCTACCCAAGAACAAACATTGCGTTCCACTTTATTAGACTTTGTCATCTATCTTTTCTTCTAAATGTTCTAATATAATTTTGTCGTATCCATTCAGTAAAGCATACTCTATAATTTCTGTTATTACTACTTCATCTTCTGTTGTAGCATACCATAATACTTTTGTAGGATCTATTTCTTCAAATCCCGATAAGATAGAAATCGATTCGTCAATATATGCTTGATAGCTTTCAGATTCGAATATATAGGACCCTTGTGTAGCAGATAAGATATCATCATAAGGTATAATTTGTATTGTACCTATGACATCTCCCTTTGGGTCTGCTACTGTATATTCTGTACCTAACGATAAAATGTCTGTTATTTTATACATGTTTTCTCCTGAAAATTATTAAGGAACTATTGTTATTTATAAAGAAAAGAGATACTTAGATTTATTATCATAGAATCTCTTAACCCCACTCATTCTTACCAAAATAGCATCATTAACTATACCTGATATAAATTCAGATATCTTTGACGATACTTCGTCCGACGGAATATCATCTGTTGTAATATTTGAAATATCTATTGTTGCTGAATCTTCTGTAGGTAATTCTCCCAATATAGTTGGGTAAAAAGACACATTAGAATTCTTAAATAGTATGCCTTTATAATCTACAGAAACTGAATAATTATTTGTTTCGGATTGAACGCCCAATATAGTATGAAAATTCTTACCTAAAGAATTTACTATACCGAATAATTCTACAATGGCTTTTGGAGAGATCTGAATTCTGTTTTCGTCTATCACTGTGGTCGATCCCTTTCCAAATAATATATGGTTAAAGGCGGCGCCATCACGCACAATTATATTTCTATAAAAAAATGACAGTGATGATATATGATTCTTATAAAAACTTCTTAAATTCAAAGTAGATTCGGGACTTAAAATATAATTCGTTACTGCATTAAGAGCACCGAAACTTTCTATTTCCTCAATAACTTCTACTTCGATACCGTCTAGTATATCAAAGACTAATAAGGAATTATAAAATGTTTCGTAATCGGCTTTATATGTTATATAAATGGGCTCGTCTATCTCTCCTACAATCTGCAGAGTAGTTTGGTTCTGACATAGAAGATAGGCGATAGTAGAAAATATTTCGGAATCATATAATTCTTTTATATCTACCTGCTGACTAGACTCCAAAGAGTTATTAACAATAACATTTGGATGATCGTACAATTTCTTACTTATATAAATTTCATTACCACTAATTACTAATGTTAAATCTGTAATTAACGGATCAACGATCATTCGAACTTTATTATTCTGTATATGAAATCGTTGTTCGAAGAATCTACCTAGGTCAGTATTTTTATATTTGTCTTGTTTTGACAGAGATAATAATTCCTGGTGATACTTACCTAGAAAGGATTTAACGGGAATTAATTTGTCTAACATTCATGTATTCTAATATTGTATTTATTTTAAATTTCTTCTAATGTGGTTACTAGAGGAAAATTATTTAATCTGGAGAAACTAGTAGTTTCTACAACCTTCTCATTAGCCACTTCGTGTGTGTAGGGCGAGCCGGCAATACCTATACCATTCTCATGAACTTCTTGTGTTACAAGCATAGAATCTTCTAACGTTCTATGAAAGATACGTAGAAGGACAGCAACAACAAAATCCGCCGTAGTGGTATTGTCATTATGCAATAACACTTTGTACATCTTAGGAATCTTTATATCGGTAGATTCCTCGATTTTTTCAATAACGTCTGTTTCTGTCATATGTGACCCCAAATATGTAATATATTATTACATATCCGGGGCAAATAAGTCAATCAATCTTATTTGATTGCAATCAACTTAGGTTTGGCTTCTTCTGGTGCATTCTTAACAAAGTTAACTGTTAAGATGCCATCTTCCATAGATGCTGCATTTACTTCAAAATATTCAGCGATACGGAAGCTCTTCGAGAATGAACGACCTGCAATACCTCTATACTGGTAGGCCGAATCTGGATCGACATTCTTGTCTCCAGTAATTGTTAACAGACCCTGGTGTTCTTCCATCTTCATTTCATCCTTCTTAAATCCAGCTACTGCTAATTCAAGATAAAATTCATTGTCAGAAATTTTAACAATGTTGTGCGGAGGATAGTTATTTGTAGGAACCTGGAAGTCTCTAAACACTGGACCAAAGCCAACAGTAAGAGAATCTAATTGATCGAATAGCCGTGTGAAATCATTTCTTGACATAATTACTCCTTTAAAGCAAGTTTATCGTGCTATATCAAAACACGTTGCAGTACCATACTGCTAATTTACAAAACCCCATTATGGGCATCTTGCAAAATTATTTACCTCACTGACATTATATACTAATTAATAGTTTTTGTCTTTATGCCAATGACCGTTTGTTATCATTTCTTCTACAGTTCTTTCCCAACGCTTACGAGCTTGTTTTTTCATTCGCTGTCTTAAGACCGCAGGTTTTTCATAAGACATATTTTCTTTAAGGACTTGCATTAATCCCGAATCTTGAACTTTCTTAGAGAAAGTCCTTAATGCTCGTCCAAAGTCGTCGTTCCTAACTTCTACAAACATACCTCTGTGTCTCTTGCTGTCTTTATATTTACTGCTCATTTTTTGCTCTTTTTGCTGCCTTGTATACATGTTTAATTGTTCCATTCGCATCTACAAATATTTTGTTGACGCCGTTTTTTGCTAATTTCGGAAGTACAAATTGTGTAGCCTGAAGATCCTTCTCCATTATTGCTCGTAACCCACGTGCACCTATCTTTTGCTTCAAAGAATTATCAGCTACATTCTGTAGGTATTTATCATCGAAGTCTAAAGAAACCCCTTCGTATTTGAATAACGCCTTAAATTGTTCAACTATACTGTTCTTAGGCTCTTTCAATATCTTAACCAATATATCTGCGGTAAGATCATCAAAAACAACAGTAACAGGACATCTGCCTACAAATTCAGGAATAAGGCCATATTTAATTAGGTCATCGGATCGTATATCTTTAATTGTTTCAGAAAAAGATGATCTTGTACTTATGTTTGCACCGATACCTATTCCTGTCTTGGATCTATTCTTTCGAACAACTTCGTCTAACCCTACAAATGCTCCGCTACATACAAACAATATATCTTTCGTATCGAAATCGATAGGTTCGTCATACCCATCTTCTATCTTTATAACTGAGCCTTCTATTAATTTTAACAATGCCTGTTGCACGCCTTCGCCGGATACATCTCGTCCAGTTACAGCAGATTCGCTCTTACGACTCTTTTTATCTATTTCGTCTATGAATATAATGCCTGTACGAGCCCTGTCTACATCATCCCCGGCGTTTTGTATAAGGAGGCTTATTAAATTTTGAACATCCTCACCTACGTATCCTGCTTCGGTTAATGTTGTGGCATCTGCTATAACGCAAGGTAAGTCGAATAATTTGGCTACTGTTTTTACAAGAAGTGTCTTCCCGCATCCCGATTCACCAATCATTAGTAGATTGGATTTTTCTAATTCTGTCTTAGATTTATTATTGATTCGTTTATAATGATTATAGACAGCCACAGATATAGCAATCTTGGCATTATCTTGACCTATAATATATTCATCCAAGAATTTTTTAATTTCTTCAGGAATTAATATTTTTTCTTTTTTCTTCTTTATAACATCTACTTCTTCGGTATGTATTGTATTATATGTAACATCTACGCATTCGTTGCATATATAAATAATCTTTCCACCGAACTCCGGTCCTTCTACCATTTGTTCTACTTCGTGTCTCCCCTTTCCACAATAAGAACAATTGACGATCTTCCTAATTATTTTATTTTCGATATTATCCATTATTTTTTGACTTTCTAAATTCTGCCAACCAACTCAACGCGGTGGGATACTTTTTTGGAGTATGTTTAACTTCGTCTGATTTTTCTATTCTATTATCTAATAATTCCACAATTTCTTCAGGTACTGAATCATGTATCTTGGCTTCTTCTTCGACTGCATGAAGAGGTATTCCAGAAAAATCCACACGCTGGTCGGGTTCGCTGCTCCTGCTTTCTTCGATATGCGGAGAGTCTTCAACTTGCTCTTTGTCATCGGGGATAGTAATTTGCGGCCCATCAACCGGATCCGTTTCTTTCTTTTTACTTTTCTCATTTTGGAGTCGCAGTAAGGTATGGTTAGCGGCAATTAATAGTATAACTGCTAAAGGATCTAATGTCGATACAATCAGTAATGTAAATAATTTTACTGCCGCTTCAATATTTTTAGTTTCATCGCCACTGCTACTATAAAATAACTCGGCAATATACCTAATGGGGCCAACTTCTAATTTAAGTGCTCTAACTTCGGATTGTAATTTAAACTTCTCGTCACTATATCCATCTATCTTTTTGTGAGCAGATTCTATATCTCCGCGCAATTGTTTACGCTGCGAAGCTTGTGAACGGCGTATTACTACCGCCCTATCTGCATTATCTTTACCTAGATAAGAATTAACTGTTGTATCTAACTGTGTGATAACTTTTTCATCATCCGCTATAACAGATTTTTCTCTTGCTATCTGCTGGTCTAATCTTTCTACCTTAGCAGAATTATCTATGGTAGCAGCACCTTGTTCTAAATGGCTTTTCGTTAAAAAGCCAAATACGGAAATGCTTGTTATTAGCATTAGTGCAGCGATGGAATATATAAGGGGGCCTCGCAATTTCCATTTAGCTTCGGGCCAATTCCTATATATCCAACTTACTGTAACTAATTTAGCGAACTCTAAAACTACACCCATTACAAATGCGGCGTGCATTGGCGCACCTGCATAAATAGACATAATACCTACTATAGAGAACCAGCCAGCTACCGCTGCAAGCGATAAAGCAGAGAATAAAGTTAATAGTGCAAATATCATCTAATATTTATCACTAAATAATCACATATATTATTATTCGAACTCCTTGTCTTCCCTGTGTCCTACTCTCATAGCCATATTAGCATCTGTTTCTCTTACTTCCACCTTACAGCACCAAACTCGTTCTGCCTCTGCTGAACCGCAATTGGGCAGAAAAATTGTGTTTATGTACTCATAAATAAAATCGGCAAGACCTTCGCAGCCTGTTTTTTCTACTACAGTAATCTTTGCCAATCTTAATTGACCAAGATGAAGCAATTCTTCTTTCATCGGGTCATCCTGCGCTACAAGTAATGTATGATCAAACCAATCTTCCAATACACCCTTAAGTGGTTTTAATCCGCCGAAATCAAATACCCAATTACGAGCATCTAGAGTGTCTGATTCAAATTCTAAATGAAAAGATAGTGCATATCCATGAATAAGATTGCAATGGGAATCTGATCGCCATTGTCTATAAGCTACTGGCCCAATTTGTTTATATGTTTTAGTTGAAATATATTTTGTCATAATGCCTCTTTTTCGTCTTTATTACAGCAGGTACAATTCCTGCCTTGATCACAATCGTGTGTACAATTCGATTCAATGATTCTTCCATATACTATTGCTAATCTGAGAACAATGCACAGATTTAATGCGAGTATTATTAAGAGTAATGCAATCATAGTAGTTTCTCCTTACAATTTTCAGAATCTGCCACACGCTTTCGTAGATTACTGGAACTAAAACTATGATCGCGTCCGTTATATACTATTTCAATATTTCGGTTACGACATATATCTTTTCCAGTAAAGGATATATCTTTATACTCTACACCTAGTATTCTTACATTAACTGGTAAAATTAACAATAAGTCTTCTAGATCTTTTTCAGTTTCATATACAACTACTTCGTCTACATTTCTATTTGTGGCAAGTTGTATTTGTCTTTCTACAATACTCTGGACAGGCTTGTTCTTAATTCCTGGCCTGTCGATTGTCGGATCTGTCTGCAATCCTGCTATTAAATAGTCGCAATGATTTTTAGCTTCGCTCAACATTGCTATATGTCCAGCATGTAGTAAATCGAAGGTAGAGAAAACAATCCCTACCTTCATACCTTTTAGTTCTTTACTTTTATTAAAGATCATATAAGATATCCTTATCTCCGTGAATCTACCGGCACTAATCTCATAAATTCAGAACGAACGTGCGATTCATCTTTAAAACACCCGCCCAATTTACTTGTTACAGTACTCGATCCCACATCTTCCACGCCACGACTCTTAACACAAAAATGTTGAGCATGAATAACTACTCCGATATTATCTGTTTCAAGAATATATTGTAGTGCATGATAAATCTGCTCAGTTAGTCGCTCTTGGATTTGCGGCCTCTTACTAAAGTACTCAACGATCCGATTAATCTTACTAAGGCCCAGTACCTTTTGCTTAGGAATATAACCGACCGTTGCAACACCATCAATAACAACAAAGTGATGTTCGCAGTTAGATTGTACATTGATATTCCTTTCAACGACCATTTCGTCGTATTTCATTTTATTATCTACAGTGGTGCATTTAGGAAATGCTTCGTAGTCAAGACCCCAGAAGATTTCGTTTACATACATTTTAGCGACACGCTTAGGTGTTTCTTCTAAACTATCATCGCTCAGGTCTAGCCCTAGCGTTTCCATGATAGCAGCGAAATGATGTTCGATCTTTTCTATTTTTTCTTTACGATCCATAAAATCAGATTCGCAGGGTGTTTCGACACCCATTCTAACTAGATGCTCGTGTACTTCCTGACCCAATCCCGGGTCGCATTTTGTTTTATTATATGACATTGATAACCTTCCTTTGTGATGGTTTGTTTTTGATTTGTGCTACCATTGTGTAGCATAGTTATTTATCTAAACACCTAAGATGTGTTCTCTAAAAGCGGCAGTAGAAATTGGAACGACAGGTTCGATTAATTTTAACATTGCTTCAGCATAAACACGAATTTCGTATTGTGCGTGTGAATGTAATCTAAGTTTAAGGAAGTGAAATAAGTTATGTAAATCGCAAGTAGCAAACATATGACTATATGTTCCTACCGGTAGTACCGAACGTGCTAACTCACGAGGGCAACCATTTAATATTAGCTTGTGATAATGACTGAAAGAAGCCTCGCTAGATGATCTAATGATTTCAGCCACGCCTTCTGCATCCCGGTGTTGTTCTTCTGTACGCATCTGCTTATTAGATGATGACTGAGTGGTAATTTGAGCCAGTTCCGGAACGTAGAATTCTTCTGGCAGCTCTGCATAACGAGCAGAAATTTCATTAAAACTCCAAGTACGATGTCTATGCCATTGTCTAAATACAAAGATGGGTGCTTTTACGTCAAATGTAAAAACACAAGATTCAAACGGGCTAGTATGTTTATTTTTTAACAAGTAATGGAGCAATTTGGCATCTTTGCCATCGTCATCACCTGCTCGCCATTCTGCATCGTAGGATACTCTAGCATTACGCACAATGGATAAGTCGCTACCCATGCTTTCGACCAATCGTACATGGCCATGATCTAAAACTTTAATAATATTATCTTGCATATCTTCTCCTGATATGCAAATTGTATACGAAAATCTATCGAAAGTCAAAAGCCTTCGGTTAATCTTCTAACAATATAATCTGCTTCGGTTATGTTCTCTATGAAATCGATGTGACCCATACCTAATTCGGCCGGGCCGTCGGAACCCCATATTTCATATTTTTTATAATAATTCTTGAACCACACATGTTCGCCTTCCACACATTTAGTTGGCAAGAATGCAAATCTCTTCTTATATGCTATATAAGCTTTTAATCCCGGTTCAAGACGCCAATTACTACTAAACGACATGTTAAATAAGGGGAAGCCCCTTTCCTATTCTTTTGCTGGATATAATTTATAAAAATCGTGATTTCCAACTGACATTGTTTTAATCAACTCGTGTTTCCAAGCAGGATTACTTGTATGTGGATTATGGAAATGAGTTGCCCCATTTGTATTATCATCCACATTACCTCCAAGCACAGTAATCGCTACAATACTGGCAACTTGGAATTGATCTACTACTCGTTGATTAACTGTTCCATCTTTATTTCTCACAGGTATTTCTCTACCTTTCTTGTCATTTTCGCAATACCAGGAAAACGCACAGACAAGTCGTTTACTGATTCTTGATACAGCGGTTTGTTTAACCACTGCACAAACAGTATCCGGAAATCGCCCATCATTGGCGCGATTTAAGGTAACAGAAGCAACTGCAAATTGACCTCGGATATCTTCATTTCTTGCTTCATAATAGATATTCTCTGCCAAGCAATACGCTTGTTCGGGGTCTACCTTAGATGTGTCAACGTCTATACCGACGATGTTAGCTGTACTAATGAGATAAGCGAGAAGTAACTTTGCTGTTATCATTCTTCTCTCCTAATGCTCCCTCTAAACTCACAAGGGATAGTTATTTAGCAATAATATTATAGCATAAAGTACATTGTGAAGTCAAATCAAAAATTACGGATAAATAATGTAAATGAAAAAGGGTTTCTTATGAAGTTATCACATGTCACAGAAAATAGTATTCCAACGGGAGATGAAGCTGCCGAAAGAGTCACTAAGTACTTACAATCGAAGAAACATCTAAAGGCTGCGCCGCCTGCACCAAGAAAGAATCCCGGTAACGACGAGTGGCACAGAGAGCAGGATCGGTCAGAGCAAAGACGAAGGGACGAACTATCATCTATAGAAGAATCTCCTGATATGCCTGAGCCGGGCGATAATATTCGAACTAGAAAAACAAAGATGGAAGGTAAGGTTAAGAAAGTTAGTGGTGATATAGTCTTATTTCAATTGGTCGATGGTAGAATGATGAAGACATCTATTGGAAATGTTATAGTGATAGAAAAACTTGCCGACGAGGATGACGAAATTATGGAAGACGAGTTAAACGAGATATCAGATACAGTTATCAATAAATGGCAGAAGGAAAAACTTGGACCGCAGATGGATGCTGCAAAAGCAAGAGGCGACACAGGGGAGGAAGATCGAGTTTATGGTAAGATTATAAAATCTACAAAACATATGGGTGATAACTTCGAAAGAAGGTCAGCGCAGAATGTGGCAGCACAGCAAGATGTTGAGGAAGGGAAGGTAGATTATAATTTTAGCATAGAAGACTTAAAACGCCTCGAACAAATTAGAGATCTTCATACATTAAAAGTTCAAGCGATGAACTTAATTAGTAAACCTAGCATTAAGCCGATGAAGCCGGAGAAGATCGAATGGTTCAAAAATTCGTTAGAAAGAATGAATAGCCCGACAAAAGTTATTAAATTAATGTACGACCTATTATTAAGTGGCGAAGGTAATTCGGTTATAGGTACAAGATCTTCGATGAAGTCTAATGACTATCGTCAACGATTCGGCGAGCAAGGCGTGGCGGAAGCAGATGGATTAACTGAGGACTCATCATCAAGTCTACCCGATGTTCTGTATCACGGTGGCGAACATTTAATTAGCAAATTCAAAATACCACCATTCGGTGTATTTTTCAGTCCTCATAAAGAACACGCCGAGGTATACGGCGATGCGATAACACGCGCTAAAGTTAATGCCAGTCCCGTATACCTCGTTGACTACGATGAGGATATAGACGAAGATATTATTGACGCATTGTTTGACAGAGATTATCGTAAACTGGCCAAATATGTCAGGTTACTGCAATCAAAAGGGTACAAGGCTCTACAAACGGTGACTGACAGTGAAATGGTTTGTGTATTCCCAGGTGGCGACATACAAGTGTTACCCTCGGAGCAAGGTGTGGCGGAAGGCGATGAAATTAATAATCCCGCTGACACAGTAACAGTAGATGTGCCTTTATTGATTCGGATCATGGAATATGCCAAAGAAGACGCAAAAACCGACCTAGATCTGCACAATGCGGCCGAGAAGTTAATCGAGTTAAGCCAGGAAGGCAGAACACTTACTATGGACGACTATGCAACTATGATAGGTGATGTAAACGAAGGTGGTATGGGTGGCATAAACCGTTCAGCACCTTCCAACGATGTGAGTTATCAAGATGTGTTAGATGACTCCACAGACGAGTGGAGAGGGGATACTGTAAAGGTAGAAGATGTTGCACAACCGCTAACCAGAGAGGCATTACGCTCGCGCCAAAAAGAATTACAACGGATACAAATGGATCCCGAGACTTCCAGAAGTCCTCTAATGAAGAAAGAACTAGCTAAAAAGATAGCCCAATTAAGACAACAGGCCGAGGCATCGAATCTAGTCGATACATATGAAAGTAAATTAAGTAAATTCTTAGAGGACGACGAACTAAGTTAACTTCGTTTTTGCGCTGACCAATTTGGACAGGCTTCACAGGGTTGATGAAGTCTTGTAAGAGAACATTCCGTGCAACTCATCCAGAATACTTCATACTGACTCCAGTTCAGCAATCTTCTTGCGATATTCTTTACAGCGGTCGCATAGATATCTAATCAAACCAGAAGAAAGTTCGATAGCTGAGTCTTTACCAAACTTCTCCTGCCACATTTTCCAGAATTCCATCTCTTCCTTAAGTTGCGGTGTAAGATCAAACTGGTGATGTGATGTTTTCATATTATCTCCTGGCGTTAGCGCGAACTTCGTCAAAAGTAATTTCTTTTATTAAGGCACCGTCACGATAGACTTCAGAAAGAGCTTCGACCCACGGGCCAACCCCTCTGTCAGTCCAACCGCGTGGTTCATCAATGGCAGAAGCATACTCGCCCCCACTTTCCCAAAGAGTCACGCGACCCTTCTTAGAGACCTTGCCGTGATCGGTGATCGGATCCTTGAACACATCGCGCCAAACTGTAATATTTTGTTCGTATTTTTCCGACCATTCTTTGATACCGATTGCGGAACACTTCATGGCGAACTTCAGGGTGTCACGGTTGACTTGCTGTAGCAGAGCACCACCTTGGCCGAATGCCACATTGTCTGCACTGAATCCAGCAATTTCCATACAGAACAAAATGCTGCGAATTGTAGCATGATCAATACCATCACCTTGGATAACACGGACATTGTTTAATACACGGAATCCCTTGTCGTTCTTCACAGAACCATAATATTTTTCTAAAATGTAGAGGCACTTGACAACCACATCACTCGGGTCACCCGAATCTGGGCGAACTACAACTACTGCACCGGAATCAATTACATCTTGTTTCAACTCAGTGCCCCACAGCTTGCAGGCATTAAAAATATCGTACGAGTCTGAAACAAACGCAATTGGTGAACCTTTCTTACCATGTGTTTTCAACATGTTGCGATATGAATCTACTTCACCTTCGCGTCCCCAACTTGTAACAGTGGAGTGTTCCATTGCGGGGATACTGAATCCTGCCATGTCAGCACCATAATACTCCCGAGCGTAGAGTAGACCAGTAATAGTATCAGTGCCCATAAAATTAATGAGGTGAGCTGCTGCCCCGAGACCAGCACTTTCCATGCTCGATACACCACGAGCACCAAAATCATGTAGCTTAAAATCAATAAGAGTGGGGTCACCTGTTTTCTCCAATGCGTTGAGTATAATTTTCTTCGATTCGTAACTATTTGTTGCTACAGTAGTCGGATACCAAATTGCGCGAAGAATTGCAGTCTCAAGAAACGATGTTAGCCACCCGCACTTCGGGTCAGTGTTTTCAATTGTGGCTAATACGTTCTTAGTTGGTATGAGACAACCTTCTGGGGCCGCTTTAATGACGACTGGAAGACGACCTTCGTGCGCCGTAAGAATATATTCCCACCCTTCCCGATAAAACGGTTCACCGTGAGCAGTGATAATGGCTTCAGCAACATCGATATCTTCCTTGGTGATCGGAGTAGTCAAATACTCCTTGATGAATGCCTGCAATCCGAAAAAGACTGTTTTGTTCCACTGACCGCCACGCGATTCAATGTAAGAATACACATATTCGGTATTTTTAGGGTACTGATTGAACTGACTATATTTATACGAGTCAGAATTTAAAATAATATTTTTTGAGAGTTTCATAATAAAGTTCCTTTATTTAAATGCCCAACTCTATCGTCGGGACTTTTCTTACCATGACTTATTATAGCACTATTACTATATTAGGTCAATTTTTTGGACAATACCAAATTCCCGCACGTAACTAATCCTTGTTCCTCGTCCATCGAAGGAACAAAAACTAACACATCGTAGCCTGCCAGTTTAAGTGATTCCTCTACCGTCTTATACGGTAGATAGGAGTCATATCCGCCAACAGTTTTAATGTTGTTTTTCCTACATGCGTCATTATTGTGGATCGGAGTAATCTTCACCATAAATTTATTCGGATCAAAAAGACCCAATAGCTTATTAGCATCTATTTCGTAGTTAGTGCTATAAGCAAAATTCAAACAATATTTTCTGCCGATAGGATCAGGCAGTCGATTTCCAATATCGGATATTTCTTTAAGGGTTAGCTGCCCACACGCGAACATATCATTTCGTTGTTCCTCACTAGTTGAATTTATGCTCAACTGTAATCCTGCCTGGCCATTATATAGCTCATTTTTAATCTGGCACCATTCATTTAATCTCGCTTCATTGTGCTTAAACTTATTCGGTAACGAAGTAGTTAGAACAGGATGAATAACTTCGGTACGGAGATTTAACTCTTGCTGAATAATATGTTTGTTAGTAAATAACCATCTTGCGAAGTTGAAAACATGATCATTAACAATAGGTTCGCCCATCCGAGCAAAATGAATATTCAACCGGTCAGTATAATGAACTTCGGGAAAACATTTTACTGCCTCATAAAACTGTAACTTAAGATCGTCGAAGGATGCATTACCCTTAAATGGAATCTTTGGCACATCGCAAAATCGGCAGTTTTGGATACAACCATATTGCGTTGAGAGTGTGATCACCCATTTTTCAGATAAGGGCAAACAATTGCCATTTGCAACTCCGTTGATTTCATTTGGAAATCCGAGAAAATCAGCTTTTATGTTTCGTGATTTTCCGTAGTCTCCGATAGATAATGTTTCGAGTTCGCCACGTAATCCATCGACTGTAAAGAGGTAGCCAGTTGGTATCTTATTTCTCATTTTAGTTCCCCAAAAAGTGATTAATAATTTCGAAATGATCTTCAAAACATACATTACTGTCTATTTCGCTAATCGGGATCCATTCTGCCTTAACTGCATCATCCATACCTTTAATTTTCGGTAGTGGACCATCTGGCAATAGAATCTTAAAGGCGTGCGTTATTGTTCTGCCTCTGGCACTACGGTTTATTGCGTCAAAAACACGCGAATCCTTAATGCTACCTAAAAGTACAGGGGCAGGTACCTTAATACCTGTCTCTTCACGTAATTCGCGAATCATTGCATCTACAACACTCTTATCTGTAGCAGCATTTAAGAATCCGCCGGGTAATGCCCACAGACCTTTACCTGGTTCGCTGCGGCGTTTGATCATTGCCACATGTCCAGAGCATATTACTACAGCATCGGTTGTTACAAATACTGGTTCATATGGTAAACTCGAATATTGTTTTTTATACATTTCAACAAATTCTCGTTCACGAATAATTTGTTCGTATTCTGGTGTATCTTTCCAACCTTCTAGCAATCTAAATACAGGTTGTGGAACAACACCATGAATAAAGTGCATATTAGCATCTCGGCGAAAATAAAGATCACGAATATTCGTAGCGTTGAGAGGTTCCAGTAGTGGAACTTCAACTTGTTCCCATTGCGGAAACATATCAAGATAAAAGCAGGTGCTATCTTTCTTATGCCCGATTACACCAATCTTATCACCCGGTTGTGTATGTTTTGCTACAATAGACTGGACACGGCCGGCCCATGCTGTATCATTATAGATTGTGTCTGTATTGTGCTCGATACGAACCGCACACTCTGTCTCTGGAACTATATAGTTCAGAATATTTTCGAGCATGTTTTGGCGGTCTTTGCTTGTCCACGGATTCTTATAGGTCCGTGGTTGATTAGCACTGCCGACAATGATAATAATTTGTTTGGAAAGTTTACTTGCTCTACGGATGATTTCTGTGTGAGCATTGTGCACCGGTTGAAACCGACCGATGAATACGAGTGTATGATACTGTTTTGTCATAACATAAATCCTATGTTGTTTAATGATATAGTAAAGTCTATCTCTACTATTGTTATTTAGCCTTTATTATACAATAACGGCATAATCTTGGTCAATCTTCGCCAATATTACCCGAGTTATTAACTATGTGCAGGAACTCTTCCTCTTCTTCGGGTGTCCATTCTAAAAACTCATCGTATATGTCTTCATACGGTTCGCTAAACGTAGGGTTTTTTACATTATTGTCTTCCGCCCACTGTTTAGCTTTAACCAATGCATCTTCCGAAGAAGTTGCATTAATTATGATATGATGTACATCTGATGCAGTAGGTCCGCATTCGACACTTATATTCCATTTTAATAATTCTGCCATTGTGGACCTATTTATAAATTATTCTGCTTGTTCAGCAATAAACTTATTTCTGATGCTCGAAGCAAAGAACTTGCCTTTAGAAGCCGCTGCAACAAAGCTCTCCATTGTCTTTTCGTCAACAGCCTTATACAAATAAGTACCGCCGTTATTAAACTTCAATGCAAGATCATTACCTGTACGTGCATAAGAAGCAACAAGCGAACTTCCTTCAACGGGAACAAATTTTGCAGCTTTATCAATCTTTACCAATTTCTTTGCGTTTGTGTTTGTCATAAATTCTCCAAGTTAAAATTTTGTTAAGCCAGTATGGCTGCAACAGTTGTAATATTACTAGTCTGCGGCGCTTTTGTCAAATTTTTCATTTAAACTCGACAAATCTGTCAACTACAAAGCCCTTCTTACCCGATAACATTACTGCACCAGATAAGAATCCGCCTTTACCGCAACCAGTATCTAAAAATATCACCTTGCCACCATTCTTATTAGAAACGGTCATCGGCTCAGTTATATTAACATTATGAATAGGCATTTTATCATGCCCTACCATAACCGTCTTCCCCATAGGAACATCCTCTATCCAGTTATATAGCCTAACAGGATATCCATCATCATATTTTTGACCGTTTGTTTCGCCTACTAAGAACCTAGCCTTCTCTGTCTTACTCATAACGAAACCGGATTCCCACATACGCTTGTGGCATCCTGCATGTACTAAGGTAAACTCGTCGAATTTATGAAAGAATCCAGAAAACATCTTGTCATCTATCATAGAGACATACATTTTTAAGAAATCTTCCATTTTATCTGGGCCGACATCGTCTAATGTACGCTTGGCATCTGTAGAAAAGCTTACTTTTGCACCATCAGCATATCTACGAAATTTATCATCGTGATTTCCTATCACCAAACCTGCACGACCTTCGTACATTGCTTCGTACATTGCTTTTACTACTTCAAACGGTTGATGGCCACGGTCTACTAAGTCTCCCATAGACATAAAGAAAAAGTTTTCACTCTTAGCAAAATTATATGCTTTTTCGAATAAATTGTAATCTCCGTGGGTATCTCCGAATACTAACATTCCATCAAAACTATTCTTCACATAATTTTCTAAACTATTATACAATTTCTTCTTCCCAAGGACACTGTTTCCATCCTAATCTATTAAAACATTCTTCTACTAAGGGACTTACTAAACCTTCATTACCACCGCAATAAAAGTCTATGTAATCTTCTGTTGTATTATAAAACATATTACGTAGGCCCGCAATAACTCCGCCGGAGCCTCTCCACGAAATCGACCATATATTGGGATTTATGCCCTTTAGCTTATCGATAATTTGTTGATCGCGATCGCGCTCATCTATCTTTTCCCATCTCATATTACACATTGCGGCATAGAATTCTCTCGCAAGTTCTTTATTTTCCAAATGTGTAATTATGATTGGGTCGGCAATCATATCACGCTCTAAATCAGGCATTAAGTCCATAATCCGCGGCGCACCTTAACAAGGCGAACAAGCATGTCGTCGTCTTCTTGTTGCCACTCTTCTTCTTTATTCTGACGTGATGTCATAGATTTTATATGATCTTTATAGTCATCGGCTTCTCTGTCGAAATCATCATCAAAACAACCCAATGAACCCAGACCTTGATCATTATATTCGACATATTTTTCTTTTTCTCTTGCTGGTCGTTCATTCACCCACCATCTATACAATAATAGAGTTTCTCTAGCAAAAACGGCCTGGCTGTCACACCTTTCATGCACTGGTAAAGATGGATCGTCGAGTGTAGCCGCCCATTCTAGATGTTTGATACCTAACTCGGGTCGTCGGAAAGGATAAAATGTTCGATAAAATGGCATATGCTTTTCAAACCAACTTGCATTCTTACACTCATCCGACCACCAATATGTGTGTATTGCTTGCTCGACTTCAACAAAGTCTTTCAACATGTTGAAGTTAGAATGTAACATTAGTGTATCTATATCGTAATATCCAGGCTTCAGTCCTGTTTTAACGACATGATATTTGTCATATGTACGATGTCGGATCCATTGATCGATAGCTTCATACTTCCATATTATTGGTAGTACGATATTTCTTCTAAACTTTGTTTTAAACCAATATCGGATTGGCGCCTTTTCGCTAAATTCTTTTTCAAAAAGACGCCACCCTTTCGAAGTCATTGACCCAGGAGGTTGAAATTTAAACCAATGTTTAAATTTCCTTATAGCTAATTTAATATTTTTGTACATAGAGAATATAATACAGTATTTTCCCCATGTTGTCAAATTTAATGCGATAGATTAGCTTTAGAAATAAATGCATTCATTTTTTCGGCTTCTGTAATAATTTCTTCTGTGGTAGGTGCTGTTGTAGCTGCAGGTCTGGTCGAATTTGCTGCGGCAGCATCTGCTGCATGTTTCCCGTTGAGAATTATCTGGGCGAGTTGCAATAGCTCTAATCTAATTTCATACGGTGTCTTGGGTGTAGTTCTCATGTTCATGATTATCCTTTAGGTGATGATAGAGCTTTTTTGTGGCAATGCAATTCCTGTTGTAATACTTTCATATTGACCTTCCAACTCTACCAAAGGTGTAGTCGTAGCAACAATTAGCGATCTGTTCAACGAAATTGTTTTTCCCGGATCTGCCATCACCATAAATGGGCCAAATTGTGGACCACGTTGACCCATTACCATTTGCAAAGGATTCTTAATCATAATAGCAGTCGTTGTTTCTTCAGCAACACTTGCTATAATTTCTTCCCCTGTCGATAATTTAAATACTTTTATGTATGATGTGTCTTTTAGCATATTATCCCTTAATATTATTGTGTTATTGTATATGTTATGTGTTTAAAAAGCAAACATTCGGTTAATATTTCTATCTTAATATGAGTAACCGTGTTACAGACCATCCGGTTGTCCGTATCCTTGATATATTTCCCGAATCTTTCTTCCCAGTTCTGCTGTACTCCGGTATCAATCCCTTATCCATAAAATATATAAATGTGTCTCTATTTAATCCGTGTGTTAAACAGAAATCCTTAAGACTATTTGTATTAAATAACTCTCTGTTTGGGGATATTAATGTATAATTATATTTTGCAGTTTTGGCCTGCCTATCTTCTCTGGTAAGAGTCTTATTATATGCACTAAACGGATTTTTTGTACCTTTTAAACCATATATTAATTTACGATCTTCGGCGGTCATAGATTCATATCTAGCCAATAACGATTTGGATAAATTCTTACTCCTAATATCTCTGTTAGGGTCGTTTGTCCATCGGTCACCGCCTTGGCCGCCTAATGCTATATTATATGTATCTTCCCTGAGTATAAAATCTGTATTTACTATATCTGCCTCCCTGCCATACATCTGTAATTCTGTTTCAAATACTTCTAATATATTTTTTGTAAAATTTTTTAATCCGTGTTTCTTTATGGCAGATTTTATGGCTATACCCGAACCCATGTATGAATCGATTTCCGGCAGAACGACACTTTTGCGTACACCTATGTATATCTTGCCGGAAATCGTGTTAATTATCTTATAAAGATAATAATTCATATTAGATCTCGCACCCGCCTCCTGCAGTGCAAGCCAACATTTGTGCACCTTCCACATTATCATCTAATTCTACAATATTATCCCAATCAATATCCTTAGGCATCTTAGCCGATAATGCTTCGAATTCTTCTTTAGTACAATCTTCGTATGGTGCTTGTTTATAATTGCCACCGTCATATGGCAAGAAAGAGACACCTGACATCTCATCAAAATGATCCCAGACAAATGCACCCACTGCCGGCCATTCTTTTTCACTAACGGAGATAGTTACTGACGGTTTATGCTCGCAATAGTGTCGCTGATAAACAAGCCACAGATTCAAATGCTTTATAGCATCTAATTGGCAACGTAATACTGCCCCGTCAGGTGCTTTCTTCGGGAAAGTAAATACCATCGTACTACCTGGTTTCATTACATCAGGCTCGCAAGGTACTCCTGCTGCCATCATAGCCTTCGTAAGAGGATCTTTAATATCACCACGGATACGTCTATAGTAATAAGCAGCATGACGTGGATGAATACCACTTGCAGTATTTGTTAATTGAGATACTGTACCGGAAGGCTTAACTGCGGTAATGGCTGCTGCTGCCTGTATTCCCAACGATGATGCTAATTTAGTATTTACATCTACCGTTAATGCCTTAATTGCTTCAAGACGTGCAGGTAATTCTTTATCGGACGGGTCATTTAACAGATGATTATCTAATATACCGGTCATAGACACACCTAATAAGCGTTCTTGTTCGGTATTGTCGCGCCAAATCTTACGAAGGTAAGGAAAATGAGTCATTGTCGACTGGAATGTACCCATTATTGTTGCAATACGGGCTTTTCTCAATAAATCATCTAATGTATCTGTAGATCGAACAATAATTTCGGTCAAATTACAGAATTGGTATGGACGTAAAATGATCTCTGCACATGGATTTGTACCAAACTCGAAGTCCGGGTTACGACGACCGTTCATCTTAACAATATTCTTTGCTGCTTCTCTATTAAATATCCCACGCTCGCCCGATTTAGATTCATATAGTGATAACCACTCTTGCATAAAAATACCCACATCAGGTCGTTCTGTATGGCAAGCACTATTATTAGCTAAGGCACGCTGGCCTTGTGTCTCCCACCAAGAACCTGTCTTAGCATTACGCATACGGTCATCAGAAAGATTCGATAAAGAAATCATTGCCGATCTACGTACACCGCCTACAACAACCACTTCACCTACCTTACACATAATATCGTGACATTCGATACTATTTAATTTACGTCCTTGAGCATTCTTAAAAATCTTAACAACAAACTTGAATAATTCTACCAATGGTTCCGGGCCAGATGCTCGACCGCCAAAAGTTTTTAATCTAGCGCCTGCTGGGCGAACCTTACTTGTGTCCCATCTAGGTGCTTCACCCGAATATAACATTGCAATGACCTGACGCAAAGACTTTGCCCAACCTTCTTTACTATCTGATACAACGATAACAGATTCACTATCAAAAATTCTTTCTGGTACTTCTGGTAATTTTGCTATATATTGTCTTTCTACACTAAATCCCACACCGGTGCCACATAATAAAATAAACATCGCTTCATCGAATGCTTTTGGATCGTCGATAGGCAAGTAAGAACAGTTATAACCGGAAGTATTATCTCTACCTAATGCTTTACCTGCTGTCATTAAGGCTCGCATAGAAGGCATGACTTCGAAATTAGTAACTGCACTCTGTAATTCCGATCTTAATTCTTTTGTTAGAGTATAGTTACATTGTTCTTTCAAATGGTCTGTCATAAAGTCAAAATATCGTACTACAGTTTCATCCCAATTCTCTCGACGTTTCTTAGAATCGATGTATCTGGCGTAGCGACTTTTTGCAATATAGGTTTCGTATATCATGTTTTCTCCGGTGATTGTATAATGATTAATCTGTGGCGATTATCTTTTTAGTTGTTGTATTATTTTATTTTTTTGATTTGTTCTTTTCGATATTTGTCTAATATCTTAAATTTTTCTTCAATTTCTGAGTAATTATTTACCGCAGAAAGTTCAAAATTTAAAACAAATTGATTATCGATCACAGGCAACAAATAAATGCCTTCGTTATCTTCTACAAGATATAATTCTACTGTATTTTGTATATTTAAGAGATCTAATGTATAAAACATTAGTAAACTAATGGAACTTGTGCAGAAAGAACCATGAAATAATATTTCCCATGGCGTCGGCCATTCCATAGGACTATAATAGTCCAGTGTCCTGGCTCCAAAAGGGATTGTAGAACAAAATTTTGCAATTTGTTCTAATTGTTCCTCTAAAGATTTCTCTTGTATTTCTACTCTTAAATTTTTCCAAAGACGGAGTCGCTCGTCATTAGAGATTGTGTGCCAAATCATGATTAATTATTTAAAGAGAAACCCACTTGATTGTGCTTGTGCTAAACATCAAATCAGTAGGAAAATCGTGTTTATATAATATCTGTATCATTGTATTGGTAACGGTATCATATTGTGCAATAAGACTCAAATTGCATACATCTGTGGGTGATAAATTAATTTCTGTATGTACATCACTTAGTGATGCAGGAGTAGTATCTGGATATGGAGGATTAGGAATATCGGGAGAAAAATACTCTACGGCAGTAATCTGTAACTGGCCATTTCTAGAAAACGTGGTACCTACCACATTACTCTCTTCTAATGATGAATTAGTGACTCCATACAATATATTAATGAACGGTGTCGATGGATACTCTAATGTGTTAGGTCCAGGTCCTACTCTTGTTATATTGACATAAGTACCCGATGGTGGTAAAACCCACATATAGGGTTCTAATCTATCAAGTACTGTCGCACCATTTGCACCAGTGTCAACTATTATGTATTCGCCGTTCGAGTTCCCCATATAGACATTACCGGAATCAGTACATAGTGCTAATTCTCCAGCTAAAAGTACATTAGGATAATTTATCGAATTAAAGTCAGGGTAGCTACCATATCCTCCTGTACCAGTATACCCAAAAGGGTATACACTATTCGGCCCAGCGGGATTATAGACATAACCATCGAACTGGTCTTGCGTACCACGTCTATTTTGTATTCTTGAAACTATTACAGGTGTTGCCATTTTTATAAATTCCTTTGTGTGATGTATTTAGCAGATACCGAACCGATCATAATAATCACACACGGTGTTCGCCCACTTAGTTTCGTAGTGGGTAAATTCGTCACCTTCTATCACAAATTCCTGGTATTTAGCGTCCCGTGTGGCAATCATTATGACACCACGATGAATATCTGTGCCAAACATCTCATTATGGGAAAGGGCATAAGCACATAATTGCATAAAATACCCCTCAATCCATTCCCTCTTCTTTTCCTTCAAGCTATTCTTATAATCCATAATAGATGGTATACCGTCGTGCAAGCCTACCAAGTCTGTTGTTCCTGCATAAAGACCCGTCGAATATAAAGATACTTCTGTACCCCAGACTTCACTTACTTTAGAGATACCTTTTTTAATTATCAAATTTGCTAAAGATTTTGCCATGAAAGATCCGGTCATAGGCTTGTCTAATATGTAATTTTCTATATTATTATGCATGCCTGTACCAAGACCGCTGGCTTCTGTGGTAATTCTTGTGGCTTCCTTTTCGCCCACGTTAGCACGCCACTCTAATAGGTGTGTCATATCTTGCGTTTTGCTAAGGATTGCTGTTACAGACGGGAGTGGTCTGCCTTCACCGACTATATATCGTCTACCGTTTCCTGTATCTACTCGTTTTAAGGGTTTATAGTCGAATTTATTTGTTATTATCATTGATAAAGTGTAACACAAAGAGTATCACTAAGTCAATGTTTTACCAGCAGATTTTCCACTGTATCGTACTGCCGGTTTGAGGATTTACTTGTATTAAAATAGTATATCCTAACCCAGCAAAATAAGACAATACGGCATTTAATTGCATTTGAATCGGTTTATTAGTAGTTGTGCCGGCCCAGACTTCCCAATATAAGTGAGGGTCCGTTCCGAACGTATTATTCGCCGAATTTATGGTAATTACAGCCGGCGATGCGGGTGGATTAGGCAAAGGTGCTGTGACAGGATTTAATACAGCACCTGTGGCAGAACTGGTGTATTGTGATCCGGGTGTAAGTACATTAATTGCCGAAACGGCGTCAGCAGTTAATACAACAGATGTGGTAGCGCCGGTACCAGGGTCTGTTATAATTACATAAGGCGGAAATACAGCGTATCCTGCTCCTATATTTTCTATGATTACTTGTGTAATTGTTCCTAGTATATTAGTATTCACATATGCTGAGAAACCTGCGCCTAATGGGTAAGGCAATAAAGGATTTATAGAGGAAACAATCTGTACTTCCGCAAGGCTAGGCTGATAACCTGATCCTGGATTTAAAATAGCAATCGATAGAATTTCACCTGTTATACTGACTGCTGTAATCGCAAATCTTGCATCAACATACCCGGCATTTGGTAACACTGCGCGGGTAGCAACAACTGAATCGAGTGTTGTGTAGCCACTACCTCCTGAAACAATACTGATACCTACTATATTACCTGTTGCGTTAACAAGAGGTGTTAAATTTGCGTTTATGCCAGCTAAAGAACTTACGTCCATAGTTGCTGGTACGGGTTGATAATCTAATCCACCCGATACCATATTGATAGATAAGATACTTCCACCATTTGTTGTAACTGTTGCCGATGCTGTCGACGAAGGTGTGGACCCAACAGGTGGTATAAAAACAACTGCTGGGCTATCCTCATAATAATCGGCGCCACCATCTACCACTGTTATTGATGTTATACCAGTAACAAATGTCATAGGAGTATTTCCTACCACTGTGGTGCACATTTGGCCGCCGCCGGGTTGGCACTGACTAGATGCTGCAAGAACAGCTTGTTGAATTGCACATATTTCTTCCCAGACTACTGGTAGATTTGTTGCAAGGCCTTCCATTTGGGCGGCATTCGGGAAACCAGTAGTTGTATCACAAGACATCTCTATTATCCTATTTTATTTTTGTGGCTTTTTGTGCCATATCGCCAACTCTGGCTGCTGCGTCCTCTCCAGGGTCACTACCGCCCTGTGCCGAACCTTCTGCATCTGTCATGCGAACAAGTGTGGGTGTTGCATTAAGCACTGCAGGATTTCGACTTAACAATAACATTAAACTATTCTCGTCTACTGAATAACCCATACCCTGTAATTGTGAAACAAGATCCTGAGTATTGATTTCCAAAGATCCGGAACCTTTAGCCCCGATAAGGAGATTACTGAGATCCGATTCTAAGTTCTCATTATAATCTTCTTCAAGTATTTCTCTTGCTCTCATTAAATTACTTCTTTGCTTCTTTAAGCTTCTTAGCTTTAGCAATAAGCTTCTTCATTTCCATAACTTTATGCTGTAATACTGATTCCATTTTCTTAGAACGACCCAATGCTTCTTCACTGCCGAAATCGTCTTCGGGTTCGCCAAGTTCAGCACCAATATTATCTAAATCGGCATCGTCCCCCATGCCGTCATCTTCCGGAGGTACGCCGTCCATGCCGTCCATGCCGTCCATCCCAGTATCCATGCCAATATCTTTATCCATATCAGTCTCGGCACCCACTTGTCCAGTTGCGGCCATGTTACCGACTGCATCATCGACTTGTCCTTTGGCTGTATAAAGAGCATCCATAACACTTTGTAGTGCACCATATATTTGTGTTTGGAAGGCCGAAGCTGATTCCATACCATATGTTTCTCTCATCTGATCAGTAACAGGAGGCAGATCTTCGTTTTGTAAGCGACCGATCTTTTCTACCATTTCTTGCAGCTCGCCTGAGAAGCCTTTAGCTGCCATCATAACCTCTGCTTGACTAACTTCTGTTTCCAAAAGACGTCTTAGGTTTTTTACTAAATTTGCGTGTTCTTTCATTGCTATTCCTTTACTTCTTGCGTCTGCTTGTGCAGCAAATGGGTCTGGTACCATACGACCGCTCTTATCGCGAATCATTGGCGTCTGTTCTTCCTCTTCTTCAATTCCTACAGTTGCTTCGCTGTCTTCTTGGGCTGCTTCGCCGTCTGTCTCTTCCATTACAGAAATTTGCGATTCTACATGTGCAGAATCTGCATTAAGTTGAGATAATGCTATAAGTGCAGACATTGCACCAGCCCGAACTTTTTCCTCGATGAGGTCGTTAGGAAAATCTTTATCACTTTTACGATATTCTCTCATAGTGTGTTCGATAGCCTTCTCGAAGTCGGACATACTCACTCCGGCGCCTTCGAAATGATCAACCACCGCAGATACCATGCCGTCGATAAGAGGTTTTAACTGACTCGACTGAAATTGCTTCTGAATCATTCCATATTCTTTAAGACTTCTTATACCTTCCAAAACTAATAATCTCTTAGATACTTCTGAAGAGCTTCTTGCATCATCACCCTTAACCTTTAAGTCGGCAATTTCTTCTTCTATCTGTTCTGTTATAAAGACTAAATCTTTATCGCTAATATTCTCAGAAATCTTAAAACCGTAGTTAGTTTCGAGGTACTGATTTATCCTTCTGAATGTGGTGTCTGGTGATTTACCAATATCGTTTAAAAGCATATAAACCGTTCCTGTTAAGTTTTATTTGTATTATTTATCATTCTACTTACTATTTTACTCTCTTGAAAATAAAGATACTGTCCTTAGTTCCTTTAGCGTAAGTCTCTGCAACTTGAAATTTGTCTTCTAATATGGCCATTCGCTCTATATCATGCTTTTGCTTGGCACCTTTAAGACAATTTAAATAATGAATCATATCTGTATGGTATTTTGAGAATTTTTCCTCTAAAGATAATACTTTCTTTATAATACCGGATTCACCCGAATTATATCTCTGAGCAATTATTACCGCGATATCAAATATAGATATATTTTCATAAATTATCTCTTTATCGGTGGTTACAACATTGTATAATCCCGATGAATTCTTTTCTACTAATGTATTACCGACAAGAGTAATACTATTAGACATTTTCATAGGGTACCCTTTAGTAAAGGCCAGACGAGCACCACGAGTTGTAGCCTTATCTAGCTTATCTATTAAAGCAGATCTACTAGTTTTCACCTTTTAAACCCATTATTTGTTCTACTTGCCGTCTTTTTATTGTTTGCTGCGAGGGTAGCGGACAATTCGCCCGATGCTTGTGCTGGTTTAGTGTCACCCACAACAGTTTTTGCTACTTTCGGAGTATATTCTTTCTTTATTTTTTCGTCAGTTGGTTGACGACGATTCATAGAGCCCATCGACTTAGGTGCTACAGCGATACCGCTGGCGCTTATGCCACCACAGCTACCATCTTCTACAATACCGGCCAATTGTTTCATTCTAGCAAGGGCCTTATCTTCGACCACAGGTTTTCCAGATTGATCAACAGACGGTTTCATCCATTCCATTTTACCTGTCTGCGGATTTTTAACTTGAACACCACGCGGGTCAGCTTCCGGTTTCAATGGTGCAGGTGCTGTAGCGGCAGGTCGACTTTGTTGGCCTGCCGCTGGCTGTGTCGCGGCTGGTGCTGTAGGTGATATTGGTTTCCCCGATGGTGGCACAATATCGGCACTTGCTTCATCTAACGCATAGTAGTCTTTAAATGACATACTCGAAATCATTTCTCTTGGTTCACCATGCATAAGCGAATTAATAATTTTATCATGTTTAATCATATCGTAGCCATCCTTGAAAATGCTATATTCTTTAACCAACCCGACGGGCTTCCTGTTACTGTAGTAATTCTGACACCACTCGGAATAATGACACCATTTAAATCGTCTACCAGTAAACCGACCGGGCCGGGTGTACCATAGGGAGTAAAATTATAAAATTGAACACCTCGTTCTACAGCAAATTTCCATACAAAACCTTCTCCAGATAATTCCGGAGTATAATCGGCTAATTGTAAGACTGCTGCAGGATCTGATAGAACAACAGGCATGGCTCTTAGTCCAATGCTCATCAAAAATACTTCGAAATTCTTTTGACTCTGATCTAAAGGACTACCTGTAACTTGAATGTTTATTAAACGTGCTAATTCTTCAGATGGAGGCGGATTGGGATTAGGATCAGTAAAGGCACCTGGAGAAGACGCATAGCAAACATAGAATGCCAAATCTGCTGTCAGATTTTGCATTGCTGTGGCCGCGCCATGTATTTTTTGTACCATTTCTTATCCTTATCCGTTATTTATGTTAAAGTCCAGGGATGGCCTTCAGCGGGGCTAACTGTACCCGGTGACGTATATACATTATATGGACGATAACTAGGACTCGAAGTATCACCGCCGGCTTGACGTTCCACTTGTGCTATCATACCCAACTTAATATTTCTCTTAGTCAAGGCTGGGTCGGGCGATATACTGCCTTGATAATCTATATAATCATTCCAACTTGTATATCCCGGCGGTACTGGTGGCGGTGTAGACATTTCTATTCCTTATCATTTTACATTATTTATCTAGTATTGTGTTATATGTAGAAATTTTGATATAAAGAAATTTTATTCGTTAAAAAAGGCTCCGAAGAGCCTTTTCATTTTAAAAACAACAATTAAGTTGTAATTAAAGCTACTGGTTGGTAGCTGTTTGCAGAGCCAATTGGGGCTCCGTTTGGATATGTTGTAGAACCAGGTGTTGAACCCACGCCAGTTTCCAAATCACCGTTAGCCACTGTAGCAACTGGCATTGTGCCGTCGAACGCTGCGAAATACATAGTGTATGTCAAATACGAATCGCTAACATCAACTAATTGTCCAAGCACAGTGTTTCCGCCTGCTGTTGTAATAACTGCTTTAGCACCAACCACTGTATTGCCAGTAGAAATAGCGCCGACGTTATCTGAGAAGTAACCTTCCGAACATCCAACCATCACGTCAACTACTGTACCTGCTGCGCTCAAAGCAGAAATACCTAATACTGTTGCCTTCAACTCTAAGTTCTTCAAAGCCTGAACAACTGCAGACTCAACCACACCAAAAGAAGTATCACCTTCGGAAGTTGTTGTTGTTGCTGTATTTGTTCCAGTTAAAAACATGCTTGCTGCAGGAATAGCCAGAAGACTGTGATTAAATGTAAGCTTGATGAAAGCTACTTGTTTTTCAACCCAGATACCTGGATAGGCTGCGCCATTAATTTTTTGTGTCATAATAAAATCTCCTTATTTTTTGATAGGATAGTCCTATACATAAACTTATTTATCATTTTGAGATAAAATAGTTTCCTTATTTAATTAAATCGTGTATATTTAAATGAATTTGAGATAATAGTCCTGCATAATGTTTACTATGCTTTTTACCGCTCTTCCACGACTGTATAATCTGGTTCTTTATACGAGTTACATTTATATCAGTACCAGTTTTTGTTTTCATGTGACGTAATATTTTAATGTATTGATCTGATTTTAGTACATCGCTTAATGTTACACTTTCATCTATAATGGCATCGTTGACTTTCTTGTTACGACCCAAAGAGTTATATTCGTGCTCTCTAATAACCTCATTCTGCATAGTTCTCTTTTCTAAAACTATAGCTGAGAAGATTTGTCTTACTTCTTCAGTAGTAACTTTCCTACCAAATATCTTCTTACCTAAATCGGCTGCTTTGCCTAGCCAGCCCCGGTCTTCCGGTTCTTCTTCTTTACTTAATTCTTCCCCATATTCTTTTTGCATAAATGCAATTAAATCTTTCTTTAGACCGCTCTTATTAACATGATCCATTATAATATCGATAGCTTTACTCGCAGACCCCGAATTTGATTCACCGGAATCTCTATCATTTTCGCCACTACCAAAGACGGTAGAAAAGACTTTATCACGGGCATCGCTATCATACCCGAAGCTTTTCAGAATTCTAACTATCTTTTCCGAATCATCTGTATAACCCGTATCTTTCCAAGCCTGTTGAAGATCTTTTATATCTACTCTTTTCCTAGAAAATCCCGGCTTAGATGCCTGTATAAATACGTCTCTTATATCATCCTTATCTAATGCCTGTTCCGTTAAAGTGGTATCATTTAATGCTTGCCACAACGACTTTCTTTGTTCGGGTGACATACGTTTAATTATATTCTTTATCTTATCTAACTGTTCTTCCGGTTCTACTTCTGCCGTAGGTGCCACATCTGTTCCCGTATTAATCTCTGCGTCAGATATCTTTGATTGTAATAAAGTAAAGACTTTTTCGACACCTTTTTCATCTATTTCTGTCGGTTTATCTATAAATTCCTCGACCAGTTGCATCTGATCGCCTGGTTTTGCTCTTGCATTACGTTTTCTTATAGCGTTGGGTGTCTGACTAATTTCTCCAGGCTTCTTTCCGCCGTGCGCTTTTTGTGCATCGGGTACGTTACCCGATTTTTTAGAAATAACGGACTCTATTGCACTATTAATAGTTTCATCATCTAAATGAGTATTAGTCTTTAAGAATTTTGTGAGCATATCAGTAGTTACTTTCTTCTTATACGAAAGTTTACCAGTCTTTGGGTCAGATTGAGTAGCAACTACTTGATTATTTTTTAAGAACTGAATCCATGCTTTTGTTAATTCTTTAGATGGCGCACCTGCGGCAGGTGCTGCCGGGTTCGATGCTTTTGGAGCAGGTGCTGCCGGATTGGCTGCTTTTGGAGCAGGTGCTGCCGGATTGGCTGCTTTTGGCTTTGCTGCTTTTGGCTTGGCTGTATGTACTAATCCAGTCGGAGTCTTCGTAATTGTACCGCCCGTACTAGATTTAGACTTATTTTCGCCACTTAGTGTGTTACTCATCTGTCCAAATGCGTTAGCACCGCCCGATGGACGTTTAGGTGAACGGGATAATTCAGTTAAGTTCATATTATTAACTAATCTCTGTCGATCTCATCACCATCTTTTATTCGATTTACCATTCGAGTAAATCTGGCTGGATCTGATCCTCTGATACTCGAGACAAAGCGTTTCTTTAATGCTTCAGCCGCGGCGGGCGAGAATGAATCATCTATCGATTCAAGTAAATTTATTGCTGATACTATAATATGTTGCGCTCGTGCCTCAATCAGATCTTCTTTACTCTTCTGAGGTACATAGGCGCTAATTTCTTCTAAAATAGATCTGCTTCTGCGATTAATAGACAATTTATAGTCTCCAATAACTTTTAATTATTTATCGTCTTTTATCTTTTCTTAAGAAATGCTCGAACACCAGCTGCACCTTCTAATGGGTCTACTGTAGATTTATTTTGTGTGAAACTAGTAATCTCGCCCGTTTTTGCATCAACTTTTTCACTCGATCTGACAACACTGTTCCGCTTCAATTGCTCCATCACACTCTTAGAAGTTGCTGCAACTGCACCTTCATCACCCTCTTCTAAGTCTGATATACGCAAACTCTTATTATTGAATGCTAAATCTATCTTAGATCCAACACCCGAACTCGATCGTGTCTTAATAAATTGAATCTGATAACGGCCGCTTTCCTTCATAGCAGCACTTGTAAAAATGCCTATAACATTATCAGCTGTGTTCACCTTAGAAATACCTCCTGCAATATGACTAGGGTCATATTCTATCTCTTCATACGAACCGCGATTCAATTGCGATGCAGATACTGTCACTATATCAAGTTCTACCGCTAAATTTCGTAATTCTTCTGTAACATACTTGTCTTTAACGAATAAATTCTCTGCAGAAATCTTCTTGCTCATAGGAGACATAAGATCTAAGTAGTCAACTAAGATTGCATCTACTTTTTTACCACAACTAATTTCATATTCTTTAATATATGCTCTAATATCATTGGTCGTACAACCATTCGGCATTTGTTTAATACGTAACGAGCCTTGACTTTTCTGTTGAGATGCACGAATACGCATATGTACATCATCAATATTACGCATAACTTCTCTTGTTTCATAATTCGTGTGCATTGCATCGATACGCATAGCACTAAGCTTTTCACTTAACTCTAAAGATAGATATACTACGTTAAATCCCGCTTGTGCCCAATTAACTGCTAAATTCTGTAAGAATAAAGACTTACCTGCACCGGATTGTCCTGCAAAAATAGTTAATTCACCCTTGTTCAGTCCGCCGAACAATTTATCATCGACTGTTTTCCATCCGGTAGATACTTGTCCCTTATTTTCTCTTAAAGCTTCTAATCGTGCCCTCGGGTCAGCATAATAATCGAGTCCGAGGTCCTTAACCAATGCAATTTCCACCGCAGCTTTAATATCGGCCAATACCTCACCATATCTGCCCTCATCTAATCTTTCCGGTGATGCCAGAATTGCATCACGCAATGCTTTGTGTTGGCAGAACTTTTCAAACTCTCTTAAGAACCAGCCATCGTGTACGGCTGCTTCTTCTTCCATTATTTTGATTTCTTTTTTTGTTACTGCCCGGATTTCATCTAAGGACGGTATAATAGAGAAGGAACTGCTATATCCTTCTATGAATGCAACTGTGTCACGGTTCTGCCTATCGTCAAAATAAGCAGATTTTATAATTCCCTTACATCTAACAAACAGATCTTTATTACTCATCATAAAACTGATGAATATATCCTCTATATCTTTACTATAGTCATTAATTTCGCTGGCATCATCGCTCATATTTTCGTTGTCTCTCGTTTTGTTCTAATTCCCATGCCACTTTAATCTTGACTTTACCGGATACTGCTGAAGAAATTATGGAATGTGTAGTTAATAATCTACCATATCTTGCCGCTGCGGCTGCGGCATCTTTTATATCTACCTCCCACTTAGGGAAGGATACTGCCCAATTATTTTCGATAGCGGCGTCGACTAGATCGCCACCTTTCTTATCTCTGTCGGGGCATACTATAATATTCTTCTGTAATCTGTTGATTATATCAACTTTAGATTGTCCTATCTCGCCTAATATACTTATGCCATCTGTTACCCAGGCATCCAGTACACCCTCAGTGGCTATAGTGTATTTACGTGACCACCCTTGCTGATGATCCAAGTTATAGACAAAGTCCGTAGGAGACTGTTGAAAGTATTTAGGTATTGATTTATCGGGTACATCGTAACATAACCTGCCCGTATATCCTACTATGTTATCCTTATAGAAATATGGTATGATAAGTCGTTGATGCATATTATGCATCTTAGAAGGTGACCAATAAAAATTCTGTAAATCAAATATCTTCCTATCTATCGCATAATTGACTACTCTTAAGAAATTTCTGTCTGTTAATCCGTTTTCTAACCAGGTAGATACAGTGCAAGCATCTTCGGGTAACTCCATGGGCTTCCATTTCTGGAATAATGCTTTAAATTTACTCTCAGGATCTTCTACTACTGCACCTTCTCTAACGGAATGGATTTGATTCTTTTGCTTGAATATTTCAAACTCCATTTGCTCGATAAATTTTTCATCTATATGTAGTTGATTCAAGAAAAACTTAAAAGACTTAGATAACTCCTTACCTTCCGTATATCCCGACGAGAATCCACAGTTAAAGCAATTCATAGCAATGGAATTAGGATTAAATTGTATTCCGAAACGGAAACGAGTATCTCTACCGTGGCCCTGTGTGTGACAGAGTGGGCAATTGCGCTTATTCCAGCCCTTAGGTGCTTGTTTGAGCGGGCCTATATTCGAAAGTATTGCGTCTTTTAAGACATCTATAATCATTCAGTAAGTATAACAGATAACCTAACGAAAGTCAATTAGGTTATGTAGTTATGTTCTTACAATCAGCTTCTTAAAGATACCCGGATCTAATACTTGTGTGCTCGGAAAGTATCTAAACTTCAGAAATAGTACGTTAGCCTGAAATGTCCAGGCCTGCGTTCCTGTATATTGCATATATTCTATATCGACCGACATAGTTGACGGATAAATCTTGAACCATCTTGTATCTTGCAGGTATGGATCGGGCGTTTCTTCTAGTGTTCCCCATATTTCGAGAATACCTGTGAAGTTTTCTGTATAGGTCGAGAATGATTGAACAGAGTCTTTATGATTTAATACTCTTCCACCCGGTATTCTGCTACTATAGAAACAAGGGCGCGGCGCACCACCCCCATTTACTGAAACCAATATATCAGGTGTCCAATCTTCAGTATTTAATGTTATGCCTGGTTGTGGCGACTTAAATGCCTGATTTGTAATTTCTATCTGCATAGAAATGTTATCGTACATATCGCTATACAAAGGTTTCTCTACGTAATATCCGGGAAAATTTTCCACAAAATTTTCCGTCCTTATCAGAACCATGTTATATATTGCAGGTGCCACATCGGATATGTCGCCGCTATCCAATTCTAACGTGATTAATCCTTTTGCCGGACCTAATCGGCATAATTTTTCTAACACAATCGTATTATTATCAGTGTTAATTATTCTTGCATATACTTGCTGATTACAGGAAACATCGGCAGGTATTCTATCGGGCCCTAATGCTCTAAAGATAATCCGATTATCTATCCCCCTGTGTGCTAAAATTGTATTTTTTGACATTGGACCATTGTCCCCTTTACTAAAACAAGAATTACCATCAACCGCCAATAATTGACGGATATGCGAATATAGATACACTTTGTGATAACTTATATCCATTTAGGCTTCCTTTAATTTACAATTGTTAAAGTGCCATCGTTGCATAGCACCTTTTCCACCAGATTTATCACAGTGTGGACAAATCATTACCTCTTTTCGCTTACCTTTGAAGTGAGATTCTTTACCTAAACCTGCGTGTGGCTTCTTCTCTGGAATAATTTTTTCTTTTCTTCGTGAAGGCATCTCATATCTTAATCCTTTGTTCCATGCCGGTCTACCAAACATAGGATTCTTGTCGCCCATCCTGCCGACACTCAAATCATGCTTTTGCTTATCCGATAATGGTTTGCCTTTATTAAGACCCTTTAATCCTTCGGAAATCTTTAATTTTTGTTCGTCTGACATAATATAATTACCATTGGCACGGCGAGTAGCTACTTGCTTCTTCTTAGATTCTTCAGAAACAACACGACCTGCCGAACCTTCTCCACCATCTGTCCTGTTTCGTAGAATACCTGTACCAAGGTCTTTTCTACCGTACCACCGGATCATTCTTCTCTCCAACGCCAATGCACCCACATCAGACAAGTTAGTCTCTAAAAAAACTATTCTTGACCGATTCTTCGGCACATTAACTTTATGTTTTTCATATACTCTGCCATCCTTGCCCTTACCGATATAATAAGGTGTATTATCGGATTTTCTTAAATAAGCGTAAACGTAGAACATATTATATATTTATCAGTAAGAACATCGAAAAAAGTTTCAGCTGATTCTAAAACGTATAAATAACTGGTATGACAAATATTCTAGAGATAAAAGATAAATTTCCGTTCTTAAGTGGACTAAAATCGCCTACCTATGAATATATAGGTATTATTCAAAACTCCGATGACAGAATAATAAGCTTCTATGATTATGAAGCCATACATACTCCGCAAGAAAAGATACTTTTCTTAGAGTTAGGCGAAATATGGTGGTGGGAAAGTAATAGGTTGCTACCTATTAATATATTCTTACAAGGCCAAATGAACCCGTTTCGTTATTGTATGAAGACTGTAGTTAATAAAGACATAGAAGTTATGTTTGGCACATTGACTAGTCTAAATAATATAATGAAGAAACGCATTAAGAAGCGTCAGATACAGTTAATCAGAAATGCTGATTAATCTTTCGATATTTTCTCAATCAATAAATTTAAATTTACTATAATAGCTAACGCATAGCTAAGAGAGTGACAGCGTTTGAATTGATAGGTTTCATCACCCGGTACCTTAATCCACACCTCTGCTTTAATCTTATCCCAGGAACTATGCTGTAAATAAGCCTTGGCTGGTCTGATGATAGCAAGTATCGTTGCTAAATCTTCTATAGACTTAGGTTTATATTTCTGTAATAAGTCACTATGTCCTTTTAAATGGAATAACTGCTCAGTTATTTCTTCATATTCGAAGAAGTCCCACGGCGGCTCTTTATCAATAAGTTCTAATAAGTGGTCTTCATCACGCACAGACTCATACATATTGACATTGAGAAAGTCTACCTTAAAGTATCCGTACTCGTTGGCTACCCTGTGATCCACAGTCGACATATTTGTTGTCGGATCTCTCGGTATATTTTGGAAATATACACCGGTAGGATGTTTTTCCACCTTATTGTCTGCACGACTGATAGAGCCGTATATACATTCTAAGCCGCGTAATATATCTTCGCGTCCAAATACATCGATGTCTACGTCTGTCGAAACTGACTTCATAACCTTGCCTGCTCTAATAATTCTCTGATATATTCGACATCGTCTCCGGACTTCTTAAATTTCTTCATCCAACCGCCTGGATCGATTATGTCACCTATTATTTTTGAATGATCTTCATTGAAACGGGATAACAGATCGTCACCTTTATTGGCAAGGTATAGTACCCACGGGCTAATTCTACCAGTCTTTATAAGATAAGCCGCCTCGTTTGCAGGTACATCTCGGAAGAAATCTTCAAACTGCACATTATTCTTACTACTCCAATCCATTATTTCGATGATTGTTCTCTCTGTAGCACTTACAGCAGGCTCTTTCTTTATAAGATCTATTACATACGTTTCATATACAAAATCTTTAGACCAGTCTTTCAGCTTTATACCATTTGAGATAACAAAATCTATATATTTTTCAATATAGATAGGTTTTAATAATGCCAAATGGTTTCCAAACTTAGCAAAATCTATATAATATGGACTGTTGATAAAATCTTCTACAGATTTTACTTTTTTGCATTGTGTTGTTAATTCGTAGAATCGTTGAAATGCTCTTAGACCAAAACGAGAACCTGCGGTCTCTATATCCATAAATCTTTGTTTTTTCACGCAGACATGTGTCGACAAAGTCTTCATATGAAGGAATGATTTGCTGCAATATTTACAAATATTCATTTCGCTTTACTCTTAGTCTCACCTTTAAACATTTCTTTTATAGTCTTATCGTCGTACCCGTGATCCTTAAAAAACATCTTAAGGTCGACTTGAGTATTCAAGTGTAACAAGAGTTCTATATCGTCATCTTTCATTAAAGGGAAATGAGAAATAAGAGCTGCTATTAACGGACTTTTCTTTACACCCTTTGGTGCGCCAGGCCATTCATGTCGTTCTTTTCTACCTGTACCTGTAATAGCAAGAAGCATCCATTCCAGTTCTTTATGTTTGCCTGTCTCTAAAGAATTCTCTGTTTTCTTAGAACTAAACAGACTGGAACGTTTATTCACAGTCTCATTTACCGTATATATTTGGTCTGCATAGCAACTCGATACAGAACTCATCCATCTCGTCAATTGCCAAATAGATATTTCTTTCTTTTGGACATCTGTTAAGGTCGAATAATAGTTCTTATTATTTCTGTCGAGCGCAGGCAATACATCCGCGAATAAATCGTTCTTGTATTCTTTTATTGTAACTTCTTCCTCGATTGGTGCAGCATCGGGATTTAATTCATGAAATCCCGATAACCAATCTCCTATTTCGTTACTCAAAGAGTGCTCCAATATCTATAACATCCGGTAATTTACTTACTTCTTTAACAAATAGTACACAGTTTGGAAATGGTTTATCTTCTACGGGTACAACAAGGATATTTCCGTTTTTTAATTTAGGAAAGAACCATTTTAATTCTGCATACACATTTGTAATGACGACTTCCTGCGGTCTGGGCACCATATGACGCAAAGGATTAAATGCCATGGTATGAAAACCTCTATCATTTAAACTCGTTAATGGCATAATCTCTAAGTCACTATAGTCTGAGTCACAAACAAGTATAGACCAATCCAAAGGCATTTGTACTGTAAATTTTCCTATATTAAGAACTACAGCAGGTGCATAGAAACTTTCTAAAAAGATAAGTGGTATAAAAAAGTAATCAGGATTTTTAGGATCCGAATAGTCTAATACACAGTATCTGATATCTTGATCCTCTGGTGGGATTCTGTCTAAATTGTATGCTACATTGTCGTTGGTTAGGATGTTCAGATTATTTCTCCAGTTTACTTACGAATTAGATAAATAAACATAATGTCTAAGGATCTATATGGTATTTATTGATAACAAATATACTAAATGCTATTATAAGATAATTGCTAATGCTAAGTCAAGAGCTTCGACGGGCGAAGATTATATAGAAATTCATCATATTGTTCCTAAATCAATGGGCGGAAATAACGATAAAAATAATTTAGCTAAATTAACTGCCCGAGAGCATTTTGTTTGCCATTTACTACTTACAAAAATGACATATGGAAAATATAAGAGAAATATGCATTTTGCATTCTGGGCTCTATCTAATAAAATGAAACATACAAACAACCCGGATGCCTATGATTTTGTTGTAAATTCTCGGTTCTATGAACTTGCTAAAGAAAACTTTTCTACGGAGATGTCGATACTGCATAAAGGAAAAATATTATCACAAGAAACAAAAGATAAACTATCCTTCGCTCACACAGGTAAAAAATTATCCGAAGAACATAAAGCAAGAATAAATCCGGTCGGTAGAATCCTATCTGCCGAAACAAAAGAAAAGATCTCTAAAGGACAAATTGGTCGAATCGGCGGTATGCAAAATAAAACGCACTCCGAAGAAACAAAATTAAAAATTTCAGAAAGTAATATGGGCATAAAGAAACCATCGATGACTGAAGGGAGAAAATTACAAATATCGGCGCAATTTATCGGCACAACCCAGTCACAAGAACATATTTCTAAAAGAATATCTTCTAGAAAAGAAAATGGCTATTATAAGAATGAAGACGAAACCAGAATAAAAATGTCCATGTCTGCAAAAAATAGAACTAAATTAAAATGCAAATGCGGGAAAGAATGTTCTCCATCGAATTATAAAAGATGGCACGGAAATAATTGCAAATTAATGCACAATTAATTCAATATTCCTGTCCAGCCTTTTTCAGCTCTCTTCAACTTTTTATATTCTTCGTAATCTGCATCGGTGGCAGACCTTGTCGGCGTCTTACCGATAGTAATAGCATCGGGATTTATCCCGCATCTCATTAAGTAGTCAGATAACATATTATCGATACCACTATGTCGTATTGCCAAAAATGCTAAGGCAGATGCTGTGTCTGTAGTCTCGTCATATGATAGTGTTATCTTAGGTATAGAGGGATTTGAAAATTTATCTGTCTTTACAGATCCTAATTCTATATCTAATTCATTGGCTTCACAGAATGTCTTAATTAAAGACATATATCCTTCGGATATATCCACTAATAATGTTTTCATTAGACACCTTTTAATATATTATCTTTGCAACAGAGAACGGATACTCCTGTTCTGTGTAAAACTTCTTTCTTTTTGTCAAATGTCTCTTAGAAAACTTACAATTAGAACATATATCATACACATTAACAAAATCTTTGTCGGGTGCTACACGGATGCCGCGTCCAATACTCTGAATAACACGAACAAAACTCTTTCCTGCTTCAAATAGTATTAAATTATATATTCTAACAATATTAATACCGGTCGATGCTACGCCATATGTTGCTATAATAACTTTTCCGTCAACTTCTTGAACTTCTTTATACTCTGCTTTTCGATCTTTCGACTTCATTCTGCCAGAAACAAATATTGAATCCGGTATAAGTGATTGTAACATCTCTCCCGTCTCTATGCGATCAACCAATATAAGAGTATTGCCGGTTTCTGATATCTCTTGTACTTTACCAGCCACAAATTTTAATCTTGGCTCATTTGTTGTCAGCCATTTAAGTTCTGTTTGGTAGTTACCTGATGCAGCGGCTCCGACATCTTGCATTTGTAACACATTTACGTGTAACTGAGCCAGTATTCCTTTATCCTGCAGATCTTTGGTGTTGATCTTGCCTAGTAGTGGCCCAATACATGCAACCACACCAACTTTATCGCCCTCTTCTTCGGGCATTGTGCCAGTTAATCCCCACCTAATAGGTGCATTATTTAAATAGGTCGATAATAAACGTCTCAATACATCGGCTTTTGCTTTGTGTACTTCGTCTACGATAACGCAGACTACTCCTTTGAAGAAAGCGTTTATATCTATCTCTAAATTGTGTTCTTTTGATTTCTTTGCCAGGCTTTCTAAGCTTTGCCATGTGCATATTGTGTGGGTCTTTAAATACTCTTTCCTATCACCGAAGAATACACCCACATCTAATCCCATATTAATATAATCTTCTTCAGTTTGTGTTACTAAATCCTTAGTTGGCACAATTACTATGCTGCGACCATATGGCTGCACTTTGTGGCTAAGAATCGCCGTTATTAGGGTTTTTCCCGAGCCTGTTGGGGCGATATTAATCCCGGTTATGTTAGTTAGATAGGAATTGATTACTTCTAACTGATGTTCCTTAATTAAGATAGGGTCGCCTGCATATGTATGCCCGTGCGGCCAGCATAAATGACTATAACTATCTTCTTTAACTAATTCAAATTCAAAATTCTCATTTACCTGACGTTGATCGTCGATTTCTACATCATATCCAAAGTGCTGAACGATAGGTAGCAGTTTATCTAATAAATTCAGATATGATCGTGCGCCTATATCACAGTAACTCATCTTACCATTCCATCTGCCCAATCTGACTGCGGGAGTATATTGGGCGCCCGGTACATAAAATTCGAGAGACGATGTCATCTTACGGCGACATTCGGGAGATAAGTCCGTAAACTTTATGTTTACTTCATCTAATATTTGTAATGTTGTTGTTGCCATTAAATACTCGCATCGTCGAGTCCTGCAACCCGTAATTTAATAATATGCCCTGTCATGAAGTTTTTAGCTTCAAAACCTTTACTAATAGACAAATACTTGTTTCTTAATAATGCTACTTCGTTTATTAGTAATGTGGTATCCACTATACTTGCCACACCATCTACATATTTTTCTGCATCTCGAGAACTAAGACTTTTCTGATATGCTTCTAGAAACTTCTTAAATTCTGCCGACCTATCTTTACGCAATTGAATGTTGAGATACTCCAGTACTGCTTCTATCTCTTGTAATTGGGTAAACCGTTGTTCAACAAGCCCGGGTAACTCGGCTGCATGTTTTTCCAACGATTTACCCTTTAAAGATAATTCTGTACGTGCATCTTCTAATTCTTTTTCGAAGTGATCAATAAAGTCGGGTATTACGCTAAGATCTTTTGTTACTTTGTGGTACCAGAGGCTCATTGTGTCATTTGCTTGAATGTAGATGCCCATTCTGCATTTAATATAACTACTTGTTTCATTAAACCAGAAATAAGGAGTTGATTATCGGCTGACGGACCTAATTTAAAAATTTCTTTAATAGATGCATTTATCTCGTCTCTGCGTGCTTCAATTTCTAAAAGTATTTCTTTGCTCATAATCCATGTACCCTTTTCACAGCTATTTCCATTGCCTGCACTAATAATACAGCTTTTTGCGTTCTTGACATCAATACTCTTTTTATCATCATAGCTCTGGGAGGGACATTCAAGTCTTCTGCTAGGGCCTTATGTACCCTAGTCAAATTCACTGGTTCTGAAATCCACACAACGTAATCCGCACCTACAGCAGGATCTTTCATACTTTCTCTAAACTGTTGGATCTGCGTTACGGATTTCAGAACATCCTTACTATTAATGGTCGAGAGCATGGCCTCGCCGAACTCAATCGCTGGAGTAGTCATCTTCGTCATCTTCGTCTTCTGTATATTCCGATAAGTGACTTCTTGCAGCGGCCCTGAGTTCTTTATCAAGGTCTTCGTCTAATAGTTCTTCATCAACTAAACTGAATTCGTCAAATACTACCATCAGAATGTCTGCTACTTCCAATCTTTCTTTAGGCTGAATATGGGATTTGATACGGGCCCATAATTCCATAATCAATTCATGATTTTCATTAACCATAATTATTCTCCTGTTTGTACAACAATTGCAATTTTCTCTTCTTCGCTATCAGGAATAACAACACGCAGATCATCCTGTGTGAATTCATCCATGATTACTTTCATTTTATTAATATCATTCCAGTCTTTTCTGAAGTATTTCATCTCTTCTTTAGTTTTCTTGGAAACATATTTATATCTATTACCCTCTTTTATTAACACACCAGACTTTTCAAATAAGTCAAACAATCCGGAAATTGGATTCATACCTGATTCCCACGGTATATCTAATTTGATAGACTCGAACGGCTTAGAATATCGTGTTTTAACAACTTTACAAGTTGCACGAATACCTTTTACATCTGTAACCTTGTTACCGTCCTCATCTTCCTTTAACTTATATTTCTTCATAGCAACAATAATGCTAGAAGCAAACATAAATCCAGATCCTCCAGAAATTTTATCATCTGGATCAAACATATCCTGACTTGCATATGTGTGATTAGTTACAACCATACCTATATTCAAATCGCCAAACATATTAACGCAGTTTGATACGAACGCCTTAAGCTGTTTAGCTTTACGACCCATATCGCCCTTCATATCTCCTGCCTGGAATTGATTTACTTCGGTAGGTGTTAATAACATACCTAAAGAGTCTACAATGAATAGAATTTTAGGACGTTGGTCTTTTGGAATATCTAGATAGTTTGTTTTATACTCTGTAACAAAGTCATGTACAATCTTTGCTACTTCATCTATCATAGATGCGCTAATGCGAAGCATCTTATCTTCAGATGTTTCTACACTTAAATTCTTTAGCCATTTTTCATCTAAAGCATTTTCCGTGTCAATCATAACCACAAAAATGTTTTGTTCTTGTGCTGCTTTCGCAATATTCCCGGAAACAATATAAGATTTACCGGCACCGGATTCGCCTGCAAATACTGTCACCTTACCCATAGGTACTCCTTTATAGAAGTCTCCACTAATAAGATAGTTTAACCCATAAGATCCTGTGCTGATCCATGTGTCCGGATCATTGAATCCTGTTGAAATACCTGTAATGTTTTTTGTTAAGTTTTTACGAAACTTTGATATATCGAATGGCTTAGCCATATTTATTTTTCCCTCTTCATATATTTGAGTAACGATTCTATCTGTTCAACAGTTGCGTTACTCTTTAACCTGTTTGCCTCAAGACTGATTATAAAAACATTCCCCGGAATATATCCCAATTTAGGAACAAGCTTATCAAAACTTGCTCTATCGGGATGCTTTTTCCATTTTGTTTCTTCCGTGTTATGATTTATACCGTATTGAAGTCTAACTCCTAGCACTGGACAAAACTCCGGCTGCTCTATATCCTCGAGCCTAATCTCAAACGGAATTTTATTCTTCCTTGCTCGTCCACGAAGATCTGTGAATTGTTTTCGAAACGCTGCTTCGTCTGTTTTGTATGTATCATAATAACTAGATGCCCTTCGTTCTTTTTCACACACCTTGCACGCAGAATCTTTTATACTCCTCTCAGAAAAATGTCCGTTTTTACATGGTTTATCAGAGACGTAGGTAGGCAGATTATTTTGCAATGCAAATTGCCTTGGTGTAATCTTCTTCATAAATCGTAAGTGGGGATTTCTCCCCACTTATCTCATTTATTTCTGTTTCTGAGCATGGCTAGAATCTCTTGGGGAGACTTGCCTGCTGTAGCAGAAACGGTTTCTTTGACTTCGGCCTTTGGAGGATCTGCTTCAAAGTCTTCTTCGTTGTCTTCGGGCACAACGATGGGCGCTGCCTTTGGTGTCACAACCGGTGCTGTTGGGCGTTGAGTGAAAGTAGTACGTGTTACTGACTTACCTTCACCGCCATCTGCATCATCCGGGCCTGCATCAAAGCCAAACGGCTTGTAATGCTGACCCCAACGAGCTGGATCATACAGTTCACCGTCTAACGATTCCTGGAACATTTCAAAGATGATTGACAATTGTTCGGGCGTTGGACGCTTAGGCAAATATGTTGACAAATCAACCGGACTGAATTGTGCAATTGCGTCTTGCATGTCTTCCGTCAAACTAGATTCTTTTCTAGCCCATTTAGATGTGCCATAATCTGCATATCCGCCCTTGCTTGTCTTAGATACAATAAAGTCTGTACCGTTGACAAAGTCAACTGGACTATATGCCATATCGGGATCCATTAATGCAGCCTTAATGATTGCAAAAAGTTGCGGACCGATAATAAACTTACGAATCGGATTTTCAGGCGGTTCGCTTTCATTCATCGGATCTTGCTTAACAAAACCTTGCATGTAATATGTGCGCTTTGCCCAATATTTACGTGCTCTATCTTCCAACGACTTATCCTTCCACCATGGGCGAACTTCGTTTAAGATAGGGCAAGTCATCTTACCGTCCCACATTTCGATACAAGGTACTTGAACAACAACTGGCTTACGCTCGTCTTGTCCTTTGATACCTGCGAATGGGAGTTTAATAAGTTGACGTTCTACCCAAAAGAAAGTGTTATCTTCGTTTGCGTCTGGTAAAAAGCGGAGTGTTGTTGAAGTGCCTTCTGGAATATTCCAGTGTGGATAAGTTGCCTTATCTCCTGTACCGCCCTTGCGGTTATCTAATGCTTGTAATTTCTTACGGATTTCTTCGAGTGTCTTTGACATGATTTTTATTTCCTATGCTTTAAAGTTAAATTGAACGCTTATTAATTGAACTGCAACCTACTAAGGCAGCGTTATGCCTTTTCGCGTCTTCTGTGAATGTCTTCGTATGCAGTTAGTATACGAAATTCTTGTGTGTTTGTCAAGAACTCCTATGAAGTTCTTGTATGTTATTTATCTGTTTCTAAATCAAAAGAATATATTGTTGAATCTTTCATAATACAGTTCGAAATCGGAAGATTCTTTAATTTCTTGCTTATCTTTAGCAACTTTTTCTTCTACCTTAGCGTTTTCTAAAACTTGTTTGAGTACAGCACGCTCGAAGTCGTTTACTGTACCTTCTTTACATAATTTTGTGCCAATTTTATTAACAAAAGAAGATAATTCGTCGTTTTCCATGATACGCAATGCAAACTCGTTTAATTTAAATCCTAAACGAGCATTTTCGCTTGCAAACTCGAATATAGGTGTGGTACTCAGCGATTCTCTGCGTAAAATAATTGTTGTTGCTGCTGCTTCCTCGATTCTTTTATGGAAAGTGTCCTTTTCTTGCACCAGTTGTTTAACGATAGGCAAAACTTCTTCGAACTTTTCGTCGAATCTTCGAATGGTGAACAAATCTTTCAACTGAGTAGTATCATCTTCTGCTAAAGGTTCTCTTTCAAATGTTTCTAAACGAGCTTTTACTGTTTCATATGTCTTAGAACCTGTCAGTTTCTTCAATTCAGTACGGATAGTTTCGATGTTTTCCTTAACTGTTTCAATAATACCGGAACTATCCTCATTTATTAACTTATTTGTCGTTACATATCTGTTAAAAGACTGCAATTTTAATAAATTAGTTGTGCTTTCGCTAATATATTGCCCGACTTTATCGTGCATTGTTCCACCGTGTGACATATGTTGGGCCATAGCGCGGGCACCGGGGAGATAATTAGATTGAAAACGAACTCTTTCACCATTGCATTCTAAGAAAATTGCGCTAATGTGGCGTGAACGAGATCCGCGAACATTTTCGTCGACAGGGGTTTTATGTCTTACCAAAATTCTGACATTCTCTAAAGTCTGCTGCGATGTTTTCATCGAGCCGAACATCTTACTGAAACTTTCTACTATTGCTTCGTCGACTGTCATCGAATACATAATATCTCCATGGTCATCAGGCTGTGCTGTTATTTTACCATTCTGAACTAATCTGTTCAATATAGGCTGAATTTCACTAAGGTCTATTCCTAGGTCGTCAGCTAATGTATGTGCAGCAGCGGTGCCAAAATATTTAACTCTATGGGATACCTTGCCCATTAATTGATGATTGTATGGTTGAACTAAGTTATTTTCCATCATTGCCTCGCCTTTTTTTATTTTTGCCTGATATGCATAATCTCTTGGCTGAATTGTCTTGCCAAATACGGTTAATCTAAAATTCAAAGGAGGTACATTGGTATCTGCTAGATCTCTTACTAGTCCTTCTATAGACTTCGTTGAATCGCCCACTGTAGCACCTTTGCTAAATTCTACGTTACCATTATTTTTATCAGAAGGCTCATTGATAGTAATCATTACATTAGGATTAAGTACGAAGAATCGGCGTCCAGTTTCTGGATCAGTTGTATCCGCTCCTTCAACATCGAAAATTTTTATCTTTAAACCATTCCCTTTTAGCAGAGAAAATATTTTGCCTGCTAAATCATTCATTTCTTCCATGATAACTTCCTTGTTCTCTTATTTATCTATGTAAGGGTCAAATACACATAGGCATTGGTGCCGAAGAATCTGATTCTTCACTGGAGCCTACATTGCTATTAATCGCTGCCTGAGATTTATCGTCCCATGTAGAAATATAATCTGTCATTCTTATTGCAAGAATCATTGCCATAATTAAGTCGTCTGTCTGACCTATTCTGGCCTCATATGTATTACCTCTAGAAACAAATACTTTAAGTTCTGATAATAGTCCACGCGAATTTATAGTTAACTTACCAGACTCAATTAAGAATTTCAATTTAGCACAGGCTTCTAATTTTGATTTATTCGTAGTTACAAATCCTGCTCTGCGGCCAGATCTACCTTGTAATCTATTTTTAGGATCGTGCAGCATAGTACCGCGGAAGTTTTCTTCGCCTGTATCCCTGATAACAACTAATGCGGCTTCACCTAAAGAATTGCTTTCTACAGACCAATACATTTCAGGCTTGGCTAAATCATATAGTTCTTGTAAGATTTTCTTCATTGTTCTTACTTGTTCTTCAATAGGTGTTTTATTGCTACTCCACTCTGCTACTTGTACTAGGGTAGGTAATTCTAACACCTGAATTGCTGCATTGTCGCCACCTGTCCCCATAGACGGGTCTAAGGAAACAACATATGTCATATGTGGCTTAATATCGGCATACCACCTAACTTGTCCTGATTTACGTATAGGTTGCGTAGGTTCCAACTGAGCAAGCTTAACGGGATTAATAAGTGTTTCTTCAAAAGTAATGAACTGACACTTATGTTCACGCAAGAATCTATCTTCTCCTAAAGCAGCAAGTTCCGCATCTGCCCAGGCCTGATCTCTATCAGGGTGAACTTCCCACGTAGACATATAAGGTCTGAACCCATTTACGCCAATGTTTGTTTCATTTCCGTTTGCATCAACTAATTTATTTGCTCCGAACCATATATCTGCAAACTGATCTTCGTCAGTATTAGGTGTCGATGTAATAATACACTTACCACCTGTAGACAAGGTAGGAGATAATGATGTCCAAAATTCTTTAGCTATGTTTGGTTCTACGAATGCAAATTCGTCTAAATAAACTAATGATAATGACATACCTCGACCTGTATTTTCCGTGGTGGTAGTTGCCACAATACGTGAATTATTATCAAAATCGATGGAACGTTTATTATAAGTCTTTACACCTGCCCGAATATGATCCGGTATGGATTCGTATGCATACCGTACTCTATGCATAATTTCCTGTGCGCCGTCATATTTGTTTGATGCAATCAGTATTGTAGAATCTTCGTTAAACATCGCATACCATAACAGATAACCTGCTGCAACAGTGGTTTTACCCATCTGTCTGGATACCATATTAACAGATTTTCTATACTTATGATATGTGTTTATTAGATCTACTTGAAAAGAGTACAGCGATAACTTCTGGCGTCCTTGTGTAGGATGCTGTATATACATGAAGTTGCTCATGAAATAGATGGGGCCTGTTTCGGGGTGCAAACATGCCGCTAACTCATCTAATTGTTGCTGTGTGTAATCTGTCTTTTTATTTGCTCGTTTTACAAGTGAGTCGTCTTGATAAATTGCCATATTATTTCTTAGACGACTCTTTTAAATAATCTCTATAGCCATATACCAGTTCTTTGTGAACTTCTGCTACCTGCATTTTTTTCTGTTCCGGATTATCACCATAACGGGCACCCGACGGACCGGCATTTTTCACAACAGGGCCATCTGCACCGTCAGGGAAATAATCCTGACCATCTGCCTTAGTGCCGCCATAACCATTATTTAAGTCTATTGCCTCTTCAAAAGGGCCATCATATGGCTCAAAATAGTCATCCGGTTCATCAAAATCGTCAGGATCTCTTTCTCTTTTTTCCACACCCGAACCGCCACAAGATCTACAACTCGCTCCATCATACATACCTTCTCCTGTACCATCGCAGGTTCTGCACGTATCATCGTAGTCTTCGTCGTCAACTATCTCGTCTACTTCATCAAATAGATCATCTATGCCTACATCATTCTTTGCTTTATCAATAATACCGTCATTATTTTCATCCATCGGGTCACTGTAATAATCTTCATCTGAACCGTGACCTGCACTTGCTAAGGCTTCTCCGTCGCTCGTATAATCATCCGGCTCGCGAGGATCCGTATCATAATCATCCTGTTCACCACCCATGTTATCGCGCATATCTTCATCATGTAAATAATTTTCTATGCTATCCATTATACTACGTACTTCGTCATTATCAAGTCCCTGGTCTAGTAAATAACGAGATATTTCTACTAAAGTTTCTTCTTGATCGCCAAAGGCATCGCTAGAACTCTGTAGCATATTCATAATTTCGGCATCTACGTCGGAATAATTCGAAAATGATTGTTCTGTAAGGCCAACTTCCTTTGCGCGATTTGCTAACCATTCTTTATTTGTTGGGTTCTCTTTCTTTAAATCGCCTGTCGATACTTTCCAGTCACCATGCGGTTGTGCAGCTTTACGCTGAACTGCTGGGATTTCGCTTTTCTTTACTTCTTCCTTCATAGCATTACTAAGTTGTTTAGTGCCAGTATCTGCTTTATTAAATTCCTTGGCTACGCCCTGCTTTATGCCTACTTTTTTAGCAAATTCCGGATTATGTGCGGCAGCAGCCATTGTACGAGCTTGTTTTTCGGAGGTAGATTTTTCATCTAGTGTTTTGCTCTCCTTACTCGGGCGTCGATGTACCGACAGTTCTACTTCAGGCGAGTCAGAAAATCTCCTTGAATTTCCTAGAGCATCCTGTCCCGACCGCATAGCAGTATAGCCTTCTTGATCTGCTTTTGCCCCTTTATTTGCAGGATTTTTTCGAGCGGCCTGCAAAGCACTTGCTGTAGAATCGCGCCAAGTCTTGGAGTCTTGAGTTCCTTTAGTTTTTCTATACAGATGTTGTTCTCCATATTCATTGTTGGGGACAACACGACCGGACTTCGGATCTATATTTGAGCCTACTCGTACTAGCTCATCTAGTGTTTTGCTCTCTGTTGCAGGTTGCTGTGATGCATCATACGCTGCATAGTCTTGATTGCGGCCTACTGTCCCGGCGGCTTGCATGTCAGACTCACTATTCGTTCCAATACCCGGAATCGCCATAACACCCTCTGTAAGCTTAATACCTGCTAATTGTTTCATTCTTTGTAAATTCATTATACAACTCCTGCTCTAGATAAACTAGGCTTTTTGACGCGACCGAAAAGTCCTAGGTCGTCTTTCTTTAAATTCTTTGGATCGTTAAAACTATCATAATTCTTTGTTAAGGTAGAATGATCTGTTGAGGCTGCTGGACTTAAAGCGTTAGTAACAATAGTAATATTTCTCTCTTTTGTTACTTTATCTAATGCCTTCAGAAATTCTGTATTGTATGCTGCGCCATAAGGCACATCTTCTGCATTATCCGGTTCACTTCCTAGGCGTGCCTTATAAGATTTTTTATATTCTGGAGAATTTCTATCTAAATATAAATCTGTTTCTATTTGGCGAGGATCATTTTCGGAATATACGGCAAGTTGGCTAGGAGAAATTCCTAAATTATTGCATATGTATGTTCTTAGAAAATCCAATGAGCCTGGATAACCCAACGTTAAATCGCAAATAAAAACTGCCGTATTCTTTATATTAGGAAAATCTAAAGGACTTTCTTGAATAGGTGTTTTTCTGAACGATGATGCTTTCTTAAGATCGTATTTTGTTAAACTGGTCTCGAGTTGATCGACCATATTATCAGTCATTTCATTTACGGCGAACTTTAAAACATACTTGTATTCTGTCTTAACTTCAGCAACGTAAGAAGCGAATGATTTCTTTTTTTCTTCTGCCATATGATAACTCCAATATTGCTACTATTTATCGGTCTTCTGAGAATTAACTATATATCTAAGTAGCTCATTCCTGTCAAATTCTGCGCCGCCCGGTGCTCGCTTATCGCCATTGCCCTGATCTAAGTCTATTTGCTCGGATCGCACTTTCTTAAGTTGCAAATCTATCATCTTTAATTTTCTTTCTGCCTTTGCATTTTTAGCTTCAAGGGCAATCTTAAGCATTTGTGCGCCAACTTCGTAAATCTTACCGGCGTGCATATCGGGCACATTTCCACCGAGTGCAATCAGATCTTCAAATGTCTTAATTGCCTTCTGGGAAATATCATCCATTTCATTATCGTGTGTATCTAAACCGATAACCGTAGGTAATGCGTAATTCACCTTTTCTGCTGTTGTTAATGAAGAGTAAATTTCTCTTGCTTCTACCATAAGTTCTTCCCTAGATTTACCAGGTGGCGCTTCTTCTACCACCGATTCAACGGGTGGCAGATTAAAAAAATCTTCCATACGTTTAGTGATTTTGGGCCACCCTATCCATCCAGACACGCTTACCTTCGATTAGTTGCCACGTTCTTCCTTTATTTAATGCAGCACATCGGAGCATTTGTAGTGTGCACCTGTCTCTACGATCATCCTCTGCTTTTAATAATAGTGGTGTTTTTGTTTTCTTTACACCAGTAGTCGACAGACTAATCTTTGCAGCCCGTTCTTCAGTATATACATCGGCCCGACAACAAGAATTTATCATTCTCTCTTTCATCTCTTCTACTGATAACTTAGATAATGTGATAGACATGCTTTTTCCTATCTTATATTTTGTATATTCCGTATGTGAAAGAAGATATGGGAGATGTCCTTTTTGTGATTCTACAAATCCGCTTCTACCCATCTCATAAAAACGTGATGTTGGTTTATAACGGTTCTCCGATACATTACACATTCTCCAGAATGCATAATTCATTTTCTTTCTATATTCGTATGTCACTGCCTTAACTAATAATAAATGACAAATAAAATGCTCTTTAGCAGTTAATATAACTAAATTTTCTTTAGAATTTTTGCCCCCTAAAGATTTTGGAAAAATATGATGCTTCTCGACATAAATATTATCGAGTTTTCGATGTTTGGCATTCTCTATAATATTAAAATAATATTTAGAATACTTGTTTTCTAAAAATAACTCCATTTTGCGTGTCAAAACTTAGCCCTTTCCTTTAGGATTATTAAAAATATTACCTTCATTCATCACACGAAATTGCAACCCATGCGCCTTCGCAAATGCTTGTGCTGCTGCCCATTTGAATGTATTCAATGCGACTGCTGCCTTAGCCTTTTGAGACTTTGCTTGTTCTAAGAAAGTTTCTTTAGCTGGCTTTACTTCAATAATCTCTGCTCTCTGACTACCTTTAGCGTCTACATAAGTAACCACAAAATCAGGCACATACACAGTATACTTACCTGTAAAGGGATTCTGATAGGGTATTTTAAGGGATTCGCTGGCCCAGGTTAGTATATTAGGATTAGTATCGAACATAACCATTACTTTATGTTCCCATGATGAGCGAAATATTATGGGATAAGTACCCACATATTTACTTGGATTTATGGGTTTATACTGGCCTTGTACATAAGATCGCATCTAGGACCTTATCTGTCTAGACTGAAGACTGTATCTATTATCGACGCTGGTGGCTTTGCCAACTTGATTGCCGGTATCTCTTAGCAGATTAAATGCCCTATATGCATCGGGCGTAAGAACTGTTTGGCCGTTAATCTCTGATTTAACTAATAATTCTGCAGGAGATATCCCGAGTATAATTGCTATATCTATTGCTAGACCAGTCATTGTCTCGGAATAGACTTTAGTGCCACCTCTTGACATAAAATAACATAATACCGAATTATAGTCGGATAAAGAATAACTACCCGGTACGCCGGCACCTAACGCAGCCTGAGAAATACTACCGGGACTCGGAAATACTGTCGTTCCAGTTGCATACTTATATGTATTACCTACTCCGCCGAATACATTCTTAACAGTTCTTTGTGTACCCAGATACGTTAGCATCTGAGAACTAAAGCGACCGATTGAAGAGATATTAGAATTAGCCATTATGAACCACTCGCCCTATTCATATCAGGATACATCGCCGAGTCGGGTGTTGCAGTAGAATTAAAAGGCCTTGTCTGAATTAAGGGAGAATCTTTTATATTAACTGGTGCTGGAGATATATCTACACTTCCGGCAATTGCGCTAGAACTAGTTCTAACTCCGGATATATCTAATCGTCTCGGGTCCGATGCCGCAAACGGCGAAGTACTCTGGCCGGCGCCTGCATCAGTTACATCTCCGATATCTACCTGAAGGTTGTTATTTTCTCGAGCCACAAATTGTGCATCTGGTTGTTGGTTCGGTGTTTCTATAAAATCCGGATCATATTGAGTAAATGAAAGATTTGTCAATTCCAGAAAGTCGCCATGTTTAAATTGATCTATCGTAGAATTATTGTTTGGCTCTCCCGCACCCAACTTCATGTTCTGTATTGTATAGTATGCATATTCATATTCCCATGTAAACGTAAGTTCGAGTGTCTTATCACTTGTCGCATAACTTAGCACATCATGAGTAAACGCTGAAATTCTGGGATTTACTAATGTTACTTGATTAAATCTTCCACCATGTACCTGGTATATATCTATTGTTTGAATTAAATTTCTTATATTTTGAATTGTGGGTAAATTAAATCCAAAATTATGATTATCCAGGGTATCTGATACAATGTTTTGTATACCTTGCTTCTCGCCGTCTGTATTAGTAGAAGAAGATATACTATTTGCTAATGCCTGACCTTGCGATCCTCGGCCTGCGCCCGCGCCACCGCCATCTTGATAATAGGTTCCGCCGAAAGATTGTATATAACTACTCCTGCCTTTATCTATATTCTTACCCGGTTCGCTACCATCCATAAAATAATATCTGTAATACATTTCCCAAAACTTTAATGTTTTTCCATCAGCCACATCGTGAAATACCATCTTGATGGGTTCGAATGCTATCTTTGTCTGACTTAATCTTTTTCTATTATATTGATTGAGCGGTGCAGTTTCAATTTTAAAGGCCGGCATATCAACTGTTTTCACTAAAGGCATAATCTGCTCTAAGTCGGGCCCATTAAAAAATTGAGAGATAAAGAACTGTGCTGTACTTACATTATTTAAATTAATATTAATATAGTACTCAAACGGAAATCTTGGTTGGTTTCTAAATAAGGACGGAGATTGCTGATTAAAATTATACGCAGCATGATGAGAAGATTTCTCATAATAAAATTTAGAGGAAATTGACATAATGTACTATTTACCTTCTTTTCATTTATAGAAAATTAAAAAAATATAGGGGCTAAATGCCCCTATATTAAAGTAGATAAAAATTTTAAGCGAACGTTGTGCCGCCAGTTGGGCTAGGAATGTTCGGATACGGATCAGGTCCATTGTAGTTAGGATTATTCCCTGCTAAGTTTGTAGCATTATCAAATCTAATTGTTAATGTAACTTCTTGTGGATCACCACTAGCATAATCTGCTTCGGAATATGTTGCTGCATTAATCCAGCAACCTTCTAAGAACCAGGATTCTATTTCTTCATTTGTTGTTCCATCCAACGAATGAACTTCCATAGAAAATTTATAATTTATGCCTGCGGATGCGCTTGTCTGCTCGAAGTGATTCATTTGCTTCTGTACCTGAGCACCTACACTAGCTACAATTGAATTAGTTATATCATCACGCAATTTAATTTCGAGAGGATCAAAGCTGTGTTTGCCTGCAATCCATGCTACGGAATTATATGAATCTAACTTCACTTCTTCGTATGTAACTTTAGGACGGCTGCATGTCATAACATTTGCTGTCATTGTGTTTGCACCGACTCCATCGCCAAATCCATACCACATAACTCTAAAGCGATACTTTTGTTTAGGGTGTAAAATACCCTGATTTTGTCCGTCAATCGGAACCCCGAATTTGGATAATGTTGAAAAACTCTGTGCCATCTTATTCTCCTGCTATAAAAGCTAATACTATTTATCAAATCTGTCGAATTTTTCTTCGAGAGGTATTTAAAATTGCCAAAATAAAAGGGCAAATTTTATTCTGCCCTTTTATTAAGTGATTTCACTTATACTGTTAAACTAGCACCAGTATTTTTAATTCTGATAGGAATATAAATAAACTCAATTGCCTTAACAGGTTGAATTGCAACGTCAATCCACAATTCGTTTCTATCTATACGAGCAGGTGTGTTGTTGCTCAAGTCGCAAACAACCAAGAAGTCATATAAACCACGCAATGTAATAAGTTCAGATAAGAATCTGTTGAATGCATCTAACACGGATTTACGTGTTGTTGTATCATTAGGCTCAAATAAGAACGGTTGTGCAAGATTGTTCAGTTGATAACGTAGATAGTTTTCTAAACGAACTACGTTGATACGATCTGTTGCACTCGAATATGGCTGACGTGTCTTTTGTCCAAACACAACAATACCGCCTTGTGGCATAACGCGAATTGGATTAATGCCGTTTTGATATAAAATATCGCGTTGGCCTTCATTCAGCTTAACTGTAACAAATTGTCCGGACGAATTAACATATCCGACTGCCCCTGCATTGTTTACAACACCGCGTTGTAATCCAGCCGGTGCGAACCAAGGATAAGCAACTTGATCATTATAAGCAATTGTACGTAAAGCCATATGGGATGATGGAACAACTACGTCTGTACCATCAACATTTGTACTTAATCCGCTTGGATACCATGCAGCAAAATATTTGCTTGCAGAAACAAGGCCATCTGCTCCATTACCGTAAGCAACACTATGATTTGTTGCCCAATTCTGTAAAGATGTGCCTGTTGCACTTAATGTAAACGGTGTATCGCCTACCACGAATGCGGTGTCTTTACGATCGTCGTTCAACACAAGCATCTCGTCAATGGCTTCTACATAGCCAGGTGCAGCAATTAAGTTAAAATATAAATCTTCTGCACGAATATCTTCGTTAGAAGAAATAACAGACTGAATTGCTTTTACGATGACAATTTGCTGTGCTGCTGCACCCATATAAGGTACGCCGCCTGGATTATTGCCCGATATAGTTACCCAACGACCTAACGAGTCGTTATTGGTATCATCTGGCTGCGCTGTTACGCCGTCAAATACATACGGTGCTTCCCAAGACTTAACATTATTTGTAGAATAGCGTGTATTCCATAATAAGAACCCATTCGGGTATAATGCAGCTTGTGGTGCATCAGGATCTAAGTCGGGATTTGTACCACCTTCATTATTCTCACCTGTATATGCACCGTCATGATATAAAGGATTAGGACGAGCATCTTGGAAGATAATGCCGTTAGGTGTTGTTTGGTCTGTATTGTCAACTAGTACCCAAGCAGTACCACTCCATCGATTAATAACAGGATAAGGAACTGCATCGGTGTTAACCCAAATATCGCCTGTATCTAATGCCGGAGTAGGAACATTATCTTGTGGATCGGCAGGTTGTGGATATAAAGTTGGTGCGCCCGGTAATACTGTATAAGTAAAGCCCGGGAGATTGATATTTTGCCATGCGCCTGCGCCATCAGCAATCATAATATCTACCGTAGATTCTCCAGCACTATTTAATCCTAATAATGCATTAAACCACGACTGACCATTTACCGGACCTGCCGTAGGTGCTGTGGCTGAACCGACAATAGTGGTCAGTGCTGCCCAGACACCGTCTGTACATAACATAAATCTGAATAAATTTGGTGTGGTAGATTCTGCACCTTGTGCAATCTTAATATATACCTGGCCATTAGATCCTGCAGGATTTGCGGCATAATAAGTATCTGCTGCTGCATCATCTACAAGTATCGGAGCCTCGACTTGCAAGAAAGATCCTGTCGATGCGCTCATCTTTCTTAAAACAAGATCTGCACCTTGTGCTGCCGAACCTGTCTTAATCCAGTACGTCTGAGTAACTAACACATCTGTTAAATCAGGCCATACAGACTGGATAACTACGCTCGTACCACCTGTAGGATCTTGTAATTTTACCCAACCACCTTCTAAATATGCCCAATAAGATAATTCGCCTGGTTCTGTTTCAAACACCACTGCAATATCTGCTTCGGAGGTAGATGCCGTTGGTTCATTAGCTGTACCTGTTGCAAAATTATATACATATCTTGGTGTAACCGGTGACCATATTTCAGAACCGGGTGCGCCTGTGCGTATGAATAAACCATACGAAGATACAGATTCGTCTAACCAATATGTTCCTGCCGCTGCAGGACTTGTTGGCGCAATCGGTGTAGGCTCTAACTGAGCTGTATCCACATCTGCTCTAACAACTCTGCACAGATTGGAAATTCCCAAATAGGAATAAGCTGCTAAAAGTCCGTATTCATTTAATGGATACCCGTTCAACGATGTACCACTTACTGAGTAGAAAGTAGGATCGCCGAAAGTTTGTACCAAATCACGTTGAGATGTGATAGACCATACAATACCAGCATTAGCTTTTGTTGTACCAACTGCAACAGTTGTTCCGTCTGGAATGGTTTTATCTTGTTGTGTGGCGATAAAAATAAGTGGAACTGTTCCTGGACCTGCGCCAACATTGATGCTTTGGTCGATAACTGAAATACTTACGCCTGGGGATACTAAAACTGCCATATATTTAACTCCTATTGAAGATGTTTCTTCTTGTTGCTAGTATTTATCAGGAAGGGTGTTAAATATGCTGCAAATAAAGCACCAATCTTATAATTTATTGGAGAATATTTTCTGGACCTGACCTTCTAGACTTTCTAATGTACTATCATTATTTAGCTCATAATCAATTTTTGACCCCACCCATGCCCATTCACTTAAATGAGCAGCAGAATATGTTTCAGTCATCACTGCTTTAGCAATGGAATTACCCCTATTTGCTAAGATAGCTGTCTCATACCAAATGGGTGCAGGGCCACGATTTACCTTAATTAACGTGCCGCCTTGCTCTTGAATAAATTTTATTTCGTTAGGAAAACGAACATCACTAATAACTACATTCTGATCAGGATTTTTACGAATTCTGTTTCGAAGTGTTAAGAACCACATATCTTGATGGAAGTTATTACGCATAACATCTGTACCAATTACTTGCAAGGCAAGTCTGGGACTAAAATTAGGCATGTTCAATTGTTCGGCCCACCACGGGTCTACAATTTCACGCCATTCCCGAGACTCCTTTGTATCGCCTTCGAGCATATGCCTGGGCCAATCAAACATAACGGCACAAGCATCTTTCAAACCTGCTGCAAAACTATCTTGCCTAAAATCATATCTATTGACAAGTTGCGATGCAACAGTACCTTTACCGCTATTAATGAATCCGAGTAGGCCTACAATCATAAGAAACCCCTAAGTTAATGTTTATGTAGTTATACACAAACCGCTCAGGGGTTGAATAATTTTGTTATTTTAACCGATTACAAAGCTATATCCATCCGAAGCAGTTACGAGATTTTGTAGTTGTAATTCTAACTTATCCATCTCTACCTGAGCTTCTTGCTTAATAGTAGCACCATTAAGAGTAACATTGCCATTCGGTCCCGGAAAACCCCCCGGAAACTTATCTCTTGCTTCGCCTAACATATACTTAGAATATGCTGTAGAATAAGAACGTAACCAAGGCCCCGTATAAGGATCGTTAATGATATCATCTTCCGATTTGCTTGCATAAACGCGCACCGCTACCTCTTCGTCTGCTGTCGGTCGGCGAATAATTTTCAATGTATGAGAATTTACGTCCCATGTGAAATTCATCTGACTTGCAAATAATCGTTCGGTTGTTTCCAAGAATTGATTATACATATCCCATGTAGCCAATCCGCCGGACCTATTTGGTTGCAACATATAGATATTATAGAATGCAGCATCTACTGGATCAAAATTGATACCGCCGTTTGTATATGCACCGACGCCCCGGCGATATAGTCTTCTAACTTCCTGAACTTCGTCCGGTAATGTATATTCTGTTATATCTCGTGTAATATGTAAAAAGATATCTTTCTCAAGATTAGCGCCATCCGATTGTTGACGCAACTTTTGAATACCAATCGTGATACCTAAATTTATGTGCTCCTGGTCGAGTTCGACGTCCACCATCTGAGAACCGAGCAAAAGCTCTATTTGGCGAATTAGCAGGGATCTCGGTGTATATTGTGCAGACATAGTGTATCAACTCCAGTGATACACTATTTATCAATTATCTACCGGCAGTTCGACCGCGATTACTTCGACCGCCCGGTCCTTGTAATCGATCATTACCAATCGAACCAGCACGATATATATTAGTAACCGCTTGTCTTGCAAGGTCGTCTTTATGAGCATCTATTGATGCAGTGCGCTGTTGTTTTAATTCTGGGTAGTTAGATAATCTTTTTAAATGATATTCTATTACCTTACGATTTAAATCAAACACTTTTCCTATGCTCTCAATACTTAATCCATCGACGAATAGTCGAGACATCCGACTTACCTCTTCCTTAGTCGTACCTTTCTTACCAGGGGTGAATGAATCACCTGCTGCTGACATACTTTGTTGCCTTAATTCACTATAATTTGGCAATTTAGTCAAATAATGTTGGACGGCCGAAGGAGATACCTTAATTTCCGAAGAAATAGATTTTAATGTTTTACCAGCAATATACATCTGTATCATTTGCTGTTTTTGTTCCGATGAAATTAATTTGTGAGTATTGATAGGTGTAGTCGGGGTGTGTCCTTTCCAACGAGGTTTCCGTTCTTTATAATTATATTTTAGTAGAGATACCACCCGCTCATTACTCATGCCTGCTTTATCAGCAATAGCATTAAACGGCAGTCCTTCATCATACAATTGCTTAACCAGCGATACCTCCTCCGGAGAAAACGTAATATTACGACGTAATTGACGGTTTTTTAATTGCTTAGACAATATATTACTGATTTTATGAAGTGGCATATTCATTTCTATAGCAACATCTTTTATAGGCATATGGCTATTATATAGTTGTTCTATCCGATTTATTAATTCTACCGGGATAGGGGGATAGCCTTCTGTGATAATTTCAGATATTTTCATACCCGTATTTATCAATATCCTAAGGTTGCCTTCTTCATCACAAAGGCGTCATCCAATGCATTATGTGCATCATACCCAAATTTAACCAATAGTGCTTCTTCTACAAGATCCGACACCCTGATCGGTATACATATTTTTTCTAAGTTGTCTGGCCATAAAGGTGATATCAATTTATTTAAATGCGGAATATCCCAGGATGGATTATCAGAAGCAATAACACAGGGGACATTTCTTGCTTCAATCCAATTAGCAATTGCTAATGAGCAATCATAGTGTGTCATTTTATTCTTACCGCGCAATAAAGGTAATACATTTGCTCTAACAAAATCCGAACAGTCTTTCAGTTCGTATGTATCAGTTAATTCAGCATAAAAATAGTTTTCGTCCTCATCGACCAAAGCAATGCTGATTAGTTTTGCATTAGGCACTAAATCCACAAACTCCGTATCCAAAAATAAACGCATTATTTTGTCTCCTTCAATAATCTTTTATAATTTGCTAAATCCGATAAATCCTTGCCCATAATCATTCTATATGTATAATCTTTTTCTTCACAAAACGCTATTGCTCGCTTTTCCTTTTCAATATCAATAGGATCTATTCTACCCTTAACTTCCTCTATCATTTTTTTACCAGATTTAAATTCTATTAAAAAATCAGGAACATAATTATGATTCTTTCCTTCAAATATATAAGGAATTCTTATTCCGTGATGTTTTGTCCAAGATATAACATTTATATCATTGTCTAATTCAATCATTCTTGCTAATTCTAAGATAGAGTCTGCGTGAAATTGTGTATTAGATTTAGTAGAAACATAGTAGGCTTTTCTACCTCTATTACAACTTTTTATATTGAATTTTCCTTCTGCAATTAAATCCACCTTACTATTAGACTGTAATGCTCTGGTTGTCGCGGAATGATGTTTTCCGTACATTGGATTATTCTTACCAGTTAAAGACTTACTTAAATTATCTTTAAGATTCTGTAGTTCACTTTCTGACATATTTCTGTGAGGGTTCTTCCCGAATGCTGGATTACCCTCCCCTGTTCTACTACATCTTATACACATCTCACCATTATATGTAGATCGTTTTTTTATATTCAACCAGTTACTTGTTGATGCATCCCATATATGGCCACATTTATCGCAAGTAAGTTCTATTGTGTAAGCAGTCTTGGGTGTCTCGTCAACATTACAATATATCTTCTCACCTAAATAATTAACCCTATACACTATTTTATTATATGCCATAATACTCCTATATAAGAGTATTTATCATTTTCAAGCCGATTCTGTGTCTAAAAATAATCTCATTTATCAATCCTCAGAATAACATGATTCTCGTTAAGTTTGCCGCCGCACGGAATATCGAGTGTTGTTAAATCCTTCAAAAAAGTGCGAAGTTTGACCTTACTTGCCTTCTTGAAGTCTGCGAGCGTCTCGACAGGCTTACGCAGTGTTTTTTCTAAAGAATCAGACGAATAATTCAGTAAACTTGCGCCTTTAACACCGAGTCCTCCTGCGTCAACTGCTTTGTACTGAGATAATTTGCGTGTTCTAACATTGTAAGTCCATACTTCCTTAGCACCAATTATTTGTGTAGGATTCAAACTAACAATACCCAGTGTTTTATCATCCTTCTTATATTTTAATTTAGATACAACTTTATCGGCAGAAACAAGTTTCTTTTTACGGGGTGCTCTTTCTACCTTTGCTGATTCTTGCATCATGGCGCATGCCTTGAATAAGTTTCTATTAAATAAATCTGCCTTCTTCAATTCTGCATTAGTATAATTAGAATATGCTTCTACCAATTCTTTATCTTTACCTTGTAGTGCTTCGGCCATCTCCTTTAGTCGACCTTCAAACTCTGCTTGTATGAACTTCATATGCGGTGCTTTTAATTCATTTGATTTAAATAAATTCACAAAATCCTCCACCGACTTTACAGGAAGTTTTTTATCCATACAGAAGTCGTCTATCCATCCTTCTATTTCTCCCGCAATCTGACACGATTTTTCACGCAACCTGTCCTGAATAGAGATAACTGCTTTAACAGGCTCTTGAACTTTGAGAACGGATCTATCCTGTGATTCTTTTTCAACTGCCGCAAGCCTTTTTTCTTCTTCATATATTACTTTCTCCAAGGCGGGCATTAATTTAGGAAAAACGCTATCGGGTATATCGCATCCGTGGTTTAATAGATACATATACTTTCCCACAGTAGCAAATCTATTTTCGTGCATATCTTTAATACGATCCAGTAATGGATGTTTTAGATTGATAGATTTCAAATACTTTATTACTTCTTTCTTCAACTCTGTTGCCGAAAGTTCATAATGAGCATACAGCATGGCACCGTGAAAATTCCTCACGAAGTGCTTATTTGTTTTTACTGTATATTCGAAATCGGGTTTGGGCCAACTAACAAATACACCTGCTGAACTCTTTGTTGCCATTTCTTATCCTTATGATATAAGATTATTTTAGCATCAGCCAAAAATAATCGCAACTAATCTTGGTTAGCTGCTCAGAGGATATTTATACGATCGGGTATCTTATTGGCCGGATTCAGGCTTTTTATGCTTTTCTTTACGTGTGAATTTATTTTCAGAATGGGGGCCGCCACCTGTCTTTCTGGTAACTGCTTTCGCTACAAAATTGCGGGGTGTGGTGGCAGGTACTTTCTTCTTATCAGTTTTTGCTTCCGATAATGTATTATTATACATATCGTGTAGATTAATATTCATATGGTCTCTTGCAACTTCTTCTGCATAATCAGCAATAGAAAGATATTTGTTATATAATGCATTTAATCCGGCATTCATTCCATCTAAATCAAATATAGTAGATAAAGATAGCAAATACATAGCCCTCTCTTCTAACTGTTGTTTATATTCTTCATCGTCATCATATTCTGCAGCCGAACTCTGTATATTATTTGAAACTTGTAAAAGTAAGTCGGCTAAGACTTCGGCCATCGACTCTCCGGGTTCGCGATCATTCCCCGGTGGTTTATTTATGCCATTAAAAAATTCAAACAGTCTCATATCATTTTACCAAGTTGGCGTCAGCTGGCCGATTTGCTAATTTTTGATTCCAGGATGCGGCGTCTGCTTCTACATTAACATTTACGCTCTTAAAATTACCTAGATGGCCGACCAATAAATGGCAATTAATGCCGTTGTCGTCTGTTTCACATAATGTAATAAAATTTGTTGGATCTAATTCTAATTCGGGATGAACATGAAATGGCTGTTTATGATGTACTTCTAACTTTTTGGTAGAACCGCATACAGCACACTTGCCATTTATTTTTAAATAATTGGCACGAGCGGTAGGCCATTGTGATGATCTAGCCGGTGTCGAGAGCTGAACTTTGCCTTTGGCAAGATCACTAATTTTTCCTAATACGCCCATAATAGTATACCCCAAATATAAAGATAAGGAACGGTAGCGAATCGTTCCTTATCGACGCCTGCGTTAGCAGTAGCCACAACGGTCCTAGAGGTAGTTGTTAATTATATTTATCAAAAAATTCTTTAAATTTTTCCATTGTGTTAAACTTAGCAACACTGTACTCGTACAGCATATACTCCTGTATTGCGAAAAAATATTCCACAGGAGTTTTAGACTTTATTAATTTAGAAGTTTGCCAAGATCTCATTATTCCAGCACTCATTTTCTTTTATACCTTATATAATTATCTAATATTGATTCTATATTTATCGTCCCGGTTGGGTTCTTACTATGCACAGTAAATGAGAATTTAACGGGCATAGAATTTGTATCCATGTCATATTCCACCAACCATTTAGCAAAATCATACCCCGTCTTTCCGTCGGAATAGTCGTTTGCATAATGCATCAATCCCAAATCATGGTCAAACGATATTACGTCTGGAAATCCGTTATCTTGGACCCATTTAATTGCTTCATCGTAAGACCTAACAATTTGCCAATCTGCACCCCGTGAGCCAACGCCGCCGATAAGCAGCCACTTAACATCTGCAGGCATTCTTTCATCATCTAAAAATAAATATTTCATTCTTTACTACCGGTTAATCTAATTACTGTATTGACTAATTCTGTTTCTCTTAATACAGTTAATCTATTTTCTTTATCGAATCCAATCATCGCCTTAACATCCTTAGGGAAGCAGGTGCCTCCATACCCGAATTGCCCATCCGGTCCAGGCACATCCAGATGAGAATGACCGATCCTTAAATCAGTGTCTAGCAGATCTATGAATTCAGACCAATCCATGCCAGATACATGATCGTAGTCATTGTATGTATCTTTATACAACTGATAAAGTTGATTCATAAATACGACTTTGCTTGCAAGATAAGAATTTATAGCATATTTGGCTAATGCTGCTGCTCTATAATCAACAATATTAAATATAACATCCGTACAATTAATATTAGAATGATTTTCATATATTGATTGTAAGAGCTTGCAATCAAAAAAACTTCCTGCCATAATTATCTGATAAGGTGTTAGAGCATCTTTTTCCCAATCTCTTTCTCTTATAAATTCGGGAGAATAGATATATCGTAAAGGCCCCTCTTTATTCATTACCTTATCTCTACCAAATCTAATATAAAGATCGTCAACTATGGTTGGAGGTAATGTACTCTTTAATACAACAATACCTTTATATTCTATATTTACTAATTGTTCGAATATGCTATAAATTACCGATGCATCAACCGATCTATCATCTAAGGTAGGGGCATTTATCGAAACAAAAACAAGCGGCGGGTCACTTATTCGTAAATCTGTTATTACTGTTGTCGAATGTCGCGGATCGATTATAATCGCTTCCGTATTATGCTCGAATGCCTTATGACATGCTTTGCCTACAAATCCGTATCCTATAAATGCAATGCTTTTTAACATATTTCCCTTTTATCAAAAGAATAGGGCCGTTAAGCCCTATTCTGTGTGTACTGGATTCCCCTGTTAAACTTTTACATCTAACCCCAGTTCCCCGTCCTATATTAAGGAACCTCCGCGGTTACATTTCTCTTGTAGGAAAAAGTGCCGCTCCATCAATAAATAAAACGCATGTATACCATGCACGGTATCTTTACACATAGGCGCTATCAATCAATCATAGGTACACAAACCGGCTCTACATAGCCACACACTCATTTTAAAACACCTAAATTATAATACGTCTCGCATTGCGATGCTGCAAGAGCTACTATTTTATCTTCGTACGGTGTTTCATCTATTAACTTTTTCTTTCCGTATATCTTAGAAACTACATTATTAAAATTATGTATCAAATCATATAAATTGTTCTGTACAATTTTGGTATACGAAGTAGACTGTTTCTTTATATACTCTTCAATGCACGTTGCAATTTTCGCTTCTTTGATTAGATCTACCTGTTCTACTGGAGGTGTTATTTCTGGAAATATATCATTTGCTTTTGCTATACTGCTCACCGGCAACATACATACCAAAAATAACACAGTAATTATGCCTACTCGGAGGCATAATTTCTTCACTGGATTTACTCCAGTTCTTCGTCCGTTCCGGCAAGAACAATCTTCAACATAGCCTTCTTTTGCTGACTATTCTTCTCGACGCGATCTGTAGCTTCTTCCAACGTCATATCAGTGTATTCAACCCAGCCGCCGTATACACGGACCAAGTCATATAATTGATCTTCGTCTTCGAAGTCGCCGTCCTCATGTACGCATGTACAACCTCCGCAATCGTCCGAACAATCGTCTTTAGGGAAGGGCCAGCTGCCACTAGGAACATCCGGCGATGTAGTGAACGGCCATGCAGATTGCGGATTTAATGTCGTCTTTGTCTTGGGCGAGTATTCGCGATTGACTACTTCATTGAATGCTTCCTTAGGATCGCCACCGACCTGGCCCACAACTTCGTATCTGCAGCAACGACCTTTTGCACCGTCGTAATCGGTAGGAATACTAACAACATCGGCTGGATTGATCTTCAAGATCATAACGGGGTCGTCAGCGCAGCCGAAACCGGCCAAATAGCTTTCGCTACAGAAGTGTAGACCTGACGAACAGTAAGAATCAGGGTTATCGTCAACCAAATTTCGTTCCATTTCTACAATTTGTCCGATACTGTTATCGATAGTCCTTGTGTGAAGATCTTTATAATTAGTGTTCACCTTCTTAAATGCAAGGAAATAGCCATCTTCCGTGATAGGCAAACTATTCTTTTCCAAGAACCCATATACTTGTTCTACAGAACGTTTAGATGGATTATCCATCAAGTTTTCCATAAAATTAATCATAGGATCAACAGGAAAACCTTCCTGATACATTTCCAACATACGCACAGACAATGCATTATGGAATGGTTCATCCTTCCACATAACAATGCCGTCTTCTACTGTAACAAAACCGCGACCAAAATTGATGATTGCCTTCTTAGGTTCGACTAAATCACGCAATTCGTCCCAATCTGAGTCCTTCAATGCTTCGACAATCTTCTCATAATTCATATGAGTGTCGCGACTAATGGTATGACTTTTACCGTCCAATACCAAAATAATATTTTTACCTTGCAAAAGATAAGCGGGTGCTGAGTTCATAAAATGCCTTTCTGTGTAATGTTAAATTATATACTGAAAAATCTACAATGTCAAATATGGTTGTATATTTACCCTTTATCGACCATGTTAATGTAATGTGCTACGTGACCTGCATCAGCACTGGAAATATGGTCTAACAAAGGATACTTATTCTTAATCTTCTTCTTTTCGTCGGCAATTTGCTGACGAATCAGATCCACACTAATTGCCTTACCGTATGTGCCCGATAAAGAAACAATTGCATCTAAACCAACTTCTTGTTTCTTTATATTACCATATTTATTAACAAACATAGCATAATCGGATGTTGGTAATACTTTACTGGCAATATTTTTATTGGTATATATTTCATGACCATACTGAGTAAGTACAGACGATGCAACCATCGACGAAACTGTAGCATCTGATATTTTAGCTGTTTCTGTATGCAAAATATCTTCTACCCATTTCCAGTTCTTTAAGTTCTTAATATCTTTGATACGGCTTTTCTGCACACCAATAATATTAATCTTAGTTAGACTATCGATTTTTGCTGTATCGATTAAATCTTTGACATGCTTAATGTTAAATGGTGTACTGTCGAGTTTCGTTGAAGTTGTATTGGTCAAACATACATAATTATATGTTGTCTTCTCATCCAATTCTTCACGATACGGTGCCCAGATATATTTACAATCGGCACCACCGTATCTATCATATGTAGCTTTTTTAGTCAAGATCATAATACCCTGATTAGATAATGCTTCGCGTTTAACTGTTTCTTTTTTATTAAGTGTGCTTGCCATTACCACAATCGGCGGATTATGTAATTCTTTAATGAACTTATTGTATTCGACTTGACGTACGGCTAAGTCCGGTGACGAATGCGATACGCAATATACATTAACCGAAGAGCCAGGCAGATTAGAATAATGATACTGAGCTCTTGCCATTGCACCAGTTTTCAGATCGTTCAAAACAATGATGACATCTTTATCGACAGGAATCTGCGAAGTTTTTACATATACACCATTTATATGATCAGTACCGTCACCAATCTTATGACCGGATCTACTCGAACTAACATAGCGAGCAGAAATAGTAAGGCCGCGAGTAAGTAATGTGGAAACAGGAAATGTGAATGTCTTCTTTCCATTATATTGATCTTTATCGTATAATGGAAACTTCGTATCTTCCGCATATTTCTTTACTGCGCTGCCATAAAGTTTGGAACCTGACTGTTCATTCAGATAAAATGCACGTTCCCATTCACTTGTAAGTGCATCTGCCTTTAAAGCAAGGTGCTTGGCCAAATTAGCATTCAGTAAGTCTAATTTACGCTTAATGCTTGCGATAGTGATAGGAACATAGCTCAATACTTCACGAGATGCTGCAAAATCAAGTTCGCCAATGTTAAATTCAAGAACTAATCCGCAAGACAATAATTGTGCTGTATCCGGGAAGTGCTTTTCTGGTTCCGAAATATTCAACGGATAACAAATATTGCCCATTAATGCAATAGCAGTGGAATTATAACTATATCCTATATCCATTGTATGGACACCAGGCACAATATCTGACTCGATATATTTCGGAGTCGTATGTTCGAATCGAGCGCCAATTACCTTAGGTTTATTCTTAAACCACTTAAATACATTGGCCGATTCGTATCTAAAGCTATCATAATCTTGTCTATTGACAACACTGAATTTTACTTCAACACCGTTACCTGCTTCAGTCGATTCAGTATTCATCTCTGCAATACTAGGAACGCCCATATCGTTAATAAATGCACTATAGATTCGTTTAATACCGTCTTTGATAGCAGTAACGGTAAAGTTTTCTGTATAGCTGAACGGGGATTTAGAACCAAGCCCCAGCGCACCAATGTAATCATTGGAATCTGTTTTTGTAGATTCGAAATAAGTTGTATAGATATTAGTTACTTGATCGCCGTCCAACCCGAGACCAAAATCTTGTACGGAAAACCAAGGTTCTAACATAGAAGGCAAATGCACTTCAAACGGCACTTCCGTTTTGCCTGCTGCAACATGACTATCTACCGCATTGCACGATAGCTCTCGAATGATAGCTTTAATCTTATTCGAATATAATCCGGAACTAAGAATAGAAAAAGCTTTTGCTGAATTACGAATTCTAAATTCGCCGACTGTACCCACGTTAGTTAGTGTAACTACATTTACATCGTTGCTAAGTTGCATTGTGTTGTTCTTTCTATAAATTAAACAATGTAGCTATTATGCACTAAATAGCGGTTTGAGTCAAGTGGTTAATATTCCTCCCACATGTGCCATGCTCGGGAATTTTTTCCTTTTATATTTCTAACTGTATTATAATGTATATTAAACCTTTCTGCTATCTCTTTATTTGTCCCTTTAGCATTAAATATATTTTCAATCATAGTTCTTGTCATTCCGTATCTCTTAACTTGGCCCGGGGTACCTAATTTAGAAGTAATTTTTTTAAAACATTTCTTATCTTTTATCGATTTTACTACTCTTTCCGTTGCGCTGTATTTGTCCCAAAAATAAGTATAATCTCCTGTATCATAAAAGATCTTCTCTATAAAATCTATAGGTAGTGGTAATCTAGTTGTCTTCCCACCAAAATAAAATCCCGGTTTATCTGATATTCCTTTAGTCGCGTCATAATAATGTATTTTTCTTTTTATAGAAGTTATATTATATCTGTTTATATTATATTTTTCACATAAAGTATCCGGATCTTCAGCAGAATAATATATATCGATGGCTTGACTGTTAGTTAATTTAGCACTTGGATTATTTTCTCCGCTAAAAGATTCAGACCATTTTTTCCTTATCCACCCATATACCTTATTATTTCGTATATTTTTCTTACTCGATGAACACATCTTTGTTAACGCAGATATTAATTTTCGATCATCGGGGTATAATTTTATTAATAATTGATGTGCAACAAAGTGCTCTTCTGCGGTTAGTTTCACTAAATTATCATCATCGTCGGTGCCGCCTATGCACCTGGGTATAATATGATGTTTTTCTATATAAGTATCTTTTAACTGCCTGTTCCTTGCTCTTGCTATTAATCTATCATAATGTAATTCGTAGTTCATATTCCGGTGACCTATTAAGAGTGTATTCTTGTATATTTATCAAAATTAGGTAAATAGATACATAAACTATTTAGGAGAGTTATTATGGGAAAACCCATCAAAAAGTCATGGTTCGGACCAGCCACAACACCAGGTTCACAAATTGTAGTCAGCGGCGTTAAATGGGCCGACGGAACTACAGCAACAAGCGATTACATTGTTAAACAAACAGGCTCTAACGCCTATATTGTCAGCAATGGAACAAAGAGCGAAACATGCTTTATGGTTAATGCTTCGGATGTAGTCAATTTAAATCCAGGAGAATGTTTTATTCTTGCTACACCATTCGGCGGATCCGCGTTACCATGTTCAAAGATTGCCCAATATCGTGTAGATTTATTTGAGGCAGACGGTTCGATTGTTAGTTATAGTTGGTCTACAATTCCTGCTGCTGCACCAGGCGAAGCTGACCTAATTACAGGTACAGGTTCTGTCGGTGCCCTATTGACACTTGCTGTCAACGTTGCCGGTTCTGGATATTTTACTGCGCCGGCTGTGACACTTACAGGTGGTGGAAGTGGAGGCGCTGCACATACAACAATCGCTGGTGCGGATGGCCACGTAGCAACGTCGGTTATTGATACCGCAGGAATGGGCTATTCGGGTGTTTCACTCACTGCACCTCCTGCTTCCGTCACTGCTACACTTGCTCGTACAGTAATAAATGGAGTATTAGGATTGACAGTTAATAATGCTGCTCTGAACGGCTATTATAATGCTGTTCCTGCTATAACAATCGCAGCACCTCCTGCTGCTGTAACTGCTACAGCTACACCCCCATTAAATAATGGCGGCGGCGGTGTGACACTCGGCGCTTTAGTTGTTACATTAGGCGGCGGTTTCTATACTTCTGTACCTGCTGTAACATTAGGCGGCGGAAATGGCAATGCGGTTGCTGTGGCAACACTTGTCAATGGTGCTGTTAGTACAATTACTGTTACTGGTGCTGGAACGGGCTTTGTCGGTTTAGTGACAGTGACAGTAGATCCTGCCCCTGCTGCTGTGGCCGGCGCTGCTACTGCTGTGCTCACTGCTCATAGAGTTACATCGGTTGTCGGTGTTACTGGTTCAGGTTATTTTGTTGCGCCGTCTGTATCAGTCGCTGCACCAGATGTTGCACCTGTTCAGGCTACATTAACTGCTACATTCTCTGTATAAGAAAATTTAGCTCAACAAAAAGCCCACTTTATGTGGGCTTTTTTATTGGTACCGCTAGTAGGAATCGAACCTACATCTAAAGTTTAGGAAACTCCTATTCTATCCATTGAACTATAGCGATTTTATGTTTCACTTAACGCCTGTCGAAATCCTGTATATCCGCCCGGAACAAAAGACCCATCTATAAAAATTTGTGGCACAGTTCGTACTTTTGTACCGATTCTATCTTCTAAAGTTTGAAGATTTGAACCTTCTCTAACATTTATATAGTTGTATTGTATGTCATTTGTTTCACATAATTGAACTGCTTGTGTGCAATAGGTACATGAATCCGCGCCGTAAATCTCTACCTGCATATTGTGTCTCCGTTAAGTTATTTACTTACCTAAAAACTTGCAGGTTAATCTATAAATGACATAAATTCTAACCGACCATCTGGGTACTCAAATAACCCTAATAATGATGTATTCTCTCGATGATTTCTACTCTTAGGATATTCAGTTATCTTAATAACCAATACGTTTTTTCGATAGGTTTCCGTTATCTTAACAACCTCACCTTTATATCCTTCGAACTGAAGTTTACTACCTTCTTTATAGTATGATGCCATTATTTATTTTGACTTGCTGCTATCATTTTTGCTGCAATTTCCTCTGCCATATCATCAGCAGTTTTGCCGCCGCGTTTGGTCAACTCTTTTAATTCGTCTTTAATCCACTGCGGAAAATGAGAACCAGTTAATGCATCAATGTCTGCATCTGTATAATTTGCGATGTTGTCTAATACCTCTTTAACATCGGATTTATGTTTCATCTTCCTAAAGAATTGTGCGGGACTTAAATAACTTCTCATTTTTTATCCTTACACTTATCGAGATGCCATCTTTCCATTGCAGGTTTTCCACCTATCTTATTACAATGAGGACATATCGTGGTTTCTTTTGGTTTGCTCATCCGTTGCCGTGTTATAACCGATTTTGGTTTGCTCATTCTTAATCTAGTTTCTACAGATTTCTTCTTCCCGATATGTGCATCGCTATTTTTCTGTTTTGCTGCATCAGATTGCAGTTTCCCTATATTAATTTCACTCAATCTTTTACATACTTCAGGAGTATGATGTTTATCTTTCATTGGACTAGTTTTTCCATACATAGGATTATTCGATCCTATTTTCGATAATGATATCTTCTTTCTTGTCTTATCAGATGCTTTGCAGCCTGCCTGCAATTCGCTTATATATTTCTTATGTTCGGCTGTGTGCTTGTATCCGGTGGCGCCTTCGCCTCCATCTGTTTTATTATTTAATATACCTGTACCGTTATCTTTTCTTCCATATATTGCAATCCAAAATATTTCCATCGCTTTAGATGTTAAGAAATCTATATCAGTTGCAATAATAAGAATTTTAGATTTATCTTTTGGTGTCGATGCTGTACCATTATGTTTCTCGTACGGGCGAGTATAAGAACCCCGGCCAACATAATATGGAGTATTATCGTTTCTTAAATAGTGATATATACAAAAATTCCCGGACATCAATATACCATCTTTGATTTATCAAACTCGAAATAATATACTCGGCCGTTGCCATATGAGCTAGGGGTATACTGATGCATACCGCCACATTCGGATTCTTTATACATATACATTCTATTTTCGTACAGGAATATAATAGCCAAATAATCTAAACGCTTAATCTCAGTGGCTTTCTTATATTGCTCATACTTGTCATCTACTGTAAAACATTTCTTTCCATTTATTGTATATATAGAATTTTTAGATTTGACATCTACTGCAAATGTACCTTTGGTAGGATTTTTGTTATAGACTGCAAAATCTGGCAGAACTAATCGCCCTTCAGTGCCACATAAACATGGTCCCGCAAATTCACCATGTTTTTGCTGGCGAAGGTCTTCTACATAGCTGTTATGTGCTACTAAGTATGGATAGACCAGATTTTCTGCGTCTATCCCCATCTCTAATTTTTCTTTAAAGTTTTCTGATTGCATCTCTAACTTGCATTAAAGTAATGCCTAGTAAATTCTGACCTTGCCAAGTTGTTTGATCTAATGCACGTGGGTCATCTTCGGTAAGACCAATACCCCATATTCTATCAACGGGGCTTGCTTCAACAATAATAGTATCGCCTGTATTCAATAATGCTTCTTTTAATAAAGGATTTTGATTAAATTTTTCAAATAACCCTTCCACCATTATGCCTACCCTTTTTGCTGACCAGGTTGCCTCATCATAGTTAGCTACCATTCTACCTAAATCTTTTTGTTCTTTAGGATTACCGGTCAATAAAATAGCGTGAGCAGTATTAACGTCGCCGAACATAATGGCTTTTTGGTACATCATGTATTGCTCACCTCGTGAAAAAGTAATACCGTTGTGCGTAAAAATGCTAGGATACCAATTTGAAAATGGCGATCTATTCTGCCAAAAAAATGTAAAATTGTATGACATCTATTTCTTTCTTAGTTAATGCTGGTCCGGCGTAGTGGAATCGAACCACTGTTTATTCTTTAGAAGAGAACTGTATTTTCCACTATACTAACGCCAGATATTACTTAATTCGTGTAGCTTTATAATTGCCTTTGATAAACTGGTGCCAAAATCTACCTTTAGATCCGGATCTCGACCATTTTTCAAACATGCTACGTGTTATACCCGGAATCGAAAACGATTTACCGTTTGACAATCGCATTGTCAATACTTTATTCGGCCTATTATGTGTAAGGTCTGATATCCATGTAGATTCTACCTTTTTTTCTAATAATAGTTCAAATAATTTCATTATACCATATTTATCTTTTGGAGGAAGATGGGGGTATCGAACCCCAGGCCGTTGCCGACCCCAACTGTTTTCGAAGCAGTGTTATACACCTGCATAAATCATCTTCCATTTCAGTATAGCTTTTTAACATGCTACCATTACACTAATTCCTCTTTCGGGGAACCACGGATTCGAACCGCGACCGTTCTTTTATGAAAAGATTTTTATTTTGCTGAAACTATACTTTAATATTTGGTATCGACGTCAGGAATCGGACCTGAGTTGAGCCCTTATAAGGAGCCTATTCTACCATTGAATTACGCCGATAAATTCTTTACTTTTGCTTCGATGCCCACCATGCTTTAACCTGATTCCACATCATCATCCAGAATGGAGCAAATGCTGCACCAATTGCAATACCTATAATTAAATTAAACATATAACCTCCCGGGCTAAACTATTATTTATCTCAATAACTGGAGCGGGATAGGAGAATCGAACTCCTAACTAATGCTTGGAAGGCACTGGTTTTACCACTAAACTAATCCCGCATGTCCTTTAAGTTACCCTATGATATTATCTATATTCACACAAATGCAGCTATCAAGGAGGGCATCTCGTTCTCTATTGCAAATAAGTCATTCGGTTGTATTATCTGCAGAACTAAATTTTGGTGCCCCAGGAAGGAATCGAACCTCCGCCAACTGATTACAAGTCAGTTGTACTACCATTATACTACAAGGGCATATCTTTACAGAATGGTGTGCAAAGGGACAGCAATGCACGATTATTTATTTTTCTAAGGGTCTGATCTAAGTGAAGGCAGTAACCATTCTTAATATGTATCTATTTATGTCTTATTATAACATAAACAATATGCATGTCAAATAAACCACACAAATTATCAATAAAGAGATAAATATTTGTAAGTTAAAAGGGCGAGCAAATAAATGAATTACTTAATCGAATATGTCAATACAAAATAAGTATTTAAAATGGTATTTAAAATTGTGTAATAATAAAATTTTAGAGAGGGGACAATATACCAAGAGACAGAAGGAGTATAAAATTTTACATAACCAGTATGGATATACAGAATTACATCATATATTACCGGCATGTATATGTACCAACGAGCAAAAGAAAGATAAAAATAATTTTGTAATTTTAACTGCTAGAGAGCATTTTATAGCACATCTACTATTGACTAAATGTTTTAATTCCGATATACAATATAAAATGAAATCTGCCATGGCCCAATTTATGCGAAAATCATCAAATCAATGCAGGAAATTAACTGCAAGACAATTTGAAATATGCAGAATATTTTCTGCAGAATCCGCGAAATATCTACATACAGGGGTATCTAAACCTAAAACAACAGAACATAGACAAAAAATATCTCAGGCATTAATAGGGCGGGCCGGCATATCACGACCCAGCCAAAATAAAGGCAAACCAGGAAAACCACATACAGAAAAGACCAAAGAATTTCTTAGTAATATAAATTTAGGGAAAATACGATCTGCCGAATCATGCAATAAACAATCCCTGACAATGCAAGGCCACCCGGGCTATAATAATAAGAAATGGAAAATAATCGATATAATTAATAATATCGAATATTTTCCATCATCTGTTTTAGAATTCGCCAGGGATAATTCCTTATGTGCCGGTAATCTTTACGAAGCAGAAAGAAGTAAGTCGACACATAAGAAACAATGGCGTGTAGAAAAGATTACTGATTAGAAATCATATTTCTTTATCATTACAGTCTTTAACATTATCGAAATGGGTGTCATTTCTTCGCCGCCTAATACACTTTTCACAATAGAAGGGGAGAATCCACTTACTAATGCAGTCCCAATTTTATTATAAGTGACAGGCGAGTTTCCACTTCTCCCATTCAGGTTCCAGAACACAACCTGCGGAACCTTGTAACCAGCTGCCGCATATTCCTTCTCGATGAACTCCATTGCGCTTACGCTCACTGCAGATCCACCTGTCGAATTGTAGCTTCGGCGCACACCGCTACCACCTGTTGTTACACAAGCGTCGAATTCCATGTCAGACAAGATCAAGATCTTTGTCGGCATTTCCTTCTGGTCAACCTTGCTCTTCACTGCTGCATTCAAGATTAACTTGAATACTGCACCTAAGTCAGTGTTCATACCCCAGTCGGAACGAGCCATCTGAGCGTAACGCTGACCTAAGTCACCCTTCAAGTGCAGCATTTCTGGTGCACCGGAGAAAGTAACGAACTGGTCCTTAAACACACCACCCATGCGTTCGGATGTGTACAATCCCAAAGAAATTGCAACGTCCATAGCAGTTACGCTACCGGATACAGCAACACCACCCATAGAACCCGAAACGTCAACAACCGGTAGGATGTTTTCGTCCGAACCTTCTAAGTAGTTTGGCAAAGCCTTCCACTGTGCGTTAGCAACAGTAGCATCTCCGTTGTTTAACGAACGGATAACGTCGTACGGGTAAACCGCAGCGGCGTTGATCTTAGCTTCGCCTGTAACCAACTTAGCCTTGTAGTCGGCATAACCCTTCGGGTCGTGCTTCAAGAAAGCCTTCTGGTAGCGACCTGCTGCAACAGACGGAACATGCGGGTACACAATTCCATCCCATTCGCGGGCACACATCTTCTGTTCAACTGTGTTGGACAGACCAACGAGTAACTTACGATACTCCTTTGGAGTCAACTTCAAGTACGAGCGAATCTTGTTCGCTTCTGCACCTTGACGTGGCAACCACTTAGCGCAAAGGCCTTGTGTTGCTGCATCCTTCAATCCTGCAGCAATTAAGCGCAGAGCGTCACGCTCTAACGGAGAACCAAATACAACAAACAAGTCGTCCCAACGACCAAGTTCCGGAACCTTTGCCAACAGGCGAGTAGCCAATGCTGGTTCAGTCTTCAAAACATAAGCGAACAACTTACGGAAAGTTTCACGTTCACCTGCTCCGCCACGTGCATCACGTGCCCATTCAAGGACACGAATTGCCACTTCGGAATCTTCTACCATCGCACCAACGAAGGTAGGTGTAATATCCTTGCCACGGCTTGCGCCGGCCAAGAAAAATAAGTCCACGTTCTTGTTTAACGAGGATGCGTTTGTAACGGCGCCATTGGCTGTTACTGCTGTTGTGTTTACTGCTTCAAATAATGTTGTCATTTTACTTTCTCCTTCAGAATTGTTAATTTACGTGATTGCTGTTCAAATTCTTTAATCAAGATCGCTTTTCTTTTTTACCTGTGTGCTACCGTTACACTAATAACCCGGAATCGAACCGGTCCACTGGTTTGGCTTTAAGATTTTATTGCTGAAACGATCTTTTAAAATTATAAAAACAGATTAGCTTTTGGCGAGTTTTTGCTTTCCCCTCCGGAAAGGTTCGATAACTTTCGTTACCTAGTGCAGTATTTTTTAATTGCTGTAACTAATCTTTAATGTCTACAAGTGTGCTAGTTTAATTGAACAAATTATCTTTGTCAACTAAACCAATACTTAATTGAAAACAGAGTGGTGTAAGGGACAATATTGCTGTTCCGAAGAACCATATATTGCTAACGAAGCCTTACCGCCGTTTTGGACGTGTTTACCACTGCCCGTGTGGTTTGTTACACACTTACTCGATTTCAACGCTACTCATTCGAGATAGCTCCACCGAGTTCGTTAATACATATGTTAGGTTTCCCCTCCATTATATATATTTTAAGCAACGACATAGTCATCTTTCGATGTATTTTGGTTTGCTGGATCCACTCTTTGTAATTATACAAGTTGTATTATATAGTGTTTTAGTTATGCAGTCAACCCGAATTCGTTGCGAATATAGGCCAAAAACCGCCTATTTAACTGTTTAGATGCGCTAACTCTTTATCTACGAAGTCTACAGCACGTTTTAAGAGTCTTTTATAATCTCTCGATTGTGTTTTTTCTGGAAACAAATCTGCTATTTCATACTTCGTAAGTAGATGATTGAGATCATGCATGATCGTTGACCGAGCTTGGTCAGGTGATGACTTAATTGCTCTAGGAATAATCCTGGTTGCTAATGTATCTAATACTTCTGTGAATCTTGCGTTTATCTCTGCAGGTTGAGCACGATACGAAACATTGCTGTACGGATCTTCTTTCCTGTGTTCTTTCTTCTTCGGTGTAGAATAACGATTTATTTTACTAGCGTCCTTGTTCATAGGACTAGGCGGGAATGATCCAGATTTATATTCGTCCAGGGCATGGCGTAATTCGTGTGTTATGCTAGTCCTCATTCGATCGGAATCTAAATAATCTAAATTAAGAACTATTGTGCTAGTTTTCTCATCCCATATACCCATTATAATCTTACCGGAAAAACTTAATTCGTCTTCACCCGACATTGCTTCGGCTCGTCTTAAGAACGGTTGTCCGCCCTGTAATTCTAAACTAACATTGTTTAATACACTGATCGGTGTATCGAATAAATCACCTATCTTTCCTAGCGATATTAATTCTTGATCTTCATCTGTGTAATCTTGATCTACATTAATGTATTGCTTCAATTGTGCATAAATGGTGGAAGACAGAGAAATTAATGCCCTGTCTTCTTCTGTCGTTTCGAAAAGTTCTTGTAATCTCACTATTATCCCCAAACCACATCGCAATTACTCTTTTGAGCGAAATCAATAAGAGATAATAATGTATCAATATACCTTTCAACTTGAGAATGTGACCGACCAGCGTCATGCATTGTTGCAGTTCGGCCTATTGCGGTCACGCCCCGATCATCCTTGTATTTTTTCATTTGGCCGCCGGAGGTATTTGGCAATTCGGTGTGAGCCGATATGTCGCCGTTCTTTAGTCGAATCAATTTTCGTTTTACTAATGGGAAATCTTTCTGTTTTATAACACCGGAATAATCGGCATCTAGCCCTAACATTCGTTGTATTTCCATTGCATTAGAATTTGAGACGTTTAATTCGGAAGCAGTTGTATTCCACTCCTCGTTTTCACCTTTGCCGTTGCAATATCCGCAGGTATGCTCGGTTGCCGGATGTTCTATCCCACCTTCATCGGTATAACCACTAAATTTTTCTTTACCTGTGCCGTGGCATACCCAGCATTTTTCCATTGTCTTTTTCTGAAATGGATCGCTGTATACTTGCTGACCGTTATGATCTTCTAATCTTGCTACACCAAATGTAACACTCTCCGTTAATTGTATTTCTGATAATCTCATAGCGTATCCTTTCGATACGCTATTTATCTTCTAATAAATATTTTCATAATTACCGTGTATATCGTGGCCAATTAGATAAATAATATTATGAATGAAAATATGATTCTGTATCTCCATAATAAGGGTATGGGCCCTTTTCAGATAGCGAACGAACTTGCAATAAATGGAAGTGGAGTATTGTCTGTATTAAAAAATAAAGAAATAATACCTCACAGGGCAAAAACAGGACCCAAGAAGAAATAATTATTGCTTCAATAAATATCTATTTGATACCACTTTAAAACTTGCATGACATTCGTTGCAGTTAAATACAAGCCCTTCTCTTTCACACCCAATCAACCCCATAACTGATTTACCTTCGGCGAACATTAATAATTCGTCGACGGTTTTATCAGTTAAAGAATAAGAAGAATTAAGAATAGGAACAGATGTTAAACCCAGTTGTTCAATTAACAATTTCTTCTCTGCCGGATATAGATATTCCTGTTTATCAATATCAAATATATCAAACACTGCTAACATATGATTTTTCAATTGATAAATATTTCCCTGAATTCCCGGCCCTAAAATTTCCGATTGAATTGCTAAGTTTCTATTTAACGTAATTAATTTATTCTTCAGATCATATTTAATAGCAGTTTTCCACAATACGTTATTTTCGTCTTCTTTTAAATCGAGGTTACGAGAACAGACGCCGAATTCACCATCAAATATATAAGCAGTATGCGAAGATCCTTCACATTTTTCAGATACAGTCCATGTAAATTTCTTTTCTTTCCAGAATTCAAGCTCTTTTGGTAGATTTTGAATTCTTTCCTGATCAGTTTTAGGAATTCTGGACGGAAAGTTTCCGCGAACAGTCCCTGCTAAATTTGCAGCGATAGGTGCTTCGTATTTCTGAATATTAAGCGGTAAGGAAACATCTAAAGCCTCGAATAACATAGATTCGATGTTAGCACAAGTCGGCTCGAGCGGCATTAATAAACCCTGAGATAGCTGCTTTTTTAGCCGAATTGTGCGTAATTTTTCGCCCTTAACCCCGTTATACTCCCTAGGCTCTTTGCCTTTAGACAAAAACGGTGCTAATTCGGCGGGAATCCAAGAATCCGGTTCTGCATATACTACTAGATCATCAATGGCATATTTTCCGACCGAATCAACTACCCACCAACCGTCCACCCGATAGGCACAGATTAAATCTGCTTCGGGTATTGCTTTAATCTCAACAATTTTACGAATTGTTGCCATTTTTCTTTCTGTCATATCAATCCTTTACATATCTATCTTCTAACGGCCTATTTAAATATTCTTCATCCTCTGGTCGATCCGGGTGCCATTTTGTTATTGGCTTAATCCAATCTGAAAATGCAAGTTTGAACATAATAGCACTATTCTCATTTTCAAAACTAAATCGATACCAAGTATTATGAATATCATATTTCTTTTCCCATTCATAACTCTTCCCGTAATACTTCTTATAATCCATCTCGACACTATCGAAAATAACAGTGTCCGGTATTAAATTTTCTATCCAACGGCGAATTTCTAATTTGCGACTTGCATATTGGAATTCATCTCTGTGCATACATAGTTGATGCGGAAAATTTTTACTCGGCCATGCATATTGATAACTACCGGCGGCCGAAGTCGTCCAATACGCATCTTCGAAGTACCATGTGGCATTCAAGCCTAAATCTCTAAGTCTAACTAATCTGCCCATTTGCTAGTATAAATGACAAAACCGCTTATTGCAAGCGGTTTTGTTTGGTTAAAGAAGTTTACTTCTTTTTAGCTGGCACTGCAACCTTAGTTACTGGAAGTTCGTAATATGACCACTTACCTGTATTGTCAGGATTAACTGCTGCCCATTTCTTGTGCATACCTGTTGTTTCTTGCAATTCTGCAACATTAGCCTTAAAGCAACCACGTAACGCTGCCAACGATTGTACATACTTTTCTGTCTTATATGCACGAGTTACAAACAGGGATTCTGTTGCAATAGATTGCACACCTGATCCGCCTTGACCCATACCTGAATAGTTCAACTTAGCAGGAACATACACGCTCTTCAACTTACCCATTGTTGCCTCAGGGAAGGAAAGCAATTTGTATGTATTGTTGAGCGCCTTAACATCGTCCATCGGCTGGCCACCGACCATTACAATAGCTGCCACTTGACCTGCATCCAATGCTGCCTTAGCTGCTTTGAAATCGGATACTTCAGCTACCGTAAAACTAATTTCACTCTGCAGACGAATAACTTGCGCTGTAATAATACTTCCGCCCCATGCTGCAACAGCACGACCTTGGAGATCATTCAGTGTATTAAATACCGCAGGCTTCTTACCCATACCCAATGTACCACCTTCTAGGATGGCGCTTGTGGTAGAAGTAATCACATGCACTTCTTCGGGATACAATGCAAACAGTGTTTTAATGCCGCCCAAGTCTTCATTTCGGGCACGATAAAACAGTACATCGGTTTGCACAATAGCTGCATTTACTTCATTACCGAGCAACTTGTCCATATTATCGACTGAACCTCTAGATGGGACTTCAATCTGCATAATTTGATCCTTACAGGCCTGTTGGAACTCTGTAAACATACGATGATATGTACCAGTTGCTCCACCTGTTGCCACCTTAAGTTGCGTCTGGGCCATAACTCCAACGGAAGCCATAAGCATGGCGCCAATTACGGCAATCTTTGAAAATTTCTTCATTTGTGTGTCTTTCTTTAAGTTAGTTAATTTTCAGGTTTTTCAAATCTGCATCAGACGAACTTTGCGGTTGCGGCTGACTTTGCACTGTAGGACCTGCAGGGCTTTGATGATCTCCACCCGTTAAAACAAACAGTGCTACCAGGATAACAAGTACCAATAACGATCCAAAAACTCGGGTCTTCATTTAACACCTACCTTCTGTGTTTCGCGAACTATAACATCTAATACAACTGGTTCACTATTACCTAATTGTGCTACAACTGCGGCTGGTTTGTCATCCGCATCCACATCTAACGCTGCTGCTACCTCAAGTTCAGCAAATGCGCGGTTCATACTTTCGAATACTGCATCAACTGCCGTATCTGATTTAAGTTTTTCGAACTGGTCGCCCGTATCCATGCCAGCGGCTTTGTTTGCTGCCTGTGCGGCTTGACTCATTTCCCAATACGCCTTCATTTCGTCTAACTTATCCTGGCCTTCTTTGAGCATATGTTCAGCATCATTTAGTGCTTTCTTTTTACGCTCAACCAGATCAGTCATTCTAACAAGTTGATTCTTAAATTCGGGTGCTCGAGCAGGATACTTTACAGCAAATGTTTCAATCTTACTTTTAAAGTTATTTCTTGCCGTAACTGCTGTCGTCACATTAACTTGAAATTCCTTAAATGCTATTTGTTTAGCAGCAAGTAAATTGATCATAGTCTCGATTGGATTTTCTTTAGCTTCAGACATGATTGCTTTAACTTTCCAATTCGCAAACTTCATTGTCACCCACGGAGTAAATGTTACCAATGATAAACATACTACACCAGCAATCGCTAAACCAATCAAACCCTGTATTGCTAGAAAAATTACAGGTGCAACAATTAGGCCAATCAACCCAATTAAACCCACTGACGCCCACTTTTTTACCTTAGCTCGTTGTTCTTCAATGTCCATTGTGTGTCCTTTCTGTGTAGACAAGTACTACTATACTACTTGCTATAACAGAACACAACCGAAATCAAAAACTAGCTGATTTAATGACGCATCTCCAGAAATATATCTGCAGATATTTCTTTTAGATACATTTGTATTACTCTTATTTCCAATTCGGTAGGTTCGTTAGTTAAAAATAAATTAACACTACCTACAAAATTACCGTATGATGGAGGAATACTAGTTGAGCAAATTGTTTTTATAAAAGATGCAGAGGCCGGAAGATTCTTAAATAACATGCTTTCGCTAAAAGGGGAACACACGAATTCATGATTTATAATTCTGATCATTCGGGCATTATTGGCTTCATTATTATTTGTAAAGATAGGAGATATTTGAGATATTCTATTAGAAATATAATTCATATATATTTTTTGAAATTCATTAGATTCTAAATGACTATATACAACATGTCTGGAATTTTTCGATAAATCCATTGACATTACTTGTATTCCCATATAATCGGGATGACTGTGAAGGAAAACATCAATTTTTATAATTGTCTGCGGACTTAATGTGGAGAACTCTGTATCATATGCAACTAGTTTATATACTAAAAACGTGAATAATAAAATAACAGAAACTATGATAGATATCACCACTCTTAAACTCATTCTTTTTGGTGTTCTTTTACGTACAATTTCTGTCATTTCAAATTATCCTAATAGTGCGGCAATTAACAAATACTCTTCCACCATCTCTATATCTGTATTAACTTTATTTAATATTTCTTTTGCCTTGATTTTTTTCCCTTGCCGGGCCTCAACTTCTGCCTTAGATAATTGAGTAATTTCTTGTTGTATATTTTTAACAAATCGCCGAATATCTCTTCGATTAATAAGTTTACGACTTTTATGTAATATGTCTGATTCGACCGCAGTCCATTCTATGCTAGAATTAATTCGTTTATTTAATGTCGCGTTCATATATTTTAGATGCTAAATTTTTTAGCACTTCTCTTAACTGAGCTACTTCTGTGGCGGACGGTGTTCGCTTTGTAATAACACTTACCACACCACTGAACATACCATAAAATGGAGGTATTCCATTGGAACAAACAGTATTAGCATAAGGTATAGAGGCCGGGATAAGCAAGGCGTCGATCGAATTGTTATATAGATGACATGTGAATTCACCATTTATAAGATCTACCATTCTTCCGTTATTAATGGTATCATTATTAAATAAAGGCACATCGTTCGTTAGTTTTTTATCTTCGTCGTCATATATTTTTCGTAAATTGCTATCATCACTACTCTTATATATGATATGTCGTGTATTCTTTTGAAAATCTACAGTGGATACAACAATAGCTACAATTAGATCAGAATGTGTAACAATCTGATCTATCTCTTCTTTAGATGTTTTACCTATTACTTGTGGAGGACTATCATAGTGTCCTATCCTCTGATGCTTTGTATATTCTATGAAAATGGATCGTGTTTCATATAAGGCAATAGCCAATCCCACTATTACAAAAAACATAGTTAATTGAAAAAGTTTAGTCCATGTAAGAATCTTCAAAAATGCTTGAATTAATGTAAGATTGCCAGCAGCATTACTAGCAACATTATTTGCCATATCAGTTTTTATACTCATCGCACTCTGCCTATTTACTATAACAGGTAAAAGTACCATATTATGGCAATATTTATCTTTATATAGACAATAATGGAAGTGAGTAGTTAATGGTGCCCATTCCGAGAATCGAACTCGGGATCTTCTCTTTACCAAAGAGATGCTTTACCACTGAGCCAAACGGGCAAAAAGAGTAGGTATATTGTTATAATAATATATCTGGGCCGATGTGTCTTCATTTAGGCCACATCACGCATACTCTATATTCTTTATTCTGCCAGAGCAAGAGGATCTTTATTCCGCAGATTAGGTGTCTTAGATTTTAAGGCCTGGCGGCGAGCAGCCGCTTCTGCCAATTCACCCTGAATCATTAGATATTTATAATGCCCACGATCTTCGTTCGATTTGCAGAGTAATGCAATTTGCGTTTTGGCGCGCTTGGAAAGTCTAAAATTCTTATCAGGTGTCATATATCTTTTCTTTCTTTATTTTCGCGTTGTGTACGCTGATTAATATTTTTTCTTATAGAGCCGATTTGCTCATTAAGCGAACGAGACTTCTTATCAGATGCATCCTGCCGCTTATTCACTGCTACTATAGCATTTTGCACCTCTCGCAGTCTACCGGTTTCGGAATTTTCTGAATGACGCACTCTGGCAATATTCTCTGTTACGAGTACAATAATAGTCTGCTCTTCTGGTATGAATGAACGGTGTTTAACAATCCATTCTTCGCCACTAATAACAACCATATCTCCGGGCATGGGAGGAAATGCTTCTTCGCTACCCCAATATAATTTAGTTCCGTATTCGTCTTCGTAATGTATTTTCATATTGTATTTATAATAAATTAGGTGAGTGTCTTGCTAATCGGTCATCATAGCTACAAAGTGTGACTCAAACGGTTTGCCAAATCTATCACACTATACGTTATATTTCTACTGCTATATAACTTTTCTGTCCATTTTCCCGACACTCGGGAGGAGATACCGTAAGATAGGTCAACATAGGATGGGTTGAGATTTATCTTTCTGCCCATATGTTCCACCGGCTGTATCTCTTTCTTGACTGCCTTTTACCTATAAATTAGTGCTATAGATGGTAAATCTGTGTCCTGATATATTTACGAGCGTATTGCTCCACCGTCCATTATGTACAATTAGGCGGATTTATCAGACTCCGGTTAAAAGCGTAACCGCCTACTTTCTGGGTGTAGGATCCATTACTGAAATGGCAGTAATCACCAGCCCATAGTCCCGGACAAGGCATTGGGGCATCCTTCGATGTACCATCCCCAAGATTCATTATACTACTTTCTTACGCTCTTCGCAAGTAATATTCTTAATAATAACTGTTTCGCCGTCAATATCCATATCAAGAATATCATCTACCAACCAGCCTAACTCGTCTACCATCTCTTTTGGCAAAGGTAATACTGCATTACCTTCTTCATCTTCTTCGATTGTTACTGTCCACGATTTATTCATCTTATTCCTTTAAGTTTATCAATTATTTCATCATCCGCACCCCAATTCTTTAACCAGGGCGAGCGATCACACTCTTTAACATGACGCATTATATCTTTTCTTTTGCAACTTTCTACGACTTCATATACAGATATTGTCATAACTACTTCCAAACCAGCCTTAATAATAATGGACATATTATCTACGTCCCATTCATAATACGACATTATCTCCCCAACACCGTATACGGTTTCTTTGTTTTTCTTGCATAACGAATTGTTGTCCACGATCCGCTACGAACAATTTCGTTAGTTGTTAGTGGTGCGCCAATTAGATATTCGGTATCATCAACAATATCCCTGTCGCGATCTATATATGATCCAGGAACTCGGTGTTCGTCACCTTGTTTAAATGCCTGAGTATAAGTTAATTCCGGCGGATGAACAACAATATGTACTTCGGGAAAAAATTCTCTAACGATATCGTGTGCTTCGGCATCGGCACCTTTACAATCACCATGATGGAATTCCGTTGGACCAAGTTCAAATAACTTAAGAACAAATTGCTCTTTTTGGGATTGACTCATTCCTTGTCTGGTGCCTGTAAATCCTACTCTCATAATATTTTATACATGCTGTCGAAATAACCTTCTATAACTCTTTTACCATAGTACCTGTACCATTCGGGTTTTTCACTTATACGTGCAGAGATTCTCTCTATATTTATATCTACTTCTTTTTTATCTGGTAGCCAATCTGATTGACTGAATTCGACCGGTAGATCACCGAGGAAATATCTAAAATCGGGATCACCGTTTATGTTATATTCGCGTCTGACAAGTTCTTCTGTAAGCAATTTATATCTTTCAGTAAGAAATTTCATCTTATTATAGAAGAATGTAACATGGCCGGTATTAAGCGTGTATCTGCCAGGTATGCTCTCCAGAATAGTCTGAATAGATTTTGTACGCAATGATCTACGTAATGCTGCTGGAACCATTTTAATCTCGCGCCACTCGGCAAATAAATGCTGATCGGCAAGATTCTCTACAGTAACTAAATTAATGCGTGTCATACAATTAGATTATTTCGTTAAGTCTGGGTGCATAACATCCTAAATGCTGCACTGTAATTGCGCTCGCCCGTATAGCAAACTGAATAGACTGCCCCATATCGTTAGTCTCGATATATTTATACACCAGTGCTGATAAAAATGTATCACCTGCTCCGCAGACATCCGAAACAGCTACCCTAACAGCAGGAAAATGTGTACCATTCCACTCAGCGCCACAATCGCCGAGTGTAATAATCATATCAGCACTTCTTGTAGGCCGACTAATAAGTAAATTAGATTCATATAAGTTAATTTTAATAACACATCCTTCGAGTCGAGCTAAATCTTTCTTCTTTGTATCGATAAATATAGGACCTGTAAATTTTACACGTAATTCTTCTATTAATTCGTAACTTATTGTTCCTTTATCATAATCACTAATAACAATAATATCATACTTAAAAGGCAGTATTTCATCAATACTTAGTGGTGTCGATACCTTATCATTATCTATTCGTACAATATGTTGTCTACTACGTATATCTACTAATCGTGTTTTAGTACTGGTATCGATATGTAAAAAATGAACATCGCAGCCCAGCGCCAATAAGTTATTATAAACATTGCCAGCCATCCCGGGTCGACATTCTTCGTGACTAAACTTAAATACAGGTACAGGTGCTTCGGGACTAATACGATCTACCGTACCGTACTGGTATATATCGATACAATTATCGCCTATCAATAGTATTTTGATTTTATTTGTATTCATCTAATCTGATAAGATCTTCGATCCGTGTTATAGTCCTTGCCTGCATATGAACATCACCCTGATACCATCGATAAAGTTGACATAGAGATAAAATACGATTCTTAATAGGAGCATTTGTATCATCAATAAGTTTATTCAGCTTATCACGTTCATCGGTGAAATTTGATGTTATTCTCATACTTTGCCTTCTAACTTTAATATTAAATAATCAGCTTCTTCGAATTTGCCCTCGCCATCACAGAACTCACAAGGTTCCCAACATTCTGTATGCCCGGTTGGAAACATCCTGGCAATCATTTGCTCACCACCCCCACGGCATTCCGGACAGTCTATATACTTAATGGTTTCGTTCATAATAAAATTGGTGCGACGGGTGGGAATTGAACCCACTATCAGAATTTTAGAGATCCTTGCTATTCCTATCAGCTTCAGTCGCAGTTCTTATTCCAATAATTTCAGATGATTGATAATTTCTTAAATACATATTTCTTTTTGTAATCTTCTTGATACCGGAACCATTACGTTTACTACCAAATGTATCAGTTTGCGTATGACAATTAGGACATAATATTCTTAAATTATTGATATCATTATTATCGCTGTTGCCATCGATATGGTCCAGCTGAAGACTTAATTCTCTTCCGTTCCATATATTACCTAATCCACATTCAGAGCAGGTATTTCCAAATTTTTCTATTATATACTTCTTATTAGCAGGGCGCGTTCCGTTTTCTATTTTTTCTTTAGTTAATTTCCATGTATAGTCGCCCTGACATCTATTATTACAATAGATATTATGGTTATGTATGCTAATCTTATTGGTCTTTCCACAATACCTACAATTGTAAGTCTTTATTTCTTTTTTCCTGCTATTCGTATAGTCCTCACCACGACTATGGACACTCTTATGACCATTTAATTGTCGGTAAGTTTCGAATTCTTTTCCACATATACATTTTAACATAATATCACCTAGCTGAGTTATAGACCCTATAATGTATTTATCTAAAATCCAAACTTCAGCTAGATAATACCGCGTATGTGCCATTTTACAGGCACATTTATTTATTGTCAATCAGCAGGTTTATACAGATCCCACTTCTGAAAGAATGCTCGTTCCCTTGTACTACTTACGGGCCTGGTACAAATTGCACTATAACCCATATTATTATCGGGCTCATAAAACATACAGAACAGAATACCTGCCCGATCGATCCTTGCAGCGATATCTAATAAATCATCCTCATCTTTAGCAGATAATAAAATCAAACTCGATGTATGTTTATGTTCCCATTGATTTAATAATTTACCTGCTTCATGGCAAGCATGACCGAGTTGCACAATCTTTTGAGCGGGTGAAATATCCTCCCGGATAAAAGTGTATATGTATGTGTTCATTTGAGCAATTCCCTGAGTGCTGCTAATAGTTCAGCTGTGAATGTGATGCCGAATTTTTCACTTAAAAATTTAATTCGATCTTTTAATTCTTGCTCTTTTCTTACTCTTCTATCTGCAGAATCGCCATCATAAAAGGTCGGTTCGCGTAGTAGCCACCAGACTTCTTTTTTGGCGGTATCGAATGCCTGCCATTCTGTTGCACCGTTCGATAACTTACTTTGTTTTTGTATTGGGCTAAAACCGCGTTTAAGGTCAAATCCCCTGAGCACATTGTATAGAATGTGATATTGTGCATTGCGATTTGGAATAGTTTTCCATGCGGCAATTAATTTTAAATACTCTTCTTTATTGATAATGAAATTCATGATTGTTGTCCTTATAAAATGTAATCAAATTTGTTTATTCTAACTAACCGTTTGATTAATTTTATGGCGGACCATTATTTAATATCTATTTCATATTACCTCCTTTTAAGTTGTAACTATATTTATCTGTTGAGTAGATCCTCCTGTTTCAAAGACAGGCATGCACATACACTATTATACTCAATACATGTTTATCTATCAAGTAGCCACTCATTTCCAGGCGTCCCCGTACTCAGTATATAACACACCTCTATACTTGATAGATAAAAATACTGATGATACAAATAAACATAGATTTCCTTACCGGTAATGCTCTTGCCAGGCTCTCTGCTTTCGCAGCGCATTCTTTATGCTACTTTGGTATATGTTTATTTGTGTGTCTCAGTGCTTAAATTATACTATATTAAGCGAGGTTCCGCAACCGCTACAAAAGGCGGATGTTGCCTTATTGATACGGGCGCAGGTCGAACACTTCTGTTTTGTCTTAACCGTAATCGGTGCTACTACCTCGACTGTACCTACCATACCTGCCATTCTGATAATAATAACATGCGAATTGAGTTCTGATTTAAAACCATATACTGGTGTAAATTTTTGATCTACCTTCGAACCGGGTACTGTAATACCCACATCACTCACAGGAACCGATGATGCAGTTGCCTGCAGGTTTCCGACCGATACCTGATTTACTATACCCCTACTAAGTGCCGACGCACACGATGTATTCATATACTGTGCATCGCCGAATGTCCCAGCAGACCCGCTCGCACCGCTAATGCCTTTCGAATAATCGTTTCCGTAACGTGTTGTACCAACTATATCGGGCCACCTATATGGTTGGTGATAATAATCACGATAGTGGTGCTTATCCCAATAAATGTCGTTAATCTTAATTTCGGCTTGATCTTGTTCAAACCAAAATTCAACACGAACAATCCCGTCGTCGACTTTTACGCCACGCGGTCCGTCTTCAATTGCTTGTGTTCTTTCTATGAATTTAAAGGCGTTACCTTCATTCATATTACCGTTTCGAATAAATCGCTTTATGTCGACTTCCGAGTTCCCGTTGACAATAATTTCTTCGCCGTCTAGTACATCTGTACCGTCAATGTGCAGAGTAAATTTTGCCCGTTTAGAGTTGAGATTTTTAACTAAAACGCTAAATTCACTGCCGTAAGGCAAGTGTACTAAGTCTTTTGTTTCTCTAAGGATTTTGCCGTTATGTTTTATTGCCACGGCCAGCTGATTGTTTATCATGTTCATGTTTTCCTTTATACAGCACACAGAACAAGTGCTCGAAGTTTCAGTTCTGTTAGGTGCTACCCTATGTAGCAAACTTATTTATCACGTAGGCAGGCTCGTAGATGTTTTTGTAGATTACACGGCCGCATATCAACACCGCAATGACTACATTTAGATATATCCATAATACGCATCTTATTACAACAAGATGCAGAACAATGCCTCGGAGTATGTAGAATGCGTTTACCTCCTGTAATAACTTTTCTTTCAAATAATATACCACAACACACACAAGTATATGTTCGAATTTCTTCAGTGTATATAATTCTCTTTTTACACCTCTTAGCAATATGATCGTGTGATTGTTTATAACCCGAAGTGCCTTCGCCGCCGTCTGTTTTATTTCGTAAGATACCTGTTCCGTTATTAATCCTGCCATACCATCGTATCATTCTCCGCTCTAATGCGAAAGCGCCTAATTCTGTAAGATTTTTCTCTAAGAATAATATTAAATTGTCATTAGGTGGTTGTATATGTTCGTGCTTACCTTTCTTATATGCACGGTCGTCAGACCCCTTACCAATATAATATGGTGTTCCTGCGTTTGCTGTTGTTGAATCTTTACTACGCAAATAAGCGTATACATAGAATTTTATCATTATTACTCCTTAAATTAATTAGAAGTAACAATAGTTTAAACGGCACATTGACTAGATGCCCATTGATTTAAGTCAATTAATATTATTACACAAGTATTTACCTTTTTATCGGTAAGTACTCAACAGAAAAGGGACCGAAGTCCCTTTATTGCGTGTCTTTATTTAGAACGAATACTTTGTACCGATAGATACAACATTTCCATTAAATAACTTAACGCGGTCTTGTCCTACCTGATAAGCATAGTCGGCAACAAGACTGACATTCTTCGTGAGTGGATAAGATGCACCGACGCCAACTAATGCAGCATAACCGTTTGCACCTACTGTCGGGTCAATAAATACGCCGCCGGCTTTTGCTGTTACTGTTGCTACTGCAACCTTTGCTACATCGTATGTGCCAACCAAGCTGTAACGGCTTAGGCTGGAAGCGCCAACTAATGCACGATCATATGCAACTTCAGCACCAAATGTACCGAATTTTTGTCCCAATGTTACGCCTTCTGTTGCTACGCCAACCACAGATGTTTCTGCACCCGCTACACGACCCACACGGAGTCCTAAGTCAGTTGCCGATGCTGCTACTGCTGCTGTTGCTAAGATTGCGATAATTGCTAATTTCTTCATTGTATATTTCCTTTTGTTTTACACCGTTTTAAAGTGCGAGCGTTTATTTATCTCAGCCTTAATTGTATTATAATATTTTAGAACTGTCAACCTATCATTTACATACCAAGTCTTTTCCAATCTGATCTAATCTTATCTTTTACTGATTTAGGTAGTGCAACATAGTCTAACTCGTCTGCTGCTTTATCGCCACTCGTAAATGCCCAATCAAAGAAATTTAATGCCACCTTAACTTGATTAGCATTGTCTGGCTTCTGATAGATGAGGATGAATGTTGCTCCACTAATGGGCCAAGCACCTTTACCGCTTTGATTGGTCAGAATTTGGTAATAACTCTTATTCCAATCTGCCCCAGCGGCTGCTGCCTTAAACGCATCTTCTTCTGGAGCAACCCATGTACCTGCGGCATTTTGAACTTGTACATAAGTCATCTTGTTTTGCTTGACATAAGCATATTCGACATAACCTAAAGAACCAGCGAGTTGTTTGACCATTGCTGCCACACCTTCATTGCCCTTACCACCTGCTCCGACTCTCCAGTTGACCGCAGTGCCTTCGCCTACAACATCTTTAAACTCTTTGCTAACCTTACTTAGATAGTTAGTCCATATAAATGTTGTACCGCTGCCATCCGCTCTACGCACCGCTATAATATCAATCGACGGTAGAGCAAGGGTTGGATTCAGTGCTCTGATAGCAGCATCGTCCCACTTCTTGATCTTACCCAAGTAAATGTCAGCAAGAACAGTACCGGTTAGTTTCATATCGCCGGGATTAATACCTTTAAGATTAACTACGGGAACAACGCCACCGATAACTGTCGGGAATTGGAATAGACCCATTACAGCTAACTTATCATCGGTGAGTGGCATATCACTTGCGCCAAATACCACAGTCTTGCCCTCAATCTGTTTGATGCCGGCGCCCGAACCAACGCTTTGATAGTTTACTTTAACACCGGTTTCTTTGTTATAGGCCGCTGCCCACTTTGAATACAAAGGAGCCGGGAATGTTGCACCGGCTCCTGTAATGTCTTGTGCTGTTGCTGTTATTGCGACAGTAGATAATAAAATTGCTAATAGTTTCTTCAATTGTAACTCCTTTTAAGTAAGCTTATATTTAGCAGACTTTTGTTAAATATTTGTTACAGTTTTATTACAGCAATTTTGTATTATAAAAAGAAAGCACCCGAAGGTGCTTCTTGATTGGTTTGGTTATATGGTCTTTCTACCACAGAGTTGGTGTTTCTTAGGCAACCATTTCCACAGCCATATCGCTGTCAGCGAAAGCTGACATGTCAAGGGCTACAAAAGACTCGTTTGTATATGCTGTTGCATTTACTTTGATATGTGTCTTTAACCGAGTTACCACGGTCTTGCGGGTTTCACGTTCCCGATCACTACGATAGTCCACTACCACGTCGAAACTAGTCACCCCCATCAAAAACATACTATTCCGTTATCCCGCGTCTAGAACGATAACCGGGGCTCCGTGGAGCTAATATGCTTATGGTGGAGGTGGGGGAATTTGCATCCCCGTCCGCAACAATTTATCTACCGCAGTTTGCTACTCTAAGTAGCTGATATATTATTTAGTAAAAAATTTACTAAATTATAACCTTTTAGATACACTAGTTACAAATCTGCCTCTAGAATACCCGTTTTCTATATAATATTCTTTCTCCTTTAATGGTATAATTCGCTCCTCGATACCATTATTTACCCAACATGTTGTAATTAATTTACCTTTCTTACCCGAAACCCATCCTGGCGGAATATCGTTTGTATCTACCCTCTTTATTTCTTTAGTTTTTGGGTTGGATATCCAATATTTCCCGTATTGACTATTCTTATCTTTCTGCTGGTGATTAATATCTTTAAAAGTCTTATTTCTTTTTATCCTAGATTCGGGCGACCTCGATGCAATATTTGCAAGTTTTGCATGTTCTGTGTTAGCTGCTAATCCGTTTTTATTAATATAATCAAATCCCCCGGTGCCACCTCGTCGCAGATTATATACATCTTCCCTTAGAAGAAATTCGTCTGTTACAATTTCTTCTTCACCCGTTAGTGCATCTTCATATGTATTATAGAAGCCTAATATGTCTTTTTTAAAATTTTCAATCCCATATTTCTTAATAGCATAATTTATAATCTTACCCGAGCCCATATAACCATCATCCATATTGTCCGTTTTATGAACACCGATGTAAATTTTGTTATTTATAATGTTAGTAATTTGATATAAGTAGTTCATACTCTTATTTATCAAATATGCGGGATTCGAACCCGCGTCTTGCTTGCCTTTTCTCCAAGGGGATTACAACAATTTCTATCTTATAAAGTATAGCATATTTATCGCCCACTGTCAAGTCTTTATTTAGGTGTCAAAGTTCCTGTACAGGCGTCAATCCTTGTTAGTTCGGGATGCTTCTGGAAAAGCAATTTGACCGAGTCGTTAAATGATTCCGTCGGGCCATTCTCTGTGACAGAGTTGTGGAACAGCGGCACTCGTTCAATCGCCACATTTCCTTGGCGCTCTGAAGAACGCAGACACATATCGGTTGCCCACATGTGCCATCCAAAGTCGGGATCAATCTTGTGGACAGAGTCGGTAGTGAACGCTACTGCAATTTCATCCAGAGAGGTTGCACTGTCACATCGAGGATGATCGAATCGGTTGACACGATCAATGACAAGACCGTGCTGCTGTTGGTTGTTCATGCCGGCAAAACCGATTAATGTTTTTCTTGCATCTTCGTCCGGCATGTCAAACAGAGCAGATAATGCATGTCCGCTACCGCGTGGAATGTATAGATCCTGGTGGCAGAACAGTATCCACTTATTTGTTGCCTTTAACATGCCTTCTGCCAGCGCATCTGCGGCACTCTTGGAGCCGTATACAGGAATGATTTCAGCATCAACTTCCGCAAGACCGGGTGATCGTTTGAGATTAACATCAAATATCGTTCCATTGTTGACCGGGACGATCACGCTAAACCTGCTCTTCTTCGCCGGAAATATAGGCGACTTGTGTGCTTGAATCCAGATCTGGAAGCTGAACAGATTTCGTTCAGCTGTGCTTCGCGGAATATTTAGGTGGGATGCTGCATCAATCAGTGCGTTAGTAAACGCTGCCTTATCGTGCCCGTCACCTATTCCCACATAGCGTGTTCCCGTGATAGTAGGTAGCCACCCTGAATCCAGAAATAATTTGATTGTCGAGGCAATCGACATGAAACGGACATGAGTTGAATCGAGCAACCCATACTCATCATACGACAGATCACCGAGTAGCATCCGTTCAACGATGCCGATGTTGGTCATGATAGGCATACAGCAGAATGCCTGAGCATCCGGTGATGTAACTTCATGTACGAACTTCATAGCTGTCAGTGGGTTAGTAAGGTGTTCCAGAATATCACCCATGACAACCGTATCATAGTTTGATCCAGGCAGATGCTCTAACTTCGGATTGTTCAGATCAACCAGGGCAATGTAATCAAGTATCTTCGCTGCATCTGACAGAGCCCGCGGATTGTAGTCAACGCCGGTCCATTGTGCATCAGGATGAGATTGTTTGAACGTGGAACCTAATAGTCCTGTGGCACACCCTAGTTCCAGCACATTCCTAGATGAATGTGGTATTAAGTTTAACAATTCGTGGTTGATGTTGATGTATTGTTTCACAATTTTCCGATCATTATATTGTTTTAGTTATTTTACACAAGAATTTAGCGCAGTCAATAATTCACCTTCATAGCCCAGATGCAATTTTCTGTCTGCCAATAGTGCTTTTGTTTTATCAAATACATTTTGTTCGACGGTTAGTTTATCAAAATTAAAATCGGGTTTTGTAGGTGTAACTGCTTTACATGGAACTGCGATAGGAACTTCAACTCGTTGTATTTCAATTTTTATTACAGGCTCCGGTGGCACGCAAGCACATCCAGATAGCAAAATTACTACTAATATAATACTATTTTTCACTGTTGATCTCCTTATTGATTAAAGCATTTGCTTCATCACATATAGGCTTGCCGGGCGCCGGAACTAGGTTCATTAGTTCGTCTGCTAACTTCTTATAAGATGCTGCTTTATCTTTTGCTTTCTTAATTTCGACTTGATGTGCTACTAATCTAGCATCTGCATCATCTTTAAGTTTCTTAATTGCTGTATTTTGCTCGTCAACTGCTAATTGCAATTTTTTTACAGAATCCTGCGAGAGGACAAGTTCCATTTTAAGCGTATTCTTTTCAGCAATAAGCGTATTCTTTTCAGCAGTTAAAGTCGATACTTCACCTTTTAACACTTTTATGTATATGCCTGTACCAGCAAGTGCTAATAGCAAAACCCCCAAACCAACTAAGCTTCTATTTTTTAATAATATTGCGATAACGCCCATAATATTCCCATATGTTAAATTATAACAATATTTATCTTGATCGATATTTTATTTTCCAAATTCACCTACAGAAAATAAGGGTCTGACGTAGCATGTCGAAACATCCATTTTTTTGTCGGGGCGTCGCCCGTGTTCATTACTAATATGGGCCCCGATGGCAGGGTTGTCATGAAAAATCTTCCGTCAACCTCTCTTCGTATGTCAGTGACAATACACCAGAATCTATCAAGAACTGGTTTAGACATGTACTTATAGAACCAGTCCATTTGTGGTGCATGTAACCCGAGACCGTGCTTTTCAGCATTGAACATTTCTCTTACTGCTAATATATCTGGCGAATATAGGGCCGAATTTGTAAATTTACGTCGATTGGCGCCGGCATCAAACTTTTGGTGTGTTTTAAATACCTGTTTAACTGCCGGGTCTCGGCACGATTCTTTAATTGTTTGACACTGCTTGATGACTAATTCGGGCACATCCGGTGTCCAATAAAATGGTTCAATAAATTGATGATTTTCTATTATTAATGACCTATCTGTATCAAATGACGGGGAAACCACATGAGAGAGCCAATCATAGAAGTGAAAATAATATTCGTCATTATCCGTTATTTCCATATTAGGTTTTTCTGCACCATGAATATGTCCCACTGTTTTTCCAGATTCATATAAAGAATACCAGTGAGGATCAAAAATACCTATTGCTGTCTTTGCTATAGAATTTGGTGAGAACCATTTATTAATTCCCCAATATTGCTTTATTAATTCCTCGTTAGTTAGAAATTTTTCAACCGGGTCACACATATCTAATACCCTAATACTTGTTCTCTTATCAGCATATTTTTCAGCATACGGTATCGCAGCAAACTTAATTTCTGAATAAACATTATCTGTCTTTGTGCTTTCCTTATTAAATGAAGGTTCTAAAACCACGGGCCTATACATTACAATTTCATCTAAAAAAATACCATTATCAACAAATGCACGAAGTATATTCGTACTATCTACGCCGCCACTATAAAATAGGGACAAATAATCATATTTGTCACGTAATTGTTTTGCTCGGCAGTAATATAACTCGGACAACGATTGTTTAATCGGATCTTTCCAGTCAAATTTAGAAAAGATATCCTTATTAAATTCCCAGTAGACGGAATGATCGTTCCCTTCCTTCAGTTGTTCAGTGGCATAATATACTGCATCAATTTTATTAAAAAATATTTTGCTGCCCGCCCTATAATGCCCCAATCTCTTGTGTTTTGTTAAAGATAATATTGTCATCTGTTACCAAGCAATTTATATTTGCTTCTCATATAGGTAATAAGATCATTCGAATCTTTCACAGATAGCCAATAAGATATACCAGCATAATCAGATAAGATCTTCACAACGTCGGGATGATAGATTAAGGGCTTGAGCCGTTGATTCAATTCCTCAATGTCTTCCATGTTGTTTAATAAAGAAGTCGAAATTGCAAGAATACTCTTAATTTTTGCCGCGTCGGGGAAATCTTTAGTCACATCAGGACCGGATGTACTATCGGCACCATTTATATGTCCTATACTTTTTATTTTCCCGCCTTTAACTAATATATCCAAAGAACCACCGTCGGTATATAAATCGAGCGAGCCGTCTATTAACGATGGCAGAGAGTCCCCAGGTGTCTTATAGGGTACCCACAATATCGGATAATCATTAAATGCTACCTGGGCTATGAACTTAGTACCATTTGTATGATACCCCACCTTTATTAGCTTCGATGTTTTTAATAACTCTCTTATATCGTTTGCAGGATTATTAACCCCTGTGTAAAAACCGGTTGTTACCTGAGCTGTAGTTGATACCAACATTAATAATTTGTGTGATTCCTCGTGCCCCGGATATTGTTCATTATTAAACATACTCTCCGAGTTTCCTGAACAAAGAACAGAAAATTTCTTATCCTTCAGCATCTCTTCCATTGCAATTAATCCAGATGCACCTTGTTTAGTTATAAATACAGGATTTGCTAAATATTTTTCAGCATATAACTTAAATATTACCCTGCACACAGCATCTTTACCACCAGCATGTGGCGTATAAACAAAAAATTCGTTCGGTAAGGATGCCCGGCAATACGGGGCAAACAATACCAACACACATAACAATATATTTCTTAAAATCATTAAATTCTCCTAGTTGAAATCTCTATAACAATCAATTAAAGAATACTCCTTAATTATCTTTGATGACGAAGTAATTTTAAAATTTTGAAAGCTGCTCCAATAGTTTCCGAATGACGATTTTTTAAAAGCAGGAATTATTTCTTCAACTCCAACATTATATCTTCTGAACAGTGGTACTTTATATCTCATTATTCGCTCACACACTAAATCTTGTCTTCCAAAATAAGCAGCATTCCATCTATAATAGTTTATCGATTCAGCGAAAGATATTACGAAATTAACAGTGCTTAAAAGACTGTTTAGGGAATCGCCCATTATATGACTTATTTCCCATGTTCTCGATTGCATCGAAAATACAGAAAATACACAAGAACATAAATTACCATCGATTATAGCAGCAAATATCTTATGAGAATCTTCCGTATCATCGAAATAATAATTTTCTAATTGAAGATTATTAGGCATTTCATAAATCGGATGCCGGGATGATCTCTTAATTTTCATTAACTCATTAAATGCCGGCCTGTCTTCCTGTGACAATAGTTTATACTGAATCATATGCTCCCAATAAAGATAATAATTTGAAATACTCAATAGTATGGGTATTACTAACAGGTATCAATTCTCCCAAATCTTTATGTAATGTCCGTGTGATGCGAAGAATATTCCCAGATGAAAAGACTGCGGTCTTTTCTCTCCATTCCGTATCGAATTCTGCTGACATCATTTTATTCTTAGATGATTTTCCACTTGCTTTTCCTCTTTTATTCAAGACTATATCTTGAATAACAGGGGTCATAAGCATTGCAGCCCATGACTCCTTGGTAAACTTATATGTATCAGCAAATACAGGAATACCTGTAATATATTCGAACCGATCAAACACAGCGTCGTGATCTTCTCTTATAGAATAAAACCATTGTTGATAATTGGTTTCGCTCTTAGAAAGTTTATTCTTAGAAGAACTATGATAAAAGAGTTGAACATCATCACATAGTATCGAAGGCTCTTGTAATTTTTCCATTACATATAGTAATTCAACCATTGCCAGCTCTTTAGTTCTATATTTTTCTCCAATATCGTGGCATACCCCGGCGCCGAAAAGCTTGGATAGGTCAATATTTATAATTGTCGGTACTAATGATAATTCCTTACAGATACGTAATGCCTGCTGCGCTTCAGGTGCTGATTCTTCTCCACAGTGAATGATAATAACAGGATTTACCGGTATCTTGAGTTCAGTGAAGCATCTAAGCATACATTCAGAGTCCATACCACCACTAAAAAATAAATTCAATTTAGGTGTATATATTTTGAATGCGTCATACATCAGTTCACAAGAATTCAATACCTCCTCTTTAAACGACTTTATTTTACAATTTCCTGTAATGTTAAAATGTAATCCCCATTTATCGTCAACACTCTTTCTAAGAATCTGCGTGGGATCTTTATTATAGTAACACTGAAAATAATTATTATATACAGACATAATCTACCTCGGTAATAGCATCGAAATTAATTCTGAGCTCGAGATGTGAACTTTCACATTCATTTGTGAAGTTATATTCATACCTTCTTTAAAAACAGGGTCGTTCATCCAAATTTCTTTTTTTGAAAGACGATGTATGCCTTCTAATCCAGAATATTTTGGCCTTACTGCCATATCCGGCCACATCTTAAAATAGATAAATGGTTTTAAGTTATATATGTCTAGTATAGGAAATGCTCTCTCATACTTAATAAAAGTTTGAATATCGGGATGTAACATCCACGACAACATCTGTTCAGGTGTATAAGCAAGAAATTCAGCAATTACCGGCTCAGCCATCAGAGCTCCCGCATGAATAGCAGTAACTGATTTAGGGTCCGATATAACAGAGATACCATCCACATCGGGATACCCATTATGTCTTGCCCGTTTTAGCAGGATATCGCCGAGGCCGAACACGCATAGATAATCTTTGCACAACATACTAACTAATTCGGCATGCATTATCGATCCAGGTAACCACGTCTGGTATGTATATACACCATCAATATATCTTTCATTCATGAAATTGCTGAAATTATAATCAATCTCTTTCACAGACAGATTATGCTGCTTAACAAAAGAAAATGCAAAATTAGTATCATGTGTATTAGATAAGATATTATCATAATACAAATTGACAATGCAAACTGTAAAATCTACATTTGCATCCATAAATGATCTTACTGTTATCTCGGAATCGATTCCGCCTGAAAAGAATATTAATATCGGTTTTTTCGATTGTTTGCCTATTAGTTTTGCAGCACGCACACATTCTTCCCTAAAGGTACCCGGCATCTGTTTGGCACAGTCATACGTGACCCAATAGTCTAAATCTTTTTTATTTTTAAAATTAAATGTGTTTTTATCCCCCCAACCACACCTAAAGAAATTATTGTGAGTATAATCAATTTTCATAGTATATGTGCCTTACTTTTAATAGCTCTTAATCCCGTTTTTGGGCTACCTGTATCGGGGTCTTCCAGATAATAATTAGTATTATTAAAACCACGAAAGAATCTAGTATCTATATTATCTTGCATGTTCTTAATAATATCGCTAAATACTCCCTTTGAATATTCATTCATTTTATCGTAGAACCAAGAACCCTGTCCCGAATAAATATCGGGTCCCGGTTTTTCAGTGACAAATAGATCTCGAACAGCATTAACCTGTGCCGGATAGATAAATTTATGTATGAAGGTAAATTTATCTTGTTTCCATCTATCTGAGTTTTCGAACAGCGAATTTAAAGATCCGTCTGTGTTAATATCTTTAACCACCTGACACTGCTTAATTACCATTTGTGGTAGGTCTGGTGTCCAATAGAATAACTCATGATATTGATGGTCCATCATTTCCGAACGTGCCGAATTATATTTAGGAATATTAACTGCAGGAGTTACAGCAGTATCATGAAATTGAAATGTATATCTTCCATTTACTAATTTGGGTATAGGTTTATCTATCCCGTGTAAATGACATAGCTTCTTGCCATTAGATAATAAATTATTCCATGTCGAGTCTGTTAGATTCATTGATAATCGGCCGACCCCGGTAGGCATAAACAAATTAATAGTTTGAAACTCGTCTACCAATTTATCATCCGAAAGATAATCGTTTATAGATTCATCAATATAAATAATTCTAATCTTAGTGCGACTATCCTTTAGCACTTTTTGTAGGTAAGGTATTGCTGCAAATTCTATTTCCGAAAATATATTCTTATTTGTTCTATCAAGTGAATTAGATTCTGATTCTAAAATTCTGGGGCGATACATTACTACTTCATCTAATAATATTCCATTATTAATAAAAGAGTGTAATACATTTGTGCTATCTACTCCGCCACTATAATATAGAGAAATAAAATCATATTTTTCCCTAAGTTGCAATGCCCTTTTCCTATAGAGTTCATTTAATCCGGTTGTTATCGGTATACTCCAGTCTATAGAGGAGAATACAGAATCATTAAAATTCCAATATACAGAAGTATTGAGGCGGGTTGCTTCTATTAACGCATCGGCCTTATTTAGAAAAGTTCTATCCCCGACGTTGTAGAATCCGAGTTTATAGTGATGCGACATTTTATTTTTTTAACAAAGATTTGAATTGTTCTGCCAATTCGTTAGAGTTCTTAACTGTGAAACTTACCGGTACCCATCCTATTTTCGCAATAGCTATTGCATATTCTGCTGAATTAATAATGCTTCTTAATTCAACATTTAGTTGCTCTATATCATCTAAAGAATTATTTATAGATGTAGTCAAGGCAACGAATGCTGGCAACTTTGCTGCTTGCGGGAAATCGAATCCCAGATCGCTCCCTAATAGGTCGGGTGTCCCACCAAAATGTCCTAAACTTTTAATCTTATTGGCTCTTGCCATTTCTTCTAAGCTACCACTATCAATATACACATCCAGAGAACCATCCATTAACGACGATAACGAATCAACCGAGTTTATAAATGGTACCCAGACAACATCTTTATTCTGAAATATTATTTCTGCTATCGATCTCGGCCCCTGAGCATTAAACCCTACGGTTATAAACGACTTTTTCTGGAGATCATTGATTGAATTAAACTTACCATCAGTCTTTGTGTAAATTGTTGTTGGCCCGATAGCCAATATTATTACCATGGTTAACATTTTATATTCTTTTTCGTGCCCCGGAAATACCGTGATATTGTATATACTCTCTGATGGTCCAGAACATAAAACTGAGAATTTCTTATCCTTCAGCATCTCTTCCATTGCAATTGTTCCGCCTGCGCCCTTTTTAACAATAATTACCGGAATTGCATTAAATTTTTTGGAATATATGTCCAGAATTGACCTGCAAACAGTATCTTTGGTACCCGAAGACTGCGACGAATACACATTAAATTCTCTAGGTAATTTTGCTAGTTCGGTATTTATTGTGCCTGCGTTAGCAACCGTCGAAGCTAATACTATTATCAAAATACTTAACAGTCTCATAATATAAATTTCTCCGCCGGTGTATAAAATTTCTCATCAAACTGCCCGTTTATTGTCTTTAAATAATTTCTATGTATATAGTCCCATTGCTGAATTGATTCAAAACCAGTATGTTTTACTCTGGCAGCAGATTTAAAGACATCGGCGAAACAAACGTGTTTGAAATCTAGTATATTCGTAACTTTCCGTTCCATTAACTTTTTTACTGTAGGCAATTGTAGAAAAGAAGCACTTAATCTGCTATCTTGCTTCCAGAATTGAAATTCACCGCATAAATTATTATTCTTACAAAAATTTAACAATGTAAATTCTCGTTGTTCGTCGAGCATAAAATATTTGTTATTTCTTAATACAAAATCCATTTCACCGTTCCCAGCAACAAAAAAATAACCCATATCACTCAATTGTTTCATAACAAACATATGACAGCCATACTGCGGGGAAAATCCCGCAGAATCTAATGTATACTTACATATTAAATCATTATATTTAAATATATCAATATCTACAAATATTATCTCAACATTATTTCGAATACACCAATCTACTGCATATCGATAATCATCCTGGTTAAACTCGATTCGATGGCCATTAATCGAGGTCATTAATCTACCTATGGCACAAATAAAATGTTCACCTGCTAATAAAAATGATTCTGCAACTAATTCGCTATCTATTCCACCACTAACCATTATGGCGTAGGGTAATTTATCTGTATTCTTATCTGCGATCTTGTTGACTGCTAAAATACACTCAGATTTAAAATCCTTAATAGCAGAAGTAATCTCGGGGTATATCACCCTAAACGGGTCAAATGTTACTAACAGGCCCATTCTGATTTCCTATTAAGTTATCATAATATGTATTTGTTCGAATAATGTTCGTCTGAAATATATTGTGCCAATTATAATCCTTTTCACGCATGGCAAAAATTTGTTCCCAGGAATATCCATAACTTCTTAATGCCACAGAAGCAAATGAGGTAACAGTATTTCGTTTCGATTCCCAATTGCGGAGCGTATATTTCTTTGCAAAGGCAGTTGCACTATCATAAGTCCAGTCTTTATTTTTCCACCTAACAGTCGAACCTGTCTCGTACGTGTATCCATATTTCTCATAATTAAGCTCAAATTCTGATTTTTTTAAACGAGTAGAATCACTAATCATCATTAATGGAATAATATAGACAGAATCTAGCGGATAACTAGGGTCCGATATTTCTTCTGTCCAGGTTGTAACCGTATTTACTGTATCCTTAGGTAAACCTATTATAAAACCCGAATACATAAGAATATTATTCTTCCATTTTTTTTCATTACGTAACCAAGTTAATAATTCTTTGGTTTTTTCTGGATGCAACCCCTTACCAATAAGCTTTCCTGTCTCATGATTTAAAGATTCAATACCAAAGCATGCCGCTTTTAATCCAATTTCAGATAACATATCGGCCATCTCGGGATAGGTATGTATTAAATCGTGTCTTATGTATGATGCAATTTCTAGTTTAAATGGCAACTTTTTTACCACCCTTAATATATGGTCAAGTTTGTAAATAGATTCATTTAATGTATCGTCAACAAATGTGTATCTTGTTACTCCAAAATTATCATAATTATACATTAACTCACTATATAATGCCTCAAATGTTTTTGTGTAATCATTCTTTTTCTTCCCGATGAGTCGAAACGAACAAAATTTACACTTAAATATGCAGCCGCGAGCAACCTCCAACGGTAAGAGTTCTGTACTGTCAATTAAGTCTGTTGAAGAAAACCTTATACCCGATTCTGAAAAATTATAATTTTTTGCATCAATATCGTGATCAACAATCATCTGACCAGCTTGTGTGGTTCTATAATGAAAAAACGGATTTTTTCCCTGAAGATACTTTGCGAAATCTACAACACTCTGCTCAGCATAACCGATAATAAACACATCCATTTGCGACTGTCTTAAGTCATTTGCTTTAGATCCGCCGATTACTAATTTTGTCTTCGAATTTATAGATGTAATTCTATTTTTAATGGCATCCATCTCTGGATCGCTTATTGGTACTCTATAGGCTATGGTGTCAACATAAATATTCCTATTTGAAGTTGTAGTCCAATAGCCATCGTAAGTAAATATTTGATTATTAACTTCGGCCTCTTTAAGGTGCCTGTATGTTGGATTCATAAATGTGGTACCGAATCCAACAAATAAAGTATTTGGCCCTACAAATTTATCTATTATTGCCAGTGTTTTTTCCACGCCCAGTAATAAAAAATGATCTACTACCTGAACGCTATAACCGGCAGCTCGTAATGTCGTAGCAACTGCGTATGCACCGGCAGGTCTCACAAATAGTATATGTGTATTATCTGTAAATAATAAAATGTCAACTGTCATTTAGTTACCCTATTAACTCTTCGGATACCCGATCTATAGTTCTATTATATGTATTTCGATAAGGTAAGGTGGAATATTTATCCTTAAGTGTTGCCTCAATCTCTATAACTAAATCCTGGATTGTTTCAAATCCGGTTAATTTCTTTCTCACAATAATATCAGGATACACAGTTTGATATCCGATATATTTGGTCGAATTTACACCTAGTTTACCATAAATTTTATCATCGATTAAATCGTTAAACCATTTTAATCTTAAATATGATATTATTAATCCAGGACTCCATTTATACCATTCTGCTACTGCCTGTAAATTGTGTAGTCGAATATATTTCGACCAGCCTATCTCAAATTCGTTGCACACCCCGGACCATATACCCCTAGTAGTGTAATCGCTATTATTCCTTATCCAACATTGGTCGCCGCCACCTAATATCGGCAAACCATCGACTAATTCAAAAAATTTCATATGTGTCAAAGCTGTAGGATAATCTATTTCGGACTCTTCTGATATCTTCTCTACTTCATTCTCTAAGAATTTTTGTAATTTAAAATCAATAATATTATAATTTATTTTCAAATTTCTACATACAGTTTCTGCCATTAACACATCTTCATAATTTATATTATCTTCGTATCTAAAAACATACACGGCAGGATTTGCCCCAATATCAATAAAGGATCTTAGAAGAACCTCGCTATCCATACCTCCGCTGAATAATATAGAAGGTCGTAATCCAGGAAAATGATCTAGCGTGCTTCTTGCTGCCTTCTGTAATTCTTCTTTAAAGGTGCCTACCTGACCGTAATATTTGGTATATTCCGTCTCGAACAATGAATTAAAATTTCTTTCTCTTCTGCCAAACAGTGGACCATTACTATAGCGCCATTTATACCAATTATCTTCTGATGTGTAAATATTCATAGATCTAGTATACAATAACAATTCGCATCGCTTGTTTCGCTTTTCTGCCATTCAGTCGTTAATTCGAATCCGACAGATTTGTAAGTCACCCAGGATGACTTTCGGGGGTAACTCCAAACAAAAGAAGCATTAAGTGTTTTTGCCTTGTCTATAGTCGCCGATAATAACTGTTTTCCGTAGCCTTTTTTACGATATTCCGGGCAAACCCAGAGGCCTCTTGATCTAACATTGTTATTAACACAGAGATGTCCACTATTGACTCCTATTAGTTTGTTATCTATATAACATCCATAGTACCAATTTGGTAATGAAAAATTATTCATATCATGATTACGAAGATATAACATAGCACTATGCGTTTCTATAGGTGATGTTCTGCCGGGCCATAATTCGTTTTTCCATATATCTAATATAGTTTTAAAATTAATTTCTTCAATATTCTGCATTGTACAGGTATTTATCATGATATCAATCGGTATTATATAAATATGAATATGAATATAATAGATTCCTATCATGATAAACATCTGGGTGTAATGTTTTCCGGTGGTGCAGATAGTTCTATACTCCTTTATTTAATACATAAACAAAATATAGAAGAAAATAAAAACTGTAAAATTGTCCCTTATTCTGTATCTCGACGAACCGGGACTATCGCTCATACAACTAATGTTTTAAATTATTTAAAAAGTTATTTCAATATAGAATTGCCAGACGTAATTTATGTAGGTGATGCAGACGTGCATCATAGTAAATTTGTCGGATCCGGGATGAAAGATGCTTTGCTTAAATATAAGGCCGATATTCTTCTTACAGGCACAACTAAGAACCCAGATATACAATTAGACACAACCTTTACATACCCGGCCAGAGAAAATACTATTCGAACAGATATACGTCAACATCCATTCTTTAATTATGATAAGGCATTTGTTATCTCTTTATACTATCAATACAAGATAGAAGAAATGCTTAAACTTACACATTCATGTTGCATGAAAGTAGCTGGGCGATGCAACGAATGCTTCTTCTGTAAGGAACGAGCATGGGCATTTTCAAAATTGAATTTTATCGACCCGGGCACAAATTAGCATACTATGATGTACTAATTTAGTTCTTTGGCCGTCAGTACTTAATTTAAACGATTTAATTTCACAATCAGGAAATATTCTGCAAATTTCCTCATCTTTATAAAAAGACAATGCCCATCCTTGATTATTATAATTTATAAAATCTTCCTCTGTGCTAACTATATCTTCCCCTATTAAATAAAAATATTCTTTTCCATAAATCTTATTTAATATATTAATTTGGTCTTCCTTTTTTGTTTGTCGTTTATTTAAGAATCCTTTTAATACTCCATAATTATTTAAACTTAGGTATGTATTGATAAGTATCCCGGCGTGATCTAATAACGGTAATAATTCTAAGTTTATGCATCTTATCATTTCGGACCTAGAAGTAGATGTAAAAACTGAATAAATTAGAATCATATCAAATTTTTCAGAAAACACGGGAAACGGTTCATCTTTATTACCATCGAAATTATATGCGATATTAAATCGATTATAATGATGCCAATGTGCTTCTGGAAAATCTTCTCTTCCTTTTTCTATAGCGGCCGACGATATATCTAAACAATAATAATTTTCGTGCTTAATAGTGCAATTCGGATCTCTTAAGATGTTACCACAATTTCCACCAAAATCTAATACTTTTTTATCAGTCCACCACTCTGACGATTGATCTAACTGATTTGCAAAATATGTGAATACAGGATAATATTGATGAATATGATTACTCATTCTTCTATTTCTTCGGTGTAAATATCGTGAAGCTCATTTATATTGGCTATCATCTGCAATTTATGGTTTCCAAATTCTTCTCCTATTTTTACAAATTCAAAATCTACAAAATCTAAGTTAAATAAAGTACAGAAATCCCTGGCGTTATTTAGTGCAATTATATCTTCGAATCTAATAACAGGCCTGCCATCATTAAATTTCTTACTAAAATGCAACAATTCTCTTAATAGCCCGCGGAATGCTATATGATCAACAGTAATCGGACTATTCTCTGATAGAGAAATCATATTTTTCTGATGATTATTGTTTACCCACGATGCGAGTCGTTGAGAAAGAGCCCAACTTAGTGTATGATTAAATATATCGTCGCGTGTAATATAATAAATATTAGCCGGTATCGATATTAACTGATCAGTGATATGAGTATATCCTCTGGGAAAATGTTTTAAGATGTATGGTTCGGTTAAGTTTTGTATAATATCTAGCCTCGATATTAATTCTTTTTCTATCGAATCTATTTTTTTATCTGATACCAGAATTTCAAATCGATTTAATATTTCAGCATGACCTTGAAACATCCCTTTATGGTGGTGATTAAGAAATTCATCTACACTCCACGCAGACTTCAGTCCTTGCCAAATAATATCCTTTGTACTTATTAGTGTGGAAACAAAAAGATTTTTATATTTTTCTCGATAATATAAGGTCATATATTGCATCACAGTTTTAGATCCAGAGCGAGGCATTGTAATTATGTGTATATTCATTTAACATTTATCACTATAAAAATGTAATCATAAAATCTATTCAAGTTATTCCTAGCTGACTTTTTATAACAGATATCGGAAAAATTAAATATTCTAAATCGGGAAATTTTTCACGTAACTTTTTTTCTACAGTGTTTTTAATATATCTCATCTTCTCAAATCCGTGATATTTTGGCCGTCTTTCTATATCGGGCCAATTCGCTGTATACATCAGTGTCTTTTCTAAACTAACAAACCATTCATCTTTAAAATATTCGGGCCGTGATATAATAAACTCTATCAATTCTTCTTTCATATATGAAGCAAATATATGTGGATTCTGTTTATAGAAATATGGAAAATGTAAAGAATTGTGATTATTGCACCAATCGAGACATAGGCTAAAATCTGGTGCATATTTTAATACAACATCGCCGTTTACCCCAAAATACATCGGGTCACCTCCACCTAATACGGCGCACCCGCCGCGCGATTCTACTTCTTCCAACAATAACAATTGAAAATACCTAAATATCCTGGTTGATCGATATCCTTGTTCAATATATCGATTTATACCATCCGTAAAAAATTCAAGATGATTAATTTCAAAAATAATATGCTTTACATTATTTCTTTTACAAAAATTCGTAGCATATACCATATCGTGGTCATTTGTTCCGGCTTCGTGTCTACAACTAACAACAGAAAAATCTATATTATTTTTCAGGAATGCTGTTGCCATAATTTCACAATCGGTGCCACCACTCAAACATAGCATAATGGGCCTGCGCCCTGCCAGCCGTTTTATATTTAAAGTTGTATCCATGATTTCTTCTTTCCAAGACATTAATGGTCGTTGAATTTTTCTAAAATTCATGGAGAATCTTTGTTCTATTACTGTATTAGGCATATTCTGATACGAATAATCGAAATTTATATTGTTGGTCGGATACATTCTTACCATTAAGATATTATAAACTATTTATCTTATAGATTTGCTAGTCAAAAAAATACCCACCGCAGTGGGCATCTTTTATACAGCTAATTCTTCCTGTAATTTCTTTAACAGTTCGAGTTTAGACTCGCGTGTCTTTAACTCTTTCTTATGCTTACGAGCAATTGCAGCAACTTCACGCTTCTTCTTTTCTTCTTTTTCTTTTTCTTCGGCCTTCTTGGCTTCTTTTATGTAATCTGCAACTGTGTGGGCAACAAATTCGGGGGTGCTGACAGGTTGTTCTAATATATCGAAATTCCTGTTAAATCTGGCTTTCTGGAGTATGCTGAAATCTGCGTCACTTACTTCTGTCCAGTCGGTAATACTTGTTGCAATCAATTCATGATCGTCACCGTAGTTGTAATACATGTCCTTAGTCTTAATTATTGCGATTTTATGTGTCATATAAATATCCTACTTTACCATATTAAAATACACTGTCGGAATCGAACCGGTAGTTGCAACTATACCCTCTCCACGGGCGTAGTGTCAAATAACTCAGAACGCCGACCGCTAAGAAGGCTCGTTATCTAACACCACAGTGTATTTTAATATAGAACCATATCAAAACATATTATTCGGTAGCAATTGTGCGCTAGGCTGTTTAAGGATAGTCACGCCAAGTATATCCCCGATTAATGTGTTTTGATATGACCTGCACAAGTTTTAATAAAAGCTTTGCTCTGGCATAATTATTGCCTTTTGCCGCTAAACCTGCTTTTAACAAACCCTGCCGTATATTATCTGTTTCTTTTAAACATTGTAACAAAAATTCATCTGTTGTGTCAATTATCCCATTACGAACAGGCTTATTCCGGCCACGCCACGTATCTGTTATAGAATGGCAATTAGGACATAATCCCTCTAAATTTTCTCTTTTATTATTTTCAGTATTACCGTCTTTATGTTCTAATTCTAATGATATTGTATGTTCAAACCATTCGGTAATTCCACACCTGATACATTTATGTTCTTGTTCTTCAAAAACTCTACGACGTCGATTTTCACACCCCAATTCATTAAACGGTGTATTTAAATATTTTTGTAATCGTGTGTTTCGGAGTTTCTCTACAGCAATTTTCCTGACTTCTATTGTTTGTGTAGATCGGCGCCCCTTCAGTGCTATACTTTTCTTATATTTATTTTCGGATGAGCATATTTTACTATTAGCACACGACCTAGAACAAAAGGTGCCGGGCTTATCGTGATTTATCCCGCATTTAGGACAGTATTTCATATCGAACCTTGTTAGACTATAATGTTATTTATCATAGTTCGATATAAAATATTTTTTATGTGGTAGGCGCACAGGGTATCGATCCCTGGTAGTCGGTTTAAAAGACCGATATTCTCCCATTGAATTATACGCCCATTTTATTTTATTTTATTTTATTTTATTTTATTTTACTTTACTTTATTGCAAAGTTCTTTAACTCTACTAACTGTATATTATACGCTGGTATTACAGATTTTACAAGTTTTCTTGTATCGACCAGAATCTTGTTAACTGGTTTCGGACCGAATGTCCGAATAATA
>Ga0194060_10000004_pt1 | contig 168252 bp, 149 predicted proteins | sample SepL225m_MetaG_FD_163427 | JGI IMG/M metagenome (GOLD analysis project Ga0194060, IMG submission 163427) | Anoxic zone freshwater microbial communities from boreal shield lake in IISD Experimental Lakes Area, Ontario, Canada - Sep2016-L222-5m | ecosystem: Environmental > Aquatic > Freshwater... | reverse complement strand
GGCAGGTGAAATAGCGAACAAGCTCAACCCAGTGCGTATGCTGCCCGCCGAACCTTACCGACCTCGGTATGACAGTGGCCGAACCTTGGCCGAACTCAGTTACGTGTGCAACGCTGCATACTCTCTTGGCGAGGGTGTATGCATAGGCAACGCATGCCCTTTGGGGCGCACTGCCTGCCAGCCGAGACAGGCCAACCAGATCGATCGCGGGATTGGCTTCTCTCCGTCGCGGTAATAGATCAACATCCGCCTGGAGATCCCCAAGGCCTCTGCAGCTTGCTCCAGCGTCAGGCCAGTTTCGTGCAGCCATGTCCAGATACGCTCATGGCCAATTCCTCCTGCCTGTTCAACCGCCATGTTGCGCAAGTTATCGGAACCCATGTCAAATTCATCTTCGATCCAGTCGACTGACCGACCAGCAAAACCCTTCTTGGCCTTTATAAACAGTTTCTCGTCCTTTAAGGCAGCAAAGGACTTGGACTTACGGATCAAGTCACCTAGTTCAACTTCGTATGTTTGATCGTCAGCATAGATCAGCCGCAAACGATAGTTGGGCAAGGCCTTTACCGCAGTCAGTACAAAATGGTCTTTACTCATCGTTGCAACTCCTTGAATTTTGCTGCCAGCACGCTTCGGTTCGCTGCAGCCCAAGACAACACGTCGGCGATCTCTCGAACTACCACCTTGCCATAGACAATCTTTAGTTCAGCGATGGTCACCCAAGCCTCACGCCCATCATTCATCAGTACATGAAAATGCGGAGGCGGGTGATCATTAGCGTTGATTCTGACACGACAATTGGGGAATCGTTCGATTACAGGCATGCGTGCATTATAGTGCAACTGTTGCACTCATGGCGGAAAAATGCCCGAACCAAATTGCCCCAGTCCGGGTGGTTGCCTCTACTACGCTGCCCTCGGAAACGAGGTTAAACGACCGGGCTTTCGCCGTGTAACCGACCCTATCAACTACATGCCGACCTTCGGATTGCTCCAAATCTGTCGTAGCGCTCGGCACTTGCTTACCTATCCTGAATGAGGACTTCTACACCCCGTTCGTCCAATCGTATAACCACGGCGACAAGGTCGCAGCCGCTACCCGAACATCCTCCGCCAAATGAAGAGGGCCCGTAGCAACCAATTGCTGATTGGCGAGTTTCGATCGACGTCAGCATCTTGGGATGAACTCGTTAAGGTCTTCGGAATGAGTGGAATCAGTGTGGTTCACCTGGACGAGGTAGAACGTACCGAAATCCCGTTGCACTGCACTTCTCTGCCGGTGATCCACATCGCCAGAGATGAAGCTCTACGTATTGCGGACGAGGAATTCGGCAGGGCCAAACAAGACATGGAGGCGACCTCAGGCCGGTAAGCACTCGCCGGTTCCAGGTCGGCCGTCCCCAAGAGCTACCCCGTAGCCGTAACCGCAGCCTCTATCCCGTCCCCGCCAAAAAGCAAAGGCCCCGCAAGTCATAAGACAAGCGGGGCCTGAGTGTTACTGGTGGCCAGGGACAGAATCGAACTGTCGACACACGGATTTTCAATCCGTTGCTCTACCAACTGAGCTACCTAGCCGGAAAGGTCGCGAATTATAGGCGCTCGGGGTTGCGGCGTCAAAGGGCCTTTGCCCCTAGTGCTTTGGATATATGCTGCAGCGCATCCTGTCGCTGACGATTTGCTTACGGGTCGCGTAAGGACAGCGTAAGAGCCTCAGCCTAGGATGCGACCGTGCAGTAATGTTCGGCGTTTCACCTATTACAACAATTCCGTTCCAAACCAGGAGGAACCCATGAAAGACGAAGACATTGTCGAACGGATTCAAAAGAATCCAAAATTCATGAAGTTTGTGAATCTCCGCAACAACTACGCAATCGTCCTGACCATCCTGATGATGATCGCGTATTACGGCTACATCCTGCTGGTCGCCTTCAACAAGCAGTTCCTCGCCAGCAAGGTCGCCGTCGGCGCGACGATGTCGATCGGAATTCCGATGGGCATCGGCGTGCTTGTATTCACCATCATCATCACCGCCATTTATGTCCGTCGCGCCAACAGCGAGTTCGACGACATGAAGGACGAGATCGTCAAGGAGGCTTCCAAGTGATCAAGCGCAAACACATACTCGGCGGCCTGGCCGCCCTGCTGGTAGCCGGCGTTGCGCTGGCTGCGGGCGCCGACCTCGGCCAGGCGCAGAAGCAGGACACCAACTGGACCGCCATCGCCATGTTCGGCATTTTCGTCGGCATCACGCTGTGGATCACCAAGTGGGCGGCGACCAAGACCAAGACGGCGTCGGACTTCTACACCGCCGGCGGCGGCATCACCGGTTTCCAGAACGGCCTGGCGATTGCCGGCGACTACATGTCGGCGGCCTCGTTCCTCGGCATTTCCGGCCTGGTGTTCGGTTCCGGCTTCGACGGCCTGATCTTCTCCATCGGCTGGCTGGTCGGCTGGCCCGTCATCACCTTCCTGATGGCGGAGCGCCTGCGCAACCTCGGCAAGTTCACCTTCGCCGACGTCGCCGGTTACCGCTTCGATGCGGGTCCGATCCGCTCCTTCGCGGCTTGCGGCTCGCTGGTGGTGGTGGCCTTCTACCTGATCGCGCAGATGGTCGGCGCCGGCCAGCTGATCAAGCTGCTGTTCGGCCTCGACTACATCGTGGCGGTAAGCATGGTCGGCATCATCATGATGACCTACGTGCTGTTCGGCGGCATGACCGCAACAACCTGGGTGCAGATCATCAAGGCCTGCATGCTGCTCACCGGCGCGACCTTCATGGCGCTCGCCGTGATGCTCCAGTTCGGTTTCAGCCCCGAGGCGATGTTCGTCAAGGCGGTCGAAGTGCACTCGAAGCATGATGCCATCATGGGCCCGGGAGCGTTGATCAACGATCCGGTTTCGGCCGTATCGGTCGGCCTGGCGCTGATGTTCGGCACCGCCGGCCTGCCGCACATCCTGATGCGCTTCTTCACCGTTCCCAGCGCCAAGGAAGCCCGCAAGTCGGTAGCCTGGGCGACGACCTGGATCGGCTATTTCTACATCCTGACCTTCATCATCGGCTTCGGCGCCATCACCAACCTGATCCCCAACCCGGCGGACTACTTCGTCGGCGGCGAACTCGCCAAGGGCTTGAAGGGCGGCGGCAACATGGCCGCTGTGCATCTGGCCAAGGCTGTCGGTGGCGACATGTTCATGGGCTTCATCTCCGCCGTGGCCTTCGCCACGATTCTGGCGGTGGTGGCCGGCCTGACGCTGTCCGGCGCATCGGCGGTGTCGCATGACCTGTACGCATCGGTGTGGCGTCACGGCAACGTCGATTCCGCGACCGAACTGCGCGTGTCGAGAATCACCACGGTGTGCCTCGGCATCTTCGCCGTGCTGCTCGGCATCGTGTTCGAGAAGCAGAACGTGGCGTTCATGGTGATGCTGGCCTTCGCCGTGGCCTGCTCGGCCAACTTCCCGGTGCTGTTCATGTCCGTGCTGTGGAAGGACTGCACCACCAAGGGTGCGGTGGCGGGCGGTACGGTCGGCCTGATTTCCTCCGTGGCGCTGACCATCATGTCGCCGGCGGTATGGGAAGCTTCGCTGGGCAATCCGAAGGGTTCGGCGATGTTCCCCTACGCCTCGTCGGCGATCTTCTCGATGACCGCGGCCTTTGCGGTGATCTGGATCGTGTCCCTGCTTGACAGGAGCGCCCAGGCGGCCAAGGAACGCGCCCTGTTCCCGGCACAGTTGGTCCGTTCGGAAACCGGCGTCGGCAGTTCCAGCGCCTCCGGCCACTAACGTCTCAAGGCAACAATGAAGAAGCCAGCCCCGCGGGGCTGGCTTTTTTCATGGTGCGCCGCGGAATATAAACAGATCGAAACAATATATGGTTCAGGCCCGGTTTCGGTAACAATCCTGCTTTTCCGATTGGAAGCGTTTCATGGCGACAACCACCACAGAACAGGTCATCAGCGTTCATCACTGGAACGATACGCTGTTCAGTTTCCGTACCACGCGCGATCCCGGACTGCGCTTCGAGAACGGCCACTTCGTCATGATGGGACTGGAAGTCGATGGGCGCCCGCTGTTGCGTGCCTACAGCATCGCCAGCGCCAATCACGACGAGCACCTGGAATTCTTCAGCATCAAGGTGGCCGATGGAGCACTGACCTCGCGCCTGCAGAATATCCAGGTCGGACAGCCGGTGCTGGTCGGCCGCAAGCCGACCGGCACGCTGGTGATCCGCGATCTGAAGCCGGGCCGGACTGTTTATCTGTTTTCGTCCGGTACCGGGCTCGCGCCGTTTCTGAGCATCATTCACGATCCGGAAACCTATGCGCGATTCGAGAACGTGGTGCTGGTGCATGGAGTGCGTCTGGCGAACGAGCTCGCCTATGCCGAACTGATCGAGACGCGCCTGCCACAGCATGAATATCTCGGCGAAATGGTACGCGAGCGATTGATCTACTATCCGACCGTGACGCGCGAGAGCTTCCGCAACGAGGGCCGTATCACGACGCTGATGGAATCCGGCAAGCTGTTCGCCGATATCGGGCTGGCACCACTGGATCCGGCGACCGACCGGGCCATGATCTGCGGCAGTCCGACGATGCTCGCCGATGTCAGTGCGCTGCTCGACGCGCTCGGCTTCGTCATTTCGCCGCATACGGGAGTTGCCGGCGACTATGTGATCGAACGCTCCTTTGTCGAACGCTGAACCGGGCTTCAGAAACACTGCAGCAGATGGCTGTCGCAGTAGAGTTTCTTCAGCCAGTTGAGCGCAATCCAGAGCCAGAACAACACGGCAAAGGCAATGAAAGGCAGATGCTTGTCGATGATCTGCCGCGGCGTAAGCCTGCGTATGGCCTTCACCACCGGCCCGGTGACAATCAGGAACAGCCTGTACATGGTGTTGTCATGGCGGCGGCGGCCGGCCAGCAGGGCCAGCAGACCCTGGCCGAGGAGAAACAGCATGGCTACTTCGACCAGTGCGCGCAAAACGCCGAGGGCGAATAGTGCAGGATGGCTCATGGTATGTTGCGGTTTCGCTTCCCGGTCTGGTCAAGCTCATGAACTACGAACATTGGCGCCATTATGCCCGCGGCCGGGTGTTCCACTTCTTCGGCCGCGAAGATAGCGCCTTCGAAGCCTTCAGCAAGGCGTTTCTCATCAATCCGCAGGACGTCCGGTGCGCTCGCCATCTGGCGGCAATCGCGGCAAAACGGCAGAACTTCGGAGTTGCGGAAAAGTGGTTCGAGGCAGCGCTGGACTTGACTCCCGACGACGGCGCCAACTGGTTCAATCTCGGCTTCGTGCGCGAAGCCGCCGGCAAGCCCGTGCAGGCGATCGCCGCCTTCAGCGAGGCGGTACGGCTGGTGCCGGGCCAGGACCGGGCGTGGTATGGCATGGGACTGGCCCACGCGCGTCTCGGGCAGCACGACGCGGCGGTGGCCGCGCTGGAAAAGGTGGTCGAGTTGCAGCCCATGAGCGGCGAGGGCTTCTATCTGCTGGGCATGGCCTACCATCACGCCGGGCGCCCTGATGATGTCGCCGGCATCGTCGGACGCCTGGTCAGCTTCGAGCCCAAGCGGGCGAGGAAGCTGGTGCGGGATGCCGGGCGCACCGATCTGATGAAATTGATTCCGGAGCTTCCCTTCTGATGGTGCCCCTGCGTGCCCGGGATTCCCCTTTATGTCCCGCATCCCGCAGTGGGACGAGGGCAGGCAGCTCTGCATACCGTCCGCCCAGATGGGCTCCGGGCTTTGTCCGCCGGGAATTCCGCAGCGCGGGCCGGCGATCGGCTGTGCCGGTCACAGACAATCCCCTCCGGGGATACCGTCTCCGCGTCCCGCGGAGACATAAAAAACCGGCCCGAGGTTTCCCTGGGGCCGGCCCAACGGGGGCGGGTATTCTCCCGAACCCCCCTCCTCCTCCAATTGCTCCTTATTATTCCAGATTCGGATAGCGGAAGAAGTCGACCATGTCCTCGATTTCCTTGTTCGGCGGCGACGTCAGCAGGCTGCCTATGATCACACCGAGAAAACCGGCGGGAACACCGAAGGTGCCGGCCGAGATCGGAGCAATATCCCACCACAGCGGCGCATTGACGCCAAAGAACGGATACGTCAGGTACATGTAGCCGGCGCAGACGCCCATGCCGAAAACCATGCCGAGAATGGCACCGAGATGGTTGGCCCGACGCCAGAACACGCCCGCCACCAGCGACGGGAAAAAAGCCGAAGCTCCAAGCGAAAAGGACGCACCGACGAGGAACAGGATATCACCGGGCTTGAGGCTGGTGACGTAGGCCGCCAGCAAGGCGACAATCAGCAGCAAGGCCTTGGACACCGACAGACGGCGCGCCGTCGAAGCGTTCGGGTCGATCATCATGTAGTAGATGTCGTGCGACACGGCGTTGGCAATGGTCAGCAGCAGGCCGTCGGCGGTAGACAGCGCCGCCGCCAGGCCACCGGCCGCCACCAGGCCCGAGATCACGTAAGGCAGACCGGCGATTTCCGGCGTCGCCAATACGATCAGGTCGCTGCCGATAACGATTTCCGCCAGTTGCACGATGCCGTCCCTGTTGATGTCGGTAATCGACATCAGGGTCTTGTCCACCACCGACCAGTTGCTCACCCAGGCCGGCAGCGAGGCAAAGCTGGAACCCACCAGGCTGCTGTACACCTCGTACTTGGCCAGAATCGCCAGCGCCGGCGCCGTGAAGTAGAGCAGGAAAATGAAGAGCAGCGACCAGAACACCGAGACGCGCGCCTCATGTACGGAAGGTGTGGTGTAGTAGCGCATCAGGATGTGCGGCAGGGCCGCCGTACCCAGCATCAGGCACATGATCAGGGCGAGGAAGTTCTTCTTCGCGATGCTGCGGTTCGTTTCCACCTCCTCGGGCGTCTCTCCGCCGGCGGCAAAGGCTTCGGTGTGCGGCTTCACTGGAGCAGCGCGGAGACCGACGGCCTTTTCTGCGGTCCAGGCTTTCCGTGCCGCCGCGACATTCGTCGGAAATGTCTTGAGGGCCTTCTCGACTGCCTCGATGGCCCTGAAATCGGCTGGTTCGACAGTTCTCAATTCATTTAGCCTGCCAAGCAATTTCCGCTTTTCCGCGGCGAGGAAAGTCGCGCCGCCGGACTCCAGACCCTTCAGCTGAGCGTCCGCAACGGCGGCTCGCTCGCGCAAGATGGCGCGCACCGATTCCTCTTTGGCCCCCTTGGGCGTCGTCTTGTCGTTGAACTCCTTTTCCAGAGCGGCAATCTTCGGCAGCGCATGCGTGTAGGCCACGATCTGCGGAACGGGGATACCGGTATGCTTCACCGCCAGCCACACCACCGGAATCATGTAAGCCACAATCAGGACAATGTACTGCGCCACCTGGGTCCAGGTCACCGCCTTCATGCCGCCGAGGAAGGAGCAGACAAGAATGCCGGCCAGGCCGACAAATACACCGACCTGAAACTCAAGGCCGGTGAAGCGACTGGTGATGATGCCGACGCCGTAGATCTGCGCGATCACATAGGTGAAGGAACAGATGACGGCAGCGGTGGCGCCGATGAAACGCGGCAGATGGCCGCCGAAGCGCGCACCGAGAAAATCCGGAATGGTGAACTGGCCGAACTTGCGCAGGTAGGGCGCCAGGAACAGGGCCACCAGACAGTAGCCGCCGGTCCAGCCGAGGACGAAGGCCAGTCCGTCAAAGCCGGACAGATACAGCGTGCCGGCCAGGCCGATGAAACTGGCAGCGGACATCCAGTCGGCGCCGGTCGCCATGCCGTTGAACAGGGCCGGCACCCGTCGGCCGGCAACGTAGTACTCGCCGACGTCCGCCGTCTTCGACATGAAGCCGATGCCGGCGTAGAGCAGGATGGTGAAAAAAAGGAAAATGTAGCCGAGGATCCGGTTCGGCACACCCATCTGCTCAAGGATGCCGACGACAAGGACAAAGGCAATGAAGCCGCCGGTGTAGAAGCTGTAGTAGCGTTTCAGGCTGTTGAAAAACTGCGAATGGGATTGCTGGACGGCCATCAGTCCAGATTCCCCTCATGGACGCCGTATTCCTTGTCCAGACTGTTCATGTAGCGGGCGTAGTACCAGATGATGACGACGTAAATGATCAGGGAACCTTGCGCCGACATGTAGAAACCCAGAGGGCCGAGAAAGCTGATCTCGTTGAGTTCGCGGGCATACCAGCCCATGACGAAGGTGGCCATGAACCAGATTGCAAGCAATATGGCCGTTATCCGCAGATTCTTGCTCCAGTACTGTTTGCGCCTCTCGGTGAGTTGCATTTGGCACGGCTCCATCATTCTCTCGCGGCGCAGCGGAATAGTCCGTCGCAGCCGCAATCCATTCCCGGGTGTCCCCTTGTCGAGCCTCCGGCGTATCCCGGGAGCCATACCAATGGCATGTATCGTGACGAATTTCCACAGATACCCTCATTCTCGGCTCACAACCCTGACAGGAGGCTTACGGGGCTTGCGGGCCGGCCTACAGACCGATCGGGAAGCTTCCTGAGACTGGCTTGGCGCCGCCCGGAGAACTGTCGTCGGCCGGCCAGTGGCGCGGGAAACTGACGCGGAACAGGCTGCCCCGCCCGCCGCTGCCGGGCAACAGATCTATCGTGGCCTGGTGCAGTTCGGCGATCTCGGCGGCGATCGGCAAGCCGAGTCCGCTACCCTCGGCGTCGGTTCCCAGCACGCGGTAGAAGCGTTCGAAAATACTCGAGTGCTCTTCCAGCGGAATGCCGATGCCATCATCTTCCACCTCGATCACCGCCAGCCGGCCGGCACGCGCGCGCACCGTGACGCGACCGCCCGAGGCTGTGTACTTGATCGCATTGTCCACCAGGTTGTTGAACAATTCGCGCAACAGCAGGGGTACGCCGTTGATCAACAGGGGGCGGCCACAGTCCTCGAAGCCGAGGTCGATCTGCTTCGCCATGGCTCGCACCACCCACTCCTCGCTCACTTCGCGCACCAGCGTGTCGAGGTCGAGCGGCTCGACGCTGTGCAGCTTCTCGTGGCTGGCCTCGGCGCGCGCCAGCATCAGCAACTGGTTGATCATGTGCGAAGCGCGGTCGGTGCTTTCGGCGATAAGTTCCAGCGCATGGCGCATCTGCGCCGGATCGGATTCCGAGAGCGCGATCTCGGTCTGGGTCTTGAGCCCGGTCAGCGGCGTGCGCATCTGGTGCGCGGCCTGGGAAATGAAGCGCTGCTGCGCCTGCAGGTTTTCTTCGAGCCGGCCCATCATCTGGTTGAAAGCCACCACCAGCGGACGCACCTCGTCCGGAACGCGCTTCACCGGTATCGGTGAAAGATCCGAAGGGCGACGTTGATTGATGCGTTCCTGCAGCAGACGCAGAGGAGCAATGCCGCGCCTGAGTCCCAGATAGACCAGAATCACCGCCAGCGGAATGATGGCGAATTGCGGCAGCAGCACGCCGGAAATGATGCTGGAGGACAGTGCGGCGCGCTTGTTCAATGTTTCGGCGACCTGCACGATGAGGGGCGGCAAGCCGCTCTTGACCGGAATGAAGGCGTAGGCGATGCGCACGTTGTCGGCTTCGACGCGTTCGTCGCGGAACAATACCTTGCCGGCTTCGATCGTTGCCGGCAGCACCGGCCAGGGAATTTCCCTGTCGCCGTGAATGAGCCTGCTGTTGGGGCCGATCACCTGATAGAGGAGCTGGTCGGTTTCATCGGAGCGCAGCAGGGTGCGCGCCGCCGCCGGCAGGTTCACCGTGACCCGCTCACCCTCGATCTTGACCAGGCGGGCGATGGCATTCACGTCGTCGGCCAGAGCCTGATCGTAGGGCTGGTTGGCAATATAGATGGCGACGTGATTGGTAGCGACAATCGAAATCGGCCACAGCAGCAGCAGCGGCGCCAGCATCCAGTCGAGAATCTCGCCGAACAGCGAATTGGGGTACTCGGTATTGACGAAGGGATTGCCGCCGCGCAGCCTCGCTACCTTGGCTGCGACGGTATTGCCGGCGCTGTCAGGCTTTGCCATCGGCTGAATCTGCCGGGTCTGCCGCTTCGGCCGGTTTCTCCAGGCAGTAGCCGAGGCCTCGCACCGTCACGATGTGAGCGCCGCCGGGTTCGAGTTTCTTGCGCAGGCGATGAATATAGACCTCGATGGCGTTGTTGCTGACTTCCTCGCCCCAACTGCACAGCTGGTCGACCAGTTGCGCCTTCGCCACCAGACGTCCGGCGCGCAGCAGCAGGATTTCGAGCAGCGCCAGTTCACGCGCCGACAAGTCGACAATCTCGCCGTTGAGGCGGGCAATGCGGTCGGACTGGTCGTAAGAGAGTGATCCGACCTCGATCCGCGTCGGATTGCCGGTGCCGCGGCGGGTCAGCGCGCGGACGCGGGCAAACAGTTCCGGCAGGGCGAAGGGCTTGGTCAGGTAATCGTCGGCGCCGGCATCGAGGCCTCGCACCCGGTCGTCGACGCCGTCCTGTGCCGTGAGCACCAGTACCGGCATGGTGACCTTGCGCGCCCGCAGACGCTTCAGCACCTCGATGCCCGACAGGCGCGGCAGGCCGAGATCGAGGATCAGCAGATCGTACAACTGGGAGAGCAGGGCCGTATCCGCATCCGCGCCGTTATTGACATGGTCTACGGCATATCCGGATTTGCGCAGGGCGGCGATCAAGCCCTGGGAAATGATGCGGTCATCCTCTGCGAGCAATAGCCTCATGGCCGCCTTTTGACTTGGGAAGCGCCGGCGCAGCGGTCAGGCCGGGGGAGTGACTTCGATGAAACCCTGAGCCAGCAGGGAATCAAGAATATCTCCGGTGCTCGGATGTGCGCTCCTCGAGATCAAGGCGCTGCGGGGGGTCTTGTCGTCCACTATGATAAGCATGGTCCGCTCGCGCAGGCCCAGTTTGTTGGCGCGGGTAGCGATTTCCGATCGCCCCTTTTCGGTCTTGCGATAAATGCCATCGCCGCCCATGAATATCCTCTTTGGAAACGCAGATTCAGGCGAAATGATAGCCTGTCCGCTGCCTTGTCGCGCATTTGCCGGCGGCAGGGCGAAAAAAAAGCCCGGCCATGACGGCCGGACTTTTCGGAGCGGTACCAGAAGGAAGGCGGGTAACGGGAGAAAACCCGGGTTTCCTCCTGTTCCTTCCACTGGATATGCAATCGATGAAACCGATTACATGTCCATGCCGCCCATGCCACCCATGCCACCCATGCCGCCCATGCCCATGCCGCCACCGCCGGCCGGCTTGTCTTCGACAAGTTCGGCCACCATGCAATCGGTGGTCAGCATCAGGCCGGCTACGGAAGCGGCGTTCTGCAGCGCGGTGCGGGTCACCTTGGTCGGGTCCAGCACGCCCATCGCCACCATGTCGCCGTACTCGCCGGTCGCAGCGTTGTAGCCGAAGTTGCCCTTGCCTTCGAGCACCTTGTTGATCACCACGGACGGCTCGTCGCCGGCATTCGCGGCGATTTCGCGCAGCGGCTGCTCCAGGGCGCGCAGCACGATCTTGATACCGGCGTCCTGTTCGTGGTTGTCACCCTTCAGCTTGATCGCAGCGCGGGCGCGCAGCAGAGCCACGCCGCCGCCGGCAACGATGCCTTCTTCAACGGCGGCACGCGTGGCGTGCAGCGCGTCTTCGACGCGGGCCTTCTTTTCCTTCATTTCCATTTCGGTCGCGGCACCGACCTTGATCAGCGCCACGCCGCCGGCCAGCTTGGCCACGCGCTCCTGGAGCTTTTCCTTGTCGTAGTCGCTGGTGGCTTCTTCGATCTGGGCACGGATCTGGGTGACGCGGGCCTTGATGCCGTCTTCTTTGCCGGCGCCGTCGATCAGGGTGGTGTTCTCCTTGGCGACTTCGACGCGCTTGGCCTGGCCGAGATCAGCCAGGGTAGCTTTTTCCAGGGTCAGGCCGACTTCTTCGGCGATCACCGTGCCGCCGGTCAGGATGGCGATGTCTTCCAGCATGGCTTTGCGACGGTCGCCAAAGCCCGGAGCCTTGACGGCAACGGTCTTGAGGATGCCGCGGATGTTGTTCACCACCAGGGTGGCCAGCGCTTCGCCATCGACATCTTCGGCGACGATCAGCAGCGGACGGCCGGCCTTGGCGACCTGCTCGAGTACCGGCAGCAGATCGCGGATGTTGGAGATCTTCTTGTCGTGCAGCAGGACGAAGGGATTGTCCAGAATCGCAATCTGCTTGTCCGGATTGTTGATGAAGTAGGGCGACAGGTAGCCGCGGTCGAACTGCATGCCTTCAACCACTTCCAGTTCGCTTTCCAGTGACTTGCCGTCTTCGACGGTGATCACGCCTTCCTTGCCGACCTTGTCCATCGCATCGGCGATGATCTTGCCGATGTCGGCATCGGCGTTGGCCGAAATCGAGCCGACCTGGGCGATTTCCTGGGTCGTGGTGCAGGGCTTGGAAATCTTCTTGAGTTCTTCGACGACGGCAACCACGGCCTTGTCGATGCCGCGCTTGAGGTCCATCGGGTTCATGCCGGCGGCAACGAACTTCATGCCTTCGCGGACGATCGACTGGGCCAGAACCGTGGCGGTGGTGGTGCCGTCACCGGCAACATCGGATGTCTTGGAAGCGACTTCCTTGACCATCTGCGCGCCCATGTTCTCGAACTTGTCCTTCAGTTCGATTTCCTTGGCGACGGACACACCGTCCTTGGTAATGGTCGGGGCGCCGAAAGAACGCTCCAGAATCACATTGCGACCCTTGGGGCCGAGAGTCACCTTGACTGCGTCGGCGAGAATATTGACACCACGGACCATGCGCTGACGCGCGGAATCACCGAATTGAACTTCTTTAGCTGCCATTTGTATGTATCTCCTGTAATTCTGTATCGATTAGAGCTCAACTACGCCCATGATGTCTTCTTCGCGCATGACCAGCAGCTCATCGCCATCGACCTTCACGGTCTGGCCGGAGTACTTGCCGAACAGCACGCGGTCACCGACCTTGAGCGCCATGGGACGAACCTTGCCGTCGTCCATGATCTTGCCCGTGCCGATGGCCTTGACTTCGCCCTGATCGGGCTTCTCGGCGGCATTGTCGGGAATCACGATCCCGGAGGCGGTTTTCTTCTCTTCTTCGAGACGCTTGACGATAACGCGATCATGCAAAGGACGGATTTTCATGGGGTTGATCTCCTCTAAACTGGGTTGTTACAGAAAAAGCCTGTGCGGCCAAGCCGCAGGTCTGAGTCGGGCGAGGGCGCCAACTTATTAGCACTCCTCGACAACGAGTGCTAATAATAGGGCCTATAGGCCTATTCTTCAAGAGGGCGGCAGAAAGAAATTGCCTGCCGCAGCTCAGGTAGAGGCTCGGCTACCCCCGTCCGGCGCACGGATCGCGAGCCACAATCTTTGACAAACGCGAGCATATTCTAAATAATGGGAAATTGTCCCATATTACTGAACACCGCTGCCCGCTGATGTTCTGCTAGCGTAATGAAGTCCAAACTCAAAAGCGACGAAGTTCTGGAGATTTGCGTGGCGAGCCTGTTGCCGCTCGTGCGCTATTGTCTGCTCGAGGGTGTGAACTACCCCTTGTTCATAAAGGCGCTCAAGCCGGTATTTGCCCAGGCGGCCCAACTTGAACTGGACAAGAGCGGGGTCAAGGTCAACGACTCGTCGGTCAGCCTGCTCTCCGGCTTGCATCGCAAGGATGTGCGCGAACTGGACAGGGGGAGCAGCCAAGCGATCAATCATTCGGGTTCGGTGACGTCGCTGGTCTTCACCAGGTGGATCAGCGACCCCATCTATGTGCAAAAGAACGGCAAGCCCAGACGACTGGTCAAGAGCGGGCCGGCTCCGTCCTTTGAAAGCCTGGCCCTGTCGATCACTCAGGACGTTCATCCCGGGTCGGTGCTCAAGTCCATGGAAGCTCAGGGCATGGTCCGCCACGAGGGGGAAGGCAAAGCGGAGCGGATTGCCCTGGTCAGGGAAAGCTTCATTCCTCGCGACGACTTGGGCGAAATGCTCGCCATGTTCGCGGCAAACCTTCAGGACCACATCTCGGCGGCAGCCTCGAATCTGCGCGGCGGCGACCAACCCTTGCTGGAACAAGCCGTTTTCGGCAACGACCTCAGCAAAGTCTCGGTGGACAAACTCGAGGAATTCAGTCGGGCACGCTGGGCAGAATTTTCCCGGGAGCTCATCAAGCTGGCCAATCAGCTTTGCGCTCAGGACAAAGGCGTCGAGTCGTCTCATCGGTTCCGCTTGGGCAACTATTTCTATTCGACACCGGTCGTGGCTGACAAAGCGCGCGGCGGCACAGTGAAAGCAGGGGGCAAATCATGACAACCGGAACATTGAGGGGCATTGCCGCCCTGGCACTGGTTTTCTGCCTGGCGGGCTGCGGCGGCGGCGCAGGCATAGCCGCGCTGATCGCCGGCGTCGGTTCGGGCGGCACGGGCGTGATTGCCGGCACCATCACCGGCTTTGGCAGCGTGATCGTTGAAGGCACCCGGTATCCCGACAGCACTGCCAGCTACGACCTCACCGGAGAAAGTGCCGGCACCCTGCCGTTATCCCGGACCCTGGTCAGAATGGGGCAGCAGGCGGAAGTGGAAACAGATGCCGGCGGCAATGCCACGGCTGTGCATATCTACCCCGAAGTGATCGGCATCGTCTCCGCAATCGGCACTGCCAATACCTTGACTGTCGCCGGAACCCGGGTCCTGGCCAACTCTGCCGATCCCGCGCTGCCGCTTACCGTATATGGCGGCTATGCCCAGTTCTCCGACATTCAGGGCGGCGACCGGATCGAGGTACACGGGCTGCCCAGAACCGATGGCGCCGGTCCCTATGTCGCCGCCTCGCGCATCGAGCTCAAGCCCGGCACCTGCAGCGGCGGTTGCGCGGTGCGCGTCGGCGGCACGATCAGCCAGTTGAACAGCAGCAGTTTCACGCTCGGCGGACTCAAGGTGAATTACGGCGGCAGCACGGTCATCACGCCGACCGGACAGAGCCTTGCCAACGGCGAGCGGGTATCGGTGTTCAGCAGCGCTCCCCTCTCGGGCACCAACCTGACGGCAACATCCATCAAGATCAGAAAACTCAGCACCGCCATCGGCGACCTGCGCCTGACCGGCGCTGTCAGCGACTATGTCAACAACGCCAGCTTCACCGTGGCCGGCGTCACGGTAAATGCCGCCTCCGCGACACTCTCGCCGGGTTCTCTTATATTGGCCAACGGCGTCAGCCTGATCGTCCGCGGCAGCTTCGATCAGGCCACCAACAAACTGGTGGCGACCAGCATTACCCAGTACAGGAGCGATTCGGTGCAGGCCGAATTGACCGGCACCGTTACCAATTTTGTCAGCGTTGCCAACTTCAAGGTGCGCGGCACGCTGGTCAACGCGAGCGCCGCCGCGTTCTCCGCCGGTTCAGCGACCGGTCTGCAGAACAACGTCTATGTGAAGATACGCGGCACCGTTGCGAACAATGCCGTAAGCGCCGCAACCGTCCAGTTCGACAGCGAGTCGAGCGGCAGCGTCGATGATCTCAGCGGCGTAGTGAGCGGCTTCACCTCTGCGACGCAGGCATTCACGATCACTCCGGACAACCGCGCAACGCCGGTTCCGGCGATTCTGGCGGCAACGCCGTTTTATGTCGGCGGCACCGGCGCCGACCTCGGCAACGGCAAGTACGTCACGGTCAATGCCTCGCTGGTCAATGGCCAATGGCTGGTCAATACGGTCACCTTCATGCTCGGCACCCAATCAAGTGGCGGCGGTTCGAGCGGGGCAACGAGCACGGAGCTCGAAGGCATCGCCAACAACTTCAACCAGGCCGCCGGCACCTTCAGCCTGAACGGAATCACGGTGAAGTTTGACACTGCCCGCATCACCGGCAACGGCACGCTGGGCAAAGGTGTCCGCGTGCAGGTCTATGGCACGCTCAGCGGCGCCATCCTGACCGCAAGCCGGATCGAGATCGACGACTAGAAAGCTCACCCGGCCACCGGTCCATCCGCGCCGACAAAAATTTTCCCAGTGAATTGAGCAGGGCCGGAGCCGGTTTGCCGGCCCCGCCGCAAACCGGTTGCGCCGGAAAAAAATCACCGGAATCACTTGACGGCGACAGGGATCCTGAATAAAAATGGGAAATCGTCCCATTTTTATTCATCGACCGGAAAGCGGCGCGATCCAAACGGAAGGAAAATCCCATGAACGCAAAATCCAGATTGATTGCTGTAGTGCTCGGCATGCTGCTGGCCCTGACGCTTGCCGGATGCGGCGGCGGAGGCGGCGGCGGCGGCACCGCAGCGGAGGCCGCCGGGATGCTGACCGGAGTGGCCGCCAACGGAGCACCTGTGGTCGGCACGGTTCTGCTCAAGGACTCCTCACCACGCCCTGTTGAACTGAGCACCACAACCGCCAGCGACGGCTCGTTTGCGTTCAATACGACTGGGCTGACGCCGCCCTTCATGCTCAAGACCACCGCAGCCGCCGGCAACCTTTATTCGCTCGCCGAAGCCAACGGCATCAACAACCTGACGCCGCTTACCACCATGGCCGTGGCCCTGGCTGCCGGCGGCGCCGATCTTGACGCGCTCTACGCCAATCACCTGCAGACGGCAATCAATGCAGCGGCATTGAAGATGCCCGATGCCGTAACCACGGTTCAAACTGCTCTGGCCCCGCTGCTGAGCCAGTTCGGAGTCACGACCAATCTCCTGACCGGCCAGTTCAGCGCGAATCACACCGGCGTCGATGCCCTGCTCGATGCAATAACAATTTCGATTTCCGGCGCCACGGTTACCATCACCAACAAGCAGAACAATGCAGTGATCTTCACGGCACCCTTTTCGAATTTTGCCGCCGGCAGCATCGCCGGAGGCAACATGCCCGGGGCGTCGCCGACGGCGGCAGGGACTGCTCTCTATACCTCCAAATGCGCCGGCTGCCATGGTGCCAGCGCCAGTTCGAACCTGAAGGGTCTGGCAAGCGTCGCCGCCATACAGAGCGCCATCGCTTCGAACCTGGGTGGCATGGGCGCACTTTCCAGCATGTCGGCAGCCGACATCCAGAGCATCAGCGATGCCATCATGTCGACGCCGGCAACGACTCCCGGAGGCACGACCACACCCCCTCCCGTGTCGTCAGCAGCCGACGGCGCTGCCTTGTACGCGGCAAACTGCGCCCGATGCCACGGCGCACTGGCCTCCTCGAGCAAGACCGGCGTGACTGTCGTCAGGCTGCAGAATGCGATCAGCGGCAATGTCGGCGGCATGAACGTCCTGACAGGTCTGACGGCCGCCGAGATGCAGGCCATTGCATCCGCACTCAATCCTGCCCAGACTCCAACGCCGACCCCGACGCCGACCCCCACACCGACGCTCGATGGCGCGACCCTCTATGCCGCCAACTGCGCCACCTGCCACGGCGCCCTGGCTGCGTCGGCCAAGGTCGGCGCCAGCGCCAGCGCCATCCAGCTCGCCATCACCAGAAACACGGGCAGCATGGGATCGCTGTCAGCGCTGACGACGGCACAGGTAGCGAACATTGCCACGGTGTTGGCCGGCGTAACGCCGGGTCCGGCGCCGGCATGCGGCAGTTGCCATGCCATTCCACCGGCGACGGGCCACCATTCAAAACATCTCAGTCAAGGCGTTTCCTGTGCCACCTGCCACGGCTCCGGCTACGGCACGACGACGGTTAACGCGGCGACGCACAACAATGGAATCAAGAACCTGACCACCGTTACCGGCTGGAATGCCACTGCCCGCAAGTGCTCCAACGCCTGCCATGGAAGCGAGTCATGGTAGGAGCTTCCACCAGCATGGCGCAACGGTCGCGGGCGCCGCCCATGCCGCGATCGCTCCTGCCGGCAAATGGTGCGGATTCGCAAGGCCCGCAGGGTTCTTGTGAGCTCCGCGCCCTCTGTGGCTAAATAGGGCCCTGGCGTTTCAGCGAGACCCTCATGTCCCAACATCCTTTGATTGCATCACTGCGCGGCGGCGACACCGGCAAGGTGATGAGCGCCCGCCAGGCGGTGCAGCTGATCCGCGACGGCGACACGCTGGCGACCTCCGGTTTCGTCGGCATCGGCTTTGCCGAAAACATTGCGGTCGCGCTCGAGACCCTCTTCCTCGAAAACCAGGAGGGCGACGCGCAGGGACTCGGGCGGCCGCGCGACCTGACACTGGTGTACGCCGCCGGCCAGGGCGACGGCAAGGAGCGCGGTCTCAACCATCTCGGTCACGACGGTCTGGTGAAGCGGGTGGTGGGCGGCCACTGGGGACTGGTGCCGAAGCTGCAGCAGCTCGCGGTAGCCAACCGCATCGAGGCCTGGAACCTGCCGCAAGGCGTGATCTGCCATCTGTTCCGCGACATCGCCGCCGGCAAGCCGGGAACGCTGACGCGGATCGGCCTCGGCACCTTCGTCGATCCGCGCCACGGCGGCGGCAAGCTCAACGAAAAAACCATCGGCAGCGGCGTCGATCTGGTGCGCGTGATGACCATCGACGGCGAGGACTACCTGTTCTACAAGGCCTTCCCGATCAACGTCGGCATCATCCGCGGCACCACCGCCGACTGCGACGGCAACGTCACCATGGAGCGCGAGGCGCTGACGCTGGAAGCACAGGCGATCGCCATGGCCGCACACAATTCCGGTGGCATAGTCATCGTCCAGGTCGAGCGCGTCGCCGACAGAAATACCCTCAACCCGCGCCAGGTCAAGATTCCCGGCGTACTGGTGGATTGCGTGGTGGTGGCGGAAAAGCCCGAGTACCACATGCAGACCTTCATCGAGCCCTACAGCGCAGCCTTCTCCGGCGAGATCCGGGTGCCGATGTCGGCGGTACCGCCGATGGCGATGGACGAACGCAAGATCATCGCCCGCCGCGCCGCCATGGAACTCGGCGCCAACGACGTGGTGAATCTCGGCATCGGCATGCCCGAGGGCATTGCCTCGGTTGCCGCCGAGGAAAAGGTGATCGACCTCATCACATTGACCGCGGAACCGGGCGTCATCGGCGGCGTGCCGGCGGGCGGGCTCAACTTCGGCGCCGCCATCAACACCCAGGCCATCGTCGACCAGCCCAGCCAGTTCGACTTCTACGACGGCGGCGGCCTCGACATCGCCTTCCTCGGCCTGGCCCAGGCCGATCGCGAAGGCAATCTCAACGTCTCCAAGTTCGGGCCCAAGCTGGCCGGCGCCGGCGGCTTCATCAACATCAGCCAGAGCGCGAAGAAGGTCGTCTTCGTCGGCACCTTCACTGCTGGCAATCTCGAAATTGCGCTGGAGGGCGGCGGCCTGCGGATTCTTGCCGACGGCAAGGCGAAGAAGTTCGTCAGGGAAGTCGAGCACCGCACTTTCAGCGGCCCGGTGGCGGCGAAGACCGGCAAGACGGTGCTCTACATTACCGAGCGCTGCGTCTTCAAGCTCTGCGCGGAAGGACTCGAACTGATCGAAATCGCGCCCGGCGTCGATCTGCAGCGCGACATCCTCGATCGCATGGACTTCACCCCCGTCATGCGCCAGCCGCCGGCACTGATGGACGCGCGGATATTCGCGCCGGAAACGATGGGTCTGCGTCCGCAACTGCTGGAGATGCCGATAGAGGAACGCCTGAGCTACGACGCCGGGCAGAACGTCTTCTTCGTGAACTTCGAGGGGCTGTCGGTGCGCAGCGCCGCCGATATCGGACGCATCCTGCAGGCGGTTGAAGCGCGGCTCACGCCGATCGGCCACAAGGTCGCCGCCATCGTCAATTACGACCGGTTCAGCATCGCGCCGGAACTCATCGACGATTACACCGGCATGGTCAAGGGCGTCATGGACCGTCATTACACCGACGTCACGCGTTACACGTCGAGCACCTTCCTGCGCGCCAGACTGGGCGAATCCTTCGGCAGGCAGGTTGCCGATCCGCACATTTTCGGGACCCGCAGCGAGGCGCAGCAGCGCCTGCACAGCGGCGGCCAGTAAGCGGCGATGTTCAGCCGCGGCTCTGGATGTCCTCGATGAAGCCCTTCATGCCGGTAGTGATGTTGCCGGCATTGCCTTCGTCGGTGTCGATGTGCATCGCCAGGCGGAAATCCGGATTGACGCGAACCACGACGTCGCCGTAGGTCACCTCGCGCTCGCCCTCGATGCGCACACGCACCACATAGCGGTCGCGCAAGCGGAAGCGCATGGCATCCTCGGGCGACATGTGGATGTGGCGCTGGGCGCAGATCACGCCGCGCGGCAGCAGAGTGCTGCCGGCCGGGCCTTCGAGCGTGATGCCGGGGGTGTTGGCGAGGTCGCCGGATTGGCGGATCGGCGGTTGCACACCGAGCTTGAACTGCTCGGTCATGGCGATCTCGACCTGGGTTTCCTTGCGTGTCGGGCCGAGCACGCGCACGTTGGCGATTCTGCCCTTGGGCCCGACCAGATCCACCTTCTCGGCACAGGCGAACTGGCCCGGCTGCGACAGCTCGTGCTCGGGCGTCAGCTGATGTCCGGGGCCGAACAGCTTGTCGACGTCTGCCTGCGCCAGGTGCGCGTGGTGGGCCGAAACCTCGATCGGGATCGGCAGCGCCTCCTGGTCGCGGATCGCCAGCGTGATCTGCTTGCGTTCAATGGCGCGCAGGGCTTCCCAAGCCAGCAGGCGTTCGTCGTTGTTGGCGATGACTAGGATGGTCACCGGCGAATCGTCGGTGGAAATGACAGCGTACTCGCTCAGCGTGCCGAGGGCGCGATTCTTCTCCTCGTCGAGCTTGATGCCCATGTAGGCCAGCCCCTGGCAGGCCAGGCTGCGCACGGCGGGACTGGTCTCGCCGATGTCGCCGGTGAAGGCGAGCACGCTGACCCCGCCCATGGCCGCGACATAGGCGCCGATGTTCTTGCGGATCTGGTAACAGAAGGCCTTGTGCGCCAGCAGGGCGCGATGATGGCCCTCCGCGGCGGCCGCTTCGATCTCGTGGATGTCGCTGGAAATCCCGGAAATGCCCTTGAGCCCGCTTTCCGAATTGATCAGCGTATTGAGTTCGTCCGGCCCCAGCTGGTAGTGCTGCATCAGGTGGATCATGATCGCCGGATCGAGGCTGCCGGCGCGGCTGGGCATGATCAGGCCGTCGGAGGGCGTCATGCCCATCGAGGTATCGACCGAGCGGCCGTGGTCGATGGCGCAGATCGAGGCGCCGACGCCGAGATGGCAGGAGATGATCTCGAGTTCGCCGAGCGGGCGCTTGACCACCTCGGCGGCCTTGAGCGAGACGAAGCGGTGCGAGGTGCCGTGGAAGCCGTAGCGGCGGATGCCTTCCTTCTTGTACCAGTCGTAGGGCAGGCCGTACAGATAGGCGTATGTCGGCAGCGTCTGGTGAAAGGCGGTATCGAACACGGCGACATGCGGCACATCCGGGAAATACTTCATCGCCTCGCGCATGCCTTCGAGGTTGTGCGGGTTGTGCAGCGGGGCAAGAACCGACAGCGCCTCGATATCGGCGAGGACTTGCGCGGTGATCACGGTGGCACTGGAAAACTTGCTGCCGCCGTGGACCACGCGATGCCCGACGGCGATGACGTCGAAGGGCGTAAACAAGAAGCCGTTGTCGAGCTCCAGCATCGACTCGAACAGCACGTTGAAGAATTCGGCGAACGGGAAGGACGCCCGCTCGCGCTTGATCACCCTGCCGCCGGCCGTCATGGTGACATGGGCAAGACCCTGATCGATGAAGTCGATGATGCCATGGACATCAAGCGCTTCGTCGTGGGTGTCGTAGACGCCGAAGCGGATCTGGCTCAGGCCGGCGTTGATGGACAGGATCTTGCCGTGAACCTCGGTCTTCAGGCTCAGCGCGTAGGGATCGTCCGACTGGGCGACGGCCCTTGCGTGCAGCTGGCTGCTGGTGACATCGACGGCCTGGGCGCGGGCACGGTCCGCCAGCAGTTTGGACAGATAGAGGATCGCCTTGGGATTGACCAGAATGTGACTGCTGACCACGTCCTGCGGGATCAGCAGCGCCAGGCAGCGGTTGCCGGCAATGACATCGGCAACGGTGCGGTCGCCGGTGAGCACCGACATCTCGCCGAATACATCGCCCGCTGCCAGCGGGCTCATGACGATGCGCCCGCCCGTATTGTCGGTAATCGAGATTTCGCCGTGGCCGGCGACCAGAACGCCGATGAAGCGTCCTTCTTCGCCGCACAGGATGATGGACTCGTTGCCTTCGAAAGTACGCAGCTCCGAACCGGCAACGATCGCCGCCACGGTGTCCCGGCCGAAGCTTTCGAACAGCCTGACGTTTTGCAGCAGAAAAGGAATCAGTTCATCGTGGGTCATGACGGCCTCGCGGGAGGAATCTAGTTGGCTCCATTATATTGCTGCGTTGCACAAATTTCGCCGATTATATCGCCGCCATAGCGTGCCGCCAGGCGCTTGATTCCCCGCTTGCGGCCGGCCGGAAGCGTCAGACCAGCCGGTTATGGCGATAGTCGTCGATCGCCTGTTCGATTTCGGCGCGGCTGTTCATGACGAAGGGGCCGTGCTGGACCACGGGCTCGCCCAGCGGCCGCGCCGCCAGCAAGAGGAAGCGGGCGGGGCCATCGGCCGCGCTGATTTCGACCCGATCCCCGGCCGACAAGACGCCGGCATCCTGTGCCGCCAGTTCGCGGCGATCGTCGGCCGGGCCGATGGTCAGGCTGCCTTCGTAGGCATAGACGAATGCGCTGTGGCCCGCCGCCACGGCTTGCGCCAAATGTCCGCCGGCGGGCAGGCGGACGTCGATGTAAAGCGGCTCGGTCGACAGGCCCTGCACCGGACCGGAAACCGCACCGGCGTCGACCGTGACGCTGCCGGCAATCACCCTGGCCTCGCCGCCGCCGGGCAGGGCGACCGACGGGATCTCTTCCGGCCGGATGTCGCGATAGGCCGCGGGCTTCATTTTCTCGGCTGCCGGCAGGTTGATCCAGAGCTGGAAACCGCGCATCCGTCCGCTCTCCTGCTGCGGCATTTCGGAATGGATGATGCCGCGGCCGGCAGTCATCCACTGTGCACCGCCGGGCAGCAGGTCACCGCGGTTGCCCAGATGATCTTCATGCAGCATGTGGCCGTCGAGCATGTAGGTCACGGTCTCGAAGCCGCGGTGCGGGTGGGACGGGAAGCCGGCAATGTAATCGTCGGGATCGTCGGAGGAAAACTCGTCGAGCATCAGGAAGGGATCGACCCGCGCCGACTGCGACTGGCCCAGGCTGCGACGCAGGCTGACGCCGGCGCCGTCGGAAGTGGCGAGGGAATGGATGATCTGTTGCAGGCGACGGCTGGACATGCGGATTCTCCCTGGTGGATACCGTCAAGATGGACCCGAATGGCCGGGTTCGCAAGTAAGATCGGGGCACTTCACTGTTGCAGAAAGAGTCGCAATGAGCATCCTGGTCCTCGGCCTGATACTTTTTCTCGGCGTCCATTCGCTGCGCATCTTTGCCGGCGACTGGCGCCAGGCGCAGATTGCCCGTGTGGGCGAACAGACCTGGAAGGGTGTGTACTCACTCGTCTCAGCCATTGCTCTGGGGTTGATCATCTTGGGATATGGCATGGCCCGCGTCGACTCCCCCGTGCTTTGGAGCGCGCCGGCCTGGACGCGACATCTGACCGCCTTGCTGACCCTGCCGGCCTTCATTCTGCTGGTCGCGGCCTACCTTCCGGGGACCCATATCAAGGCGGCGGTCGGCCACCCGATGGTGGCGGGAGTCAAGATCTGGGCTCTGGCCCATTTGCTGGCCAACAGCAAGCTCTCCGCCGTAACGCTGTTCGCCGCCTTCCTGATCTGGGCGGTGCTGGACTTCATCTCGGCGCGACGCCGCGACCGGGCTGCGGGCCGGGTCTATCCGGCGCGCGGCTGGTCGCGTGACGTGGCAGCGATCGTGACCGGCGTCGTGGTCTGGGCCCTGTTCGCCCTTTACGGCCATGCCTGGCTGATCGGAGTGCGGCCCTTCGGCGCTTGAGCCGGCCGGCGATTCGATACCATCGCAGCCATGCCAAGACTGCTGCCTGCCCTGCTCTTGCTTTGCGTCGCGCTGGCCCGCGCCGACGACTTGCCGGCGCCGGTGGCACAGGCATTGAAGGGCGCCGGTATTCCGCTGGCGGCGACCGCCGTCTGGGTCAGGGAAGTGGACGCTGCCGCACCGCGCCTGGCGGTCAATGCCCGTGCCGCCCTGAACCCGGCGTCGACCATGAAGCTGGTCACCACGTTTGCCGCGCTCGATCTGCTGGGGCCGGCCTATGTCTGGCAGACCGAGGCCTTTGCCGGCGGCCCGCTCAATGAGGGCGTACTGACGGGCGACCTGCATCTGCGCGGCGGCGGCGACCCCAGGCTCACCTACGACCAGTTCGCCCGCCTGCTGCGACAGATCCGCGCTCATGGCATCCGGGAGATACGTGGCGATCTGGTGCTCGATCGCGGCGCCTTCGCCGTCAGCGCCGGTGACCCCGGACGCTTCGACATGCAGCCGATGCGCCCCTACAACGTCGCCCCCGACGCCTTGCTGCTGAACTTCAAGGCGGTGACACTGACGCTGATTCCCGATCCGGCACAGAAGACCCTGACGGTCGCCATGGAGCCGGCGCCGGCCAATCTCGACCTCATCAACAAGATCACGCTTGCCAACGGCAACGGCTGCGGCGAGTGGAAGGAGCGCCTGCGCGCCGATACCTTCAGCCACGGCCTGAACACGCGACTGGTGCTGACCGGCACGTTTCCCGCGAGTTGCGGCGAACAGCGCTGGAACATCGCGGCGCAGGAACACCCGCAATTCGTGCTCGGTGTCTTCCAGCAGTTGTGGGCAGAACTCGGCGGCACGCTGGCGGGAGGCGTCCGCGAAGCGCCGGTGCCGGCCGATGCGCGTACGGTCGGCGTGCTGCCCTCGCCGACTCTGGGCGAGGTAGTGCGCGACATCAACAAGTTTTCCAACAACGTCATGGCGCGCCAGTTGTTTCTCACGCTGGGCATGGAAGCCGGACATCGTCCGGCCAGCCTTGAGGACGGTGACGCCGCCGTCCGTTCCTGGCTTGAGACGCGGGGCTTGAGCATGCCGGAACTGGTGCTGGAAAACGGCTCCGGCCTGTCGCGCCGCGAGCGGATCCCGGCGGAGGCCATGGGCCGCCTGCTGCAGGCGGCGTGGAAGAGCGCGGTGATGCCGGAGTTCATGGCCTCGCTGCCGGTGACGGCAACCGACGGCACGATGAAGAAGCGCCTGAAGCAGAACGGCATCGCCGGCCAGGCCCACATCAAGACCGGCTCGCTGGAAGGCGTACGCAGCCTTGCCGGCTATGTGCTGGACAAGGGCGGGCGGCGCTGGATCGTGGTGTTCTTTGTCAATCACGCCAATGCCGCAGGCGCGCAGGCGGCGCAGGACGCCCTGCTGCAGTGGGTGTACGAACGCGGCGCAATGTAACCGGTCCTGCCCCGTCGAGGCTTTGTGTGAAGAAAACTATCCCCGAATCCTGCCCTTGCGGCCGCCCGCTGGCCTACGCCGCCTGCTGCGGACGCCATCACGAAGGCAACCCCGCCGCAGACGCCGAAGCGCTGATGCGCTCACGCTACACGGCCTATGCACGCGGGTTGGAGGATTACCTGCTGGCCACCTGGCACGCCTCCACCCGTCCCGCCCGGCTGGATCTCGCCACCGCACCGCAGCCGAAATGGCTGGGGCTGGAAATACTCGCAGCATCAGAAAAGCAGGATGCCGCAACGGTCGAATTCGTCGCCCGCTGCCGCATCGGCGGCCGCGCGCAGCGAATGCACGAGATCAGCCGCTTCCTCCGCGAAGAGGGTCTCTGGTATTACGTTGATGGGGTGTTGGACTAACGGGCCGGCGACGGCTCGGCGCCCGGCTCGCGCCTGATCATTTCCCTGGCCATGGCCAGAAACTGCTCGCGAACCTCGTGCCGCACAAAGGGCGCACCGAACATGCGCGCCAATACCGAATCCGGCACGCTCTCGGCGTGGTACCTGATCTGCACACCCTGGTCCCGGGAGATGATCCTGGCCTCGCTTTCCATCCGTTTCACGGGCCCGGAGAGACTTTTTGCCAGGATGCGCGTCGTCGGCTCGAGGCGTATCTCCCGCTCCGAGACGAAGGAAAACGACAGCAGGCCGTACCTGGCAACCCCCTCCTGGCGGACGATCCATGTGTTTCCGTCGCGCGAAACCACCTTGCTCGACGTCAGGTTGCCGAGAATGGAGGTCATGTGATCAAAATCGATCAATACATCCCACGCCGTCGTCAGGCGGACCGGAACATCTACCGTCGCGTCGACGATGAAGGCCTCGCCATTTTGCGCGATGGTAACGGTGGCAACCGGTTCGCCGCCGAGCGCCGCCCCGCCGGACAAAGCCAGCAGGCAGAACAAGGCCGCGAGCGGCAAGCGCCGCAGCAGATTTGCGCAGTCCTGAACGATTTCACTCATGGCACCCTGACTCCGGCAACGAAAAGCCCGGCGATTCCCTCGCTGACCCCGCCAGTGCATATTTTGCGCGAATATCGGCCCGGACAGGCGGCCATTCTGCCCGGGCGACACTTCATGGCAGGCAAAGGCCGGCAGCAAGCCTTGAAACAGATTGTTGCAATTCGCCGTTGAACCAATCGCCGTCGCCCCGATCTATATAGCCATGAAGACATTCACAGCGACAAAGGAAATGAACATGCAGCCGGATGCGATCCTGAGATTTCTTGCCGATTCGCGCCGCTACCTCGACCGGTAGCGCGCAGGTTTCCCCCTGGCGGCCGGTTTCCTCCTCCGGCCGCCCGAAGGCCCCGCAATTGCGGGGCCTTCGCCTGTCATGTCCCCGGCGCTCGGCGCCGGGGCCGGTAACCGGACGATAGCGAGGACGCGACCCTGGACGCGCACAGACTCCAGCATCCCATTCACGCAACGCAGGAACCGCATATGAACCAGCGCGCCGTCAGCCTCATGGATATTCTCATGCCCCCGGGAAACGACTGGTTGAGGGGGCTTTCCCGGCGCAAGACCGATCTGCCGGCCGGAGTGCAACTTGTCCGCTTCAGCGATGCCGATGAAGACCTGGCCGAGGATGCCGAAACTGCCCGAGCCAAGGGTGGCAGCCAGGCAAAGATGGCGGCTTGAATTCCTTGGGCCGCCGCCGCTAGCGGGACTTGCCGGCGGGTCCGTTAGCCGTGTAGTTCAACTGCTTGAGGTCGAAATCCTGCGCTGCTGCTGCCTGCAGCGCGGCATCGAGCAGATGCGGCGGCAGTTGCGGCGTCCGCGACAAAATCCAGAGGTACTTCCGGTTCGGATTGCCGACCACAGCCCAACGATAGTCTGCGTCAAGTCCGATTACCCAGTAGTCGGAGCGGAAGGGCCAGAAAAAAGACACCTTGAGGCGGGCGTTGCCGCTGCCTTCCACCACAGTCGCCTTGCCTTGAGCCTCGTCGAAGCCGCTTCCGGTACGGCAGCGGTTGGTCACCGATACCTCTCCTTGCGGCGTCAGCGCATAGCGCGCAGTCGTGTCGCCAAGGCAATTGCGCTGAAAGAACATCGGGAAACTCGCCACCTCGTACCACTCGCCAAGATAGCGGGCGAGGTCCAGTTCGGGCACGCTGGCCACGGCCGTCGCGGCATGCACCGGCATCGCCAGGCAGGCAAGGCTTGCGATCAGGCTGCAGAGTCGGGCGCGGCAACTCATCGAACCGGTCAAAGCAGCCGCTCGATTTCATCCGCCATGTCTTCCGGCTTGTGCGCCGAAGCGTAGCGGTCGACCACCGCGCCCTTGCGGTCGACCAGGAACTTGGTGAAATTCCACTTGATGCCCTCCGTGCCGAGAATGCCGGGCGCACCCGCCTTGAGGAAGGCGAAGACCGGATGGGTAGCATCGCCATTGACATCCACCTTGGCGAACATCGGGAAGGTGACGTCGTAAGTCAGGCTGCAGAATTCGCCGATGGCGGCCTCGTCGCCGGGCTCCTGCCCGCCGAACTGGTTGCAGGGAAAGCCAAGCACGGTCAGGCCGCGTTCGCGATACTTCTGCCACAGTGCTTCCAGTCCGGCGTACTGCGGCGTGAAGCCGCAGCGACTGGCGACATTGACGATCAGCAGGACCTTGCCCTTGTAGTCCGACAGCGACTGCTTGCCGCCATCGATCCGCCTGGCAGACAGTTTGTACAATGCGCTCATCATTTCTCCTGGTCGAGTTTTACCGCGTAGCGCTTGAGGTCGGCGAGACGGACGAACTCCAGGGCCGCGACCGAGGTGGACTCAAGCACTACCGGTGGCGCCATGCCGGCCTGCAGCGCTTCCTGCCAGCGCGGCGAACACAGGCACCAGTGGTCGCCGGGGCGCACGCCGGGAAACTCGAACTCGGGGCGCGGAGTAGACAAGTCGTTGCCGCGCGATTTGGCAAAGGCCAGGAATGCTGCGGTGGCCACTATGCAGACGCCATGGTTGCCGGTGTCCTCTTCGGTCACCTGGCAATCCCCGGTGCGAAAATAACCTGTCATCGGGTCAATGCTGCACGGTTGCAGGATGCCGCCCAGGACATTCTTTGCCAGATCGTTCATGTTGTTCTCCAGACTCAAGCCTGTGCTCCAGACTCAATCCGGATTATGACCACGGATGGCGCAAGATGCTTGCGCGGAAAAAGAAAATGGCCCTCGCAAGGGCCATTCCCCATATTGGTGTTGCGGGCTTACAGCCCCGCGTCAGCGCGCAGCGCTGCCCAGGTCCGTGAACTTTGTCTGCGGCCGGCCCTGCGGGCCTTAACCTGCCCGAACAACGGGCAGGTTAGCCTGCGACGAAGTATTGACAAGCCCTGCGGGCCGTGGCTTACAGCCCCGCGTCAGCGCGCAGCGCTGCCGCCTTGTCGATACTTTCCCAGGTAAACTCAGGCTCGTCGCGGCCGAAGTGGCCGTAGGAGGCGGTCTTTTCGTAGATCGGGCGCAGCAGGTCGAGCATCTGCACGATGCCTTTCGGCCGCAGGTCGAAATGCTTCTTCACCAGTGCGGCAATCTTCTCGTCGGATACCTTGCCGGTGCCTTGCGTCGTAACCCACACGCTGGTCGGCTCGGCAACGCCGATGGCATAGGAAATCTGCACCATGCACTTGCTGGCGAGGCCGGCGGCGACGATGTTCTTCGCCACGTAGCGTGCGGCGTAGGCGGCGGAGCGGTCGACCTTCGACGGATCCTTGCCGGAGAAGGCGCCGCCGCCGTGGGGCGCCGCGCCGCCGTAGGTGTCGACGATGATCTTGCGTCCGGTCAGACCGCAGTCGCCCTGCGGGCCGCCGACGACAAAGCGCCCGGTGGGGTTCACCAGATACTTGATCTGGCCCTTGATCAGTTCCTTCGGCAGCACCGGCTTGATGATGTCCTCGATCACGGCTTCGATGGCCGAGGCCTTCATCTTCGGACCGTCGGACATCTCGGGCGAATGCTGAGTGGATACCACCACGGTGTCGATGCTGTCGGGCTTGCCGTCGACATAGCGGATGGTCACCTGCGACTTGGCATCAGGGCGCAGCCAGGGCAGGCGGCCGTCGCGGCGCAGCATCGATTGGCGCTCGACCAGGCGGTGCGCAAGGTAGATCGGCAGCGGCATCAGCACCGGCGTCTCGTCGCAGGCGTAGCCGAACATCAGGCCCTGGTCGCCGGCGCCCTGGTTCAGATAGTCGTCGCTGGCGCGGTCCACGCCCTGGGCGATGTCCGGGCTCTGCTTGTCGTAGGCCACCAGCACGGCGCAGCCCTTGTAGTCGATGCCGTATTCGGTATTGTCGTAGCCGATGCGCTTCAGCACGCTGCGCGCGACGCCGATGTAATCGACATTGGCGCGGGTGGTGATCTCGCCGGCAAGAACCACCAGGCCGGTGTTGCACAGGGTTTCGGCGGCGACGCGGGACTGCGGGTCCTGCGCCAGGATGGCGTCGAGGATGGCATCGGAGATCTGGTCCGACACCTTGTCCGGATGGCCTTCGGAAACCGACTCGGAAGTGAATAGAAAATCGTTTGACATGGTCTCGCTCCTTAAACAAAAACGCCCCGTTGCTGCGGCGAGGCCGGCTTCGAGGCGTGAGCGGGCGACGCTTTAGCGCTATTTATTTTTCCACCGTTGCCGGTGTTCTCCGCCACGCAAGTTGTCATTTAACTCGGCGGAACAGCGTGCATTGTAGGCCCGGGCCGGTTCGGACGTCAATCCGGTGATGACATCGGGGATGATAAGCTGCGGCCATGCTCTGGCTACTGCAGTTCTGCGCGGCGCGCGCCGCTTTCGCCACGATGTTCACCGCCTGGTCGGCGGTGTTGCCGCTGCTGCGCAGCGACTGGGCTTTGAGCGCCTGGCAGGCCGGCATGGTGCAGTCCGCTTATCACGTCGGCTTCCTGACTTCGCTGTTCGCCGTGGGCTTTCTTTCCGACCGCTTCGGTGCGCGTCGCATCTACCTGCTGTCTGGCGGCGCGGCGGCCGTCAGCGGCCTGATGTTCGCCCTGTTCGCCGACGGCTTCGCTTCGGCACTGCTGCTCTACGGCCTTACCGGCTTGTGCTCGGGCGGGTCCTACACGCCCGGCCTTGCCATCGTCGCCCAGCGCATGCGCGAACGGCAGGGCCGGGCGCTCGGCTACTACCTTGCCGCCGCTTCGCTCGGCTATGCCATCGGCCTGCTCATCGCCAGCGCCATGATCCCGTTCGCCGGCTGGCGCGGCGCCTTCCTGGTCACCGCCTGCTGTCCGCTGCTGGGCTGGCTGCTGGGCTGGCGGGCGCTGCGCGACGTGCCGAACATCGTCCATGCCCTGCCCGACGGACACGGCGACCGCAGCCGGTTGCTGGAAGTGGTACGCAACAAGCCGGCGATGCTGTCGATATGGGGCTACACCTTCCATGCCTGGGAACTGCTCGGCCTCTGGGCCTGGCTGCCGGCCTTCCTCGCCGCCGCCGCCGTCGCCGGCGGTGCGGCGGGAACGCAGGCGGCCAGCCTCGGCGCCACCCTGAGCGCGCTGACCTATCTGGCGGCGGTGATCGGCAGCGTTCTCGGCGGCTCGCTGTCGGATCGTTTCGGCCGTACCGCCGTCACCTTGCTGATGTCGGTCTGCAGTCTGGCCTGCTCGTTTTCCTTCGGCTGGATGATCGGCCTGCCGATGTTCCTGCTGGTTGCCGTGGCGGTGTTCTACAACCTCACCGGCGTCGCCGACTCGTCGATCCACTCGACGACGCTGACCGAACTCACCGATCCGCGTTATCTCGGCGCCGCCTACTCGCTGCGCTCGCTGCTCGGCTTCGGCGCCGGCGCGATTTCACCCTGGGTGTTCGGCCTGGTGCTCGACTGGGGACGGACCGGCAGCGGCCTGCCCGATCACCTGGTGTGGGGGCTGGCCTGGTCGACGCTGGGGCTGGGCGGACTGCTCGGACCACTCGCGGTCTGGCGCCTGCGCCGCATGCCGGAGGCGACGAAACTGGCGAGCGGCAAGCGCTAACGGCAGAGGGCGGCGTACCCGACCGGGATGGCGGTGGATGCCGCTGGAAGTCCGTCAGCGCGGCCACGATTCCGCAACTGACATGGCGGCGTCCGCCAACAATTGCCACGGATACCTTGCGTCAATTCTCCTCGCTCAGACTTCGAGGTGCTGGTAGAGCAGCGTCGACAGATAGCGTTCGCCGAAGGACGGAATGATCACGACGATCAGCTTGCCCTTGTTCCCGGGCCGCTTGGCGATTTCGAGCGCGGCCCAGACAGCGGCGCCGGAGGAAATGCCGACCAGCAGACCTTCGTCGGTCGCCAGTTTGCGTGCAGTCGTCAGCGCCTGCTCGTTGGTGACGCGGAATACCTCGTCGTAGATCTTGGTGTTGAGGATGGCCGGAACGAAGCCGGCGCCGATGCCCTGGATCGGATGCGGGCCCTTGGGGCCGCCGGACAGGACCGGGCTGGCGTCGGGCTCGACGGCGATGATCTGCACGCCGGGCTTGCGTGCCTTGAGCACTTCGCCGACGCCGGTGATGGTGCCGCCGGTGCCGATGCCGGAAATGAAGATGTCGACCTTGCCGTCGGTGTCGCGCCAGATTTCCTCGGCCGTGGTGTTGCGATGGATTTCAGGGTTGGCCGGATTCTCGAACTGCTGCGGGATGAAGTAGCGCGAGTCGGCCGCCGCCAGTTCCTGCGCCTTCCTGATGGCGCCGCCCATGCCGTCGGGTCCCGGCGTCAGGATCAGTTCGGCACCGTAGGCCTTGAGGATCAGCCGGCGTTCGCGGCTCATGGTCTCGGGCATGACGAAGGCGGCCTTGTAGCCGCGCGCGGCGGCGACCATGGCCAGGCCGATGCCGGTGTTGCCGGACGTCGGCTCGAGGATGATGGTGTCGGGCTTGATCTTGCCGGCCTTCTCGGCGGCGTCGATCATGGCGACGGCAATGCGGTCCTTGACGCTGTGCGCCGGATTGAAGAACTCCAGCTTCAGCGCGATCGTGGCCGAATTTTCAAAACCCGCGCCGGCATTGACGCGGTTGAGCTTGACCAGCGGCGTATTGCCGATCAGTTCGGTGATGTTGTTGGCGATTGTCATGCGGGAACTCCTTGATAGTGGCGGCGTGCTTGCGGTGAAAGTGCTGATTGAGGGGGATGATGCGCCATCTGCGACCGGAACTCGGCGCGATTCAGCAATCGCCTGAGAACCTTGAGCTCACGGCAGGTCGATTCCACGATCACGGCGTTCAAGCTTCCCATCGACAAGGCAAACGCTACTCTAGCGCCGCCGGGGGCGGCAGCCAACCAAGAAATAGCGCAAAGCATATTCCGGCAAACCGAGAACCTGCGACTAGAGTCCCGGGTCGCTGCTGTTGCCGGCAACGGTGGCCTCGATCACGCGCCGGGTGAGCTGCGGTGCGAGGAGTTCGATGAAATCGAAATCGTAGCCTCGCAGCCAGAGGTCGCGCCGGAAGGCGAGACGGGTGGTATTGGTGGCAAACAGGTGATTGGCCGCCAGCGCGGCGAGGCCGCTGTCGCGCAGCGGGTCGAAAGCCATCTCGGCAATGATGCCGACGCCCAGACCCAGTTCGACATAGGTTTTGATCACGTCGGAGTCAATTGCGGTCAGCACCACGTTGGCAATCAGGCCCTGCCGCTCGAAGGCGCGGTCGACGTGGGAACGGCCGGTGAAGCTGACGTCGTAAGTGACCAGGGGGTATTGGGCGAGGGCGGCCAGGGTCAGCGGCTCGAGTTCAAGCAGCGCATGGCCGCGGGGCACCACCACCTTGTGCGACCACTGGTAGCAGGGCAAGGTAACCAGTTGCGGATGACGGTCGAGCGCTTCGGTGGCGATACCGAGTTCGGCGGTGCCATCGAGCAGCCATTCTGCGACCTGCACCGGGCTGCCTTGCTGCACGTGCAAACGGACGCCCGGATAGCGATCGACGAAGCGCCTGATCACCGGCGGCAAGGTGTAGCGGGCCTGAGTGTGAGTGGTAGCCAGCGTCAGCTGACCCTTCGATTCGGCAGCGAAGTCAGCCCCTACTCTCGCCAGATTAGCCGTATCCGTGAGAATTTTTCTGGCCATGTCGAGAACAACGCGGCCCGCGGCAGTGATCCCGGTGAGGCGCTTGCCGCTGCGCTCGAACACAGTAATACCCAATTCCGCTTCGAGCAGACGGACCTGTTTCGAGATGCCGGGCTGGGAGGTGTAGAGCGCGGCAGCCGCCTCCGAGACGTTGAGGCCGCAGCGTTCGACTTCGACCAGATAACGAAGTTGCTGGAGTTTCATGCAGCACAGTATATAACTAATTGGTCTGTACAAATAGCTAACAGGTATTTTTCAGAACTATACGCAGGATTTACGATGCATCGCAACATGACCAACACTGCTGCTGCCCCGATGGCTGCAGCGACCCAGGGAGCTGCCGATGTACCGCTATGACCACTACGACCACGCCCTCGTCCAGGCCCGCGTCGACCAGTTTCGTGACCAGACACGCCGCCATCTTGCCGGCGAGCTGAGCGTCGACGAATTCCGCCCGCTGCGGCTGCAGAACGGCCTCTACATCCAGCGCCATGGCCCGATGCTGCGCATCGCCGTGCCCTACGGCCTGCTCTCCGTGGCGCAACTGCGCAAGCTGGCCGACGTCACGCGCCGCTATGACCGCGGCAGCGGCCACTTCACCACGCGCCAGAACCTGCAACTGAACTGGGTGGAGTTGCCCCGGGTGCCGGACATCCTGGCGGAACTGGCGCAAGCCGAACTGCACGCGATCCAGACATCCGGCAACTGCATCCGCAACGTGACCACCGACCACTTCGCCGGCGTCGCCGCCGACGAGATCGCCGATCCGCGGCCCTGGGCCGAAATCCTGCGGCAGTGGTCGAGCTTCCATCCGGAGTTCGCCCATCTGCCGCGCAAGTTCAAGATCGCCATCAGTGGTGCGACACAAGACCGCGCCGCAATCCAGGTGCATGACCTTGGCCTGCAACTGCTGCTGGACGAGGCCGGCGAACCCGGTTTCAGGGTCTATGCCGGCGGCGGTCTCGGTCGCACCCCGCTTCTGGGCCAGGTGGTGCGCGAATTCCTCCCCTGGCAACACCTGCTGACCTACACGGAGGCGCTGCTGCGCGTATTCAACCGCTTCGGCCGTCGCGACAACGCCTACAAGGCCCGCCTCAAGATCCTGGTCAAGGCGCTCGGCGCCGCCGAATTCGGCCGCCAGGTCGAAGACGAGTGGCTGCACATGAAAGACGGTCCGGCGACCCTGACCGACGCCGAAGTCGCTCGCGTTGCGGCGCAGTTCGCCGCCCCGGATTACGAAAATCTGGCCGACGAAGACCTCTGCCACCTCGCCCATCTGCGCGAGGACAAGCCCTTCGCCCGCTGGGTCGAGCGCAACGTGCAGGCGCACAAGGTGGCCGGCTATGCCGCGGTCACCCTGTCGCTGAAGAAGCCGGGGGCCGCGCCGGGCGACGCGAGCAGCGAGCAGATGGAAGTCGCCGCCGATCTGGCCGCGCGCTACAGTTTCGGCGAGCTGCGCGTCTCCCATGAACAGAATCTGATCCTCGCCGACGTACCCAAGCGCGAGTTGTACACCGTCTGGCACCGCGCCAAATCGGCCGGTCTCGCTTCGCCCACGGTCGGCCTGCTGCAGGACTTGATCGCCTGCCCCGGCGCCGACTTCTGCGGACTGGCAAGCGCGCGCTCGCTCAACGTCGCCGCGGCGATCCAGGAGCGCTTCGAGGATCTCGACTACCAGCATGACATCGGCGAGCTGGAGCTCAACATCTCCGGCTGCATCAATTCCTGCGGCCACCATCACCTGGGTGGCATCGGCATCCTCGGCGTCGACAAGAACGGCGAGGAGTGGTACCAGCTGACGCTGGGCGGCCGGCAGGGCAATACGGCGCGCATCGGCGAGGTGATTGGCCGCGCCTTTGCCGCCGCCGAAGTGACGGACGCCGTCGAGCGCCTGATCGGCGTCTATCTCGCCACCCGCCACGGCGACGAAGCTTTCATCGACTGCGTCGACCGCATCGGCCTCGACGCCTTCCGCAGCGCCGCCTACGACTACCCCACGCAGACCGAAAGGAAAACAGTAAATGCATAAGCTGCAAACGCGTCAGATCATCAAGCAACGTCGTCTGCAGGACGACGCATGGAAAGTCGTGACCCTGGTCGACGGCGAGGCGCCGTTCGACGTCTGCCTGCCGGTCGGCCCGCTGCTGGTGCCGCTCGCGGTGTGGAAGGCGAAGAAGGCCTGCCTGATCGATCGCGAGTACGAGCATGGCACGCCGCTCGGCATCTGGCTGGCGCCGGAGGACAATCCGGCCGAGATCGCCGCAGACATCGACGACTTCACCGTGATCGCCGTGCATTTTCCAAAAGCTGCCGATGGCCGCGGCTACTCGACGGCGCGCCTGCTGCGCCAGCGTTACGGCTATGACGGCGAACTGCGTGCCTTCGGCGACATCGGCCGCGACCAGATCTTCTATCTCAACCGCGTCGGCTTCGACAGCTTCCTGCTCGGCGAAGGGCGCAGCGCCGAGGATGCGCTGAATGCCTTCGACGACTTCCCCGACAGTTACCAGGCCGCGGCCGATCAGGTGATACCCCTGTTCCGCCGGCGCGCGGCGTAATCCGGCCGCACCGGCGCCAAGGAAACATCATGCACAGAGACCCGCTCCCTGACCTGGCCGACCCTCATCTGGTCGGCACCGTGGCCGAAAAATCGGCGTTGGCGCTGCGCTGCCTGCGCGACGTCGCACGCGACTTCGCGCCGGTCGTCTTCGCCAACAGCCTGGGTGCCGAGGACATGGTGCTGACCGACATGATCTGGCGCGAGAACATCGACATCGGCATCTTCTCGCTCGACACCGGGCGCCTGCCGGCCGAGACCTGCGAACTGATGGCGAGGGCCGAGCGCCACTACGGACGCCGCCTGGAGATCTTCGCGCCGCGCCACGACGCGGTGCAGGGTTTTGTCGCCGAATTCGGCATCAACGGCTTCTACGATTCGGTGGCAGCGCGCAAGGCCTGCTGCCACGCGCGCAAGGTCGAGCCGCTACAGCGGGCGCTGGCCGGCCGCCAGGCGTGGATCACCGGCCTGCGTGCGGCGCAGTCGCAGACGCGCGAGAAGCTCAAGGTGGTGGGCTTCGACCACGCCAACAATCTGGTCAAGATCAGTCCGCTCGCCGACTGGAGCGAGCGCGAGGTGTGGGTTTATCTGCGCGCCAACAGCGTGCCCTACAACCAACTGCATGACCGCCGCTATCCGAGCATCGGCTGCGCCCCCTGCACTCGCGCCGTGGCCGCCGGCGAAGACGTCCGCGCCGGCCGCTGGTGGTGGGAAGCACCGCACAGCAAAGAATGCGGTTTGCATCTGATCGACGGCAAGCTGCAGAGAGTGGCGAAAAACGGCGGCGACGTCACGGCGGCGGCATGAGCGCGCCCGCCATCCTCGCCCCCGTTCGCCCTGGCGCCGGACTGCGACAGGCTCAACCCGAACGCACGGGATCGCTCGACCACCTCGACTGGCTCGAGGCGGAAGCCATCCACATCCTGCGCGAAGTCGCCGGCCAGTGCAGCAATCCGGCGCTGCTGTTTTCCGGCGGCAAGGACTCCGTGGTGGTGGTGCGGCTGGCCGAGAAAGCCTTCCGCCCCGGCCGCTTCCCCTTCCCGCTGCTGCACATCGACACCGGCCACAACTATCGCGAAGTCATCGAGTTCCGCGATGCCCGCAGCGCCGAACTGGGCGAACGTCTGATCGTGCGTACGGTCGAGGATTCGATGCGGCGCGGTTCCGTCAGGCTCAAGTCGGCGGATGAATCGCGCAACAAGCACCAGTCGGTGACCCTGCTCGAAGCCATCGAGGAATTCGGTTTCGACGCCTGTATCGGCGGCGCCCGCCGCGACGAGGAAAAGGCCCGCGCCAAGGAGCGCATCTTTTCCTTCCGCGATGAATTCGGCCAGTGGGACCCGAAGAACCAGCGCCCGGAGTTGTGGGACCTCTACAACGCCCGGGTGCATAAAGGCGAGAACATCCGCGTGTTTCCGATCTCGAACTGGACCGAACTCGACGTCTGGCAGTACATCGAACGCGAGTCGCTGGCCCTGCCGCCGATCTACTTCGCCCACACGCGGCCCATCGTTCGCCGCAAGGGGCTGCTGCAACCGGTTACCGGTCTGACGCCGGCCCGCGCCGGCGACACGGTGGAGGAATTGTGCGTCCGCTTCCGCACCGTCGGCGACATAAGCTGCACGGCGCCGGTCGAATCCGACGCCGACACGGTGCGCCGGATCATCGAGGAAACCGCCACCACCACCATCACCGAACGCGGCGCGACGCGACTGGACGACCAGACTTCGGAAGCTTCGATGGAACAGCGCAAGAAGGAAGGGTATTTCTGATGAGCGCGATCGAACGCATCCCCGGATTTGTACAGCCGGTCGACAACGGCCTGCTGCGCTTTCTCACCTGCGGCAGCGTCGATGACGGCAAAAGTACGCTGATCGGGCGCCTGCTCTACGACACCCGGGCGATCCTCGCCGACACGCTCTCCGCCATCGAGCGCACCTCGCAGCGGCGCGGCATGGCCTCGGTCGATCTGTCGCTGCTGACCGACGGCCTGCAGGCGGAGCGCGAGCAGGGAATCACCATCGACGTTGCGTATCGCTACTTCAGCACCGGCCGCCGCAAGTACATCATCGCCGACGCCCCGGGCCACGAGCAATACACGCGCAACATGGTGACGGCGGCATCCACTGCCGACCTCGCCATCATCCTGATCGACGCCCGCAAGGGAGTGCTGACCCAGACCCGCCGCCACTCCTTCCTTGCCCATCTGCTGGACATTCCGCACCTGGTGGTGGCGGTGAACAAGATGGATCTGGTCGACTACGATCAGGCCACCTTCGAGCGCATCCGCGCCGACTACCTCGACTTCGCCGCCCGGCTCGGCATCGGCGATGCGGCTTTCATTCCGCTCTCCGCGCTCAACGGCGACATGCTGGTCGAACGCGGCGAGCGGCTCAACTGGTATGCCGGGCCAACCCTGCTCGACATCCTGGAGAACGCGCCGGAGGCTCACGCCGGGCGCGACGAGGGATTCCGCTTTCCGGTGCAATACGTCTGCCGCCCGCAGGTGCCGGGCGACCGCCTGCTGCATGACTTTCGCGGCTTCATGGGGCGTGTCGAATCGGGCGAAATTGCCGTCGGCGAAGAAATCGTCGTGCTGCCCTCGGCGCAGCGCAGCCGCATCCGCGAGATCCGCCTCGGCGACCGTTCGCTGCCCGCAGCCCGCGCCGGGCAGTCGGTCACCCTGCTGCTGGAAGATGAAATTGACATTTCGCGCGGCGACATGATCACGCGTGCCGCCGAAGTCGATGCGCAACAACCGGTACCGGCGGTACGGCGCCTCGACGCCATGCTTTGCTGGATGGCGGAAACCCCGCTCGATCCGCAACGCAAGTACCTGATCCGCCAGACCACGCGCGAAACCCGGGCGGTGCTGGCCGCCATCGACTACCGCGTGGACATCAATTCCCTCGAGCGCGTGGCCGCCGACAGGCTGGTGATGAACGACATCGCCCGCGTCGCCTTCAAGCTGGCGCAGCCGCTATGCGTCGATGCCTATGCGGACAACCGCGCCACGGGGGCCTTCATCGTCATCGACGAGGCCACCAACAACACCGTCGGTGCCGGGATGATTCTCTGAACTCGCCGGCGATTGCCGGACAGCTCGCCGCCTGAGCGGAGCGCGGTCGGTTGCTCATGCATTCAGCGCACTGCGGATACCGTCGATCAAGGGCGCGAGTTCCGTGATCAGCAGGGTGCAGCAGGCACGGATCCGGTCCGCGCCGGTATCGGTACCTATCGCAGAATCAAGACTGATCGCCGCATCCGACACCCGGACTGCGCCGACGTTGCCGGCCGACCCCTTCAGCACGTGCGCCATTTGCTTGAGGGCGGCGAGATCGTTTGCGGCCAGGGCGGCGGCGAGGCGAGGCGCGTCGTCGGCATGGCTGGCGGCAAACATGGCGAGCATCCGCGCGTATTTGGTCGTGTTGCCGCGCACCGGTATCAGCCCGCGCTCGATGTCCAGCCCGGGAATGCTGCCCAGACGCAGCATCGATTCGGCCGGATCACGGGCCGCAGGGGAAACGCTCACCGCCGCCGCGGATGTTGCGCCAGGGACAATTCCTTCAGCCGGCGGCAACCACTTGAGCAACATCCGGTAGAGGTTATCGGGATCGACCGGCTTGGCAACGAAATCGTTCATGCCGGATGCCTGGCATTCCCGGCGATCGTCGTCGAAGGCGTTGGCAGTCATGGCCAGAATCGGCGTGGTCTGCCAACCCGGCAGTGCGCGGATGGCACGCGTCGCCTCCAGACCGTCCATCTGCGGCATCTGTACATCCATCAGAATCAGGTCGTAGGCGGCTGAGCGCGCCTTGTCCAGGGCCTCTCGGCCATTTTCCGCGATATCGACGACCAGGCCCGCACCGTGCAACAGTTCCAGGGCAACTTCGCGGTTGACGTCGTTGTCTTCGGCCAGCAGGAGTCGTGCGCCGCCATGATATTGGCGCAGTTCGGCCTCCGGATCGCCCGATCTAACCGTCATTGCGGCCGGCATGACGCCGTGGCCGCGTTGCAGGCGAACGGTGAGCCAGAAGGTACTGCCTTTGCCCGGCTCGCTCTCGGCCCCGGCTTCGCCTCCCATCAGTTGCGCAAGATTCCGGGTGATGGCCAGGCCGAGGCCTGTGCCGCCGTACTTGCGTGTGGTCGAAGCGTCGGCCTGCTCGAAAGCCTGAAACACACCGGACAGCTTTTGCGGAGCAATGCCGATGCCCGTGTCCGCCACCTCGAAGCGCACCAGCATTCCGTGCTCACCATCCTCGAGGAGAATCGCACGCACGGCGATGGATCCCCGCTCGGTAAATTTGAGCGCATTGCCGAGGTAGTTAAGCAATGCCTGGCGCAGCCGGGTCGGATCACCGCGCAGCCAGAGAGGAACCGTGCCGTGGTCAATCTCGATATGCAGCCCTTTGTTCTTCGCCGTTTCGCTGATGATGGAAACGACATTGTCGAAGATGGCGGAAAGATGGAAATCGGTGCTTTCCAGTTGCAGCCGGCCGGCCTCGATCTTGGACAAATCAAGGATGTCGTTGATGATCGTCAGCAGGTGCTGGCCGGCACGGTCGATCTTGTCCAGGCGTTCCGCCTGCTCGGGCGTGGCACCGGCGCGGCGCATCAAGTGGCTCAGGCCGACGATCGCATTCATCGGCGTGCGGATCTCGTGGCTCATGTTGGCGAGGAAGGAACTCTTCGCCTGGTTGGCGATTTCCGCTGCTTCCTTGGCTTCCCTCAACTCCTGCTCGGCCCGCTTGCGGGCGGTTATGTCGTCGAACAGGACAAGGATCTTGTCGCTGAGAATTACGCCGAAAATGGCAACCGTCTTGACGCTGCCATCCTTGCAGGTGACGCGATACTCCCGCCTGTCGATGGCTTTGTGCGTCTCGATGGCATCCCGCAGCAACTGCTTCCACTGCATCCTGACCTCTGCGCGGTAGTCCTCGGCAGGGTGCGCCAGAACCATCCATCGCTCCACGTGCGGTATGTCGGCAAGCTCATAGCCGAAGATCTCGATCGCCTTGCGGTTGATGTACTCGATAGTCCCGTCCATGCCGATGACGGCCATCGACAGCGGATTCAATTCGACGATCCGGGCAAGCCGGTCCTGACTTTCGGCGAGTTGCAGCAGATATTGCTGCTGCCCTTGCCTGGCCCGCCGCACGGCGCGCAGGAAGGCAAAGGAACCGAGCATGAAGGCGATCATGAAACCGGCGACGAGAATCGCATGCGATTTGAATTCCGCGATGGCGACCTGTTTCGGAATACCGACCAGGAGTGTGAACCCGTAGCCGGCATTGCGCTGGTACGCATACGTCCGCGGCACCCCGTCGGGACTGGCGCTGCCGCTGTCAAAACTGCCCTGCAGAGGATTCAGCCCGAGCGCCTTGGTCAAGGGCGCGAAAATCTTGCGGTCGCCGGGCGTCAGCCCCGGAGTCTTGTCGAAGGTGGTGCGGGCCACCAGCCTCATCTCGCGGTCGCGCAGGGCAACCACGCTGCCCGGCGCCATCTGGAGTTCTTCGAAGGTTTTGACCAGATCGTCGAGGAATACCGCGGCATAGACAAGACCGCCAAAAGAGCCATCGGGCTTGTTGATGCGTCGCGCCATCAACCAGATCCAGCGTTGCGAAATCTTTCCTATGACCGGCTCCGCTATCACCATGCCTGCGCCCGGATCGTCGCGCAAGCGCCGGAAATAATCGCGCTGGGCAAGACTGGCCCGCTCGGCGGCAACGACACCTTTGCCGTAGATCGCTTCACCGTGTTCGTTTGTCGCCCGAAGCAGGTCGATATTGGGAAACCGCTCCTGCTGCAGCGCCAGAAAACGGGTGATCGACTCTCCTTCGGGATGCCTGCCCGCAATCTGCTGACTGATGTGGTCGCTGGAAACCTGGAGCACATAGTCGACATTCGCGACCATGCTGCCGACGCTCTGATCCACCGACTTGACCAGGCTCCGGGTCTGTTCGACCAGCCGGCCCTCGGCATCTTGCCAGGAGTGCCAGAGCGACAGCAAGGCTATGAGCGACAACACCAGAAAAACCATCGCCGTTCCCAGATAGGGAATATGGCGGTTGTTCTGCAGTCCATCTGGAGAAGAAACGATTACCGGAGTTTGCAACGCGGCCTCGGATAGATTGTCTTTGTCTGCCCGACTCCCTGACAACGCGACCGGGCGTCGCCGATTATAGATACCACGCGGCCGTCAGGGAAATATCTGTCGGAAAAAGCGGCCCGGGATCAGCCATGGCGGGAGTGCTTGTGCGCCTGCGGGCAATTGCGCCCCCCACTTGCGTGCTGTTGTAGCATGAGGTGACTCCGGACCAGCAGGGATCCGGACCGATCGGCAGCCAACATACTGGAGAGCGTATGACCCCGGAAAAAGCGCGCAAGTACCTCGACATCGCGATGGCGGCTGCGCAACTCAGCAAAGATACCAGCACGAAAGTGGGTGCGATTATCGTCGGCCCGAGCAACGAAGTCAGATCGCTTGGCTACAACGGCGCGCCGCGCGGCTGCAATGCAGATGAAGATGAGCGCGGTCAGACGCGGCCGGAGAAATACTTCTGGTTTTCCCATGCGGAAATGAACGCCATCACAAACGCGGCGCGTGTCGGCACGCCTCTGGACGGAAGCAGCCTGGTCGTCAGCCATCCGCCGTGCATGGATTGCGCTCGAGCAATCGTGCAGGCCGGGATCAAGCATGTGTTCTGCCCCAGGCCGGACGCCGATTTTGTCGCCAGGTGGCAGGAGCACATTCAGCGCTCGGAGCGTCTATTCAAGGAAACAGGCGTCGATTACGTCTGGATCTGACCGCCAGGAGAGCCCGCACTATGCCCTGCGCCTAATAAGATGCCGCTGCGATCCATACTCGAGGAAGGTCGTATGCGCTCTGGTTCGCGCTTCACTGGATCCGGTTGATAGCCTTCGGCGCGACTAATCGAGATTGAGTTCGTCCTTGCCCGGCACCAAGGCCGCACGTACCGCGCTTTCGCTCAGATCGGCGGCGCACAGTTCGATGAAGCGATAGGCGAAACCGCGCAGGTAATGGCCGCGTCGCACCGCGATGCGCGTGACATTGACGGGGAAGACGTCGCTGCCATCGAGCAGGGCCAGGCCTTCGTCCTTCTTCGGGTGCCAGGCCATCGAGGCGACGATGCCGACGCCGAGTCCCAACTCGACGTAGGTCTTGATGACGTCGGCATCGAGCGCCGACATCACGATGTCGGGCGTGAATCCGGCGGCAGCAAAGGCGCGGTCGATGCGACCGCGGCCGGTGAAGCCTTCGTGGTAGGTGATCAGCGGATATTCGGCGAGGTCGGCGAGCGTGAAGCGGCCGGCGGCGGCGAGCGGATGGCTGCGCGGCACGATGGCGGCGTGGCGCCACTCGTACCAGGGGAAGGCGACCAGGTCCGGTTGCTCATCCAGCGCCTCGGTAGCGATGCCGATATCGGCCTCGCCGGCGCGCAGCATGGCGACGATTTCCTTCGGGCTGCCCTGGTGCAGCGCCAGATGCACCTTGGGGAAGGCCGCCTTGAATTTCGCCACGACTTCCGGCAGCGCGTAGCGCGCCTGGGTATGCGTGGTGACGACGGTGAGCTGGCCGACGTCGCGGTTGGAGAACTGCTCCGCCAGGCGCTTGATGTTGAGCGCATCGAGCAGCATGCGCTCGACGATGCCGACCATCTCCTTGCCGGGATCGGTGAGCCCCGTCAGGCGCTTGCCGCGGCGGACGAAAAGCTCGATGCCGAGCTCGTCCTCGAGGTCCTTGATGTGCTTGGAGACGCCGGATTGCGAGGTGTAGAGGGCGTTGGCAACTTCGGTCAGGTTGAAGTCGCGGCGTACCGCCTCGCGGATGATTCGAAGTTGCTGGAAGTTCATGCCGCCTTGTCCAGTTCATTGACCGCATGCAGCACATAGCCGCGATGGCGGATCTTGGCCTCGACCAACCAGGCCGGGCCGTGGTCGTCGAGGTTGAGGAAGTCTGCCACAAACGGCGTGCCCGGTTGTTCGACGACTTCGCGCGGGGTGCCGGTCTGCTCGATGCGGCCCTGGTTCATCAGCACCACGCGGTCGGCGACTTCGAGGGCTTCCTCCTGGTCATGGGTGACGAAGATGCTGGTGATGTGCAGTTCGTCATGCAGGCGGCGCAGCCACTGGCGCAACTCCTTGCGCACCTTGGCATCGAGCGCGCCGAAGGGTTCGTCGAGCAGCAGCACGCGCGGCTCGACGGCCAGCGCGCGGGCCAGTGCGATGCGCTGGCGCTGGCCGCCGGACAATTGTGCCGGGTAACGGTCGGCCAGCCAGTCGAGCTGGACCAGGCTCAGCAGCTCATGCACCTTCTTGCGGATCTGCGCTTCGCCCGGCCGCTGGGAGCGCGGCTTGACGCGCAGGCCGAAGGCGACGTTCTCGAACACGCTCATGTGGCGGAACAGCGCATAGTGCTGGAAGACGAAGCCGACCTGGCGTTCGCGCACATGGGTGTCGGAAGCATCCTCGCCTTCCAGCAGCACCTGGCCGGAATCGGCGCCTTCGAGTCCGGCGATGATGCGCAGCAGGGTCGTCTTGCCGCAGCCCGAGGGGCCGAGCAGGGCCACCAGTTCGCCGCCGGGGAATTCCAGCGAGACATCGTTGATGGCGGCGAAGCTGCCGAAGGACTTGCGGATATTCTTGACTTCGATGCTCATTGGATTTCCTCGGAAGTCGCCGCCATGGCGCGGGCGTGCTGGTATTCGATGAAGGTCTTGATCGCCAATGTAACCAGGGCCAGCAGGGCGAGAACCGAGGCGACGGCGAAGGCGGCGGCGAAGTTGTATTCGTTGTAGAGGATCTCGACGTGCAGCGGCAAGGTGTTGGTGAGGCCGCGGATGTGGCCGGAGACCACCGAGACGGCGCCGAACTCGCCCATGGCGCGGGCGTTGCAGAGGATCACGCCGTAGAGCAGGCCCCACTTCACGTTGGGCAGAGTGACGCGCCAGAAGGCTTGCCAGCCGGTGGCGCCGAGCACGATGGCGGCCTCCTCCTCTTCGCGTCCCTGGGCCTCCATGAGTGGAATCAGTTCGCGGGCGACGAAGGGGAAGGTGACGAAGACCGTGGCCAGCACGATGCCCGGCACGGCGAAGACGATCTTCAGGTCGTGTTCCGCCGCCCACGGTCCGATCCAGCCCTGGGCGCCGAAGATCAGCACCCAGACCAGGCCGGCGATCACCGGCGAGACCGAGAAGGGCAGGTCGATCAGGGTGATCAGGAACTGCTTGCCGCGAAACTCGAACTTGGCAATCGCCCAGGCCGCGGAGATGCCGAACACCAGGTTGAGCGGCACGCTGATGGCTGCCGCAAGCAGGGTCAGGCGGATCGCTGCCACGGCGTCGGGGTCGGTCAGCGCCGTGAGATACGTGCCCCAGCCCTTGCGCAGGGCTTCGACGAACACCGCCACCAGCGGCAGCAGCAGGAAGAAGGCGAAGAAGCCGAGGGAGACCACCAGCAGCGTCCGGCGTATCCAGTCTGCTTCGCGCGTGGCGGGGCTGGCCTGGTAGTCGAAATGGCCCAGCGGGTTGGCGGGCGCCTGCAGCGCGGCGGCGGCGGCGGCCATCAGGGTTTCGCTCCACGTGTGCGTACCGAGGCTTTCCAGCCCTGCAGCAGGTTGATCGCCAGCAGCAGTGCGAAGGAGAGGATCAGCATGGCCAGCGCCACGGCGGTGGCGCCGACGTAGTCATATTGCTCGAGTTTGGTGATGATCATCAGCGGCGCGATTTCAGACACCATGGGCATGTTGCCGGCGATGAAAATCACCGAGCCGTATTCGCCGACGGCACGGGCGAAGGCCAGCGCGAAGCCGGTCAGCAGCGCCGGCGTCAGGATCGGCAACAGGACCTTGCGGAAGGTCTGCCAGCGGTGTGCGCCGAGGCAGGTCGCGGCTTCCTCCAGTTCCGGTTCGAGATCCTCGAGGATGGGCTGCACGGTGCGCACGACGAAGGGCAGGCCGATGAAGATCAGCGCCACCAGCACGCCCAACGGCGTGAACGCGACCTTGATGCCGTAGGGCTCGAGCAGCGCTCCGATCCAGCCGTTGGGCGCATACAGCGCGGTCAGCGCGATGCCGGCTACCGCCGTGGGCAGGGCGAAGGGCAGGTCGACCAGGGCGTCGATCAGTTTCTTGCCGGGAAAGGGGTAGCGCACCAGGCACCAGGCCAGCATCAGGCCGAACACGGCGTTGATCGCCGCGGCGATCAACGAGGCGCCGAAGGAAAGCTTGAACGAGGCCACCACGCGGGGCGCCGAAACGATGGTCCAGAACTGCTCCAGCGACAGGCTGGAGGTCTTGATCAGGATCGACGACAGCGGAATCAGGACGATCAGCGAGAGATAGGCGATGGTATAGCCCAGCGCCAGATTGAAGCCGGGCAGGACCTGGAAGCGTCGCTGGAAAAAGGCCGCGCTCATTTCCGGGTGATGATCTGGTCGTAGATGCCGCCGTCGGCGAAGTGCGCCTGCTGCACGGCCTTCCAGCCGCCGAGTTGGCCTTCGACGCTGAAGGTCTTGATGGCGGGGAAGCGGCTGGCGTATTTCTTCAGCACGGCCGGGTCGCGCGGACGGAAGTAATGTTTGGCGATGATCTCCTGGCCTTCGGTCGAGAACAGGAATTCGAGATAGGCCTGGGCCTGCTTGCGCGTGCCGCGTTTGTCCGCGACTTTCTCCACCACCGCCACCGGCGCCGGCGCATCGATGCTGACCGAGGGATAGACGATGTCGAACTTGTCCTCACCGACCTCCTTGCCGATCAGCACCGCTTCGTTTTCGAAGGTGACCAGGACATCGCCGATGCCGCGCTGGGTGAAGGTGGTGGTGGCGCCGCGGCCGCCGCCGTCGAGTACCGGCACATTGGCGAACACCCTGGCGACGAAATCCTTTGCCGCGTCGGCGCCGCTCTTCTGCAGCGCGTAGCCCCAGGCGGCGAGGTAGGTGTAGCGGCCGTTGCCCGAGGTCTTGGGGTTGGGCACGATCACCGCCAGTCCGGGACGCACCAGGTCCGCCCAGTCGCGGATCTGCTTCGGGTTGCCCTTGCGCACCAGGAACACGCTGGTCGTGGTGTAGGGCGCGGCGTCGTGCGGCAGGCGCCTTCTCCAGTCGGCCGCGACGAAGCCGCCGCGCTCGACCAGGATGTCGATGTCCGGCGACTGGTTCATGGTGATCACGTCGGCCGCCAGGCCTTCGGCCACCGATGCCGCCTGCTTGCTCGAGCCGCCGTGCGACTGGTTGATGCTCAGGGACTCGCCGGTCCTGGCTTTCCAGTAGGCGACAAAGGCCGGGTTGATGTCCTTGTAGAGTTCGCGGCTGACATCGTAGGAGACATTGAGCAGCGTCGATTCCGCGGCGTGGGCGATGCCGCACAGGCTGACGGCGATGACGAGGCTGCGGACAAGAGACTGCAGGGTGCGGCGTGAGGCCATGGCGAACTCCGGACAATGGAACGATGCGCAGAGTCTAGGCAGCCATGCTGCAAAGCGGAAATAAGGATTTGTGCTTTGCTTATGCACAAATCAGTTGATAGATCGCCTTGCTTATCCGGATTGTGAATAAGCTGACCCGAACAACTTGGTTCTCAAAGAGCCGGCGGATTCGCAAAATGGCTGCCTGACCCTACGCACCGGGGAACTGCCCCGGCATAGACGCCGCCATGGACCCCGCACACTTTGATCTTCTACCGCTGCCCCCGCGCCTCGGCGTTTCATCCCAGGCCGACGGTACCTGCGTCGGCCGTTTCCTGCACACGGATCTGTCAAGCGTGTTCCAGCCGCTGATCGACAGCGGCAGCGGGGCCTGCGCGGGCCACGAAGCCTTCGTCCGCGCCCACGGCCGGGGCGAACTCGACATCACTCCGTGGAACCTGTTTTCGCTGGTGGCCAATGACGAGGCACTGGTTGCGCTGGACCGTCTCTGTCGTACCGTGCATGTAATGAATTTCCTTCGTGTGCCCGATATTCCCGGCCGGCTCTTTCTCAATGTGCACGGGCGCCTGCTGCTTGCCGTGCTCGAGGATCATGGCCACACCTTCGGCCAGGCGCTGGGCAAACTGGGGTTGGATCCGGCGCGCATCGTGATCGAAACGCCGGAGGTCGCCAACCTCGACCGCAAACTGCTGGCGCTGGTGCTTTCCAACTACCGCCTGAACGGTTTTGCCGTGGCGGCCAACACCTCGGGCCTGGCCGATCTGGAATCCCTGCTGCTCATGGTACGCCCCGATTACGTCAAGATCGACGCCCGCCAGGTGGCGAAGCCGGAAGCGATGCAGCGGGCCATCGACATGGCCCGCGACAGCGGCACACGACCAATCTTTACGCGCGTCGAATCCGCGGCGCAGCGCGACTTCCTGCAAACGCTGCCGGACGTTCTGCTGCAGGGCTGGGCCATTGCCCGGCCGTCGGCTTTGCCGGGCCGGCGCGTCTGGCGCGGAATCCCGCACTAGGCTTTCTTCGCCCGCGGATGTGCAGCGGCGTAGATCTTCGCCAGGTGCTGACAACATGCCGCCAGGCAGTTGCGTCGCAGGCTAATCTTCGCGCAGCGAAGTTAAGCGAAGCGGCCGAAGACAAAGTCCGCTCACTTTCTTCTTGCTCGTGGGTGAGCTGAATCGTAAGTCTTCGCCAGATGCTGAAAGTCCAGATGTGTATAAATCTGCGTCGCGGCGATGCTGGCGTGGCCGAGCATCTCCTGTACCGCGCGCAGGTCGCCGGAGGATTGCAGCACATGCGAGGCAAATGAGTGGCGCAGCATGTGGGGATGCACGTGCATGCCCAAGCCCTGGCGCTGGGCCCACTGCGCAAGGCGGCCTTGCACCTGGCGCGGCGTCAGCCGCGTGCCGTTGCGACCGAGGAACAGCGCCGGCTGCTCGTCCTTCTCGAATTGCGGGCGCAACGCCAGCCACGCCGCCAGCGCCGTGAGCGCCTTGTCGCCGACGGGCACCTTGCGCGTCTTCTGTCGCTTGCCGGTGACGGTGACTTCCCCCGATTCCTGATCGAGCCCGCCGGGCCAGTCCAGGCTCACCAGTTCGGACAAGCGCAGGCCGGAGGAATAGAACAGTTCGAACATCGCCGCATCGCGCACCTGCAGCGGATCGTTGTCGGGGTTTCCCGCCGGGCGGTCGAGCAGGGCCGCGACCTGGTCGATGCCCAGCGCCTTGGGCAGCGTTTTTGCACGCTTGGGCGGGCGCAGGCCGGCAGCGGGATTCAGTTCGATGGCGCCGCGCCGCGCCAGCGAAGCGTAGTAGCTGCGCCAGGCCGACAGCGTGCGGGCAATGGAGCGCGGCGCCAGTTCCTGCGCGTGAAGTTGCATCAGACCGCGCCGCAATTGCGGCGTTTTCAACGTTGCCGGGTCGGCACCCGCCGCCAGTTGCGTCAGCCGTGCCAGATCACGGCGATAGGCGTCGACGGTGTGCGGACTGGCGCGCCGCTGTATGGCCAGTTCGCTGAGGAAGTGCTCGACCGAATTTTCAGACATGCCTGGCACGCCGGGGATTCGGCTTTGCCGGCCGGCGTTACGCGACGACGCGCAGCAGCGCCGCCGAAGCCATGTCGCCGATGCGTTCCAGGTACAGCGTGCCGAGTTCCGGGTAGAAGCGATGCGGCTCTTCGCTGGCCATCACCAACAGGCCGAAGCAGACGCCGCCCGATTCGCGCAAGGGCAATTGCGTCATCGAGCGCAAGTGTGCGCCGGCTTCGCCAAACCACGCCGCCGATTCCTGGCCGTGCGACGTCCCGCAGTAAGGCCGCTGCAGGCTGGAGGCAAAGGCCTTGACGGCATCGGCGACGGCGTCGAACTCGTTGCCGCCGCCCTGTCCCGCACCCCACAGGCGCAAAGTGACATGCGGCACGGCGAAGGCGCCGCCGAGATGGGAATACAGGGCACGCACGACCGCTGCCTGATCAGTGGCAGCGATCAAGGCCACGGCAAGCTGATGCACCTTGCCGGAAATGGCGTCGTTCTCCTCGCCGAAACTGATCAGTTCAACCAGCTTGGATTCGAGCGTGCGCACCTTGTCGCGCAGGTTGAACAACTGCTTTTCGGTAATCGAGATGGCGCGGCCGCTGTGCGGATCGGGCAGGGTCACCAGCGCCAGCATGTCGGCATACTGGTCGAAGAATTCCGGGTGATCGTGGAGATAGTGCGCTACGTCTTCCGATTTCATGTCAGCTCTCATGTCAGGTTGTTGGGCAAGGCGATTTCTGCAGTGAATACGGTGACTGCCGGGCCGGTCATCATGACCGGGGCAGGAGCCCCGCCCGCGGCGCCATCCCAGGCAATGACGAGTTCGCCGCCGCGCATGCTGACGCGCACCGGCGAATCCAGCAGGCCGCGGCGGATGCCGGCGACCACGGCGGCACAGGCGCCGGTGCCGCAGGCCAGGGTCTCGCCGGCGCCGCGCTCATAAACCCGCAGGCGGATGGCGTGGCGGTCCGCCACCTGCATGAAGCCGGCATTGACCCGGCGCGGAAAGCGCGGGTGCGATTCGATCAGGGGGCCGAGTCGGGCCACGGGCGCGGCATCGACGTCGGCCACCAGCTGCACCGCGTGCGGATTGCCCATCGAGACGACGCTGATGTCGATCTGCCCGTTGTCGACGGCGAGCGACTGCACCGCGGCATCGGTTTCGCTGTCGAAGGGAATCTCGGCCGGCAGGAAGCGCGGTGCGCCCATGTCGACCGTGATCCGGCCGTCGGCCTCGAGGCGCGGCGCAATCACGCCGGACCTGGTCTCGACGCGGATTTCGCGCTTGTCCGTCAGCCCCTGCTCATGCACGAAGCGGACAAAACAGCGCGCGCCGTTGCCGCACTGCTCCACCTCGCCGCCGTCGGCGTTGAAAATGCGATAGCGGAAGTCGATGCCCGGCGTGGCGGAGCGTTCGACCACCAGGATCTGGTCGCAGCCGATGCCGAAGTGGCGGTCGGCGAGAAAGCGCGCCTGCGCCGGCGTCGGCACGAAGTCCTGGTTGATGGCATCGAGCACGACAAAGTCGTTGCCGAGGCCGTGCATTTTTGTGAAGCGGATCTTCATGCCGCGTCTGCCGGGCCGCCCCAAGGACGCGGCCATTCACCGAACCGGAGCAGGCTGCGCCTGCGAACCGTGGTCGCCCTCTTTTCCTGGAAAAGGGGGGTGGGGGGATAAGCAATGTTCATCGGGCGAGCATACGCCGTAGCGGAAGGCGGAGTTTCCGCAATTGAGGGGTCAATAAACCCCTTTTTCGCCCGGTGGCCGTGTCTTGAAACGCTTGTGCAGCCAGTAGTACTGCTCGGGCGACTGCAGCACCTCGCCCTCGATGAAGGCATTCAGCCGCCTCGCGTCGTCCGTGTCGCCGTCTCCCGGGAAGTCGGCCCAGGGTTCGCCGACGGTGGCGACATAGCGAGTTTGCCAACCCCGGCCCTCCATGCGCGTGACGAAGGGAATCACCGTCGCCCCGGTAATCCGGGCGAGGCGGGCGAGGCCGGTGATGGTGGCGGTCTGCACGCCGAAAAAGGGCACGAAAACCGATTCCTTCGGACCGTAGTCCATGTCCGGCGAATAATGGAAGAAGCGGCCGGCTTTCATCGCCTTGAGCGCCTGGCGCGTGCCTTCCTGGCGCGAGACCATGTCGCAGTTGCCGAAGCGGTTGCGGCCGCCGTTCATCTGCGCCTCGAACACGCGATTCTTCTGGTGGGTGTAGATCGCCACCACGCCGTGCTCCAGCAGCAGGCGCATGGCACCGGCGTCGATGCCGACGAAATGCGGCACCAGCAGTATCACCGGCTTGCCCCGGTACGCCGCCAGCTTCTCTGCGCCATCGAGGCGCACCAGGCGCCGGATGCGTGCCGGCGAAGCCCACCACCAGAGCCCGAGTTCGAGGAAGCTGCGACCGAAGGCCGCCAGGTGCCGTCGCGCCAGCGTCGTCCTTTCGGCCGCCGAAAGATGCGGAAAGCACAGGCCGAGATTGGTCAGCGTGACGTGCCGCCGTTCCGGCACCAGCACATAGAGGACGAGCCCGAGTCCGCGGCCGAGCAGGGCCAGCAAGGGCAGCGGCAGCCAGTGCACCAACCACATCATGCCGAGAAGAATCTTCGTCATGATGTAATTTCCGGTGCGCCTTCCTCCCGCCCCTGCCCCACGGCCGGCTTTGCACAGCCGGCCGGCTGCGGCGGCGCGGCACCCGCCGGCACCTTGTAGCGGTTGTAGCCCCACAGGTACTGCTGCGGGCATTGCCGGACCAACGCTTCAAGCTCGCGGTTGACTTGCGCCGCGCGCTGCATGAGGTCGCCTTCAAGCGGCGCCGACAGGGCGAACAGCTTGAGGTGGTAGCCGGCGCCGTAATGCAGGCGCTCGGCGTAGGCGAGCAGCACCGTCGCTCCGGTCTCGGCGAGACGGGCGGCCAGCGTCATGGTGTAGGCGGGACGGCCGAAGAAGGGCAGCCAGGCACCTTCGCCCTTGCCGGGCACCTGATCGGGCAGCATGCCGACGGCCTCGCCGCTCTTCAGTGCCTTCAGCAGGCGCCGCACACCGGAGAGGTCGGCGGGGGCCAGCTTCAGGTTCGCGCCGCGCCCTTCTTCGATCAGCGGCGCCAGCCAGTCCTGCTTGGGCCGGCGGTAGAGCACGGTCATCGGTTTGCGCGCGGCATAGTACTGGGCGGTGATTTCAAAACAGCCGAGGTGCGGGGTGAGGAACAGGATGCCGCGCCCGGCCGCCCAGGCCGCTTCGACCAGTTCCCAGCCCGTGACCCGCACCACGCGCCCGATTACCTCGTCCTGGGGACGCAGCCAGATCTTCGGCAATTCCAGCAGCGCCTTGCCGGCCTCGGCAATCGCCGCGGTCTTCGCCTGGGTCATCCCCGCCTGCTCGATATGCCGGGAAAAGTTGCGCCGGTAGGTCGCCGACAGCAGCCACGCCAACCAGCCGGCGAGCGCGCCGAGGTTGTGCAGCAGCGGCAGCGGCAAACGCGCCAGCGCCTTGAAGACAACGGGGAAGAGGGAGGGCATCGGGGAATGGGAAGGTGCCAAAGCAAGTAGAATTATCCCCCACTGTCTGCTCATCAGATCATTTCACTGGTTTTCCTGTCATGACCAAGAAACTGCGTGCGGCCGTCATCGGTGTCGGCTATCTGGGCCGCTTCCATGCCCAGAAGTATGCTGCGCTCGGCGGCGCGGAGTTCGGCGTGGAACTGGTCGGCGTGGTGGACGCCCATGCCGAGACCGCGCAGCGCGTGGCGAAGGAACTCGGCGTCGCCGCCTTCAGCGACTACCGGGAACTGCTCGGCGCGCAGCCGGCGGTCGATCTGGTCTCCGTTGCCAGCACCACCGAAACCCACCATGCCGTGGCGCGCGACTGCCTCGCCGCCGGCGTCCATGTGCTGGCGGAAAAGCCGATTACCGTCACCGTGGCGCAGGCCGACGAACTCATCGCGCTGGCCGATGCGAACAAGCTGATCCTGCAGGTCGGCCATCTCGAACGCTTCAATCCGGCCTGGCTCGCGGTCAAGGACAAGATCAGGCGACCGGTGTTCATCGAGGCCCACCGCATGGCGCCCTTCAAGGCGCGCGGCATCGATGTTTCGGTGGTGCTCGACCTGATGATCCACGACCTCGACCTGATCCTGCCGCTGGTCGGCAGCCCTGTGGTCGACCTGCGTGCTTCCGGCGTGTCGGTGCTGACCGACGGCATCGACATCGCCAACGCACGCCTCGAATTCGGCAACGGCTGCGTCGCCAACCTGACCGCCAGCCGCACCTCCACCGCCAGCCTGCGCCGCCTGCGCGTGTTCCAGCACCACGAATACATCTCCATCGATTTCGGCGACCGCCGCATCGGCATCAGCAGGAAGCGCGAGGCGCTGATCGAAGGCGAAGCACCGATCGATACCGAAACCTTCCAGCAACCGCCCGGCGATGCGCTGATGACCGAGATTCAGGCTTTCGTCGATGCCGTGCGCCATGGCACGCGGCCGGTGGTCAGCGGCCGCGAGGGCCGCGACGCGCTGGCCGTGGCGCTGGAGATTGACCGCATGATCGCCGCCCGCCCGAGGCAGGTGACGTGAAACTGCAAAACCAATTTGCCACAGAGGACACAGAGATCACAGAGGTGAAGCGGTTCCACCCACTACGATTATTCTCTGTGACCTCTGTGATCTCTGTGGCTTGAATAGGGTTTCCAGAATGAACATTCCGATGCTTGATCTCAAGGCCGAATACGCCTTGCTGCGTGACGAAATCGAACCCGCCGTCTGTGACGCGCTGGCCGCCTGCCAGTACATCGGCGGGCCCAACGTCAAGGCCTTCGAGGCGGAAGCCGCCGCCTATGCCGGCGTCAAGCACGCGGTCTCCTGCGCTTCCGGCACCGACGCGCTGCTGATCGCCCTGCGCGCCATCGGCCTCGGTCCCGGCGACGAGGTCATCACCACGCCCTTCACCTTTGTCGCCACCGCCTCGACGGTGGTCATGTGCGGCGCCAAGCCGGTGTTCGTCGATATCGATCCGCGCACTTTCAACCTCGACTTGAACCAGGTCGAAGCCGCAATCACGCCGCGTACCAAGGCCATCCTGCCGGTGCATCTGTTCGGCCAGCCGGTGCATCTGGCGCCGCTCAAGGCGCTGTGCGAGAAGCACGGTCTGCGCCTCATCGAGGACGCCGCGCAGTCCTTCGGCGCCGACTACGCCGGCCGCAAGTCGGGGGCCTACGGCGACATCGGCTGCACCTCCTTTTATCCGTCGAAGAATCTTTCGGCCTTCGGCGACGGCGGGCTGATGCTGACCGACGACGACCGGCTCGCCGGCGAACTGCGCGTACTGGCCGGCCATGGCTCGCGGCAGCGCTACCACCACCATGTGCTGGGCTACAACTCGCGGCTCGATGAAATCCAGGCCGTGATCCTGCGCATCAAGCTCAGGCGCCTGGACAACTTCAACAATCGCCGTCGCGCCATCGCCGACTCCTACAACACGCAGCTTGCCGGACTGGTCGAGACGCCCTTCGCCGACGGCCATGGCCGCCATGTCTATCACCAATACACGATTCTTTCCGACCGCCGCGACGCCATACAGAAAGTGCTGTCCGACGCCAACATCGCCTGCGCCGTGTATTACCCGGTGCCGCTGCACCAGCAGGAAATGTTTGCCGCCACCCATGGCCAGGTCACGCTGCCGGTAACCGAGCAGGTCGCCCGGCGCTGCCTGTCGCTGCCGATTTCGCCGATGCTGAAGGACGACCAGATCAAGCGCATCACCGGGGTGATAGGGCAGGCGCTGACGTGAGTCTCCACCCCACCGCCGTCATCGCCGCCGACGTCCGCCTCGGCGCCAATGTGCGCATCGGGCCTTACGCGGTCATCGAGGAGGACGTGGTCCTCGGCGACGATTGCGAAATTGCCGCGCATGCCGTGATCAAGCGCCACACCCGGATGGGTGCGCGCAACCGCATTGCCGAACACGCGGTGATCGGCGGCGACCCGCAGGACTTCAAGTTCAAGGCCGACTGTCTGTCCTATACCGAGATCGGTGACGACAACTGGCTGCGCGAAGGTGTCACGCTGCACCGCGGCTCGCGCCAGGGCAGCGCCACGCGGCTCGGCAACGGCTGCTTCCTCATGGCCTACAGCCACATCGCGCACGACTGCGTGGTCGGCAACAACGTGGTGATGGCCAATACCGCCGGCATTGCCGGCGAAGTCGTGGTGCATGACCGCGCCTTCATCTCGGCGGCCGTGACCGTGCACCAGTTCTGCCGCATCGGCCGCAACGCCATGATCGGACTCTCGGCCAAGGTGGTGCAGGACGCGCTGCCTTTCTGCATCACCGACGGCAATCCGGGCCGCGCCCGCGGACTCAACCTGGTCGGCCTGCGCCGCAACGGTTTCGGCAAGGACGAGATCGGCGCCCTGAAGGAAGCCTACCGCCTGCTCTACTCGCGCGTGCCGCTGGCCGAGGCGCTGCAACTGATGAAAGCCATGGGCAGTCCGGCCGTGGCCGAGGTCGCGGACTTCATCGCAGGCAGCAAGCGCGGCTTCGCCCACCCGACCCGCTAGCAGCGGTTTCAGCGCAGGCGGACGAAGCTTCGCTACTTCCGGATCGTCAAGCCGGGCAAAGCCGCGCTTGATCTTGACGTGGCGGCCCGACGGGCGCCCGGTCTAGAATGCGGCTCCCTTCCCCCGTCGTTCCCCGCCCCGCCATGTCTCTGCGAATCGCCATCAACGGTTACGGCCGCATCGGCCGCTGTTTTCTGCGCGCCCTGCAGGAGTCCCCGCTGCGCGGGAAGGTCTCGGTAGTAGCCATCAACGAGCCGGCGGACATCGAGAGCATGGCCTACCTGACGCGCTTCGATTCGACCCACGGCCGCTTTCCGGGCACGGTCGAGGTTCGCGGCGAAGAGATGCTCATCGACGGCCAGGTCGTCCGGGTGACTCATGCCGTGACGCCGCAGGGCGTGGATTGGCGGGCGCTGCAGATCGACCTGCTGATCGAAGCCTCCGGCCGCTATACGACCCGCGCAGAACTGCAGGCCTTCCTCGACGCCGGATGCCCGCGACTGCTGCTGTCGCACCCGGGGCATGGCGCCGGCGATGTCGACCGCACCATCGTCTTCGGCAGCAACCACGAATCGCTCGTTGGCGACGAACGCATCGTGTCGGCCGCGTCCTGCACCACCAACGCGATCGTGCCGGTGCTGACGATTCTCGACGCGGCCTTCGGCATCGATCACGCCCTGATGACGACACTGCACTCGGTGATGAACGACCAGCCGCCGATCGACGGCTACCACCATGCCGACCTGCGCCGCACACGCTCGGCGATGCAGTCCATCATCCCGGTCGCCACCGGCCTCGCCCGCGGCGTGGCGCGCCTGCTGCCGCAACTGGCCGACCGCGTCGAAGCCAAGTCGATCCGCGTGCCGGTGACCAATGTCTCGGCCATCGACCTGGTAGCGACGCTGGCACGCCCCACCACCGTTGCCGGGATCAACGCCTGCCTGCAGCAGGCGGTGGCCGCGAGTTTCCCGGGACAATTGGCCTATACCGCGGAAGCCCATGCCTCGGTCGACTTCAACCACAGCGCATATTCCGCCATCATCGACGCCAGCCAGACGCGCATGAGCGGTCCACAGCTGGCAAACCTGCTGATCTGGTTCGACAACGAATGGGGCTTTGCCAACCGCATGCTGGAACTGGCGGCATTCTGGGGCAGCCGCCTGACCCGCTGCTGAGGCCGGCGCTCAGGCGCCGGCCCGACAGTTCAAATCTTGCTCAAGGCGACTTCCAGGCTCTTTACGGTCCGCTGCGGCTGGTGCAACTTGTCCAGGCCGAACAGGCCGATGCGGAAGCTGCGGAAATCGGCGGGCTCGTCGCACTGCAGCGGGACGCCGGCAGCGGTCTGCAGCCCGGCGCTGAGGAACTTCCTGCCTGACTGGATCTCCGCATCGGTGGTGTAGCTGACCACCACGCCGGGAGCCTCGAAGCCTGCCGCGGCAACACTGGGGAACCCCCGGCTCACCAGCAGTTCGCGCACCCGTCGGCCCAGTTCCTGCTGTTCGCGGCAGACCTTGTCGAAACCGTAGGCCTCGGTTTCCAGCATCACGTCGCGCAGGCCGGCGAGAGCGTCGGTGGGCATGGTGGCATGGTAGGCATGGCCGCCGTTCTCGAAAGCTTCCATGATCTGCAGCCACTTCTTCAGGTCGCAGGCAAAGCTGGTGCTGGTGGTGGCGTCGATCCTGGCGCGGGCGCGCTCGCCGAGCGCCACCAGGGCGCAGCAGGGCGAGGCGCTCCAGCCCTTTTGCGGCGCGCTGATGAGGACATCGACATCATTGGCGACCATATCGACCCAGACGGTGCCCGAGGCGACGCAATCGAGCACGAACAGGCCATCGACCTCACGCACTGCGGCACCGACGGCGCGCAGGTAGTCGTCGGGCAGGATCATGCCGGAAGCGGTTTCAACATGCGGCGCGAAGACGACGTCCGGCCTGTGCTCGCGGATCGCGGCGAGGACTTCCTGCAGCGACGCCGGGGCAAACGGCGCCTGGCTGCCGCTGCCGGTGCGACGCGCCTTGAGGACGATGCTCTCGGCGGGAATGCCGCCCATGTCGAAGATCTGCGTCCAGCGGAAGCTGAACCAGCCGTTGCGTATGACCAGGCACTTCTTGCCGGTGGCGAACTGGCGCGCCACGGCTTCCATGCCGAAGCTGCCGCTACCCGGCACGACAACGGCGGACCTGGCGTGGTACACGCTCTTCAGGATGCGCGAAATGTCCTTCATCACGCCCTGGAAGCGTTGCGACATGTGGTTGAGGGCGCGGTCGGTATAGACCACCGAATATTCGAGCAGGCCTTGGGGATCGGGTTGGGGCAGCAGAGCGGACAAGAGCTTTCTCCTTTGGATGTCGCGGTGTATGGATGCAGATGCAGGGGCGCAAGCATAACGCCAGGCCGGCCTGATGCGCTAGTCGTCAGTCCGGGATCAGGTCGTTGCCATGGGCAAGCGCCGGATGCGGCTGGTTCCCGCCCTCCGCGCAGCGCATATTTGATTATGATCAATGTCATCAAGCCTAAAGCCCCTACCATCCTCGAGTCAGTGCTGCAGGGAACGATCAGGCGCACTTTGAACCCCGGGGAAGGAAATGCCGTGTTTGATCTACTTGTAAGAGATGTCATGGAGAAGAAGGACGCCCTTGTCCTGGCTCCGGATACCACCGTCAGCAAGGCTGCGGAATTGATGGACAGGCAGAAAGTCGGGGCTGCCATGGTCGTCGAGCACGAGTGCCTGATCGGGATTTTTACCGAACGCGACGCCTTGTTTCGCGTTATCGCGCGCGGCCTCGATCCGCGTACGACGAAATTGGTCGATGTGATGACCAGGAATCCACGGACGGTCGATTCCGCCACATCCTACGGCTACGCGCTGGTGATGATGCAGGAACACGGCTTCCGCCATGCACCGGTCGTCGACCATGGCAAGCCGATCGGGATGGTTTCGTCGCGCAATGCGATGGATCCCGAGCTGGAAGAATTCGTCTCGGAAGCCAATCGTCGCGAGCACATCCGCGTCGGTCACTAGCCGGCCGGCGACAGCGGGCGGGGCTCCGCCAATGCCCCGACAACGGACATTTCTCATCTTCGAAGCCGGCGGCGGCCGCGTTGCCGGCTTGTCCCGCCGAGGGTTCGGCGATGGCGAATTTGACTACTGCGGAGAACGGGATGCGCTGCGAGGTCACCAGGGAAGAAATCCGCCGGGCACAAGTGCCGCACAACCTGTTCATATCCGGGTTGTTCGTGCTGGACTTGTTCATGACCCCCGCCATTGTCGTCCTGAATGCGGGAATGTCGGGTTTGCTGATCCCTTTGCTCTGTTCCAGCCTGCTGATCGGCTACATCTTCCGGCGCAGCCGGAAAACCACCAGCTGGTTTGTCGACGCGCATTGGCGCCTGACATTCAATAATTCAAGATGGCTGATGCTGGGATATGCGGTCTCTGCGCTGCTGATTTTCGTCGCCTGGCTGATCAGCCAGGCAGCGCATGAAGCCAGCATGCAGCACATCCTGTGGCTCGCCCTCACGCGCGTCGCCCTGGTCCCTACCCTGATAGCGGTCATCGTGACCGCCGTAATGGAGGCCAATGCAATCGGGCTGGCAAACAATTGCGGCGTTCCGGATGGCCTTGCCGGCGAGGGTCCGCCGCGCAGCGAGGCCTGACATGCCTTGCGCGTCTGGCACGTCTTGCCGGACCCGGCAACTGCAGACAATCAGGTTTGATCGCCGCGCCCGGCGATCAGGCCGGCCAGTTCGCTTAACTGGGAAATCATGTGGTCCGGCGGATTGTCGGCGAATGTCGTTTCGGCACACTCACCCCCTCTGATTATCGCCACCGCCACGCCGGCGGCACGCGCCGCGTAAACGTCGGCATGACTGTCGCCGACGAAAAGCACCTGGTCCGCCGTGGTCTGCCAATCCGCAATCACCCGCAAGATGCCTTCCGCCCTTGGCTTCATGTAGCTCACATCGTCGCGAGTCACTACCGGCGACAGGCATTCAGCGAAACCGAAACGCCGCAGAGCGGCGACCAGCGCACCGCGCCCGATGTTGCTGACCATGCCGGCGGGCCGGCCGCCGGCATGCAATTGGCCGAGCAACTCCGCTGCGCCCGGTCGCGGCGCCCATCTGGCGAGTGCGTCGAGGTCCCACCGGTCATAAACGGGACCGAGCGCCTGGCGTAGTTCAGCCTGGCGCCCTTGCGGAGCAAACAGGTCGACGGCAGCGTTCCACATGGCGGCGTAATTGCCGCTGGAAAACTCGTTGCCTTGCAAGCCGAGCCGGGCGCAGGCCTGGCGCAGTTCGTCTTCGGCCGGCCCGAGTTGCCACTGGAAATCGACCAGCGTGCCCTCGAAATCAAACAGCACCGCCGTGTAGGCCGGGAGTGCTGAGGCGGAGATGAGTGATGAATTCATTTGAGATCGAACGCGGGAACGGCTGGCTCAGGGCTTGCGGGCAACCAGCCCGATCAGTGCCGAGCGCCCCTTGTGTCCTGCCCCTTCCGAAATTTCGTCATCGTAGTCCACGAGTTCCTCGATCTCCCAGTCGGCAAAAGCTGCCTGCAGCATCTCCCGCGTGTAGAGGTTTTCAAGGTCGGAAGGCCCGCCGGTGCGGTAATCGAGTTGCTTCGGCGTGTAGCCTTGCAACAGGATGCACCCGCCCGGAGCGGTAACTTGCTTCATCGCGGCAAATTGCCGATTCCGTTCCATGGGACCGACAAACTGGATGAAGATGCCTATCACCCAGTCAAAGGCGTTTTGCAGTTGCGCCGGCGGCCAATCCGGCGCCAGCATGTCGTTCAGGATGAAACGGACATCGACCTTGCGCCCCGCCGCCAGCCGTCTTGCCTTCTCGATTGCAACCGGCGAAATCTCCATGGCGGTGACGTCCAGTCCCTGTTCGGCCAGCCAGACCGAATTCCTGCCCTCGCCATCGGCGACCGACAGGGCAGTCCGGCCGTTTTGCAACAGATCGGCCCGATGCGCGAGAAAGCGGTTCGGCTCGGTGCCGAACAAATACTCGTCACCCGCATCGCTGTAGCGCTTGCTCCATCTGATTTCCTGGCTCATCAACAGGCTGCTCCGTTCAGGCTGCCAGAATAGCCGATGCGCCCGACGCAGCGGAATCTCATTTCAGCAGCGTGACTTCGACCGGATTTGACGGTCCTTGCCGGTGGCGGGCCAGGGCATCCCGGCAATGGCGCATCGCATGGAACTGATGCGCCCGTAATCAATCCTGATTTGCCAGACGGCAAGTGCCCGTCTATGCTTTCCGCGACACGAAACGGCAGGGAGGAACGGCATGGCCGCAGGCGGCGCCGGTACCACCCGCAGCAACTTCATCCTAGCGTGCGGGAGTAAATCCATGCAGTCCGGCCCGAGAGAAATCGTCACGGCTTTTCGCCCGATACCGCTCGATGTGCCGGAAGGAATGAAGCCGAACGAATTCTTCAACAGCGCCGAGAACCTCAAGGATCTGGTTCACAACAACGGCCTGCTGCAGAACCCGGAGGGGCTGGTGCTTTACCGCAAGGCGCTCGGTCACAGCAACGAGTTCGACGCCTCGATCATCTACAACACCTCGCAGAGCATTCTCGATCCTCTCGGTCGCCCGGTGCGGCGAACCCAACTGCCGCAGCCGGTGAAGAACGTCTGGAATCGCATGAACCAGATCATCGTCGGCTACATGCTGGAGCGCTACCCCGACCCCGAGCAAACCCTGCTGCTCGCCGGCGAAGCGAGTCTCGACGCCACCTGGCCGCTGACTTCGCCCGGCGTGCCGAGCATCCGCATGCTGCACAATCACTTCATCGCCTTCAACAAGGCAGAACTGCGCGCTGCGCCGATCGCCGACGCTAACAACCCGAACCTGACGGACGGCGGCCAGCATTCGCTGTTCCAGGCCCATATGCGCGACGCCTACCGCGCCTTCTTTGAAGAGCTTGACCTGCAGATCCTGCGGCCATGCGAGGCGGGGTCATGCCGCATTGCCCTGACCGGCTACCCGCAGGGGCTGCCGAGCTGGGAAATCGCGGGGGGCGCGGCAGCGCTCGGGGAAGTTCGCTTCTGGAATGAGTACGACACCATCCTCATGGGCTTCATCGATTTCTACCGCACCTTCTTCAGCCAGGTATCAACCCGCAACGCGCCGCTGCCGCATGACATCTGCTTCCCCGCGCTGGTGGCCAACAAGCTGCAATTCAACAACGATTTCCTGAAGACGGCGAAGATGGTGCGCGACCGGTGCATCACCGATGCCAAGTACGCCAACGCGATCCGCTGGCAGCCGGCCTTCAAGCAGCTGATCTATCGCAACGACGCCGGCAAGCTCATCGTCACCATCAGCCAGAACTCGATCGGCAACGCCATCACCGAGGTGCTCGGCGTGGTGGTCAATCGCAGCCCCGCTGCCGAGGCCTACGCTCGCACCGAGCCGGCACTGATCGCACAACTGCTCGAGGTACGCCGCCGCCTGGTCGAGGCCGACCTCGGCGACGGGATCGCAACGCCATACTGGGGAGCGCGATAGCCGGGATGGTGTTTGCGCGCGTCTGCCGCGACTAGCGCCCGTATTTTCCGGTCAGCATCGCCTTGCCGATGGAGTTGGCATTGATCATGAACCCGGCGAGCGAGGCAGTCGCCCCCTGCGGCAGTTCCAGCCTTTCCACTTTCAGGGCGTGCAGCGTGAAGTTGTAGCGATGCGGCTTGTCGCCAACCGGCGGGCAGGGGCCGCCCCAGCCGGGAGCACCGAAATCCGTGGTGATTTGCGCGGCGCCCCGGGGCAGGCCGGAACCGTCAGCCTTGCCGGCACCCTTGGGCAGTTCCCCGGCATCGGCGGGAATGTTGGTCACCACCCAGTGCCACCAGCCGGCGCCGCCGGTAGGCGCATCGGGGTCATGCACAAGCAGCGCAAAGCTCTTCGTGCCCTTCGGCGCGCCGGACCATTTGACGGCGGGAGAGACATTCTTGCCGGTGCAGCCGAAGCCTTCATACAGTTGTTCGTCGGCGATGGGGAGATTCGGCTTGATATCGGCACTGGAAAGCGTGAAAGGCTCAGCGCAGGCACTGCCGGCCAAGGCAAGCCCGGCGGCAAGAAAGAGACTGGGACGGATCATGGTGGCTCCTTGCAGAACAGGTTGAAGAGGAACTCGCGGCTCAAGAGTAGCAGAGTCATCCCTGCTTTTCCGTCCGCGCCCACCAACCACCGATTCCTGATATGCAAATCTGAATTTCTTGGTTTGGAACCGGAGACGATGGTCATACAGTTAGCCAACGTGCAATCTGATCAGAGGAAATCCCATGAACGCCGTCGTCGTCGAATTGGCCACCGCCCACCCGCTCGAACTCGCCCAACGCCGCGCCCGCGAGCTGAACCTCGCCTATCGCGGCACGCTGACGCCGCCCGAAGCCTGCGCCGCCTGGCAGAGCGTGCCCGGCGCCGTGCTGATCGACATCCGCAGCGAAGCCGAACTCAAGCTGATCGGGCGGATTCCGCAGGCTGTCAACATCGAATGGAAGTTCTTTCCCGACTGGGACTTGAACCCTTCCTTCGTCACCGCCATCCAGCGCAAGTACGCACCCGAAACGGTGCTGATCCTGCTCTGCCGTTCCGGCATCCGCTCCGACGAGGCCGCGACAAAACTGACCTCGGCCGGATTCGAGAATGTCTTCAACGTACTGGAAGGTTTCGAGGGCGTGCTGAATGAAGCCGGCCGGCGCTGCGTCAACGGCTGGAAGTCCTACCCGCTGCCCTGGGACCAGCGCTGAAAAAACGCCGGCGGACGGCTTCCCTGCTGCGGGCAGCCGTCCGCCGGATGATCACACCGGCAGTGTCGTCCGCCCGCCTTTCAGGTCGCGCAATACCGCGATCATCGTGTCGACCTCGGCACAGGTGTTGTAGAACGCCAGCGAAGGCCGCACCGAGGCCTCGAGGCCGAAGCGGCGCAGGATGGGCTGCGCGCAGTGGTGTCCCGAGCGCACCGCAATGCCTTCCTCGTTGAGCGCCTTGCCGACTTCCTCCGTGCTGTAGCCGTCGAGCACGAAGGACAGCACGCTGGCCTTTTCCGCCGCCGTGCCGATCAGCCGCAGGCCGGGGACGGTCAGCAGCGCCTTGGTCGCATAGGCCAGCAAGTCGTGCTCGTAGCCGGCGATGTTGTCCATGCCGATGCGCTGCACGTAATCGATGGCGGCGCCGAGGCCGACGGCATCGGCAATGTTGCCGGTGCCGGCTTCGAAGCGTCCCGGCGCCGGCTGGAACACCGTCTTCTCGAAGGTGACGTCGGCGATCATGTTGCCGCCGCCTTGCCAGGGCTGCGTCGCGTTGAGCAGGTCTTCCTTGCCGTAGAGCGCGCCGATGCCGGTAGGGCCGAATACCTTGTGGCCGGAGAAGACGAACCAGTCGCAGTCGAGCTGCTGCACGTCGGTGGCCATGTGCGACACCGATTGCGCGCCGTCGACCAGCACGCGCGCGCCGTGGCGATGGGCGATGGCCACCATCTGCTGCGCCGGCGTGACGGTGCCGAGCGCATTCGAAACCTGCGTCAGCGCCACCAGGCGGGTCTTCGACGAGAACAACCGTTCGTACAGGTCGAGCCGGATCTGGCCGCTGTCATCCACCGGAGCCACGCGCAGCACGGCGCCCTTCTCGACGCAAAGCTGCTGCCAGGGCACGATGTTGGCGTGATGTTCGAGATGGGTGACGATGATCTCGTCGCCGGCCTCGATGTTCTGCCGCCCCCAGCTCTGTGCCACCAGGTTGATGGCCTCGGTGGCGCCGCGGACGAAGACGATCTCCTTGGTCGAGCCGGCGTTGAGGAAGCCGCGCACCTTTTCCCGCGCGGCCTCGTAGGCGTCGGTGGCGCGTGCCGCCAGATCATGCGCGGCGCGGTGGATGTTGGAGTTCTCGTGCTCGTAGAAATAGGCCAGGCGATCGATCACCGCCTGCGGCTTTTGCGTCGTCGCCGCGTTGTCGAACCAGATCAGCGGCTTGCCGTGGACGGTTGCCTTGAGGATGGGGAAGTCCTTGCGGATCGCATTGACGTCGAAGCCGGGATGCGCTGGCCGGATGTCATCGACCAGCTGCGGGCGGAAGGCATCGTCGGGCAATGTCTCGGCTTGATGCGGAGCCGGATTGCGCGCCAGCGCCTCGGACAGGAAGTAGAAGCCACCGGCCGGGTCGGCCGCAGCCGACGGTGCGCGCGGCGAGACGATGATCGGCGCGAGCAAGGCCTGCAGTTCGGCTTCGCCGGGCAAGCCGAAGTAGGTCAGGTCGGCGCCAGGCGCGGGAGCACCCGTTGCGGCCGCCATGGCAGGAACCGGCGACCGGGCCGAGGCTTGAGCCGGGAGCGCGGCGAACAGTTCATTCGCCAGTTGCGTCAGCACCGCTTCGGATACGGGCGCGCCGGCCGCTTCCGGATCAGCGGTATTCAGGCTTGTAGTCATGGTACTTGCCGGTCTCAACGCCATCGAGCACCGCCAGGGCGTCCTCGCTGAGCACGGCCAGGGAGCAGTACAGCGAAATGAGGTAGTTGGCGATGGCCTTGCGGTTGATGCCCATGAAGCGCACCGAGAGGCCGAGCCCCTGCTCGCCGGGCAGGCCGGGCTGGAACAGGCCGATCACGCCCTGGCGCGCTTCACCGGTGCGCAACAGCAGGATCTTGGTCCTGCCCTGCTTGTCCACCGGCACCTTGTCCGAGGGAATCAGCGGTACGCCGCGCCAGGTGATGAACTGGGAACCGAACAGGGTCACGGTCGGCGGCGGCACGCCGCGACGGGTGCATTCGCGGCCGAAGGCGGCAATGGCCCGGGGATGGGCGAGGAAGAAGCCCGGCTCTTTCCACACCAGGGCCAGCAGCTCGTCAAGATCGTCCGGCGTCGGCACGCCACCCAGCGGCCGGATGACCTGGTCCGGATGGGCATTCGCCAGCAGGCCGTATTCCTTGTTGTTGATCAGCTCGGATTCCTGCCGTTCCTTGACGGTTTCGATGGTCAGGCGCAGCTGTTCCTTGATCTGGTTGTGCGGGCTGCTGTAGAGGTCGGAAACACGGGTATGCACGTCGAGTACCGTGTTGACCACCGACAGCATGTACTCGCGGGGGGTCTCATCGTAGTCGACGAAGGTCTCGGGAAGCTCCGACTCGTCGCGCCGCGAACAGGCAACCAGCACGCGGGACGCGTCCTTGACCCGGTTGACCCGGTAGATGCCGGCTTCGACCGGCGTCCACGGCAGCAGGTGCGTCAGCCAGCGCGGCGTGATGATCGAGAGTTGCGGGACGGTCTTGGTCGCGTTCGCGAGCTGCCGTGCGGCGACGTCGCCGAGAGCGGATTGTTTGTGTTCCGTGGTGGTCATGAGGACTTCCCTTCCTGTGGATTGAATGTTGATGCCGCCGGCGCTCAGACGCCGGTCGAAACCGGCTGGCTGGTGGATTGCGTCTGGGCCACGTGGCTGCCCGGCGGCACGCTGTGGGTCAGCCAGACATTGCCGCCGATCACCGAGCCGTGCCCGATGGTGACCCGGCCGAGTATTGTGGCGCCGGCATAGATGACTACGTCATTGCCGATGACCGGATGGCGGGCACTGCCCTTGACCAGGTCGCCTTTGTCGTCGGCCTCGAAACGCTTGGCGCCAAGGGTCACCGCCTGGTACAGACGCACGCGCTCGCCGATCACGGCGGTTTCGCCGATCACCACGCCGGTGCCGTGGTCGATGAAGAAACTCGGCCCGATCTGCGCCCCCGGATGGATGTCGATGCCGGTCGTCGAATGCGATATTTCGGCGATCATGCGCGCGATCAGCGGCGCGCCGAGGCGGTTCAGTTCGTGGGCAAAGCGGTGGCAGGTGATCGAGGTCATGCCCGGATAGCAGACCAGGATTTCGTCTAGGCCGCGCGCCGCCGGGTCGCCGCTATACGCCGCCGCCAGATCGGTTTCGAGCAGGGCACGGAGGCGCGGCAGGCCGGCGGCGAATTCCCGCGCGATGACAATAGCCTGGTCGCGGAAGGCATCGCGGACATCGTCCTGGTAGGCCGAGAATTTCAGTTCCAGATGCACCTGCTCCAGCAGTTCGCGCAGTGCCGCATCGAGCGTATGCCCGACAAAGTAATCGACCCCTTCGTCGCTCAGCGACGAGCAGCCGAGCCGGTTGGGAAACAGCGTGGCGCGCAGGCCGTCGAGGATCTCGATCAAGGCCTTGCGCGATGGCAGCTTGGGCGGCTTGCCGCGGCGGGCGCGGCCTTCGAGGGAGGCATCGCGCAACTCGCGCAGCGCGGCGACGATGCCAGGGATATCCCAGTTCGGCGCGCCCTGTTCGACGGCAAAGAGCGCTTCATTGCGGCTGTTCATGACCGGTTCGATCAGCGAGCCGCGGGCTTGTAGATCTGATCAAAGGAGCCGCCGTCCTCGAAGTGAGTCTTCTGCGCCTTCTGCCAGCCGCCGAAGACTTCGTCGATGGTGATCAGCTTGACGTTGGCGAAGGTCTTGGCGTACTTCGCGGCGACCTTCTTGTCGATCGGCCGGTAGTAGTTCTTGCCGGCGATGTCCTGGCCTTCTTCCGAATAGAGGTATTGCAGGTAGGCCTCGGCCACCTTGCGCGTGCCGTGCTTGTCGGCGAACTTGTCGACGACGCTGACCGGCGGTTCGGCAAGGATCGAAAGCGAGGGCGTGACGATCTCGACCTTGTCCGGCCCGAGTTCCTTGACAGCCAGATAGGCCTCGTTTTCCCAGGCCAGCAACACATCGCCGATGCCGCGCTCGACGAAGGTGGTGGTCGAGCCGCGGGCGCCGGAATCGAGCACCGGCACATTGGCAAACAGCTTGGCGACGAAGTCCTGGGCCCTGGCGTCATTGCCGCCCGGCTGCTTCAGCGCGTAGGCCCAGGCCGCCAGGTAGTTCCAGCGCGCACCGCCGGAGGTCTTTGGATTGGGCGTGATGACACCGATGCCGGGCTTGACCAGATCGTTCCAGTCCTTGATGCCCTTGGGATTGCCCTTGCGGACGAGGAAGACGATGGTCGAGGTGTAGGGCGAGGCATTGTGCGGCAGGCGCTTTTGCCAGTCGGCGGGAATCAGCCTGGCCTTGTCGTGCAGCGCATCGACGTCGTAGGCCAGCGCCAGCGTGACGACGTCGGCCTCGAGCCCGTCGATGACGGCGCGGGCCTGCTTGCCCGAGCCGCCGTGGGACTGCTTGATGCTGACGTTGTCGCCGGTCCTGGCCTTCCAGTGCCTGGCGAAGGCGGCGTTGAAGTCCTGGTAGAGCTCGCGCGTCGGGTCGTAGGAGACGTTGAGCAGGCTGACGTCGGCAGCCTGGGCGCCCAGCGCAATGCCGACCAGCACCGCGAGAAGGGTGGAGCGAATCATGATGGATGCCTCTATCGGTTGGGATGGGCGAACTCTAGAGTTTCCCGACCGTGAAGCGAACCAAGAATTTGCGGATTGCTTATTCCCCGCTGTGCGTAGCGGGATGCCCGGCGCGGCGGGGCGAGGTTACGACAAGGCGCCGGACGGAAAGGCCGCGCGATACACCCGCAGGGCCACTTGCGCATCGTTGGCGGCGTACAAAATCTGGCGCTCCGTCAGCCGCGGATTGGCCCAGTTGGAGGTGGTGGTCCTTTTGGATTTCTGCAGGCGCCGGCCGAAATACTGCGCCACCGCGGTCTTGGCGCCGAGGCTTTGTTTGCCGGTTTCGCTGCGCAGCGCACGCGACAGATCGAGGATGTTCCGCGCCTCGATCTGCAGTCGCGCCCGCAATTGCGCCAGATCGGAGTCAAGGCCGAAGCCCACTTTCAAGATCCGCGGCGACTCGAGGATAGCCTTGACGTCCGGCAGTTCGGGTTGGCGACCGACGGGAAACAGGTAAACCCGGGTCGCGGTTGCCAGTTGAATCAGATGCGGTCCGGTGGATATTTCGCCCTTGCTGAAGGTCGGCTTCGACTCCGTATCGAAGCCCAGCACCTCCTCCGCCTGCAAGACCTGCCGGGCCGCGGCGGCGGCCTCCGGCGACGTCACCAGCACGACGTCGGCCATGGCCACGCCGTCGTATGGCGGCAGCTCCGCCTCGGGCGCAATGCCCGGTGTCATGTTCAAAATATGGCCTTCGCTCTGGAAATCGATTGACGCCGTCGCGGCGGCTTGACTCAAGTCTATAGGATCATAATGGCAAGACCGTCTACAATTGGCATATCCAACTGTCCGAGTCCGTCCGCATGGCCGAAACCGCCTTCTGTTACCACTGCCGGCAGCATCATCCGAAAACAGAGATGCGCCAGATCGAAACCAAGGCCGGCAAGCGCTGGCGCTGCATCCGCAGCATCGAGGCCACGCGTCAGGGGCAGGCTGCGCGCGAGGCCTACGGCCGCCAGGTGTCCGAAATGAACAAGTCCGAGGCGCAAAGCCGGGCACGACTCACCAAGCCGATCCCCGCCGTCTGACGGCAACCGGTCATGCGGCGCGGACTCGCTGTCCTCCTGCTCGCAACGCTTGCGGCCTGTGCGCCGCTGCCGCCGGGTCAGGGACACGGCGTGCAGTGGCAGCCCTCCCCCAGCTTCGACCAGCGCCGCCCCAATTTCATCATCCTGCACCAGACCAGCAACGACAACGCGGCGACAGCCCTGGCAACCCTGACCGACCCGCAGCGCAAGGTCAGCGCCCACTATCTGATCGGGCGTGACGGTGCCGTCGTGCAACTCGTCGATGAGTCTGCCCGCGCCTGGCATGCCGGCGAATCGTGGTGGGGCGGGACCACCGACCTCAACTCGGCGTCGATCGGCATTGAACTCGACAACACCGGCGACGAAGCCTTTGCCGAAGCGCAGATCGTCGCCCTGCTGGCCTTGCTCGACGGACTGCGCACGCGCTACCGGATTCCATCGGGCAATTATCTGGCGCATGGTGACATCGCCCCGGCGCGCAAGGTCGACCCGGGCCGCCTCTTCCCCTGGCAACGACTCGCCGGACACGGCTTCGGCCTGTGGTGCGAGACGCCGCCCGCGACCGCGCCGGCCGCCTTCGATGCCATGCTCGGCCTGCAGGCGCTGGGCTATGACGTCGTCGTTGCGGCGGCGGCGCGCCAGGCCTTCCGCCGCCATTTCACCGGCAGCGACGACGCCGGCGAGCTGACGCCCGGCGAGCAGGCCCTGCTGCACTGCCTGCTGCAGAAGAAGGCGGCGCGGCAATGAGATCGCGTTACGCAGATGCCGCGCCCTATGTCACCCGTGACGGTTCGACGATCCGCGAACTGATGCATCCGTCGCTGCACGGCAACCGTTTGCAAAGCCTGGCCGAGGCGACCGTCGAAGCCGGAACCCGGACGCACCTGCATCGCCACGCCCTGACCGAGGAGCTGTATCACGTCAGCGCCGGCAGCGGCCTCATGACCCTGGGCGACAGCTGCTTCCCGGTCGTGGCCGGCGACACGATACTGATCGCCCCCGGCACGCCACACCGGGTGGAAGCCACCGGCAGCGGGCCGTTGCGCATCCTGTGCTGCTGCAGCCCGCCCTACTCGCACGAGGACACCGAACTGCTGGAGGACGCCTGATGGCCGGAAATATCTTTGCCGATCTGCCCGTCACGGCGGAAGCAGCCGAGCGCATGGAAACCCTGCTGGCCGGGCCCGGCGTCCGCATCGAGCGCATCGTCTCCAGCGGTCAGGCCAGCCCGCCGGGCTTCTGGTATGAACAGCAGGATGCCGAATGGGTACTGCTGGCGAGCGGCGAGGCGCTGCTGCGCTTCGCCGATGAAACCGAAGCGCGGCGACTGCGCGCGGGTGACTGGCTGCACATTGCGCCGCTGCGCCGTCACCGCGTGGACTGGACCGCCGCAGGCGAGCCGACTGTCTGGCTGGCGGTACATTGCACGCCGCCGAGCAGCTGAACGGCATGGCCGCCGGGGATCGCTGACGACGCTTGCGGCGACTCAAGGCGCAGGCGGCTTCCCCGGCATCAGTGTGTCTGCAGCCGACCCCACTCGCGTTCGAAGACGCGCACCAGCGACTGGTTGTCGAGGCGGTTCGGCTCCGCCGCCAGCCGCGCCATGTCGGGCGGGAAATGGAACAGCGCAGGCAGGGAATCGACAGTGATGAAACGCGTCGCTACCGGTATCGCAGCGGGAGGCCGGTACTCGCGGCGGCCGGCAAGGATGTAGCCCCATTCGCCGAAGCTCGGCACCAGCGCGTGATAGGGCGCGGTCTGCCAGCCGGCGGCTTCGAGGGTGGCGACGACGATCCAGAAGCTCTCCCGCGCATACATCGGCGAGGTGGCCTGAATCACGACCATGCCGGTCTCGGCAACATGATGTTTCAGCAGGCGATAAAACGCCGTCGAGTAAAGTTTGCCGAGGCTGTGATTCGACGGATCGGGAAAATCGGCGACGACGAAATCGAACATCTCCCGGTTTTCTTCCAGCCACTGCAGGGCATCGCCATTGATGACCTTGACTTTCGGCGAACTCAGCGCAGCATCGTTCAGCGCGCTCAGCATCGGCGACTGCGAGAACAGTTCCGTCATGCGCGGATCGAGATCGACCAGCGTGATGCTGTCGACTTGCGGATACTTGAGAATCTCGCGCACCGCCATGCCGTCGCCGCCGCCCAGCACCAGCACCCGGCGCGCGCCGGGCAGGGCCGCCAGTCCGGGATGCACCAGCGCCTCGTGGTAACGGTATTCGTCGCGCGAGGAAAACTGCAGATTGTGGTTCAGGTACAGCCGCAGCTCGTCACGCCAGCGCGTGACCACGATGCGCTGATAGGGGCTGGACTCGGCATGGACGATGTCCTCGCTGTAGAGATTTGCCTCGGCCATGCTGACGAAGGCTCCGGCGAAACCGAAACCGAGCACCAGCAGGCCGATCACTGCCGCGCATTGCGCCCGTAGCCCCGGCAATGCACCGGTCTGCGCCCGGAACAGCCATAGCGCCCAGGCGGCGACCAGCGCATTGAGCAGCCCGAACAACAGCGCGCTCCTGACCAGCCCGAGATGCGGCGCCAGCAGCAGGGGAAACAATACCGACACCGCCAGCGCGCCGACGTAGTCGAAGCTCAGCACCTGCGCCACCAGATCCTTGAATGCCACCTCGCGCTTGAGGATGCGCATGATCAGCGGAATTTCCAGCCCGACCAGAATGCCGATCAGCAGCACCAGGCCGTAGAGGGCGAAGCGGAAGGGACCGGAATGCAAAGTGAATAGCAGGAACAGCAGCCCCGCCGAGAGCCCGCCGAGCAGGCCGACCAGCAATTCGATCTGGATGAAGCGCACCAGCAGGTTGCCTTCGACATGCTTCGACAGCCAGGAACCGATGCCCATGGCGAACAGATAGACGCCTATCACGGTGGAAAACTGCATCACCGAATCGCCCAGCAGATAGCTCGCCAGCGCGCCCGCGATCAATTCGTAAGCCAGCCCGCAGGAGGCGACGATGAAAACGGAGACCAGCAGCGGGCGCTGCATCAGGCCGGCATCACTTGTGGTACACCCGCGCGGCACCGGCGGAGCGCACGGGCTGTGCATCGGCACTTTCTGAAAACAGGCTCCAGCCGATGTATTGTCCGTAGTTGAACAAGACAAACGCGGCAAGGCTGAGAATCATCGCAGCGCGCGGCATCAGTCGTCTCCCCCGGAGTCGTCGTCACTGCCGCCGGATGACAGGTCCGCGCCGCTGGACAGGAAATCCGCGTTCTGCCAGCGCCCGTTCTCGAAGACAGTCATCCGGTAGCGGCTGAACAGCGGGAAGGCGGCAAGGAAAATCACCAGGAAGAAGAAGTTGCTCCAGGCGGCCTGGTCGCGGATGACCTTGATGCGGTCTGCCACGGCGACCGGTTTCTCCGCGGATATTTCCGGATCGATGACAAAGTAATAGGTGCCGGCCGGCAGGTCGCGGAACACCAGTTCGCGCGAGCGGTCGCCTTCGCTCCAGCTTTCGCCGCCGTCGGAGCCGTGCCAGTAGGCCATGTCGCCTTGCGCCGTCCAGGCACGGCCGGTGTGCTTGTCCACCAGGGTCAGGTTCAGCCCCAGCCAGTTGTTGTCGAGATCGGTGTCGTGGCGCAGCGCAATGTTTCTCGCCGCGCTGTCGAGCCGAAAGGTCTGGGTCGTCAGCGGCTCTTCATTCTGCGGCGAGAACACCAGGCGCTGATCGAGCAGCGTGCGTCCGCCCAGAATGAAGACCCAGAGCAACTGCGCCGCCAGGGCCAGGGCAAAGAATTTCCAGAAGTTGCTACAGATGCGGCGATGGCTTTCACGGCGCGGGTTCGGCTGATTGGCGCCGATGCCGATAGCTGCTGGCAGCGCGGTTTTCAGCTTGAAGGCGGCCGCGACCTCGGCCGGCGGCAGATATTCGCCGAGCGACCAGGTGGTTTCATTCCGGCTCGTCTCGCGGCTCAACATCTTCGGCGCGGCGATGAAGTCGATGGTCTGCCAGATTTCGCCCACGCTCACCTTCCAGGTGAACTCGCCGATGACATAACGCGTCTCGGCGGCGCCCGCCGAATAGCGCAGGTAGCGCTCGCCGGCGTAGCTGAGCGAGGGCAGCCCGGCCGTGTAGCGCGGCGGATTGGCGACCGGACTGACCCAGTTCCAGTGGCCGTCCGCCTCGACCAGCCAGCGGAATCCTTCGTCCGCATGATGGAGCAGGTATTCCTGCCAGGGATAGTCGATGCCGCCGGTGGTGACGGCCCTTTGCTGGAAACCGATGACGGTCCACTCCTTGCCGCCGAAGCGCCCCGTGCTGCCCAGCTCGAGCAGCGGCTCGACGCGCATTGCCGCGGCGGCCCCGGCCAGGATGCTCAGACTCTCATTGTCGGCGGCCAGCACGCTGAGGCAGGACGGGCATGCCACGCTCTGCACCGCCTTGTCATGCAGCGTGATCGCCCCGCCACAGGCCGGGCATTGCAGCGCCTTGAGCGTACCTGCCGGCTTCGATGGCGCCGCTCCGTCGCGCAGCCCGGTAAAGCTGAAGGCCGCAAACGGCAGCGATTCGCCAACGAAAAACAGCGGCGGTGTTTCCGAGTAATCGATGGTGGCAAAGGCAGCCGCGGCTTGATCCGTGCCACGCAAATCGGCCAGCTGCGCCGGATAACCGGCGCCGAAGGCGAAGGGCAGTTCGCCTTCGCCCGAAATGCACATGGCCTCTTCCAGATCGCTGACGACGAAGTCCCTGCCGGCCAGTTTGAGCCCGTCGTCCGGCTTCAGCGCGGCAAACCCGGGCAACTCCGCCCCGGGCGGCGTGAGGAAGCTGATCAGGTATTCGCCGCCGGCATCCGAAAGCCAGCCGCCACGACGGTCATCGAACAACAGGTGCCATTCGTTCCAGATGCCGGCCGCGTAACGCAACTGGAGGCGCCCGATCACGGCGAAATGCACGCCGCGATAGTCGCCTTCGCTACCGAGCCGGAGCGGCGAGCTGTCCTCCACCAGGTCGGCCATGCGACCGAGGTTTTCCAGATTGCCGCCGTGGCGTACCAGCGTGCTGCGACAGAATTCGCAGACGCCGTGAAACGACGCCGAGGACTTGAAGACGACCGGCGCGCCGCAGGAGGGGCAGTTGGCGGAAAAGGGCATTAGAGAAAAACCTCTTCAGCCACAGAGATCACAGAGGACACAGAGGAAAAACCATGAGCCAGCCTTTGCTTTTCTCTGTGAACTCTGTTGCCGTCGCGCGCAGCGGATTCAAGGGCACGCAAAACGCTCTGTGGCTAACGGGTTTTACCCGAGCTTCTTCAACAACTCGGCCTTCTTCGCATCGAACTCAGCCTGCGACAGCACGCCCTTGCCTACCAGGCCATGCAGCTTTTCGATCGTCGCCACCACTTCGTCGGGCGATACCGGGGCTGCGGCCGGCGCTGCGCTGGAGGCGGCCGGATTCAGCGACTGCGCCATCGATGCCGCGACCTGCTGGCCGACGCCGAAGCCGACGCCGACACCGGCGCCGAGTCCGGCGAGACCGCCTTCGTTCTGCGCCGCCAGCGGGATCGCTTCCGCGGTCTGGAACTGGGTGTAGGCCTGCATGCCGCCCATCATGTTCACACCGATGCGCTTGTCGAGCATGGTTTGCAGTTCCTCGGGCAGCGAGATGCTCTGCACATTGAGGCTGTCCAGCGTCAGGCCGTAGCCCTGGAACATCGGCTCCATCTTGGCCTTCAGCGCATTGCCGAATTCGACCTGGTTCGAAGCCATGTCGATGAAGGGCACGCCGGACTCGCCGAAGATGTCGGCGATGTGGCCGGCGATGGTGTTGCGCAACTGGCCTTCGAGCTGCTCCGTGCTGTAGCTTTCCGTGGTGCCGGAGAGGGTGGTGTGAAAGGCCTTGGGGTCGCTGAGGTGGAAGGCGTAGATGCCGAAGGCGCGCAGCCGCACCATGCCGAAATCCTTGTCGCGGATGGTGACGGGGTTCGGCGTGCCCCACTTGCGGTCGATCTTCTGCCGCGTGCTGAAGAAATAGACGTCGGACTTGAAGGGCGACTCGAACAGCTTGTCCCAGTTCTTCAGGTAGGTCAGCACCGGCAGCGTCTGGGTGGTCAGCTTGTACTGGCCGGGGCCGAAGACGTCGGCCACCTTGCCTTCATTGACGAACACCGCCATCTGCGATTCGCGCACCGTCAGGGCGGCGCCGTTCTGAATTTCGAACTCGGCCATGGGGAAGCGCCAGGACATGGTGTCGTCGTCCTGCTCGGTCCACTGGATGATGTCGATGAACTGTTTCTTGATGAAATCCATGAGTGCCATGAGCGTCTCCTTGGTAGATTCAGTAAGTCATGCAGGCGGCATTGAGCAGGCCGACGGTAAGCGACAGCGCGGCAATCAGGGTAGCCGGTGCCGTGCGTCCGGCGGCGATGTCTTGCTGCAGTTGCGGCAGCGCCAGGCGCGCCACGCCCCAGGCCAGCAGTTGCACGATGCCGGCAATCGCGCCCCACACCGCAAGATCAATCAGCGTATCGCTGTGGGCAATGACGTTGGCGATGGGCAGGGCGAAACCCAGCACCGCGCCTGAGAGCGAAATGGCCGCCGCGCTGTTGTTGGCGCGGATCAGCGCGATCTCGTCGTAGGGCGTGACATAGAGGTAGATCGCGACAAAGGCGACCAGCAGGACGATGGCGGCGCCAAGGTAGGCGAGAAAGTTCGGCAGCGTGGCGAGAAAGTGAATGGGCATGGAACACTCCTGCGGCGGATGGCACATTGTCTGTCATGCCGGCGGCGTGATCAAGTGGCTTGCCGCATGACAAAAGCGCGAACCGGGCATTCGCTTGGCCTGCCAAACCCGCAGAAATGTCTTCAGTGGCCGGCGTGGAACTTCTTGTGAATCCGCTGCGTGGTTCGCCATACCACCCACAGCACCAGAGGAATCAGCGCGCCGGCGGTAATTTCCGGATCGACGGGAACTCCCGCGCCCTTCAATGCCTTTACCGCGTACACCAGCAAACTCACGACGTAGTAGGAGATCGCCGCGATGGACAAGCCTTCAACCGTAGTTTGCAGCCGCAACTGCATTTCCTGGCCGCGCGTCAATTTCTCGAGCAGCAGTTGGTTCTGCACTTCGGTGGCGATATCGACGCGGGTCCGCAGCAGCGCGCTGGCTCTCGAGATTCTTTCGGAAAGCGAAGTCAGGCGTTGCGCCGTCGCTGCCACCGTGGCCATGGCCGGCGACAATCTGCGCTGCATGAATTCGCCGATGCTTTGACTGCCGGGGATGCTTGTTTCCCTCAGCTCGGCAATCCGCTGGCTGACAAGAGCGTCGTAGGCCTTGGTCGCAGAGAACCGGAATGAGTGCTGGGCCGTTGCCCGCTCGACTCCCGCCGCCAGCGACACCAATCGCTCCAGCAATTCCTGATCCGAATCCTTTTTTCCCTCAAGCAGGGTAGTGATCTCCGCCAGCGCATGCTCGGAGCGGGCCAGCATCGGCCCTATGTCCTTTGCCACAAACAAGCCCTTCAGGGCCAGCAGCCGGTAGGTTTCAATCTCGAGCAAGCGCTGGGCAATGCGTCCCGGCCTGGTTTCGGAGGTGTCTGCCGGCGCGACGACGAGCATGCGCTCGAACCCGTCCGGCCTGACCTGGAAATCTGCAAAGGCGCAGGAATGTCCGTTGGCTCCCATCAACGATGCAACGATTGGATTCGCGCCGAACCACGACTGCGCTTTCGTCACTATCGCCTCCGGCCTGCCAAGCTCGCCGTGAACCATCGCCAGGAAAACGGCCGAGATGGTGCGGCCCGGAATCCCGCTCAGCCATTCGGCACTCAGGGCCGATGCCGAATGCAGGTCGGGATCATGAGCGTCGAGCAAGGCTTCCGCCGGCAACGACTGCACCACCGAGTAGCGGGTGAACTCGGTGTGCCGTTCCCACTTGAGCGTGAATCGCTCAAACCGCAGACGCAGGAAATTGCCGTCGAGGCGGTCGCTGCCGAGGGCCTCCTGACCGGGCAGCAGTCTCAGGTGCTCGCACTCCTGCTGCCGTGAAACACCCTCGTTCAGCACCGCGATGTAGACCACCAGCGCCGGCAGCCGGATCCGCGCCGTGGGACGCGCGTGCACTTCGTCGTGCAACAACATCCGCGCCGGATCATCGTCAGGGAGTTTTCGAGCCGGCAGTTGATGTGGCGAAGGCATCGAAGCAAGCTAGTTTGAAAAGCACTTGATGTCAACAATAGTGCGGTGCTGCCGCGGGACGATTAGCCTAGACCGTCTGGCTGTAGCGGGCCAGGCCTTCCAGCACCAGATTGTCCGTCAGGCGATGCGGCAAATCCAGCTGCGGCGCCAGTGCCGGCGCCGCACCGCCGGACAGCAGGCATACGGCATCAGCGCCCAGCGTCTGGTGAATGCGTGCGATGGCGCCCAGCGTGGCATGCAGCGCGCCGCTGACGATGGCATCGTCAGTGTTGGTCGGCAGCGATTTGTAATGGCCGTCGGCATACGGCAGGTCGGCGGTATTGCCGGCCAATGCGGCGCGCATCAGGCTCAGGCCGGGCAGGATCAGACCGCCGCGAAATACGCCGTTGCCGTCCAGTGCGTCGATGGTCGTGGCGGTGCCGGCCATCACCACCACGGACGGCCCTGCCTGCAGCGCCCGCGCCGCGATCAGTGCCGCCCAGCGATCCGCGCCGAGCTGTGCCGGCTTGTCGTAGCCGTTGCTCACGCCGCAGGCGGCGGCGCAACTGGTGAGCCAGTCGAGGGCAATGCCAAGGCTTCCTGCCAGCGCTTCTATGCGCAGCCGCATCGGTTCGCCGGCCACGTTGCAGGCGACGATGCGTGCCGGCATCTGCGGCAGTTCGGCGACCAGATCATCGAAAGCCTGGTAGTCCAGCGCCCCCTGCATGCGCCAGCCGCTGCCGTCGAAAAGGCCGCACTTCAGTCGCGAGTTGCCGGCGTCAAGGCAAAGAATCATGGCTGTCTTTCAAACCGCTCGCAGCGATACTTCGCCGGAGAGAATGCGCTCGATGCGGCCATCGGCCTCGAGCAGCAGCGCACCGTCGCTGTCGACGCCGCGACAGATGCCCTCGCCGGACGGCCCGAAATCGGATGACAGGATGACCTTGGCATTGGGCCAGGCATGGCGCGCCATCCACTCCGCGCGAATCGCGGCAAAGCCGGCGGCGGCGAAGGTTTCCAGCGTGGCCAGCAGTTCGCCCAGCACGGCGGCATACAAGACATCGGCGTCGCTGCCGGCGCCGATCGCGGCCGAGGCGGCACGGACGTCGGCAGGCATGGCGGCGGGCAGGCGCAGATTGAGACCGATGCCGATGACGGCAACATGCGGGGCGCCGGGCAGCAGTTCGACCAGAATGCCGCCGAGCTTGCGGCCTTCCTTGAGGATGTCGTTGGGCCATTTCAGCAAGGTTTCGCCGGCGCCGGACTGCGCCAGGGCGCGGCCGACGGCGACACCCGCCGCGAGCGAGAGGCCGGCCGGCGGCGTGCCCGGTGCAAAACGCCAGAGCAGGGAGAAGGTGAGGCTGTCGCCGGGGCTGGCGAACCAGCTGCGGCCGCGCCGGCCGCGGCCGGCGGTTTGCTCCTCGGCGATGACAACCGTGCCGCCAGGCGCACCGGCTTCGGCGCGGCTCAGCAAGACGGCGTTGGTCGAATCGCAGCGCGACAGGATGTCGATGTCGAAGCGGCAGGCGAGTGCTCCGAGCCTGGCGGCAATGGCGGCAATGCTGGCTGGCATGAAATGTCCCGTGTGGCGACGAGGCGGTGACACAAAATCAGAAATGGCGGGATTGACTATACTGGAAGGCCGTGAACAGTGTTGGCTGCCATCGTGCTTACTGCATTTTCGGAACTGATCGTCTACCTGGTCGAACCCTCGGCCGTTCAGAGCCGCATCATCATCGCCCTGTTGGGGCAGCTCGGTGTGACCCAGGTGCGGCGTTGCAATACCGCCGCCGAGGCGCTGGCGCTGTTGCGCGAAGCACTGCCCAGCGTGGTCATCAGCGCGCTGTACCTGCCGGACCTGTCCGGCACCGAACTGATCCGGACCATGCGCGCCGACCCGGATTTCGAGCACGTGCCCTTCATACTCGTTTCCAGCGAAACGCGGCCGCAGGTGCTCGATCCGGTGCGGCAAAGCGGCGTCTGCGGCATTCTGCCGAAACCGTTTTCAGAGGCGCAGCTGCGCAAGGCCTTGCGCAACACGCTGGATTACCTCGACGACGACGACGCCGGCCTCGAGAAAGCCGGGATCGATCTCGAAGGACTGCGTGTCCTGATCGTGGACGACAGCCGCAGCGCGCGTGGCTTCATCAGGCGCGTGCTGGAGAATCTCGGCATCCGCAACTTTGTCGAGGCGGAAAACGGTGTCGCGGCAGCGGCGGTGATGGCCGAAAACCTGGTCGACCTGGTGGTGACCGACTACAACATGCCGGAGATGGACGGCAAGGCGCTGATCGATCATATCCGCCATAAGAGCTGGCAGAACTCGGTGCCGGTGCTGATGGTCACCAGCGAATCCGATCAGGGCCGGCTCGCCGCAGTCGAGGAAGCCGGCGTTTCGGGCATCTGCGACAAGCCTTTCGAGCCGGCGGTGGTCAAGGCGCTGCTGCTGAAGATCCTGCAGCCGCAATAGCCGGCTTCAGTCTTCCTCCGTACCGGCCTTGACGCCGTCGAGGCCAAGCTCCTGAATCTTGCGCGTGATGGTGTTGCGGCCGATGCCGAGCAGTTGCGCAGCATCGATGCGGCGCCCGCCGGAGGCGTTGAGCGCGCGCCGGATCAGCGTGGCTTCGAACTGGCGCGTAAGCTTGTCGAAAACCTCGCCGGGCGCAGAACCGAGCAGCCGGTCGGCTTCGCCCGCCAGCGCCGCACTCCAGTTGGCGGGCAAATCGCGCCGCGGTTCGTCGCGCAATTCGGCGGGGAGATCGGGAATGTCCACGCTTTGCCCCGGTGCCATCACCGTCAGCCAGTGGCAGAGATTTTCCAGCTGCCGCACATTGCCGGGGAACTCAAGTCCCTGCAGGTACTTGAGCGCTGCATCGGTCAGCCGCTTGGGTTCGCCGCCGAGTTCCTGGGCGCTCTTTTGCAGGAAGTGTTTGGCCAGCAGCGGGATGTCGTCGCGCCGTTCGCGCAAGGGCGGCAGGCGCAGCCGGATGACGTTGAGGCGATGGAACAGGTCTTCGCGGAACAGGCCGTCCTTGACGCGACCTTCGAGGTCCTGGTGGGTTGCGGCGATGACGCGGACGTTGGACTTTACCGGCTGGTGACCGCCGACGCGATAGAAGTTGCCGTCGGAGAGGACGCGTAACAGCCGGGTTTGCAACTCGGCCGGCATATCGCCGATTTCGTCGAGGAACAGCGTGCCGTTGTCGGCCTGTTCGAAGCGCCCGCGACGCAGCGCGGCGGCGCCGGTGAACGCCCCCTTTTCGTGGCCGAACAGCTCGGATTCGAGCAGGTCGCGCGGAATCGCGGCCGTGTTGATGGCGATGAAGGGCGCGTCCTTGCGCGGGCTGTGGCGATGCAGGGCGCGCGCCACCAGTTCCTTGCCGGTGCCGGACTCACCGTTGATCAGCACGGTGGCGTGGGACTGGGACAGCCGCCCGATGGCGCGAAAGACCTCCTGCAAGGCGGCACCCTGACCCAGAATCTCCGGTACGCTGCTGGTTTCGATAGGCGCACCATTATGGTGCGACGACTCGGTCATGGCCCGGCGCACCAGGTCCACGGCCTGATCGACATCGAACGGCTTCGGCAGGTATTCGAAGGCACCGCCCTGGAACGCGGCGACGGCGGAATCAAGGTCGGAATAGGCGGTCATGATGATGACCGGCAGATCGGGATAGTTGGCTTTTACGTGCCGCAACAGATCAAGCCCGCTGCTGCCGGGCATGCGGATGTCGGAAACCAGAACCTGCGGCCGCTGGCCGTGGTCGAACGCCGCCAGCGCTTCGTCGGCGGAGCCGAAGCACTTGGATGGAATGCCCTCGCGACCGAGGGCCTTTTCCAGCACCCAGCGGATGGAACGGTCGTCGTCGATGATCCAGACAGGGTTCATGGTCTGGCACCTCGCCGCGACCCCAAGGCAGCGCGGCAGTTACTCCTTCTTGCGGAGCAGGAGCCGGGGGACAAGTCGTTCATCAATCTTCCTTTTTCTTTCGGTTCAGCGGCAGCATCAGCGAAAAGCAGGTGTAACCCGGACGCGATGTGACATCAATGGTTCCGCCGTGTTGCTGGACAAAGCTCTGGGCAATGGTGAGGCCAAGCCCGCTGCCGTTTTCACGGCCCGACACCAGCGGATAAAAGATCCTGTCGCGAATGTTGTCGGGTATGCCCGGGCCGTTGTCGATGACTTGCAATTCAAGTGCCAGCTGGTGGCGCCTCTTGGCCAGCGTGACCTGTCGCGCCGCCCGCGTGCAGAACAGGATTTCCCCCTTGCCTTGCATCGCCTGTGCGGCGTTGCGCGAGATATTGAGAATCGCCTGGATCAACTGCTCGCGGTCGCCGGTAATGTCGGGCAGCGAAGTATCGTAGTCACGGCGCACGGTGACATCGTGGTATTCGGCGTGGATCAGCCGTCGCACGCGTTCGAGAATCTCGTGGATGCTGACCAGCGCCGGCTGCATCACGCGATGCGAAGAGAGCAGGCGTTGCATCAGGTCCTGCAGGCGGTCGGCTTCCTCAATGATGACCTGGGTATATTCCTTGAGCGGCTCGCTGGCCAGTTCGCGCTCCAGCAGCTGAGCGGAGCCGCGAATGCCACCGAGCGGATTCTTGATCTCGTGCGCCAGATTGCGCACCAGTTCGCGGTTGGCCTGCTGCTGCTGCGCCAACTGCTCCTCGCGCGCCGCCTTCAACTGCTGGTCGATGGGGCGCACTTCCAGCAGCAGGCGCGCCGGGTTGGCGTCGACCGGGGTTACGGTGCAATCGACGTGCAGCTTTACCTCGGGTGCGCGCTTGATCAGGATGTTGTGACCGGTATAGCTCCAGTTGTTCTTCAGCGCATTGTCGAGTGCGGCGGAGAGTTCGGGCGTGTCGCCCACCAGCCGCTGCAAGGGGTGCCCGAGCAGCTGGCGCGAGCTGATGGCAAACAGGTTCTCCGCCGACGGATTGACATGGCGGACGATCAGCTTGGCATCGACCAGCACCACGGCGGTGGAGAGCAAGTCCAATCCGCTGAAGGCATGGAAAGGTTTTGTGGCGGTCATTGTTTCAGTTCAGTGCAAGAAGCGCACCAGCCACTGGATGTCAAATTGACGCCGGATCAGCGCAGGTTGCCGATTTCCTTTTTCAGCGACTCGATGTTGCGCTCGTGCAGCGCAGCCGTGTCGCGCAAAGGCTGGAGTTTGTCGACGGGCTGGCTGCCGGCATCGGCCAGGGCCTTGCGGGCCTTTTCGGCGTGCTGCAGTTCGTTGGCGAGTTCCTTGTCGAGAATTGCACGGCGGTCGCTGTCGCGAGCCTTCTGCTCGCTTCCCGAAACGCGGGGGAAATCACCGGGCGTCGCCGCCGCAGCGGCGTGTTTGCTGCCGGCGGCGGCAGCCGGAGCAGGCGCCGGCACCTGCTGCAACAACACCGTACAGTTCTTGTTGCCGGCTTTCTGGTTGGTGTACAGCACCACGCCGGCCGCGTCAGTGCATTTGTAGAGCGTACTGGCAAGCCCTGTCAGGGGCAGCAGGAACGTAACGGCAAGGAGGAGAATCTTCATGGCGCGAGTTTATGTCAATTGCCAGACCATCGCCAGCAAACCATCTGCAGTGCGGACGCCGCGGACCCGTCGCCGGGATACCGCTGCCGGCCTCCGCGACGCGAAAAAAAAGGACGGGCAACGCCCGTCCTTTTGCTTCCGGATTTTTCAGCCCGGATCAGATCGAGTAATACATTTCGTACTCGAGCGGATGGGTGGTCATGCGGAAACGCGTGACTTCCTCATTCCTGAGCTCGATGTAGGCATCGATCATCTCGTTGCTGAAGACGCCGCCGCGCAACAGGAAATCGCGGCCCTTGTCGAGGTAGTCCAGAGCCTGTTCCAGGCTGGAGCAGACGGTCGGGATCTTCGCGTCTTCTTCCGGCGGCAGGTCGTACAGATTCTTGTCGGCCGGATCGCCGGGGTGGATCTTGTTCTGGATACCGTCGAGACCGGCCATCATCATGGCGGTAAAGGCCAGATAAGGATTCGCGCCCGGATCCGGGAAGCGCACTTCGATGCGGCGCGCCTTGTCGTTATGCACGTAGGGAACGCGGATCGAGGCGGAGCGGTTGCGCGCCGAGTAGGCCAGCTTGACCGGAGCTTCGAAGCCGGGCACCAGGCGCTTGTAGGAATTCGTCAGCGGGTTGGTGATGGCGTTCAGGGCGCGGGCATGCTTGATGATGCCGCCGATGTAGTACAGCGCAGTCTCGGACAGGCCAGCATAGCCGTTGCCGGCGAACAGGTTCTTGCCGTCCTTCCAGATCGACTGATGCACGTGCATGCCGGAGCCGTTGTCGCCGACGATGGGCTTGGGCATGAAGGTCGCGGTCTTGCCGTAGCTGTGGGCGACGTTGTGCACGATGTACTTGAGGATCTGGGTCCAGTCGGCGCGCTGCACCAGAGGGCCGAACCTGGTGCCGATTTCGCACTGGCCGGCGGTGGCGACTTCGTGGTGATGAACTTCCACCGGCACGCCGCAGGCTTCCAGCGCCAGACACATCTGGGCGCGGATGTCGTTCAGGCTGTCGACCGGCGGCACCGGGAAGTAGCCGCCCTTGACGGTGGGACGGTGGCCGCTGTTGCCGGCTTCGAACTTGTCGGCCGAGGCCCAGGCGGCTTCTTCAGAGATGACCTTGCAGTAGGAGCCGGACATGTCGATCTTCCATTCGACGGCGTCGAAAATGAAGAATTCGGGTTCCGGGCCGAAGAAGGCGGTATCGCCGATGCCGGAGGACTTGAGATAAGCCTCGGCGCGCTTGGCAATCGAACGCGGGTCGCGGTCGTAGCCCTTGCCGTCGGCCGGTTCGACCACGTCGCAGGTCAGTACCAGCGTGGTCTCGTCCATGAAGGGATCGATGTAGGCGGTGTTCGCATCCGGCATCAACTGCATGTCGGAGGCCTGGATGCCCTTCCAGCCGGCGATGGAGGAGCCGTCGAAGGCATGGCCGTCTTCGAATTTTTCCAAGCCGAAATGGGAGACCGGAACTCCTACGTGCTGTTCCTTGCCGCGGGTGTCGGTGAAGCGGAAATCGACAAATCGAACTTCCTTTTCTTCAACCAGTTTGACTACGTCCTGGGGGGTCATCATGAACTGCTCTCCTGAGAAAGAATGGCGAATGCTGGGAATCGGTACTGAATGCGGTGTAGCAGCCTGATAGCAGTTAGCGTGCCATTCAAACCAGCGCCGCAAAAACGATGTTTCAGTGGAGGCTAACGCCTGCCTTGCCGGCACTAAACAAAGCTGCCGCGAGTAAAGGGAGCGATTGTGCCACAAGTCTTTTGCTTCCCGGTATAGCGCCGGAAGCACCATTTACGTGCATGACGACTATTATCTGCACTACTTTGGTGCAACTCTCTGATGAAGCCGGATCGCGATGAACCATGGATCGTCAACCAGAGCCGATTCCAGGCGCTGTTGCAGCGCGGCCAGGCTGTTTTCGTCGGCGCCGCCGGGGGGCAGAAAGACGTCGGCTTCGACCCGGGCGCCCAGATAATGCAGGGTTGTGCGTTCAAACTCAGGCAGCTTTGTGTCGAGCAGCAGGCTCAAACGGGCGAGGAGAAAGGCCCGGTCCGGCAGGTCGATGGTGGCATTGCCCAGCAGGTCGTTTTCAGCATCGATATGAACCAGCACGTCGAGCACTTCCGGATGACTTTCGAGTACGCGCTGCCGCGCCGACTCGGCAATGCGGTGACCTTCGGACACGCTGATGCGCGGGTCGACCTGGACATGAGCATCGACCAGCACCTGGTGCGCCATGCGCCGGGTGCGCAACTCGTGCATGCCGCGCACGCCGGGGGTGCTGGCAATGGTCTGACGGATAGCGGCCACTTCCTCGGCGGCGAGGCCGGTGTCGATCAGTTCGCGGATGGCTTCCCAGCCGAATTTGAGTCCGGCGCGCACGATCATGGCGCCGACGACGATGGCGGCCACGGCATCGGCGAAGTTGAAGCCGATCAATGCACCGCCGATTCCCGCCGCCACCACGAGGGACGAGAGGGCATCGGCGCGGGCGTGCCAGGCGTTGGCCACCAGCATGGGGGAACGCAGGCGCTCGGCGGTTGCCAGCATGTAGCGGAACAGTCCCTCCTTGGCCGCCAGGGTAAATATCGCCGCCCACATCGCGGCGATTCCCACCGGCGGTGCGCTGCCGATGTCCTGCAGGCGGCCCGCGGCGGCAACCAGGATGCCGGCGCCGGTGCCCGCCAGCAGCAGGCCCAGCACCAGCGACGCCGCGGTTTCGAAGCGGCCGTGGCCATAGGGATGGTCCGCGTCGGCAGCTTCCGCGCCCTTGCGGTTGGCGAACAGCACGAAGCCGTCGGAGACAATGTCCGACAGCGTGTGCATGGCGTCCGCGATCAGGCTTTGCGAGTGGGCGGTGAAGCCGACCAGCAACTGCATTGCGGTCAGCACGATGTTGACCGCCACGCTGACCCAGGTGATGCGCTGCCCTTCCTGGAAGCGCGTGTCTTTGAGTTCCGCTTCCGCGGCAGCCATATCGTCGATCATGTGTGAGTGGGTTTCGCGCATCATTTGGGAACGCTATACTCGAATCCTGCTCATTCTATCCCGCCGCACCGGCCTGCTTTCCCATGGCACAAACAGCTAGCATCTCCTTTGACCGCTTCAACCAACTGCCCGACCAGGCTGCCGGCGAGCGCATCCGCGCCGCCAGGGAAAAGCTGGGCGACAGGGTGGTGTTGCTGTGTCACCATTACCAGCGCGCCGATGTGTATGCCCATGCCGACATCACCGGCGATTCGCTCAAGCTGTCGCGCCTGGCCTCGCAGTCGAATGCCGAAAACATCGTCTTCTGCGGCGTGCATTTCATGGCCGAAGTGGCCGACATCCTGTCGCGCCCGGAACAGGTTTCGATCCTCCCCGACCTTGCGGCCGGCTGCTCGATGGCCGACATGGCCAGCCTGGCCAAGGTCGAGCGCGCCTGGCGCGAGCTTTCCGCAGTGCTCGATCCCGACGAGAAGGTGACGCCGGTCACCTACATCAATTCAGCCGCCGATCTGAAAGCCTTCTGCGGCGACCACGGCGGCATCGTCTGCACCTCCTCCAACGCGCCGAAAATCCTGCAATGGTCGTTTGACCGGCGCGAGAAGGTGCTGTTCTTTCCCGACCAGCATCTGGGGCGCTGGAGCGGATTCAAGATGGGCATCCCGCAGGACGAGATGGTGATCTGGAACCCCGACCTCGAACTGGGCGGCCTTAGCCGCGAGCAGATCGCCAAGGCCAGGATCATCCTCTGGCACGGCTACTGTTCGGTGCACCAGATGTTCCAGCCCGCCGACATCATCCGCTTCCGCAACCAGTATCCCGACGGCATGGTGATTTCGCACCCGGAATGCAGTTTCGAAGTCTGCCGGCAGTCCGACCATATCGGCAGTACCGAGTACATTCTCAGCACCGTCAAGGCGGCGCCACCCGGCACGCGCTGGCTGGTGGGCACCGAACTCAATCTGGTACAGCGCCTGGCCGAGGAAGTGAAGCACGAAGGCAAGACCGTACAGTTCATGGCCAGCACCATCTGCATGTGCTCGACCATGCAGCGCATCGATCCGCAGCATCTGGCGTGGACGCTGGAAAACCTGGTCGAGGGTCGGGTAGTCAATCAGATCAAGGTGCCACAGCATGAAGCCGTGCTGGCAAAGGTGGCGCTGGAGCGCATGCTCGCCGCGTCATGACCCCGGCCCGGAACGCGAATGCCGCAGCGCCAACATCGCTGTCCATCGCCACCTGGAATATTCACAAGGGCTTTTCGCAGTTCAATCGACGCATGATGGTGCATCAGCTGCGCGATCGCTTGCGCGACCTGTCGGCCGACATCGTCTTCCTGCAGGAGGTACAGGGGCTGCATCTGGGGCATGCCGAAAAGCATCCGGACTGGCCCTCGATGCCGCAGCACGAATTCCTCGCCGAGGATGTCTGGAGCAACCACTCCTACGGCCGCAACATGGTCTATGACCACGGCCACCACGGCAATGCCATCCTCTCGCGCTTTCCCATCCTGACCGAACACAATCAGGACGTGACGCATCTGCGTTTCGAGAAGCGCGGACTCCTGCACTGCGCCGTCGAGTTGCCGCAAGCGGCGCAGCCGCTGCATTGCGTCTGCGTGCATCTGTCGCTTTTTGCCCGTTCGCGGCGGCGGCAGATGGACGCGCTGGCCGGCCGGCTTGAAGAACTGGTGCCGGCCGACGCACCGCTCTTGATCGCGGGCGACTTCAACGACTGGCGCAATCACGCCGATGACCTGCTGGCAAACCGCCTCGGCCTGGTCGAGGTATTTGCCGGCAGCAGCCGGCGACCTTCGCGCAGCTATCCCGCCGCACTGCCCCTGTTCCGCCTTGATCGCATTTACCAGCGCGGCATGAACCTGATCGACACCCAGGTTCATGCCGGCCAGCCGTGGTCGGCCATTTCCGATCACGCTGCGCTTTCTGCCCGGCTTCAGATGGGAACCGCTGTTCCGTGAGCGCCATGGCGCCGGATGCCGGTTCGCAGGGCTTTCTGGCCGGCAATCGTCTGCAGTTGCTCAGTTCGGGCGGCGAGTACTTTCCGGCACTGATTGCCGCCATCGACGCCGCGCAGCTCGAGGTGCATCTCGAGACCTACATCTTTGCCGACGACAGCTGCGGACGCCGGGTCGCCGCAGCCCTGGCACGCGCGGCACAGCGGGGTGTTGCAGTGCGTGTGCTGGTGGACGGTTTCGGCGCGCGCGAGTTTGCCGCGGGCCTCGGCGCAGCGCTGTCGGCAGGCGGCGTCGAGGTCATGACCTACCGGCCGGAGGCCGGACAAACCCGCATCAGGCGTCATCGACTACGCCGGCTGCATCGCAAGCTGGCGGTTTTCGACGGCCGCACCGCCTTCGTCGGCGGCATCAACGTGCTCGACGATTTCGACGACGGCAAGGCGGCGGCGGCGCGTTTCGATTATGCCGTGCGCATAGAGGGGCCGCTGGTGGCGTGCGTCCATGCCACGATGCGGCACGTCTGGCGACTGGTGCGCTGGGCCAGCCTCGGCCACCGCCCGCCGGCGCCGGATCTGCTGCTGCCGGCAGCGGCCGTCTGCGGCACGGTCGAGGCGGCACTGCTGATACGGGACAATCTGGCGCACCGGCGCGACATCGAGAGTGCCTATCTGCAGGCGATTCAATCCGCCCGGCAGCAGATCGTCATTTCCAATGCCTACTTTCTGCCCGGTCGCCACTTTCGCAAGGTTCTGCTGGCAGCCGCACTGCGCGGCGTCACCGTCAAGCTCCTGCTGCAGGGTCGTTCCGATCACGTCCTGCTGCACTACGCGACGCAAGCGCTGTATGACCGCCTGCTGGCGGCGGGGGTGCGGATCTTCGAGTACGACAAGGCCTTCCTCCACGCCAAGGTGGCGGTAATCGACAGCGACTGGGCCACCGTCGGCTCCTCGAACATCGATCCGTTCAGCCTGCTGCTGGCGCGTGAAGCCAATGTCGTGGTGCGTGATGTCGCCTTTGCCGGGCTCTTGCGCAGCAGCCTGGAGACGGCCATCGCCGGCGCCGCCAGGGAAATCCGCACCGCCGATCAGCGCCGCCGCCTCTGGCCGGGGCGCCTGCTGCGCGCCGCGGCCTACGGCCTGGTGCGCCTTCTGATCGGTGTCACGCGCTACGCCGGGAAGCACTACACGGACTAGCGAAGGGCGGCAATGAGTGCGCGGCCCGGTCTTCAGCCGCTGTTGCGCAGGCCCGCGGCGATGCCGTTGATGGTCAGATGGATGCCGCGCTGCACGCGCTCGTCGGTTTCGCCGACGCGGTGGCGGCGCAGCAGTTCGACCTGGATGTGGTTGAGCGGGTCGAGGTAGGGAAAGCGGTTGCGGATGGAGCGCTGCAGGAGCGGGTTGCCGTCGAGCAATTGACCTTGTCCGTTGATCGCCAGCAACGCATCGATGGCCGCCTGCCACTCCGCCTTGAGGCGCGGAAAGATGGCCTGGCGCAAGTCTTCGTCGGTCACCAGGTGCGAGTAGCGTTCGGCAATGGCGATGTCGCTCTTGCCCAGCACCATATCCATGTTCGACAGCAGGGTGCGGAAAAATCCCCACTCGCGATTCATCTCGGCAAGCAGCGCCATTCCGGCCGCGCCCTTTTTCTGCCGCCAGGCCGCTACCGCCGCGCCGAAACCGAACCAGCCCGGCAGCATCAGGCGGCACTGCGCCCAGGAAAACACCCAGGGGATCGCGCGCAGGTCCTCGATGGCCGTGGTCTTCTTGCGCGAGGCCGGCCGGCTGCCGATGTTGAGCGCGGCAATTTCGGCAATGACGGTGGACTCCCAGAAATACTGCTCGAAGCCGGGCGTCTCGTAGACCATCCCGCGGTAGGCGGCAAAGGCCGTGGCCGAGAGTTCTTCCATGGCGGCGAGAAACTCGGGCCGCGGCGCATCGTGTTCGTGCCCCAGCAAGGTGGCTTCCAGGGTCGCGGCGGCGAGGATTTCCAGGTTGCGCCGGCCGAGTTCCGGGTTGGCATATTTCGAGGCGATGACCTCGCCCTGTTCGGTGATGCGGATCTGGCCCTGCACCGCGCCCTGCGGTTGCGCCAGAATGGCCTGATAGCTCGGTCCGCCGCCGCGACCGACCGAACCGCCGCGGCCATGAAACAGGCGCAAGGTGATGCCATGACGGGAGAATACCTCGGTCAGCGCGATTTCGGCGCGATACAGCGCCCAGCCCGAAGTCAGGAAGCCGCCGTCCTTGTTGCTGTCGGAATAGCCGAGCATGACTTCCTGCAGGGCCTGACGCGAACCGAGCAGCCGGTTGTAGAGCGGCATCGCCAGCAGCTTGTCCATTACCGCGCCGGCATTGGCGAGGTCGCCGATGGTCTCGAACAGCGGCACGATGTTCACGTCGAGCGCATGTTCCAGCGGCCGCAGCAGGCCGACCTCCTTCAGCAGCACGGCGACTTCGAGAATGTCCGAAACGCCGTCGGTCTTGGAAATGATGACGTTCTCGATGGCCGCCTTGCCGTAGCGCTGGTGAATGCTGCGGGCGGTCTGGAATATCGCCAGTTCGCCCCGGGTTTCTGCCGAGTAGTCGATGCCGGGCGCCGCCAGAGGGCGTGGCGTAGCCAGTTCTTCGAGCAGCAGGGCGATGCGCCCGTTTTCGTCGAGTGACAGGTAATCGCTGCCGGGACGGGCGATCGCCAGCAGTTCCGCTACGGTGCGCGCATGCACCTCGGAGTTCTGGCGCAGATCGAGGGGCGTCAGGTGAAAGCCGAAGATGGCCACGGCATGGCGCAGGCGGCGCAGGCGGCCGCGGCCGAGCAGACCCGCTTTGTGGCTGATCAGGGATCGATGCAGCACGTCCAGATCGGCGGCGAATTCGGCGGCGGTAAAGTAGGGTTCGGCCGCGGCCACGGCATGGCGCGGCGCCTCGAGATTGTCGAGTTGCAGGGCGGTCGCCGCCAGCCGCGCGTAGAAACCCGCGATGGCGCGGCGATAGGGCTCGTCGATGCGGTGCGCGCTGTGGTCGGGCGACTGTTCGGCCAGCTTCATCAGTTCGACATCCGGCACCGCAATCAGCGAGGTCGTGGTCGACAGTTCGGCGCCCAGCTGATGCAGCTGTTCCAGCAGGTAGCCCATGGCCTTGCGGCTTTGCGCGCGCATGGCGTTGGCCAGCACCTCGGCGGTGACGAAGGGATTGCCGTCGCGGTCGCCGCCGATCCAGGAGCCGGGATGCAGGAAGGGCGGCAGTTCCTTGGCACTCCAGCCCGGGACATCGGCGACGAGGTGGTCTTCCAGCGCGTTGTAGAGTCGCGGCAGTTCGCGCAGGAAGGTGGTGTCGTAGAAAGTCAGGGCGTTATTGACTTCGTCCATCACCGAGAGCTTGGCCCGCCGCAGCATGCGCGTCTGCCACAGGCGCAATACCGCGCGGCGCAGGGCTTCGGCATGCTCGGCCTGCTCTTGCGGCGAAAGCTCGGTGCGGTCGCGCTCGTCGAGCAGGCGCGCGATCTTCCACTGGCAGTCGAGAATACTCTTGCGCTGCACCTCGGTCGGGTGTGCGGTCAGCACCGGGCGCACCTGGGCGCCGGCAAAGAAGCGGCCGAGCTGTTCCGCGTCTATGCCGACGGCAAGTGCGCGTTGCAGCGAAAAGGCCAGGCTGCCCTCGCGCGGCTTCGATCCGGCACGGGCATGAGCGCGGGCGCGGCGGATATGGTGCTGGTCCTCGGCGATGTTGGCCAGATGCGAGAAGTAACTGAAGGCGCGCACCACCAGATTGGTGCGCTCGCGCGGCAATCCGTGCAACAGGGTCTCCATTTCCTCGCGCGCCGCGGGATCGTCATCGCGATGGAAGCGCAGCGCAAGCTGGCGGATTTCCTCGACGCGGTCAAATACCGCGACGCCTTCCTGCTCGCGCACGGTGTCGCCCAGAAGGCGGCCGAGAAGGCGGATGTCATCACGCAGGGGCTGGTCTTTGTCCGGGGCGGGTGTCGTCATGAGTGCGTATGCCTGTCAGTGGTGCAGGATGCGGGCGAGAAAGGTCCTCGCCCGCTCGCTCGCCGGAGCTTCGAAAAACTGCGCGGCGGGCGCGTCTTCGACGATTTCGCCGTGATCCATGAACACCACGCGTTTTGCCACCTTGCGGGCAAAACCCATTTCGTGGCTGACGCACATCATGGTCATGCCTGTCCGCGCCAGTTCGACCATGACATCGAGCACCTCGCCGATCATTTCGGGATCCAGTGCCGAGGTCGGTTCGTCGAACAGCAGGCAGACCGGGTCCATGGCCAGGGCGCGGGCAATCGCCACGCGCTGCTGCTGGCCGCCGGACAGCTGGCCGGGAAACTTGCGGGCGTGTTCGCGCAGGCCGACGCGGTCGAGCAGTGCGACGCCGCGCGCGGCGGCCTCATCCTTGCTGCGGCCGAGCACCTTGATCTGCGCCAGCGCCAGGTTCTGTTCCACGCTCATGTGCGGAAACAGTTCGAAGTGCTGAAACACCATGCCGACCCGCGCCCGCAGCCGCGGCAGGTCGGTCCCGGGATCGCCCACCGAAACGCCGTCTACCGTGATGCTGCCCCGGGCAAAAGGTTCCAGGCCGTTCACGCATTTGATCAGGGTCGACTTGCCCGAGCCCGACGGACCGCAGACCACCACTACCTCGCCTTTGGCGACATGGGTGCTGCAATCGGCCAGCACCCGGGTCTGGCCGTACCATTTCGAGAGATTGCGGATTTCGATCATGATTTCAGTTGCGAGCTTCCTAGCGAATGATGGCGACGGTTTTTTGCAGTTGCTTTACCGCCAGCGACAGGCTGAAACAGATGACGAAGTAGATCAGGGCCGAAAGCACGATCATCTCGACCGGCCGATTGTAGTTCTTGCCCACGATGTCGGCAGCCTTGAGCATGTCCTTGGCGCCGATGGCATACACCAGCGAGGTGTCCTGAAACAGCACGATGGTCTGCGTCAGCAGCACCGGGAGCATGTTGCGCACCGCCTGCGGCAGTATCACATGGATCATGGTTTGCGCCTGACCGAGGCCCAGCGCCCGGGCGGCATCGACCTGCCCGCGCGGCACGCTCTGGATGCCGGAGCGCATGATTTCGCAATAGAAGGCGGCCTCGAAGGCAGTGAAGGTGATGATGGCGGAAGTTTCGGCGCCGACCGGCGCGCCGCTGATGAAGGGAATGACCAGGAAGAACCAGAGGATCACCAGCACCAGCGGCACCGAACGCATCAGGTCGACATAGGCGCCGGCGATGCGTGACAGGGGCGCGACGGGCGACAGCCGGGCGAGAGCCAGCAGGGTACCGATGACGATGCCGCCGCTCATTGCGACCAGCGTCAGCCGCAGCGTGAACAGCAGTCCGTCGCGGATGAAAGGCAGACTCGGTTGCCAGACGGTGAAGTCGAATTCGCCCATGTTCAGAGTCTGCGAAAGAAGAGCTGAACATCTACCGCAGAGACGCAGAGGATTCGCAGAGAACTGCAACAGCGCGAAGAAGATTTCCTCTGCGCCTCTGCGGTATGCCTTGTCTTTGCCATGCTCAGCCGGTCCGCGCGATGAGGCCGGGGACCCGCGTGCGGGCCTCGATCAGCACCATGCCGCGGTTGGCGGCGAAGGCACAGATGAAGTAGAGCAGAGTCACCGCGAGGAAGGTCTCGATACCCTGTTCCGAGTCCTCCTGCATCTGCCGCGCCTGGAAGGTGAGTTCCAGCACGCCGATGGCAAAGGCTACCGAAGAGTTCTTGAACACGTTCATGAACTCCGAGGTCAGCGGCGGGATGACGATGCGCAGAGCCTGTGGCAGGATCACGTGGCGGTAGGTCTGCGGCAGCGTCAGGCCCAGCGCCAGAGCCGCATCGCGCTGGCCGCGCGGCAGGCTGCCGACCCCGGCGCGCACCTGTTCGGCAACGCGGGCAGAGGTGAACAAGCCGAGGCACAGCGCGGCGGTGAGGAATTCCTTGGCGGGCATGTCCTGCTTGACCCACAGCGACCAGTCGCGCGGCAGGAACTCGGGCATCACGAAGAACCAGAGGAACATCTGCACCAGCAGCGGAATGTTGCGGAACAACTCGACCCAGGCATTGCCGAGCATCACCGGCAGGCGCGAAGGCATGCTGCGCAAGGCGCCGATGCAGATGCCGAGAGTCAGCGCGATCACCCAGGCCGTCAGCGACACCGCCAAGGTCCAGCCCAAGCCGGTCAGCAGCCAGTCGAGGTAGGTTTCGTCGCCACCTTTGACCTGCTCGAGGAAGATGCCCCAGTTCCAGTGGTAGTTCATGCGCGCAGAGCAGCGTGGCGGCGAACGGCGAAACGGATCGCCCTCCGCCGCTGCAGACTCTTACTTCCTGTTGTAGGCCTCCGCCGGAGCGTCGCTCGGCGTCTTGATCAGTTCCTTGAGCTTGTCGCTCATCGGGAAGTTCAAGCTGGCGCCCTTGGGCGGGATCGGGTTCATGAACCACTTGGCGTAGAGCTTGTCGATTTCGCCGCTCTTCATCAGCGCCTTGACCGCATCATCGACCACCGCCTTGAAGGCCGGATCATCCTTGCGCAGCATGATGGCGATAGGCTCGATGTTCAGCACTTCGCCGACGATGACGTAGTCATTGGGATTTTTCGAGGTGACGATGAGGCCGGCCAAGAGGTTGTCGTCCATGACGAAGGCGACCGCGCGATCTGTTTCCAGCATCAGGAAAGCGTCGGCGTGATCCTTGCCGTAGACCTCCTTGAAATCGATGTGCTTGCCCTTTTCGTGAGCGCGCATCAGTTGCACCGAGGTAGTGCCGGTAGTGGTGGCCACCGGCTTGCCGTTCAGTTCGGACAGGCTCTTGATGCCGGAGGCTTTCTTCACCGCCATGCGCACGTTGGTGACGAAGGTGGTCGGCGCGAAATCGACCTGTTTCTTGCGTGCTTCATTGTTGGTGGTGGAGCCGCACTCGAGATCGACCGTGCCGTTGGTCACCAGCGGAATCCGGTTTTGCGAAGTCACCGGCGTATGCGTGATCTTGAGCGCGGACATCTTGAGATGGGCCTTGAGCGCGTCGACGATCCTGTTGCAGATCTCGATGTGATAGCCGACCGGCTGCTGCTTGTCGTCCAGATAGGAGAGCGGCAGCGAGGATTCGCGTATGCCCATCGTGATGCTGCCGCTGTCCCTGACCTTCTTCAGCGTACCGCCCGCATCCTGCGCCAGAGCCGGGAGAGCGAGGATTACGAGAGTGAGAGAAACTACGGCTGCGGCGCGGCGGATCATCGGCTCTCCCCTGTGTTGTCAGACTTCGATTAGGTGTTCCTGCTGCTGCAATGCCCACATTTGCGAGTATAGGCCATCGCGTTCGAGCAACGCGCGGTGGGATCCGCGCTCGACAATGCGCCCGGCATCGAGCACCAGGATCTCGTCGGCATTCATCACGGTCGATAGCCGGTGGGCGATGATCAGCGTGGTACGGCCGACGGCGGCCTGATCCAGTTCCGCCTGGATGGCCTTTTCGGTCTTCGAATCGAGCGCCGAGGTGGCCTCGTCGAAGATCAGGATAGGCGGGTTCTTCAACAGCGCCCGGGCGATGGCGACGCGCTGCTTCTCGCCGCCGGACAGCTTGAGGCCTCTCTCGCCGACGCGGGTCTGGTAGCCCTCTGGCAGCCGTTCGATGAAGTCGTGGATGTGGGCGGCCTTCGCCGCGGCGATGACTTCTTCGCGCGGCGCAGCGGGCCGGCCGTACTGGATGTTGTAGAAGATGGTGTCGTTGAACAGCACCGTGTCCTGCGGCACGATGCCGATGGCGGCACGCACCGAGGTTTGCTGCAGGGCGCGCAGGTCGGAGCCGTTGATCCTGACCGAGCCGGCAGTGGTGTCATAAAAGCGGAACAGCAGCCGCGCCAGGGTCGATTTGCCGGAACCGCTGTGACCGACTACCGCCACCGTCCTGCCGGCAGCGACCTTGAAATCGACGTCGAAGAGGATCTGCCGGTTGGCTTCATAGGCGAAGCTGACGCGCTCGAATTCGATCTCGCAGGGATCGCCGCTGTTGCCGTCGGGGCCCCCGGCAAACAGGGGCCGCGCATCCGGCGCATCCTGAATCTCGCGGTTGCTGTTCAACAGGGAAAACATGCGCTCGATGTCGGTCAGCGACTGGCGGATCTCGCGATACAGCACGCCGAGATGGTTCAGCGGCATGTAGAGCTGGATCAGGAAGGCATTCACCAGCACGATGTCGCCCACCGTCATGTTGCCGGCGGCGACGCCTGCCGCGGCGCGCCACATCATCAGCGACACGCCGGCGGCGATGATCAGTGACTGACCGAGATTGAGCCACGAAAGCGATATCTGGCTGCGGATCTGCGCAACTTCCCACTTCTGCATCTGCTCGTCGTAGCGGTCATGTTCCCAGCGTTCGTTGTTGAAGTACTTGACCGTTTCGAAATTGATCAGGCTATCGACGGCGCGCACGTTGGCCGCGGAATCCAGTTCATTCACTTCGCGCCGCAGCACCGTGCGCCAGTTGGTGACGACGATGGTGAAGGCGACATAGATAATCAGCGTGCCGACCGTGATCAGGGTGAAATCGCGGTCGTAGCGGGCGGCCAGGATGCCCAGCACCAGCGTGATTTCGACCAGCGTCGGCAGGATCGAATACAGCGTGTAACTGATCAGCGAGCCGATCGAGCGCGTGCCGCGTTCGATGTCGCGCGTCAGGCCGCCGGTCTGGCGATCGAGGTGAAAGCGCAGGGACAGCGCGTGCAGGTGCTCGAAGACCTGCAGCGTGATGGTGCGCACCGCACGCTGGGTGACGCGGGCAAAGAAAATCTCGCGCAGCTCGGTGAACAGGGCCGTGGAAAAGCGCAGCGCGCCGTAGGCCGCCAGCAGGCCCAGCGGCACCAGCAGGGCGGCCTGTTGCATCCGGTCGGCCGCAGGCAGGGTAAAGGTGTCGATGATGTCCTTGAACACCAGCGGCACCGCAACGTTGGTCAGCTTCGCCAGCAGCAGGCAGGACAGCGCAAAAACGACCCTGCCCTTCCATGCCCACAGATAGGGCAGCAGGGTGCGGATGGTCTGCCAGTCGTGGCGGCTATCGGGGGTCGGGCCCGGCAGGGCCAAGGCGGTTTGAACACGGCGCATCGGGCAATTCTAGCAGGGCACATCCTGCCAGCCGGGCGTGAAACCGGCAGGAGGGTGCAACGGGCCGGATCCCAAGCAGCAGCGCCGGGCTCGCTCCGGCGCACGCCGCAGATGAAACGGCGCTGGCGGTAAAGATCACCGCCAGCGCCGTTTGATGCATCAGAATCGAAACGCGAACAGAAGCTTCGCGTCACGCGCCGGTCACGTCCCGAATATTCCGCTCAGCACCAGAACCAGCAGCAGCAAGCCGAATCCGACCAGGGCGAAGCCGAGTATCTTCGCGCCCCAGGTCATGGGTTGCGAAGGCGCATCGACCAGATACTTTTCGAGTTCTCCGGAAGCGACCAGGCGGTTGTATTCCGCCCTGTGCTCGCTCCTGAACAGTTCCAGGCGCATCGAACCGGTGAACATCACGACATCCAGCGGGAACTTGTCCGGTCTGTAGTGGTTGTTGAAGAAATGCACCGTGAATACGAACAGTGCCGCCAGCAGCGCTTCCTCGCCATGGAAAATGGTCGCCACGTTGAACACCCAGCCCGGCAGGAAAGCGGCTGTGACGTTGGGGAACAGCAGCATCACGCCGGTGGCGCCGATGAGGATCACGGCGGCGAACGGAGCCCAGTAGTCAAACTTCTCCCAGTAGGTCCAACGATCGAACACCGGCCGCGGCCCGAGACCGAAGAACCACTTGACCATCGCCAGAATGTCCCACAGATCCTGACGACGCGGAACCAGAGAGTTGGGACCGAACCAGTCGAAGGTCTTGCGGTTGCTGACGATGTGAATCGCGAAATAGACCAGTTGCAGAACAACCACGATTCCCAGCAGCGTTGCGAAGAAGTGGTGAATCACCGCTGCGACTTTCGGGCCGCCCAGCAGGCCCATCACGACGGGCGCCCAGACCGTGTCTGCGTACAGCACCGACATGCCGGTCAGGGTCAGCATCATCAGGCTCACGGCGAGAGTCAGGTGGGCGATGCGCCAGATCAAGGGGAAGCGCCGGAAATGCTTGTCCTTGAGCTTGCCTTCGAGCAACTGATCGGTGGTCACGTGCGGACTGGGCTTGCGCTCATGGCGTTCCTTGTACTCGCGGTAGAACCAGAGGGCGGTATGCGCCCAGAAGAAGGCGAATATGCCGCCGAGGAACAGCAGCATGAACTTCGCCGCGAGCCAGATAAAGGGATAACGCACGAAATCGTGGGACGTGCCGTGGGGTTCGAACTTGGTGAAGCCCTTGGTAGCGCCCTTGTGGCAGTTCTGGCAGGTCTTGAGGCGGTTGTTCTCATGCAGTTTCGACTTCGGATCCGTCGAGGGCTGGATGGAATGGCTGCCATGGCAGTCGAAACACTTGGCGGTGTGGGTGGCACCCAGAGTGTTCACCTGTCCGTGGTAGGTCTTGGTGTAGGTCTTCAGGTTCTCGGCATGGCAGCCGCCGCAGTTTGCCGTGATCGCCAGCTTGCCGGCGTCCTTGGTCGGATCGGCAACGGAGTGGGTACTGTGGCAGTCCGAGCAGACCGCCGACTTGACGTTGTGCTTCTCGGTGACCTCCTTGCCGTGCACCGATGCGGTCCAGTCGGCCAGTTCGTCGGTATGGCATTTGTCGCCGCATACGTGCGGCACGGTGAGGTGCCATTCCTTGCGCTCGACGGTGCCGCGCGGCGGCACATTGAAGCTGTGGACGTTATGGCAATCGTTGCAGGTCGCATTGACCTTGCCCGGATCATCCTTGTTCACCTTGGCGTGGAAAGACTTGTTGTAGGCCGCGACATTCTCGACCACTATGCCGAGGCGGAGTTTTTCCTGGGTCTTGTCTTTCTGCTTGGCGGCTTCCCACAAATCGAGGTGGCACTGTGCGCAGTCGACTTTCTTGGCATCGGGTGCCTTCTGGTGCGGTGCGACAGCGTCCGTGATTTCCTTGTGGCAGGCGATACATTGCATTCTCGAATGCACGCTTTTGGCATACTTGTCCTGCTTGACTTCGTACAGGGCGCGCTTCTCACCGTGAGAGCCGGGCACCTCCAGCTTGCCTTTCCTGCCGTCGTGGCAGCTTTCGCAACTCGCGTTGTCGAGCTTGTGCGAAACAGGCGCTGCGGCCTGCGTTGCGGCCTTGTCGTCGGCAGCTGCGGCTGAGCCGGCGATCAGGTTGCCGGCTAGGCAAACCGTGGTTGCCACAACCCACGCGGCGAGTCTTGAAAAACGCATGGTGTTCGTTCCCCGTAAAATAAAGGAAATCCCCGTCCTGTCTCGAACGGGGAAAACCCGGTCTATCAAAAAATTCGCCAGCGGAGGCGAAACCCATTCATTTTGCCGAGGATAGTAAAGGAACATACTGCTCTCGATTTGACGTACATCAACTCGCATCGCGAAGTGAAGGACACCGTTGTCGTGGCAGCACCTCAGCCTGATTCATCCTCTGTTTGCGACAGCAAGCAACGCTTGCCCGGCTAGGCTTCCATCGCCTTGGCCCCGACCTTGGCCCACGCCTGCACACCAAACCAGACCAGCACTCCGATCCCCAGTATCGGACCGATGACGGCGAAAGCAACTCCAATCAAAACCGCGGCGGGAATCATTGCAATGGTTCGCAGCATGCTGCGCTTGCCCGGCGCCTGTTGCTGCGGCTCGGCATCTTCGGATTGCTGCAGCGCCATCCACAGGCCCATGCCCAGCGCAAAGACGGGAAAGGCGAGAAGGTAGGCCAGACCGACGAAGGGCGCCAGAAAGAACAACACGACGTTCTTCACGCGCAATACCGACTTGCTCAGCGTCTGCGCCGGCGAATTTTCCACCTCCGGCGTTTGCGCCTGCAAGGCAGCGCTGGCTTCCGTGGCGGGCAGCAAACGGGCAGCGGCATCCGCGAGTTGTTCGGGCGACACGGGCTTTTTCAGGAATTCCACGACGCCGGCGGCAGCGGCGCCTTTGCCGGCGGCTTCAGCGCCGTCCGCGGTGATGATGGCAACCGGCAGCCCGGGCTGGCTGGCATGAATCTGCTCTGCCAGTTCAAGACCGCTCATGCCGCGCATGGCCAGTTCTGCGAACACCGCGTCGTAGGTGCCATTGGCCAACTGCCAGAGTGCGTCTTCGCCGTTCGATGCCGCGGTGACGGCATAGCCTTTGCCGGACAAAACTTGTTCAAAGCCCTTTCTTTCGAAAGCGTTGCCATCGACGATGAGGATTTTGCGCGCCTTGCTCATGATGATTCTCCTTCGTGGGTGGACTGTGCCGGGTCTCGACCGGGAATCCGGCGCAGGGTCCATTTCTCTTGAATGGCAGCACGTGCCGCCGCCTTGATAACTTCGTCAGCTGCAACTGGTTTGGCGAGGCAGTCGGACGCACCGGGCGGGATTGCTTGCTTGGCGGGTGCCACCGAGGCTGCTCCGGCGATGACCACGACTGCGGTGTCTGGCCAGGAATTCTTTATTGCGCGAAGCACTGCGGGTCCATCACTGCCGGGCATCAGATACTCCGTAAAAACGACATCAAAAGCCTGATGGGCGAGCATATCGAGTGCTTCATGGCCGGTTTTAGCGGCTTGCACCGTGAAATTTGCACTGGCGAACACCATCCGGCAGCACTCTAGCACGGTTTCGACATCGTCGACGACTGGCATTCCGGGGTTGGGGTTCATGGTGGCGGGCTCTGCTTCGTATCTCATGTCTGCTTGCACGCTTTCTCAAGCATCAACCGCGCCACGCCGCAAGAAAACTCCACCAGCCTTTGAATCAGCAAACGCATCAGGTGCTTACGCCTTGTCGAGGCGGCATCTCCCAAGACAAGGCGACTCTGCCAGTCTGGCCGCAAGTACAAAAGCAATATGCAGCGACACGCCCCGGCCGATCCTAAAGGCCGCAAACTCAACGGCTTAAGCCGGCAGCGCAGTGCCTAGTATTTCGCCTGGCCGCCATGGGACAAGGCTGGCCGCGGTTTGTGCCGCAAACCGTTACACTCGCGTCCTCGCCAGTGCTTGCCCGGCCGCCGGCCGGTGTTTGCACCGACCAGGCGCTGCGCGCCTGCCCTTCCCGTTCCGCCGGCTCCTGCTTCGCCCTATTCAAAGGCCATTCCATGCACCTGATCCGCGATGTGGATGCACTTCTCCTGTTGGCCATGGCGCTGGCTTCAAAGCGACGACCGGCGCAACTTGCAGAAGTGATGGCTGCAGCCGACCTGATCCACGGCTCGATCCCCCTGGACGTGGACCTGGCTGAAGCATTTCTCCGGCTCTCCAGTCACGGCTTGATCAGCAACGATGACGGCGGCTTCCGGCTGACGCCCGACGCGCTCGAGATCATGGCCGGTCTGCCGCGCAAGAAAAGTGAAGCGGCAGAGCGCCTGTCGGCCGTCAAGGAAAAGCTCGCCGGCCATGCGCCGAAGGGCGCGGCCGCGACCATCACGCTCAGCACGGAACAGCTCACTGCCGCGATCCTGGCGCACCGCAGCTTTCTGAAAGGCCCCGGCAGAAACATGCTGGTGCCCAAGCCCAAGACTGCCGTGGCCGGCAAGCCGCGCCCGGGTCAGTGGCGCAAGCCGGCCACAGGCGGCCGTTCCCGGGTCTGAACCGCGCCGCCGCGGCCGGCGCATCCGGGCGGAATTGACATTGGCGGCGGCATTGCGCAGACTTCAAACAGCTGTTTGACAATGTTGTTTGTCCGAGGCCAGGCCAGCCATGGAACCCGATACCCGCTCCCGCATTCTCGACGCCGCCGAAAGCCTGTTGGTGCAACACGGTCTCGACGCCACCACGCTGCGCATGATCACGGCTGCGGCGCAGGCCAATCTTGCCGCGGCGAACTACCACTTCGGCTCGAAGGAAGCGCTGATCGAAGCCGTTTTCCGGCGCCGCCTGACCTGGCTCAACGAGCAGCGGATTGCCGCGCTTGACGCGCTGGAAGTCGAAGCCAAAGGCGCGCCGCTGAAGCCGCGACAGATCGTCGAGTCCTTCTTCGGCGTGGCAATTCGCATGGCTGCGGACAAGAACGGCGGCCAGACCTTCATGCGCCTGCTGGGCCGCGCCTATACCGAGCCGACAGAGTTCGTCCGCAGCTTTCTCGCCGAAGAGTATGCGGCGGTAATCGCCCGCTACAAGGCGGCTTTTTTCAAGGCGCTGCCCGATGTGCCACAGGAGGAATTCCTCTGGCGCTTCCATTTCATGATGGGCGCCTTGTCCTATGCCGTTTCCGGTGCCGATGCGCTGAGCATCCTCGGCCCGATCGACGACAGCAATCCGGATGCGCTCTACGCCCGTCTGATGAGTTTCCTGATCGGCGGGCTGCGCGCGCCGCTGCCTGAAGTGAATAGCAAACCGGTCCGCAAAGCGCGTACAAAGCGGGCGGCCTGAGGGGGCGTAACGAAACTGTCGTGAGCGGGTTGCCTGCTGATTGCCGCCGCGCCCTGCAGGCTTTGCGCCGTATACTGGCAATCCCATGAACCATCTGAAGAGCGGAGAACACTGATGCCCCACAAAGGCGTAACCATGCCGGGCCGCGAGCCGGTGTTGCGGGTAATGCCCATGCCCTCGGACGTCAATGCCACCGGCGACGTGTTCGGCGGCTGGGTCATGGCCCAGGTCGATATCGCCGCGGCGATTCCCGCCATGCGCCGCGCGCGCGGGCGCGTCGCCACTGTCGCGGTGAAGTCCTTCCTGTTCAAGCAGCCGATATCGGTCGGCGACGTGGTGAGTTTCTATGCCGAAATCACCCACGTCGGCCGCAGCTCGATCAACATCGATGTCCAGGTTTATGCCGAACGCAACCCGGCGCAGCCGGTGGTGGTCAAGGTCACCGAGGCTCAGCTGACCTTCGTCGCGCTCAACGAGGACGGCAGCAAGCGCGAGGTGCCGGCACTTACAGACTGACGACCGGCATGAAAGGAAACCTGTTCCAGTGGCAGTCACTGAAGACACGAGTGACCTTGTTCACCCTGGCCATTTTCGTGGCCAGCATCGCGGCGCTGACGTTTTTTTCGGTGCGCGCGCTGCGCGAGGACATGCAGCAACTGCTGGGCGAACAGCAGTTCTCGATGGCTTCCCTGATCGCTGCGGAAATAAATAGCGAGCTGAAGGATCGCGTCAAGGCGCTGGAGGCGGTTTCCGCACGAGCCGGCCCGGAGCTGCAGGGCAACGCCGCGGCACTGCAGGCATTCCTCGAACAGCGCCTGATCATTCAAAGTTCCTTCAACGGCGGCGCCTTCATTACCGGGCCTGACGGCACCACGATCGCCTCGATACCGCTCTCGGCCGGCCGGCTGGGGGTCAATTACATGACGAAGAATCATGTCGCCGCCGCGCTGGCGGAAGGAAAAACCACGATCAGCACCCTGGAAACGGGTCAGCAGCTGAAGGCGCCCGTGTTCGGCATGGCCACGCCGATTCGCGATGCCAGCGGCAAAGTGGCGGGTGCCCTGGTGGGGATCACCGACCTGAGCAGACCCTCCTTTCTCGACAAGATTTCCGGAAACACTTACGGCAAGACCGGTGGCTATCTGCTGATCGCTCCCGCGCAGCGGCTGATCATCACCGCCACCGACCGCAGCCGCGTCATGGAAACCCTGCCCGCGCCCGGCATCAACCCCGGAATCGACCGCTACATCCAGGGCTACGAGGGCTCCGCCATTCACACCAATCCATCCGGCGCCGATGCGCTGGTCTCGGCCGCGGGAATTCCCCTGGCCGGCTGGTACGTGGCGGCGACACTGCCGGCCGCGGAAGCCTTCGCTCCGATCCGCGTCATGCAGCAGCGCATGCTGGGCGCCGCGGTGCTGCTGACCCTGCTGGCGGGATTGCTGACCTGGTGGATGTTGCGGCGCCAGCTCCTGCCTGTGCTTGACGCCGCCAGGACGATGGCATTGTTGTCGGCAACAGACCAGCGTCCGCAAGCCTTGCAGATAACCCGTCATGACGAAGTCGGCGAGCTGATCGGCGGCTTCAACCGGCTGCTGGACATCCTCGGTCAAAGGGAGGCGGCTCTGCGGCAAAGCGAAGAGCGCTTCAAGCTCGCGGTCGAAGGCACGGAAGAGGGCGTCTGGGATCTGAACCTGGTCAGCGGCGAACTGTATCAGTCGGCGCGAATGGCACAGATGCTCGGCTACACCCCGGCGGAATTGCCGGCGGTCCGCGAAGCCTGGGATGCGATCACCAACCCGCAGGACCGGGAAATGTTCCTCAAGGAAATGGACCGCCATTTCAAGCGCCCGGATCATGAGTTCAGCGTCATCCTGCGGCTGCGCCACAAGGATGGCTCATGGCGGTCGATTCTGAGCAGGGGCAGCGCCGTGAGGGATGCCAGCGGGCGGGCGGTGCGCTTTACCGGCACACACATGGATATCACCGAGCAAGAGCGGGTCGAGGCGGAACTGGAAAAGTACCACCTTCACCTCGAAGAACTGGTCGCCTCGCGCACGCTCCAGCTGGAGCAGGCCAAGCAAGCCGCCGAAGCCGCAAACACGGCCAAGAGCGTGTTTCTGGCCAACATGAGCCATGAAATTCGAACGCCTATGAACGCCATCATCGGCCTCACGCATCTGCTGCGCCACGCCGAGCCCACTGCCGAACAGGCCGACCGGCTGGGCAAGGTCGACAGCGCGGCGAATCACCTGCTGTCCATCATCAACGACATCCTCGATGTCTCCAAGATCGAGGCCGGCAAGCTGGTGCTGGAAGACACCGACTTCTCCCTGGCGGCGATTTTCGACCAGGTTCGCTCGCTCACCGCAGAGCAGGTGCGGGCCAAGGGACTGGTGATCGGGGTCGATGCCGCCGACGCCCCGCCGTGGCTGCGGGGCGACCCCACCCGCTTGCGCCAGGCGCTGTTCAACTACCTGAGCAATGCGATCAAGTTCACCGAACAGGGTTCCGTCGCGCTGCGCGCCCGTCTTCTGGAGGAAGGCGACAACGGCGTTCTGGTGCGCTTCGAGGTAACGGACACGGGCATCGGCATTGCCCCGGACAAGATCCACAGCCTGTTCCATGCCTTCGAACAGGCAGACAGTTCGACCACCCGCAAATACGGCGGCACCGGCCTCGGCCTGGTCATCAACCGGCGCCTGGCGGAACTGATGGGGGGCAAGGTCGGCGCCGACAGCACGCCGGGCAAAGGCAGTACCTTCTGGTTCACCGCCCGGCTCGGGCGCGGCCGCGGCAGCATGCCGGTCACCATCAAAGCCGAGTCGGGGGATGCCGAGGACGAACTGCGCCGCCACCACGGCGGCGCCCGGCTGCTGCTGGCCGAGGACAACGCCATCAACCGCGAGGTCGCGCTCGACCTGTTGCACGGGGCAGGTCTCGCTGTCGATATAGCCCACGACGGCCGTGAAGCCCTGGACAAGGTCCGCGCCCTGGCCTACGACCTGATCCTGATGGACATACAGATGCCGCATATGGACGGCCTCGAAGCCACCCGTGCCATCCGCGCCCTGCCGCAGCGCAAGACCACGCCTATCCTGGCCATGACCGCGAATGCCTTTGACGACGACCGCCGCGCCTGTGCCGAAGCGGGCATGAACGACTTCGTCGCCAAGCCGGTGAATCCCGCCGCGCTGTATGCGGCGCTGCTGAAGTGGCTGCCGCAGAACTCACCGGCATCGCAGCGCGACATGTTTGCCCAGGCGGAGCCGGAATCACAGGCGGCGCCTGCCGCCGCCGCGGCGCCGGACCCGGCCCGCACCATGCGCCGGCTGGCGGCCATCCCGGGGCTGGACATCGAGCGCGGGCTGGCGCTGGTACGCGGCAATCCGGTCAAGTACGCGCGCGTGCTGACGCTGTTCGTCGACAGCCATGACGGGGACATTGCACGCATCGCCGCGGCACGGTCGGCGAATGATCTCGTCACCCTCAAGCAACTGGCCCATGCGCTCAAGGGTTCGGCCGGCACCATCGGTGCCGGGCCGGTAGCCGCTGCTGCAACGGCCCTCGATGCGGCGCTTCGCGTCAGTCCCGGAGCGGACGAGATCGACAGCCTTTGCGCCGTCCTGTGCGCCGGATTGACCGCGCTCATCGATGCTGTCCGGCAAGCGGCTTAGCGCCCGCGCCGCGCTGATCACTTGATTCCAGGCTCGCAGCGGCAATGACCATGCGCCAGGCGACTCTACTGCGCGAATTGCGGACAGCATGTTGAGCACGCAGCCATGGCGAAAAAGCGGGCCGGCCTGGGCAACGCTGGGCGCCGGGATTCTGCTGACGGTGGTCACCAGCCTGCAGGTCTGGCAGGGCATCGAAGAGGATGGCGCGCGGCATTTCGCCTTTACCAGCGATCAGATCACCCTCAAGATCCGGGAACGCCTCGGCACCGAAGCGCTGATCCTGCGCGGCGGCGCAGCGCTTTTTTCGACAGCGGACAAGGCAGATCGCAAACAGTGGCGCGCCTGGGTCGACCAACTGCGGCTGGAAGAGACTGTTCCCGCCCAAAAGGAACTGGCGTTCAACCAGGTTATCGGCCGCGATCAACTCGCCAGCCACGTCGCCCGGATCCGCCGCGAAGGTTTTCCGGACTACAGCGTTCATCCGGCCGGCGAGCGAGCCGGCTACAGCTCCATCGTCTATATCGAACCCTTCAGCGGCGGCAATCTGCGCGCCTTCGGTTTCGATGCCTTCTCCGAGCCGGTGCGGCGCGCCGCCATGGAGCAGGCGCGTGACAGCGGGCGGGCGGCGCTGAGCGGCAAGATCGAACGGCTGCCGGAGAGCGCGGCCGAACTCCTGGCGGAAACCGTCATGTATGTTCCCGTGTATCGCAATGGCATGGCGACGGACACCGTGGCGCAGAAGCGCGCCGCGCTGACCGGCTGGATTTCAAGCCGCTGCCGCATGCAGGATCTGATGGCCGGCATTCTGCAAGGCTGGGATGCCGGCGACGGCAACACCGTGGGCCTGCACATCTACGACGGCCCTGAGGCGCTGCCGGCGCGGCTGCTGTTCGCCAGCAGTCCGGGTCAGGTGCCGGCGCGGGATCAAATGCTCCATCAGCAGCGGACGCTCGAGCTGAACGGCCATTCGTGGCTGCTGGTATTCCAGCAGACCGCGGCAGCGGCCATCAGTCACGCTCCGGCGTGGGCGGCCCTGATCGGCGGCCTTGCGCTCAGTGTGCTGCTTTCCGGCCTGGTGCTCTCGGTTATCAATACGCGGGCAAACGCAGCGCGCATCGCCGCAGGGCTGACCCGCGAGATAGAGGGCAGCCAGCAGTTGCTGAAGGACAGCGAATATCGCTGGCGCTTCGCTATCGAAGGCACCGGCGACGGGCTCTGGGACTGGAGCGTGGCCGACGGCACGGTTTTTTTCTCGCCGCGCTGGAAGGAAATGCTCGGCTTTGCCGACGACGAGGTCGGCAACGGCCTGGATGAATGGGAAAGCCGCATCCATCCCGAAGACAAGGCCGCAGTCCTGATCACGCTGCAAGCCTACCTCGAGGCCAGGACACCGGTCTACGCCAGCGAACACCGTGTCCGCTGCAAGGACGGCAGCTACATGTGGATACTCGATCGCGGCATGGTGGTCAGCCGCAGCGGGGACGGCAAGCCCTTGCGCATCATCGGCACCCATGCCGACATCACCGCACGCAAGCAGGCCGAAGCCGAGCTCGACCAGTTCCATCATCGCCTGATGGAACTGGTCGCAAGCCGCACCGCAGAACTGGAAGATGCACGGCAACGGGCGGAAGTCGCCAACCTGGCGAAGAGCGCCTTTCTGGCCCACATGAGCCACGAAATCCGCACCCCGATGAATGCCATCATCGGCCTCACGCACCTGCTGCGCCGCGCCGGACCGAACGCGGAGCAGGCGCGCCGGTTGGGCAAGATCGACACTGCGGCGAACCATCTGCTGTCCATCATCAATGACATTCTCGACATCTCCAGGATCGAGGCCGGCAAGCTGAGCCTGGAGGACACCGACTTCTCGCTGGCGGCGATTTTCGGCCATGTCCGTTCGCTGATCTCCGGCCAGGCCCGGGCCAAGGGTCTGGCCATCCGCTTTGATTCCGACGGCGTGCCGCTCTGGTTGCGCGGCGATCCGACGCGGTTGCGGCAGGCGCTGGTCAACTACATCAGCAATGCCCTCAAATTCACGGAACGGGGGTCGGTCTCCCTGCGCGCCCACCTTCTCGAAGACAACGACGCGGACATCCTGGTGCGCTTCGAGGTCGCCGACACCGGCATCGGCATCAGCCCGGAACAGATGTCCGGCCTGTTTCATGCCTTCGAGCAGGCCGACGCCTCGACGGCGCGACAGTACGGCGGCAGCGGCCTCGGACTTGTCATCAACCGCCGGCTGGCGGAACTGATGGGTGGCGAAGTCGGCGTTGACAGTACGCCGGGCAAAGGCAGCACCTTCTGGTTCACCGCCCGCCTCGGCCGCGGCCGCGGCATGATGCCGCCCGCCGTGGCCGAACTGGCGGTGGATGCCGAGGCCGAACTGCGACAGCATCATGGCGGCGTCCGCTTGTTGCTGGTCGAAGACAACCCGACCAATCGCGAAGTCGCGCTGGAACTGCTGGAAGGCGCCGGTCTGGCGGTGGATGTCGCCAGCGACGGACGGCAAGCGGTGGAGCGTGCGCGCACTACCGACTACCCGCTGATCCTGATGGACATGCAGATGCCCGATATGGATGGGCTGCAGGCAACGCGGGTCATCCGCGCCCTGCCCGGCCGCAGCCGCACACCGATTCTGGCCATGACCGCCAACGCCTTCGACGGCGATCGCCGCGCCTGCATGGAAGCCGGCATGAACGACTTCGTCCCCAAGCCGGTGGATCCCGACGCGCTCTACGCGATACTGCTGAAGTGGCTGCCGGCGAACGCCGGAAATGCTGGCGGCACGGCGCCGGCGGCGGCCGCGGTGGCAGCGGAGCCGGTAGCGGACACGGAACAATGGCGGCGGCGCCTGGAATATGTTCCGGGACTGGATGTCGAACGCGGACTGGCGCTGATGCACGGCAATACGGCGAAGCATGCCAAGCTGCTGGCGGTGTTCGCCGCCAGCCATGCCCAAGACCTGCCGCGCCTCGCCGCAGCCCTGGCAGGAAATGATCTCGGCAGTCTCAAGGACCTGGCCCACACCCTCAAGGGTTCCGCCGGCACGATCGGTGCCATGCGGGTCGCCGAGGCGGCGAAGGCGCTTCATCTGGCGGTTCGTGACGGCGCGGCAAAGGACAGCATCGATAACTGCGGCAGCGCACTGATCAAGGAACTGACGGCCCTGATCGACGCCGTCCGCCAGGCGGTCGGATGATCAGGCGCGCAGCGCGTCGATCAGCGACTCGACTTCTTCCGCCGATTCCTTGAGGATGCTGGAGAGGGTCTGGTCATCGAGCGCAACGTCGATGTTCGCTTCGGTGCCTTCGCGCCCGTTGCCGGCGAGTTGCGACAGCGGCGACTCCACCGGCGCCAGTTGATCGGCCAGCAGCAGCGTGTCGGTGAGGCTTTGCGGCGGCATGGCGAGATAGCCCTGCCAGAGGCCTTCGATGGCCTCGACCACCGCCGCGGGAGCGCTCAGGCGCTGCAGCACGGCACGGCCGACTTCGGCCGCACCGCCTTCGTCCCAGGCCAGCAGGCTGCCATTGGCGCCTTCCAGCAGGCCGGGAAAATCGCGGGCACGGGAAATCAGGTAGAAGCCGCCCACCTCATGAATGATGCCGGCAAAAAAGGCGGTGTCCGGGTTTACATGGGTGACACGGCGGGCGATGACCTGGCACAGTGCGGCGACATGGGCGGTGTGCTCCCACAGGCGCACCGCCGTCTGCCGGTGCGCCGGGGTGTGCGCCATGCCTTCCATCTGGCGCACCACGACCGCGGCGGCGAGCACCCTCAGGGTATTGAAACCGATGCGCGACACGGCGCTTTTCGGATCGTCGATGGCGCGGCCGGAACGGTTGTAGATGACCGAATTGGCGACTGCCACGACTCTCGCCGAGAGCAGCGGATCGGCCCGCACCAGCTTGGCCAGCTGATCGATGGAGCAGCCGGGATCGTCGAGCACCCGCTGCACCTTGAGCGCCATTTCGGTGGTGGTCGGAAAAATCAGGTCGTCATGCGCCGCCGATTTGGCAACGCTGGTCAATACCGCGGCTACGTCCATGATTTATCCTCTCCTATATTTCTTCGTCATTGCGGCGAAGGAAGAAAACAGACAGGCTTCAAAACAGCTCGATCTTCTTTTCGCCCGACGGCTTGGCCGGCCGGATCAGCGATTGTTCGTAGTCGCGCTCGGCCTTGACCACATCCTGCACGCCGGGCTGGGTAATGGGCAGCCGCCGGCAGAAGGCATCGCCGCCATCGGGCGTGAAGATCACCTTGCGCGACCAGGCGCCGCCGAAATCCTGCGCCGTCAAGGCAATGCCTTCGCGGGCCAGCCATTCCTGGGCGAACTCGGCATTGCGCTGGCCGATGGCCATCAGGATCGAGGTCACGATGGTACCGCCGCCGAAGGCCTTGGCGACGATGCGCTGCTTGACCGCGCCCTTCATGAGCATGGTATTGAGCAGCACTTCCATCGAATAATCGCCGGCGAGGATGACGTCGGTGTCGTCGCCGGCGGTCTTGGCACGGCTGGGCAGCAGGAAGTGGTTCATGCCCGCCAGGCGCAGCTTGGGGTCGTAGAGGCAGACCGCAACGCAGGAACCCAGCAGCGTGGTGATCGGGCGTTCGGTCTCGACCGTCCAGCCGCCCGGGTTGATGTTGCGGGCGCGGCGCTCGAGGTCCTTGGGATCGTGTTCGACGGGCAGAGCTAGGCTTGGCATGGTTTGCCTCCGACGTTCAGCCGTAGGAGATGATTTCAGCGGGGATGGCGTCGAGCGGAACGATCCGGTCCACGCCGCCGAGTTTGATCGCCTCCTTCGGCATACCGAACACGACGCAGGTCGATTCGTCTTCGGCCACCGTTCTGGCGCCGGCGTCGTGCATCTCCTTCATGCCACGCGCGCCGTCGTCGCCCATGCCGGTCATGATCACGCCCAGCGCATTGCGTCCGGCGATCTGCGCCACGGAACGGAACAGCACATCGACCGAGGGCTTGTGGCGATTCACCAGCGGACCGTCGGCCACCTCGACGTAATACTGGGCGCCGCTGCGCCTGAGCATCATGTGGCGGCCGCCCGGGGCGATCAGGGCGCGGCCGGACATGACGCGGTCGCCGTTCTGCGCCTCGCGCACCTCGAGCTTGCACAGGCTGTTCAGGCGTTCGGCGAACATGGCGGTGAATTTTTCCGGCATGTGCTGGACGATGACGATGCCGCTGCCGACGTTGGGCAGACGCGTCAGCACCGCTTCCAGCGCCTGCGTACCGCCGGTGGAGGTGCCGATGGCCACCACCCGGTCGGTGGTGTTGGCCATGGCGCGGCTGCTGGCGGCCTGCGCCGCGAGCATGGCATCCGCCGTCAGCTTGGGCGGCGGCGCCAACGGCCGCGCCGCACCGGGCGTGACCCGGCGCATGTTGGCGCGGGCGGCGGCGCGCACCGCCGACACCAGGTCGTTGCTGGAATCCTGGAGGAACTGCTTCACCCCCATCTTGGGCTTGGTGATGATGGCCAGCGCACCGGCAGCGAGTGCATCCATGGTTGCCGCCGCGCCCTTTTCGGCGAGCGAGGAGCAGACGATGGTCGGCGTCGGATGTTCGCTCATGATCTTCTTGAGGAAGGTCAGGCCGTCCATGCGCGGCATTTCGATGTCGATCACCAGCACGTCCGGCCACTGCACTTTCATCTTGTCCAGGGCATACAGCGGATCGGAGGCGACGCCGATGACCTCGATGTCCGCTTCGCGCTCCAGGGTTTCGCGGTTCACCTGGCGCACCACGGCCGAATCGTCGACGATGATTACGGTAATTTTGTTCGCCATGATCTGATCAGGTGGGGCCGGTGAAAGGCGGCAGAGGGAAAGGCTTTACCGCAGAGGCGCGGAGGCGCGGAGGTAGCGCAGAGGAAGGCACAAGCATTGCAGGTCTTTGCATTTCTCTGCGCCTCTGCGCCTCTGCGGTGAGATTTTGATCTGTGGTCATGGCGTCAGCCGGGCAACTGGTAAATGGTGGGTTTGAGGGCGCGCAGCGTATCGGTCAGGCCGTTCAGGCTTTCCGAATGGCCGACGATGAAATAGCCGCCGGGATGCAGTTGCTCGACGAGTCGGGCGACTACCTGGCGCTTGGTCTCGGCGTCGAAATAAATCATGACGTTGCGCAGGAAGATGACGTGGAACTTGCCCAGCACCGGCAGGGTCCGGTTCAGGTTGACCTGCTGGAAGCGGGTGTGACGCTTGATTTCAGGCGCAATCATGAAGCCGCCTTCCTGGGTACGAACGCCCTTCAGGCAATACTTGCGCAGATAGGACTGGGGCAGACCGCGGGTACGGTCGAGCCAGTACAGTCCGCGCTGGGCGGTGGCCAGCACGGCAGTCGAAATATCGGAGCCGGTCACCGTCCAGTTGGCGTCGAGACCCAGGGTATCGGCCAGCACGAAGGAGATGGTGTAGATTTCCTCGCCGGTCGATGAGGCGGCACTCCAGACGTTGAAAGGCGTACCGGCCGGGTGCTGGGCGACGATGGTCTTGGCGAGAAAATCGAAGTGCGCCTCCTCGCGGAAGAAATAGGTCTCGTTGGTCGTCAGCAGGTCGACCATGGTCTGCAGTTCGTCGGGCTCGCTGCCGCTGGCGACGAAGCGGTAGTACTCGGCGAAACTGGAGAGATTGAAATGCTTCAGGCGCCGCCCGAGACGGCCGACCAGAAGTACCTTCTTCGTGTCTGCCAGACTGATCCCGGCGATCTTGTAGATCAGCTTCTGGAACTGGGCAAACTCTGCGTTGGTGATGTCGGGGTTGTCGTTGGCTGCCATTTGAATGTAGTTGTGCCGAGGCTCGCCGGCCTTCCCGGCGACACCGCCCCGGAAGCTTTCCGGACCGGGCTGATAGCGGATTGGGATTATCCCGGATCCATTGTACCCATCGTCTCAAAGACGTTGTAGCTTGTGCATCCGGGAATTACGCGGCAAACTGCGGGTTCTACGTAGGCAAGGGGTATTGCATGGTTCGCAACAAACCCGGCCTGTACCAATGCCATTTGGGGATTTGGCTTTTTGATTCACGCCAAGCAATCTGAGCGGACGTTGCCGAAGGTCTTCCTGCTCGACGACGACCCGGTAATCACCTATCTTCTCGTCGACCTGGTCGAGTCGGTACACCTGCCCTACGCCGTATTCGCCGATGCCACCAGCTTTCTGAAGCAGGACTTGCCGAGGCTTGCAGGCTGCATCGTCACCGATGTGCGCATGCCGGGCATGAGCGGGCTGGAACTGCAGGATGAACTCCACGCGCGCGGCGTCGATCTGCCGATCATTTTCATCTCCAGTTACGCCGAGGTGCCGTCGGTGGTGCGCGCCATGCGCGGCGGCGCTCTGGATTTCTTTCAGAAACCGTTTTCGACGCAGCAGGTGCTCGACCGCATCCAGGATGGCATGCGCATCGACAGTGCGCGCGCCGAGATTCAGGCCAGAAGCCGCGAAATGGGCGAGCGCATGGCGCAATTGACGCCGCGCGAGCGGGAGGTTCTGGAAGGCGTGTTCGAGGGCAAGCTGACCAAGGTCATCGCTTACGAACTGGGCATCAGCCAGCGCACTGCCGAAACCTATCGCCATCTCATCATGCAGAAGCTGCAGGCCGGGTCGATCGCCGAGCTGGTGCGGCTGGCGGCCGAGTTCCTGCCCGGCAAATCCCCCCGCTAGTGTACGTGCGCCGGAGAAATCCCCGCCTCAGCGCATGAACCTGAAGTAGCCGATCAAGTCCTGCAGGCGGGACGACGTGGCGCGCAACTGGCCGGCCTTTTCGCCGACCTGCGACATGGCCGAAGCGCTCTGGTCGATGCCGGCCACGATGTCCTCCACTTGGCCCGCAATTTCGCTGCCGACGGCGGCCTGTTGCCGGGTGCCATTGGCGATGTGGCCGGAAATCGCCACCACTGTGTCGCCGTGTGCCGATACCGAGTCGAGCCCGGCTCTGGCCCCGATCATCGCGGCGTCGGTGGCGGATACATGGCTTCCTGCCGTTTCCATGCTGGTCACCGCGATCTGGGTGATGCGCTGGATATCCTGCACGGCGACGGCTATTTCCCTGGTCTGGGTGCTGGCTTTCTCGGCCAGCTTCCTGACCTCGTCCGCCACCACGGCGAAACCCCGTCCGGACTCACCCGCCCGCGCCGCTTCGATCGCCGCATTCAGCGCCAGCAGATTGGTCTGCTCGGCGATACCGGCGATGGCCTGGGAAATGCGCCCGATGGCAAATATGGACTGGAACAGATCGGACATGGTCTTGCCGGCGCTTTCCACCGTGACCACCACGTTCTGTGACGCCGCCTGGCTGTCCGTCATGCGTTGCGAAGCCTCGTCTATCAGGGTGCGCGATGCAGTCACGGCCTGCGCCGCTTCATCGGCGCTGTCGGCCACTTCACTCACCGAGGCGACGAACTGTTCGACCGCCGCCGCGATGCGGCCGACCGCCGCCGACTGCTGGTCGGCGGCCTGCCGCGCCTGCGTCATTTCGGCATTCAGGTCCGCCGCGCTGTCGCCGACCTGATCGGCCGCCTCGGCAATTTCAGCCATCATTACCTTGAGATGGGTCTGCATGGTGACCAGAGCGTCGTTGAGCCTGCCCAGCTCGTCGACACGGTGCAACGGAATTTCGTCGGTCAGGTTGCCCTGCGCGATGTTGTCAAGGCGGCCGATGATGCGATTGACGATGGTCATGGTCTGCTTCTGCATCGCCATGAGCCAGATGCCGGCGGCGATCCCGGCGGCACCGAAGACCTGCACCACGAGGCCGGTGCCGGACGGCGAGAGGCCCAGGGAGGTGCCGAAGGCATGGAAGCCCATGCCCAGAATCTGCGTCGCCAGCAAGGCCAGCACCAGGCCATTGAGCTTGGCCTTGAGCGGCAGGCGCATCCAGGCCGTGGGCTTGGGCAGGGCAGCCTTGCTGGCGTTCAACTGTTTGTAGAGGGCATCCGCCGCCGCCACCTGGGCGCGGCTCGGCGCGCTGCGCACCGACATGTAACCGATGGCCGCGCCGTTCTTCAGCACCGGCACGACGAGGGCGTCGACCCAGTAGTAGTCGCCGTTCTTGCAGCGGTTCTTGACCATGCCGCGCCACGGACGACCTTCCTTGAGCGTGTCCCAGAGCCAGGCAAAGGCCTGCGGCGGCATGTCCGGATGGCGGACGATGTTGTGGCTGCTGCCGATCAGTTCGTCGCGCTCAAAGCCGCTGATGCCGACGAAGGTGTCGTTGGCATAGGTGATGCTGCCCTTGAGGTCGGTGCGCGACACAATGTAGTGACCGCTGGGAAAGGGGATCTCGACCTGGGTGACGGGAAGATTAATTTTCATGGTCTTCTTTATTCAAGTAAGGCGGCAAGCGGCGAAATACCGCCGCCATGGTCGAACAGCAGTCAGATGGACTATGCCGGATCATACCGGACGCCCGACAAAATCGTCGGCCGGGGGTTTATGCGCAACGGCGCAACTCGCCCAGTTCGGCGGCCGCGGTTTCGTACTCGAAGGCCTCGATGCGGGCCAGCAGCGCTCCGGCGGCAGCGCCGAACGCGGCACCGAGGAGCGCGGCCTCATCCCGGGCCAGATAGGCGGCGGCCATGTCGCCCTGTTCGAGGTACTCCTTCAGCCGCGCCAGCACGTCGGCGACACGCCGCGGATCGGCTTCAGCGCCGCCGCCGCCGGCGGCGACCATTTCGAGCGGCTGTTCGATGCCGCCCAGCAGGCTCGACAGTTCCGCGCTCAGTGCGGCGCAGAGCCGGCCGACCTCGTCGGCGCCGGCCTCGTTGCGCAATGCCGTGAGAACCGCATCCGCGGCCTTCGATACCGTCATTGCGCCCAGCATGCCGGCGGAGCCCTTGAGGGAATGCGCGATGGGTTTGATCGCCGCCAGATCGCCGGCGGCCGCCCTTGCCGAGATCTGTTCGGCATCCTGGCGGTGGCTGTCGCCAAACAGGGCCAGCAGCCGGGCAAATTTCCTGACGTTGCCGCGCATGGTCTGCAGGCCGCGCTCCAGATCGAGGCCGGGAATGCGGGCCAGGCGCCGCCGCTGTTCTTCGTCATTGTCCGCCGCCGCCGGTTCCGCCACCACCACCTTGGGCCCGGCAGACGGAAGCACCGCCGGCTTCGGCAGCCACCTCAGCAGGGCGGCATAAAACAGCGGGGGATCCACCGGTTTGGCGACGAAGTCGTTCATCCCCGCATCCAGACAGGCACGGCGATCTTCGTCGAAGGCATTGGCGGTCATGGCCAGAATCGGCGTCGTCGCGCCGCCGGGCTGGGCACGGATCGCGCGGGTGGCATCGAGCCCGTTCATCTGCGGCATCTGGACGTCCATCAGGATCAGATCGTAGGCGGTGGCGGAGGCCATGGCCGCGGCCTCGCGTCCGTTTTCGGCGGTGTCGGCGTTGATGCCGGCGGCATGGATCAGTTCCAGCGCAACCTCGCGGTTGACGGGGTTGTCTTCGGCCACCAAGAGTCGCGCGCCGCCATGGTGCTGGCGCAGTTCGAACTCGGCGCTCGCCGCGCCGACAATCGCCGGCAGCACACCGTGGCCGCGGCCAAGCCGGACCGCGAACCAGAACGTGCTGCCGCGCCCGACCTGGCTTTCCACCCCGATCTCGCCGCCCATCAGCTCGACCAGGCGGCGGCTGATGACCAGGCCGAGGCCGGTGCCGCCGTATTTGCGCGTCATCGAATCATCGGCCTGACTGAAGGACTGGAACAGGGTGTCGATGTGTTCGGCAGAAATGCCGATCCCCGTGTCTTCCACCTCGAAGCGGACCTGCACCTGGTCGCCCAGGTCTTGCAGCAGCCGCGCGCGCAGGGTGATGGTGCCCTGCTCGGTGAATTTCACGGCGTTGGCGGCGAAGTTGAGCAGGGCCTGGCGCAGCCGGGTCGGGTCGCCGCTCAGCCACAGCGGCGCGCCGTCGCTGTCCACCCTGAGCGCGAGCCCCTTGGCGCGGGCTTGCTCGGCGATCAGGGAGCAGGTGTGATCGAGAATCGATGGCAGCGAAAAATCGGTGTGTTCCAGGGTCAGCTTGCCGGCCTCGATCTTGGACAGGTCGAGGACGTCGTTGATGATGGTCAGCAGGTGCTCGGCGGCGGCGCCTATCTTGCCCAGCTTGTCGGCCTGTTCGGCGCTCGGCCGCGAACGGCCCAGCAGATGGGTGAGGCCGATGATGGCGTTCATCGGCGTGCGGATTTCGTGGCTGATGTTGGCGAGGAAGGCGCTCTTGGCCTGGTTGGCGACCTCCGCCCGCTGCCGCGCCTCGTTCAGCTCGGCGGTACGGCTGGCCACCAGTTCTTCCAGATGATGGCGGTGCTGGTCGAGTTCGATGCCGATGCGCTTCTTCTCGCTGATGTCTTCTTTTACCGCGACATAGTGGGTGATGCTGCCGTCGGGCTGGCGGATGGGGGTGATGATGGCGAATTCGACATACTCGCTGCCGTCCTTGCGCCTGTTGCGGAATTCGCCCTTCCACGGCTGGCCCGCGGCCAGCGCCTGCCACATCCCGGCGTAGGTCTCGGGCGGGGTGCGGCCCGACTGCAGCACTCTCGGATTCTGCCCGGTCACCTCCCTGCGGCTGTAGCCGGTGGTGCGCGTGAAGGCCTCGTTGACGTATTCGATGCAGCCCTCCACGTCGGTAATGACGATGCTCTCCGGGCTTTGTTCCACCGCCAGCGAGAGCTTGCGCAGCGAATCCTCGCTTTGCCTCCTCTCGGTGATGTCGCGTGAAATGCCGAACGTGCCGAGCAACTTGCCGTTGCTGCCCCACAGCGGCCCGCTCCTGGTAAGGAAAATTCTGGCTCCTCTGCCGGTGGTCAAGGTTTCCTCGTTGGTCCGGGTGCTGTCGCCGCTGCGCAGTTGGCGATCGCCGGCCATGAAGCGTGCGGCCTGTTCGGCCGGGAATATGGCCGTGTCATCGCGGCCCAGCACTTCCTGCTGCGTCTTGCCGACGACTTCGCAGGCGGCGGGATTGAACAGCAGATAGCGGCCCTCCTCGTCCTTGACGTAGATCGAGTCATCCGATGCCCGGGCCAGGGCGTCGAGCAGTTCCAGGGCGCGCAGCTTCTCGGACTGGACTGCCCGCTCGCGCCGGGTTTCTTCCAGGCGATGGCGCTGCCGCCAGAAAATCGCGCCGGTGCTGCACGCGAACAGCACCAGCAGGCCCGCCATGAGGGTCCACAGGCCATCCCGCCAGGCTTCGGCCAGCAGTTCGGAGCGGTCCATCTTGGCCATTACGAACCAGTCGCTGCCGGCCACGGCGCGCGCCACGCCGAACGCCGGAACAGCGCGGTAATCCTCGCCGCCGATCAGACTGCCCTGCTTGACCTCGCCGCGCAGCACGCGTGCCGCCAACAGCCTCTCGGTGCTGACCGGTCTGCGCAGCGTTCCCGCCGAATCGCGGATATGGCGCAATTCGTTGAGGTAGAGCACCTGCTCGCCGTCGCGGCGGAACAGCAGGGTTTCACCGCTGGTGCTGGGCAGCGGCCAGATCTGCAGCAGAGGGAAAAGATAGGTGAAGGGATCGCTGCGCAGGACGACGACCGGGCCCGGCTCCGCGCCCGGCACCCAGAGCGGAGCGACCAGTTCCAGGTAGAGATGACCCCGGGCATCATTGTGAGGCCTGAGCAGGTCCACCTTTCCGGCGGCAGCGGCGGCGCGCGCGGCAAAGCTCAGCTGCGGGTCGATGGCCGGCAGTGCGCCGGCGGAATCCCACAGCGGCCGGCCCAGTTCGTCGAGCAGCAGCAGGCTCTCGTAGCCCTTGCTGGCACGGAATTGCTCGAGGAAAGCAAGCAGTTGATCACGCCCGGCGCTGTCGCCATGGTCGCGCCAGCGGCGGTAGTTCTGGCCCAGGGCGCGGCTGGATTGCAAAAAGCCGGCGTCGCCGAGCCTTTCCTTGAGCCAGTCACCGATCTGGCTGGCCTTGAGGTCGGCGATGGTTTGCAACCGTACCGCTTGTTCGTCCTTGTGCCGCATCACGTCGTAGGCGATGGTGGCTGCCGTCAGGCCGAGGATGATCAGGGCGGCCAGTGCCAGGGGCCGGATCAGGGAGCGCGGGGGGACTGCGGGCGCCACCGGCGCGCTTGCCGCAGCGGTCGTACCGGAGCGCTTCTGCATGAGGCGGTAGAGCAGCATTGAAGTGATGGCGATGAAGGCCCAGCCCTTGAGGGTGCCGGCAATGACGAGCAGCTTCGGATCAGTGAACAGCCATTCCACGACCCGGTCGGAAGCCAGTATCCACAGCGCGCCGAAGACGGCGTAGCCGAGCACCACCGTCATGGCGCCGGAGTGGTTGCGGCCCGTCGGCGACAGTGTCGGCGTCATGGCTGCTTGTCGCCATGTCGCGCGGCAAGCGCGGCGAAGTCGGCGAAACAGGAGAGGAAGGCGTCGGTGACGTCGGGATCGAACTGGCGGCCGCGCTCGGCAGCGATGATGCGCCGCGCCTCGTCGAACAGCATCGCTTCCTTGTAGACCCGTTTCGTGATGAGCGCATCGAAGACGTCGGCCAGCGTCATCAGCCGGGCGGAAATCGGTATCGCTTCTTCGCTCAGACCGTCCGGGTAACCGCCGCCGTCCCAGCGCTCATGGTGCCAGTGGGCGACTTCCTTGGCCAGCGAGAGGAAATCGACCTGACGGTCGATGTCGCGCTCGGCCAGTTCGATTGCGTCACTGCCGAGACGGGCATGCGTTTTCATGATGTCCCATTCTTCCGCAGTGAGCTTGCCCGGCTTTTGCAGAATGGCGTCGGGAATGCCGACTTTGCCAATGTCATGAAGCGGGGCGGAGTGGGCCAGCATCCTGATGTAGAGATCGTCGATGGTGGCGGCGAAGCGGTGATGATGGCGCAGCCGGGTCGCCAGCAGGCGCACATAGCCCTGGGTGCGCAGGATGTGGTTGCCGGTTTCCGGGTCGCGGGTCTCGGCAAGATGCGCCAGGGCGCGGATGCTGACGGTCTGGATCAGTTCGTTTTCTTCCAGGCGCCGTGCCACCTCGGCTTCCAGGGTCGCGTTCTGGTCGCGCAGCCAGTTGCGCGCCAGCGTCGCCAGCAGCTGGCTGCGGACACGGGCGAGGACGACATCGGGCTTGACCGGCTTGGCGATGTAGTCGGCAGCGCCATGCTGGAATCCGCGCTCCTCGTCGCGCGAGTTGTCCAGCGCGGTGAGGAAGATCACGGGAATGTCGCGAGTGGCCGGATCCTGCCGCAGCGCCGCGAGAACCTGATAGCCGTCCATCTCCGGCATCATCACGTCGAGCAGGATCAGCGCCGGCCGCGGCTCCTGCGCGGCATAGCGCAGTGCGGCCCGGCCCGAGGTCGCGGCCTTGACCCGGTAGCCGGCATCGTGCAGCAGATCGCCGAGCATGCTCAGGTTGGCCGGCACGTCATCGACGATGAGCAGCAGCGCGCCCTTGACAGCATCGGCAGAGATGGTGATTTCACTCATCGCAATTGCATCGGGATTGATGTCGGGCGCCGGCCATGCTTTTTCAGGCGGCGCTTCTGCTCCGCGCGTCGATCTTGAAAAACTCCATGAGTTCCTGCAGTTGCGCAGCCTGCCCACCCATTTCTTCCGACGTCGCCGCCAGTTCTTCCGAGGCCGAGGCGTTCTGCTGCGTCGCCTTGTTCAGTTGCCCCATGGCGCCGTTGATCTGGCCCACGCCGGCACTCTGTTCCTGGCTCGCCGCGGCAATTTCCTGCACCAGATCCGAGGTCTTCTTGATGCTCGGCACCATTTCGTCCAGCAGCTTGCCGGCCTGCTCGGCCATCTTCACACTCGACCCGGCCAGTTGCCCGATCTCCTGAGCGGCGACCTGGCTGCGTTCGGCCAGCTTCCTCACTTCCGCCGCCACCACCGCGAAGCCCTTGCCGTGTTCGCCGGCGCGGGCCGCTTCGATCGCCGCGTTCAAGGCCAGCAGGTTGGTTTGATATGCAATGTCGTCGATGATGCCGATCTTGCCGGCGATCGACTTCATCGCCTCGACGGTTTCCTTCACCGCCGTGCCGCCCTGCGTTGCTTCCACCGAGCTCTTGGTGGCCATGTTGTCCGTCACCTTGGCGTTCTCGGTGTTCTGGGTGATGGAGGCGGTCATCTGCTCGATCGACGCCGTGGTTTCTTCCACGCTCGCCGCCTGCTCCGAGGACGACTGCGACAGGCTCTGCGCCGTCGCCGAGACCTGGCCCGCCGCGTTCGACAAGGCATCGGCAGCACCCTTGACCTCGCCGATGATCTGGTTCAGCTTGCCGACCAGAGCGTGCATCGCCCCCATCAGGACACCGACTTCATCCTTGCTGGTGGCTTCGATGCTCACCGTCAGGTCGCCCCTGGCCAGGGCCTCGGCCGCGGCAGCCGCGGCCTGGACCGGCCGCGTGATGCTGCGCGTGATCCACAGCGCGAACAGGATGGAAATGACCAGGGCAGCCAGCGAAAAGGCGATCATCATGTTGCGTGCGCTTCTGTAGTCCTCGACAGCCTGCTTGCCGGCATCGGTCATCAGGTCGGACTGGAAGGCGATCAGATCGTTTACCGTCTTGATGTATTCCGCCTGGGTAGCGCGGATCTGGGTCAGCATCAGGGTCTTGGCCTCATCTTCCAGGTCGCCCTTGATCAGCTCGACGAATTTTTCCTGCAGCGGAACGTAGGCAGCACGCGCCTCCGCCAGTTTCTTCAGGCGTTCCTTGCCTTTGTCGGAAAGGACGGTCTTTTCCAGCTTCGCCAGGCGATCGGAGATGACCTTGCGCTGCTCGACGATGCGCTCCAGTTCCTTTGCCGTTTCCGCCCGGGTGGTCAGCAGCGCATTGCGCATGGCGCGGGCGATGATGTTGATGGAATCGATGACGTCGTTGGCCCAGACCGTCTTCGGATAGCGGTCATTGGTCATGGTGTCGATTTCGGTGGCGAGATTCGACATGCGGCTGATGCCGAGGATGGCGATGACGGACATCATGATCAGCGCGAAGCCGAAGCCGATGCCGAGCCGCAGCCCTATTTTCAGATTGTTCATGCCCGTTCCCTGATGATGTAATTTCAATATTTCAGAACGCGATCTCGACGCGTGCGCCGAAGATATTTGCGGCAGAGCGCGAGCTGTCGCCGCCCGGATGGTTGATGCGCTGGAGCAGCGGCTGCACCGCCAGCCACTTGGCCGCCTGGATGCGGTAGGTGATTTCCCAGGCATCCTCGGCCGCCGTGGCGTCCGTGCCCAGCACCCGTTGCGCGCTGCGCCACTTGCTGCTGAGGGCGGCGCGGGTGTAGGCGAGGCCGAAGACATCCTCGCCGCGGCCCGGCAACAGGGCCTTGACGCGGATGCCGAGATTGATCGCCTGTTTGATGGCCGTCGAATCGCCGTCGGTGCCGCTGATGCGGACGAAGCCGGCCAGGTCGGCGCCGCCCTTGTATTGATGGAGCGTCTTTTCCGCCAGCGCATACCAGCCCCAGCTCCGGCGATTGACCGGCGAACCGTCCGGGTTGGTATCGAACTGATCGGCGACGCGTGACGAGTAGCGCCACAGGCCGGCGGCGTATTTCTCGATCTGCTCGGCCGCCTCTTCCTTGGCTTCCGCCTTGGGCGCAGGGTCCTTGCCCGCTGCTGCTGCTGCCGGCTCGGCCGGACGTGCGGCACCGGGCTTCCAGCCGATCTCGACGATGGACATGATGCCGTCGCCCTTGTCGAACTTGATGTGGGTGCCGCGCGGATGGTTGGGGTCGCCCGGGATGCCGTCGAGCACCGCGCCCATCACGTAGGCGCTGCGATCCGCAGAGAACCAGCGGCCGCGGAAACCGAAAGCCGGGTTGTTGAAGATCGACGGACCGCGCGTCAGCGCGATGTCGGCCGTGGCGCCGTAGGGCGGCTGGACGAAGACGCCGCCGGAATCGATGGTGGCGAATTCCGAATCGATCGGATACAGCCCCGCCAGCACTGCGCCGCGACCGTCGGCGAACTCCTGCTGCAGCCAGGCCTGGAACAGACGGTTGGTGTTGACCGGGACTTCGATGTTGGACACGCCGGTGAGGCTGCCCACCTGCTGCGCGTTGGTCTTGCCGCCGTGGTCCTCAATGAAATTGACATAGCCGCTGCCGCCCGACCAGCCGGCGAGTTTCTCGAAATCGACGTTCAGCTTGATGTCGATATGCGATATCGGACGGCCGCCCTTCTCGATGCCGCCGCTCATGTTGCGCAGCAGGTCGGCCTTGTAGCCTATGTCCAGCGCCAGGCCCTTCTTGAACATCGCGCTGCGGGTGCCGCCCCAGTCACCGGTCAACGTGTCTTCGGCGTAGTTCGGCGCTTCGTCGGCGGCCAGGGCAGATAGCGGCAGCAGCATGGCGCCAAGCAGGAGGGGCAGCGGGCTCATGAACGTTCCTTTATCTTGAAGTATTCCATCAGGTCTTGCAGTTGCATGGCCTGGCCGCCCATTTCCTCGGCGGTGGCGGCCAGCTCTTCGGAAGCAGCGGCGTTCTGCTGCGTGGTCTTGTTGAGTTGCCCCATGGCGCTGTTGATCTGGCCCACCCCGGAACTCTGCTCCTCGCTGGCGGCGGCGATGCCCTGCACCAGGGCGGAGGTCTTCTTGATCGACGGCAGCATTGCGTCGAGCAGCTGGCCGGCCTGCTCGGCCGTCGTGACGCTGGATCCGGCGAGCTGGCCGATCTCCTGCGCCGCAATCTGGCTGCGCTCCGCCAGTTTGCGCACTTCGGCGGCGACGACCGCAAAGCCCTTGCCATGCTCGCCGGCACGCGCCGCCTCGATGGCCGCGTTCAGGGCCAGCAGGTTGGTCTGGTAGGCGATGTCGTCGATGATGCCGATCTTGCCGGCGATGGAGTTCATCGCCACGACGGTGTCCTTGACCACCGCCCCGCCCTGGCTGGCTTCGATCGAGGACTTGGCCGCCATCTCGTCGGTGAGCCTGGCGTTGTCGGTGTTCCGTTCGATCGAGGCCGCCATCTGTTCAATGCTGGCGCTGGTCTCTTCCACCGATGCCGCTTGTTCCGAGCTTGACTGCGACAGCGCCTGCGCCGTGGCCGAAACCTGGCCGGCGGCGCTGTTGAGGGAGGTGGCGGTAAGCATGACCTCGCCGATGGTGTGCGAAAGCTTGTCGACGGTGCGCGCTATCGAGTCCTGCAGTTCGCCGATTTCATCCTTGCGATCCACCCGGACCTCGATCGTCAGGTCGCCATCGGCCAGGTAGCAGGCCGCCTGGGCCGCGTCATGCACGTCGCGCAGCATGCGGGTGAGCATGATGACGAAAGCCACGGTGAGGCCGATCACCAGGAGGGAGATGGCAACCACGATCATCAGGCCGCGGCGGGCCTCGCCGGCGAGGCGCTCCGATCCGGCTGAAATGCCTGCGGCGAGTTGATCCTCGACTTTTTTCATGGCATCGATCTTGGCCGTGATGGTGGCAAACCAGACAGCCGCCTCGACATCGAAATTGCCAAGGAATGCCTGCTCGACCGCGATGCCGCGCATGCGTATGGTTTCCTGCGCCGGTTTGTCGGCGAGAACGGCGGCGACCGCCTGATTCGCTTCCGCATCGGCCAGCTTGCGGAATTGTCCGAGGTAGATCTCCTGTGCCGTGATCAGGCTTTGCAGGCGCTGGAAGAGAGAGACGTTGATCGGCAGGTTGGCGGTGAAGATGCCGTTGATGGTGGCCCGTTCGCGTCCGGCCTGTTCCTTGGCGCCGAGGAACATGACGTAGGCCGAGAAACTGCGCATCATCCCGGCATCGGACAGGTTGGCCGTTACATCGCCTATGGCACCCAGGTAGTTGTCGATGACGCCGGTAAAGAAGGCGAAGGATTCGGCTCCGGAGAGCTTGAGCGCGGAAATCTGGCTGCGCCTGGCGTCGACCGCGGCGACGGCTTCCTGCGCCTTGCGCATGCTGTCGGCGACGTTTGGCGGCAGGTCACCGGCCCGCCCGCTGAAAATCTCGGCCAGCGCCTTGCGCCGGGCGTCGGTATCGCTGCGCTGCTTTTCCAGCGCCTCGCGGAACTTCTCGCCCTTGGAGCCGATGAAGCCGGCAGAAAACCCTCGCTCCTTCTGTAACTCGTGCACCAGCGCACTGCTGGCAACCGCCACGTCGGTGACGGCGGCGATGCGGACGCCCTCGCGCAGCCGGGTCAGTTCGCTGCCCAGGGTAACGAGCAGATACCAGGACAGGCCGAGAATCAGGGCGGCGAAAAGCAACAGCAGGCGAACGCGTATCGAGCCGAGATTCATGGTCTTCTTCCGGTTGACTGCGGCCTGATTTCAGGCGGTGGCGGCGGCCTCGGCACCGCGCTCGGCGACGGTTGCCAGGGAAGCGATCTCATCCACCGAGAGCACCTTCTGGATGTCGAGGATGATGACGAACTTGCCGGCGATCTTGCCCATGCCGGCGATGAAGTCGGCGCGGATCTTGGCGCCGAAGGCCGGCGCCGGTTCGATGTCGGCGCTCGACACTTCGAGCACTTCCGACACCGCATCCACCACCACGCCGATGTCATGATGCTCGTCGGCCGTGGTCAGTTCGATGATGACGATGCAGGTGCGGCGCGAGGTTTCCGTCTGGTGGCCGCCGAAGCGCGCCGCCAGGTCGATCACCGGCACCACCGAGCCGCGCAGGTTGATCACGCCGCGGATGAAGGCCGGCATCATCGGTATCTCGGTGAGGCTGCCGTACTCGATGATCTCCTTGACGTTGAGGATGCCCACCGCATACATCTCGCCGGAAAGCTGGAAGGTGAGGTACTGGGCGATTTCGGCCGTGCCGGCCACGGCCACGGCGGTCTTGCCGCCGGATTGCTGAACGACTTGTCCCATGCTGTTCTCCTTGATTTCTCCCCGGGATCAGAAGCGTTCGAAATCGCCTTCGGCGGCGGCCACCGCCGCCGGACGTGAAACGCGGGCCTTGGCCGCCTTGGGGGCCGCCGCAGCGGCCGGACGGGCGCGCTTCGCCGCAGCGCCGGCGCCGGCTCGTCCTTGCTCCTCGATCTTGAAGAACTCCATGAGTTCCTGCAGTTGCGCAGCCTGGCCGCCCATTTCTTCCGACGTCGCCGCCAGTTCTTCCGAGGCCGAGGCGTTCTGCTGCGTCGCCTTGTTCAGTTGCCCCATGGCGCCGTTGATCTGGCCCACGCCGGCACTCTGTTCCTGGCTCGCCGCGGCAATTTCCTGCACCAGGTCCGAGGTCTTCTTGATGCTCGGCACCATTTCGTCCAGCAGCTTGCCGGCCTGTTCGGCCATCTTCACGCTCGACCCGGCCAGCTGCCCGATCTCCTGAGCGGCGACCTGGCTGCGTTCGGCCAGCTTCCTCACTTCCGCCGCAACCACCGCGAAGCCCTTGCCGTGTTCGCCGGCGCGGGCCGCTTCGATCGCCGCGTTCAAGGCCAACAGGTTGGTTTGATACGCGATGTCGTCGATGATGCCGATCTTGCCGGCGATCGACTTCATCGCCTCCACTGTTTCCTTCACCGCCGTGCCGCCCTGCGTTGCTTCCACCGAGCTCTTGGTGGCCATGTTGTCCGTCACCTTGGCGTTCTCGGTGTTCTGCGTAATGCTGGCCGTCATCTGCTCGATGCTGGCCGTGGTCTCCTCGACCGAAGCGGCCTGCTCCGAGGACGACTGCGACAGGCTCTGCGCCGTCGCCGAGACCTGGCCCGCGGCGTTCGACAAGGCGTCGGCAGCGCCGATGACCTCGCCGATGATCTGGTTCAGCTTGGCGATCAGGGCCTGCTGCGCCCCCAGCATCTGCCCGATTTCGTCCTTGCTGATGTCCTCGATGGTCACCGTCAGGTCACCTTCCGCCAGCCGCTGCGTCACCGCCAGCGCTTCGCCGACCGGCTTGGTGATGCTGCGCGTGATGAGGAGGGCGAAGGCAATGGTCAAGAGCACCGCCACGATCGACAGGATCAGCACCAGGCGTTCCGCCGCCGCGGCCATTTCGTCGGCATCCTTGCCGGCTTTTTCCATCAACTCGGTCTGATAATCGACCAGGGCGTTGACCGAGCCCATGTAGTCGGTCTGGCTCTTGCGCAAGCTACCCTGCAGCAGCGCCACGACGTCGTCGCGCTTGGCGGCCTTGAGCAACTCGAGGAACTTGTCCTGGTCGGCGACATAGGCGGTGCGCGCCGTCTGCACCTTCTTCAGGATTTCCTTGCCTTTGTCGCTGGTGATGCTCTTTTCCAGCTTCTCCAGGCGATCGGAGATGATCTTCCGCTGTTCCGCAATCGCATCGATTTCCTTTTGCGATTCGACGCCGGTGAAGATGTAGGCGTTGCGCAGGCGGCGGGCGATGACGTTGATCGCGTCGATCATGTCGTTGGCCTGCACCGTCTTGGGAAAATCGACCTTGACCAGGTCGTTGATTTCGCCGTTGAGCGTGACAAGCCGCATGTAGCTGACGGTAGCGATGGCGATCAGCAGGACCAGCGTGACGGCAAAGCCTATCCCCAGCCGGACGCCGATTTTGAGATTGTTCAACATGGTGTTTTCTCCGTGATGCCAAAGGAAAGGAACTTGCAAAAGAAATGCGGGAAGGGGTAGTGCATGATCAATGCGCCTCGAGCCGGCGCGTGCCGGTGGCGCCCTGCGCCTGCTGCTCTTCGCTGCGCGCGCTGCGGCTCACCAGCGCCTGTACATCGAGGATCAGGGCGACTTCGCCGCTGCCGAGAATGGTCGAGCCGCCGATGCCGCGCATATTGCGGAACAGCGTGCCCAGGGGTTTGATTACGGTCTGGAATTCGCCCAGCAGCTGATCGACGACGATGCCGGCCTTCTGCCCGGCGTACTGAACGACGACGACGTTTTCCCGCGGCGGCTGCGTGCCGGGAACTTCGAACAGTTCCCTGAGCCGCACATAGGGCAGCACCTGGCCGCGCAGGTTGATGTAGTCGCGGTCGGCGCTGGTGTTGGCCAGCTCGATGCATTCGACCACCATGTCCAGCGGAATCACGTAGGAGGACTTGCCGACGCCGGTGAGGAAACCGTCGATGATGGCCAGGGTCAGCGGCAGGCGGATGGTGAAGCGCGAGCCGGCGCCGAGTTCGGTCTTGACGTCGACGCTGCCGCGCAGCGCCGTGATGTTCTTCCGCACCACATCCATGCCGACGCCGCGCCCGGACAGGTTGGTGACCTTTTCCACGGTGGAGAAGCCGGCTTCGAAGATGAGATTGACCACTTCCTGGTCGGACAAGCTGTCGCCGGGCTGGATCAAGCCCTTTTCAACCGCTTTGGCCTGGATCCGGTCCTTGTTGAGGCCGCCGCCGTCATCCACCACTTCGATGACGATGCTGCCGGAGTCATGGTAGGCGTTCAACTCGACCCGGCCCTTGACCGGCTTGCCATTGGCGGCGCGCACTGCGGCCGATTCGATGCCGTGGTCCATGGCGTTCCGCACCAGGTGCATCAGCGGGTCACCGATCTTTTCCACCACCGACTTGTCGAGTTCGGTCTCGGCGCCGGTGATGACCAGTTCGATGTCCTTGCCCAGTTCCTTTGACACATCGCGGGCGACGCGGTGGAAGCGGTTGAAGGTCTCGCCGATCTGCACCATGCGCAAGGCCAGGGCGGAATCGCGGATGCTCTCGACCAGACGGGTCAAGACCGAGGTGGCCTCCACCAGCGCGCCTTCGCCGCTCTTCCGCGCCAGCAGATTGGCCGAGGCGCCGGCGATGACCAGTTCGCCGACCAGGTCGATCAACTGGTCGAGCTTGTCGGCATGCACCCGGATCAGGCTCGATTCGGCGGCCTTCTTTTCGGAAACGACTTTCTGCTTGGCGGCCGCGGCTTCGACCAGTTCGGGCTGGACGTTGCTCTGCTGAATCAGGATGTCGCCCAGTTGCGGCGCCGACGCCGCGTCGTCGGTGCCGGCCGTTGCGCCGGATTGCCGGCGCAGGCCGTCGTCGAGTTCTTCCTTGGTCAGCGCGCCGCTCTTGATCAGGATCTCGCCCAGACGCATGGTCTCTTCGGGCAGGGCGTCGATCAGTTGCAGGAAGTCGGCAACCTTGCTGTTGGGCGGCAGGATGTGCAGGTCGCAGTCGTCACGGCAGAAGTCGAAGACTTTCTCGATGGCGTCCTTGGTGGCATGGCTGCGGAAGTTGATCTCGAAGCCCAGATAACACAGCTCCGGATCCATCTCGTCGGTATCCGGCAGGGCGTCGGTGAGGGTGGTGATGTGGGCGATTTCGCCGAGGTTGAGCAGGTAGCGCAGGAAGGCCAGCGGGTCCATGCCGTTCTTCAGCACGCTCTCGCCGAAGCGGATGGAGATGTGCCAGCAGTCGTTGGTGGGGCTGTCGCGGTCGTTGCGCTGAACATTGCCGCTGTCCGTCTCCGCCAGGTCGTCCGCTGCCGGCTTGGTAGCGACTCCGGCTTGTGCCTTGCCGCCGAGGAAGGGACGCAAGGCCTCGGTGATCACCTCGCCGGCCTGCTTGAGTTCCTCGTCCGGTTCCATTCCCCCCGCCTGCACCACGCCGAGCAGCGCGCCGATGTGGTCGCAGCCCAGGAGCAGGGCCGAGATCATGTCGCCGCTGACTTCGATCTCGCCATTGCGCAGGCGGTCGAGGACGTTCTCGAGGACGTGGGTGAATTTCTCCACGGAGTGGATTTCGACCACCCCGGCGCCGCCCTTGATGGTGTGCGCGGCGCGGAATACGGCATTGATGGTTTCAGGATCGCGGTCGCCCTGCTCGAGCTGCATCAGCCCGGCTTCCATGGCTTCCAGCTGCTCCCTGGCCTCGACCGAAAAAACGCTGAGTATTTCGTCCATTATCGGCTCCGGCTCAAGAGTTCTCGCTGGCGGGAATCACCAGCGGGTCGCCAAAGAAGGCCACCATGTTGAAAAATTCGATGACTTCGCGTACCGCCGGACTGTGGCCGACGATGCGCAGGGCGTGATCAAGGTGCTGACTTTCGCGCTTGGCCAGCGCCAGCAACTGCAAGCCGGCAGTGTCCATTTCGCCCACCTGCGAAAGATCGAGTTCGAGCACGCCGCCGGCGCGAATGTCGGCGATCAGCCGCTTCTTGACCTCGGCCGCGTGATAGATGGTCAGATCGCCGTTGACGGTGAGGCGCTTTGCGTCGTCGGTCGTGGTTTTGCTGGAAAATTTCATTCAGGGTCTCCCGCCTAGAACAATTCGATTTTCGGTCCGGCCTTGGCCGCCGCAGCGCCGCTTTTTGTCGCGCTGTGATGCGTGTCGCGCTGCGACTCCATGACGTAGCTGCTGTAGATCTGCGCCAGGTGTTCCGACAGCGGCTGCAGAACAAAGTGGGGGTCTTCCATCTGACCCAGCCGGCTGGCCAGCATGGCCGAATGGCCGTCGAGCCGGTTCAGCGCGTCGATCACCTGCTCGATCTGCTGTCTTGTCACGTCCTGGAACTGCACGCTGGCCAGCGCCGACATGAACATGCCGGCCAGTTGCTGGCTGCTGTCGGTGATGGTGGCCACCACCGCTGCCTCGTGTTCGGTGACTTCGCGGTAGCTCTTGCCGAGGTCGTCGAGCTGGGCAGCGAAGCTTTCCAGCGCCGCACTCTCGGACTTGGCGCTGTCCTTGGAAAGCTTTTCGGCAAATTGCGCTTCGATGGAGTCGGCGACGGTCTTGATGCCCTTGCTGATCTCGCCGACCGCCTTGTCGGTCTCGCCCGAGAGCTTCCGGACTTCGTCGGCTACCACGGCAAAACCGCGGCCGGCCTCGCCGGCGCGGGCGGCTTCGATCGCCGCATTCAGCGCCAGCAGGTTGGTCTGTCCGGAGATGTGCTTGATCAGTTCCACCAGGGTGCCCAACGAGCGCGCATCGGCTACGACATGGGTGATGCGCTCCCGGTCTTCCTGCCCCGTGGCGACGCGCTGGCGGATGTAGCTTTCCAGCGTGGTGATCAAGCTGCGGTTTTGCGTGATGCGGTCTTCCGAGGCCGACAGCAGCTTGTTCGACTCGGTGGTGGTGGACTCGGCGTAGGCGGCGAGCCGCGAGATGATCTCGTCGATGCTCTGCAGCCGGCTGGCGATGTCGAATGCGGCTTTTTCGGTTTCGCTGACGACGCCGTTCAACTGGCCGCGCACCACGTCGTTGTAGCCCTTGACGGCGCGCAATTCGCCGGCAACCTGTTCGGCGGCGGTGACGCAGGAATCGGCGCGGCCGATGGTGTCGGCCTGCACCTTGCCCATGCCGAACAGCCAGTCGCGGTAAAAAAGCACCGACATCATGCGCTGGCCGATGAAAGTGATCACCACGATCAGCAGGACGCCCAGAGCATCGCCCAGGGCAGACGAAACCCCCATGGCAGGCAGTACCGTCTCGTGCCACCACTCATTGCAGAAATAGACGGAAACCGCCGCGCCCAGCCCGACCAGAGCCGACACCAGCAGATTGCGTCGCAGCAGCAGCAGGAAGTCCATCAGCGGATCACGAGCTTGATGGTGCCGAGCAATTCGTCGGCGGTGGCCGGCTTCACCAGCCAGCCGGAGGCGCCGGCAGCCTTGGCTTCAAGGCGCTTGGATTGCTGCGACTCGGTGGTGAGAAACAGAATGGGCATGAACTTGTAGTTCGGCAGGGTGCGCACCGCCTTGATGAACTCGATGCCGTTCATGCCGGGCATGTTGAGGTCGGTGATCAGCAGATCCACCTTCACCCCGCCCTTGAACTTGGTCAGTCCTTCGGCCGCATTGCTGGCCTTTTCGACGGTGTAGCCCGCCTTGGTCAGAATGTTCGAGATGGACAAAAGTATCGTCGCCGAATCGTCCACCAGCATGATTGTGCTCATAGTGCTTTTCCCCTGTTTGAAGTCGCAAACTCCCCGGTACCCATACCGGAACATGGCCCAAGCATGCTTGCGCCTGTCGGAAGAGATAATCGCAGAAGGGCAAGATTTTGTTTATCCGTGGATTACGCGACAAACTGCGGAATCTACGTAGGCTCAGCCGGCTGCTCTTGCCGCCAACCGGCTTCCGGCGCGGTGCCGGGATTTCTTCTAATGGCTGTGCCGCAGCAAATCTTCGACGTCGGCTTCGGCCTCAAGCCAGTCGGAGATTTCGTTGTCGGGCGCGAAGCCGCGGTGTTCGGCGCGGAAATAGGCGGCCACCGCAACCATCTGCTGGCGCGGACAGGCACCGCTTTCGACCTGATCCGGTTCGCGCGCCTGCAGCTGCAAAGCGGGGGCTTTCTCCTTGCCGGCAGAACCGCTGCGGGTTTTCATGGTCATCTCCTTGGAATGACGGGGTCACGAAGCGGACCCCGGAATGCAGAAAGATTTCGCCAGCCGGGGTTTCAGGCCGTGGTATTGACCACGGTGCCGGTGCGCTGGCCCTGGGCATTGGTTACCGGACGAGATTGGGCGGCGGCCTGTGCCTGCGGCAGCACCGGCTGAGCTTTGGCGGTCTCGGCGGGCTTGCTTTCTGCGGCCTGCCGGGCCGGCTGATTCGAGGCTTGCTGCACCTGCTGCAGGGAACTACTGACGGCGCTGACGGCGTTTGCGGCCATGACATACTCCTTTGCGACGGCGCAGGCAGAAGGACAGCCCGCGCCCAAGAGAGCACATGATGTCAAAGGGCCGGCGTTTTGTTAATCCGTGAAATACGCGAGAAACTGCGGAACCTACGTAGTTGCCGCAGGGCGACCGCGGCGGCCGGGTCAGCCCGCGGCGGCTGCAGTCAACCCAGCGCCGCCTGCAGCGCGGCGATCCGGTCGGTCCGTTCCCAGCTCAGATCGATATCGCTGCGGCCGAAGTGGCCGTAGGCGGCCGTCTGGCGGTAAATCGGCCGCGCCAGGTCAAGCGCGGCGATGATGCCGTCAGGTGTCAGGCGGAAGACCTTTTTCACCGCGGCTTCCAGAGCCTCGCAGGGCACGCCGGCCGTGCCCTGGGCGTCGATCATCACCGACACCGGCTCGGCAACGCCGATGGCATAGGCAATCTGTATCAGGCAGCGGCGGGCAAGGCCGGCGGCGACGATGTTCTTGGCGATGTAGCGGGCCATGTAGGCGGCCGAGCGATCGACCTTGCTCGGATCCTTGCCGGAGAAGGCACCGCCGCCATGAGGGCAGGCACCGCCGTAAGTGTCCACGATGATCTTGCGTCCGGTGAGGCCGGTGTCGCCGTGGGGGCCGCCGATCTCGAAAGGGCCGGCGGGATTGACCCAGATGCGGAAGTCCGCGGTGCGCGCCGGCGGCGGCAGCAGCGGATCGATGATGGCGGCGGTGACCTGCTGCGTCACCCAGGCCGGATCGAGTCCGCCGGCGATCTGGGTCGAGATCACGACGTCATTGACGCCAGCCACCTTGTGCCCCTCGTAGCGCACCGTCACCTGGCTCTTGGCGTCCGGCCGCAGCCACGGCAGGGCGCCGGATTTCCGCAGTTGCGCCTGACGCATGACCAGTTGATGCGCGAGCCAGATCGGGTAGGGCATCAGGTCCGGCGTCTCGTCGCAGGCATAGCCGAACATCAGGCCCTGGTCGCCGGCGCCGAGCTGGCCGCCGGCATGGACGATGCCCTTGTTGATCTGGATCGACTGATGGTTGAAGCGCACCTGGACTTCGCAGCGGTCCGGATCGATGCCGGTGCCGGCGTCGCGGTAACCGGCATCGCGCAGCACCTGGCGGGCGATCTCCGCAGCGCGGCTGCGGACCTCCTCAAACACGGTTTCGTCAGCCGTGCGGAATTCACCGGCAATGACGATCAGATTGTCGGCGACCAGCGTTTCGCAGGCGACCTTGGCGGTCGCCTCCTGCGCCAGAAAGGCGTCGAGAATCGCATCCGAAATCTGGTCGGCGAGCTTGTCGGGGTGGCCCTCCGACACCGATTCGGAAGTGAACAGGTAAGGGCGGTTCATGGCCGGCCGAACAGAATGACCTGACGTCCGGCCGGGCCGGAACAGCAGCCCTTCAGCCTGCGTTCTTCGGCAACGAGGCTGTCCACGGCGCGGATTTGCATGATGTTTTCTGCCTTGCTTGGCTTAACCGGCATCAGTGTAGCGGATTAGATTTGCCTCATGTCAGGATCCCGCTATTCGCTTGCCGCCCTGCTTGCCGGTTCCAGCCTGGTGCTCAACGCCTGCGGCGTCCTGTCGTATGCCACGCAGGCGCCGGCGCCGGTGGTTTCGCGCAGCGGCGGCGCGGCGACGGACAGTGCAAGCCACATCAGCGACAAGGCCAGCGACGTGGTGCTGTTCGCGCTGGGCCTGATTGAAACCGGCTACCGCTTCGGCGGCAAGAACCCCGAGGCCGGCCTCGATTGCAGCGGCATGGTCAGTTACGTCTTCCAGAAGTCGGCCGACATGCGGCTCGCCGGCTCGGCCGCCGACCTCGCCAGGCAGGGCAAGCCGGTGCCGGCAGCGCAACTGCGCCCCGGCGATCTGGTCTTCTTCAACATCGGCCACAAATCCTATTCGCATGTCGGCATCTACATCGGCGACGACCGTTTCGTGCACGCCCCCAACAGTCTTGGCAAGGTCCGTACCGAAAGCCTGAAGAACAGCTGGTTTGCCGCCCGTTTCGAGGAAGGCCGGACCTACTTCGACTGAGGCCGCCGCGCCACGCGCTGTTGCGGCGGCAGCTCCGGCGCAGCAATATCCGCCGCATGGCACGGTGCCGCCGCCATAGAATGGAAGCCTCCGCCCATGGCCATGACCAAGCCCCCGCTGCGCCAGCCTTGCTCCGATCAGCCCTTGCCTGAGGGCGAGCAACGCCTCAAGTACAAGGTGGCGTTCCTCAACAGCATATTCCTGCTGGCGGCCCTGCTGTCGTGCGGCATCGGCCTCTACCGCTGGCAGATCAGCCCCGTTCTGGCTGCGATGGACTTCGCTTTTTCGGCTGTCGGCTTCAGCCTGCTTTACTACCTCAAGCGGCACCGGGAAAGGGTGGAGCTGATCGGTTCGATCGCGCTGGCGCTGCTGTTCCTGCTGTTTTACGCCGTCTACCTGCTGGCGCCGTACCAGGCCAACCGGCTGTCATTGTTCTTCCTGCTCTCGGCCGGGGCATTTTTCCTCAAGGGAATACGCGTCGGCGGCTTCTGGCTGGTGTTCATCATCATCGCCATTGTCGCGACACATCTGGTGCCGTCTTTCAGGACCGGGTTCTCCGCTCTCGAGATTGCCACTACCTGCCTGTATCTGGGCGCGCTGTTCTTCGTCCTGTGGAATTACCAGACGCTGAGGGACGATCAGTCGCGGCGCGAACGCGAAAGCGGGGTACAAAGCCTGCTTGATGAACGCAAGCTGTTCCAGACGATACTGGACAATGCGCCGCTGGGAATCTGGATGGTCGACACCGGCGGCAAGGTGCAGTTCGTCAACCGGAACTTTTGCGATGCCACGGGCATTTCCGAAGCGCAATTCCTCGCCGCGGACCGCTATGCCGATCTCATGCCGGAAGCCGTCACCGCGAGCTGCCTGAAATCGGACCGGGAATGCCTGGAGCAGGATGCGCCCCATATTTCGCTGGAGCGGCTGCCGTTCGCCGACGGCCGCGAACATCTGCTGGAAATCACCAAGCTCAGGCTGCTCGACAAGGATGGCAGCGTCAAGGGCAACATCGGCCTGGCCACCGACGTGACGGAGCGCACCGAGCACGAGAAGGCACTGGAGCACATGGCGCACTACGACACGCTGACCGGCGTTCCCAACCGCGTGCTGCTGGCCGACCGCCTGTCGCAGGCCCTGGCGCGCGCCAAGCGCGACAAGGGCTTGATGGCCGTGTGTTACATCGATCTCGACGGCTTCAAGCCGGTCAATGACAGCTTCGGCCACGACGCCGGCGACAGGGTGCTGGTGGAGATCTCGCGGCGCATCAAGGATGCGGTGCGCGAGGACGATACGGTGGCGCGCCTCGGTGGCGATGAATTCGTCGTCCTGCTGGTCGGGCTGCAGGCGCCGGAAGAATGCGCGGGCAGCCTGCATCGCCTGCTGCAGAGCATCAACCAGCCGATTGCGCTCAAGGGCGCGGTGCTCACTATCAGCGCCAGCATCGGCGTCGCCCTCTATCCGGAGGACGAGCAGGATGCGGATACCCTGCTGCGCCACGCCGACCAGGCGATGTATGTCGCCAAGCAATCGGGCAGAAACCGCTTTCACTTCTTCGACCCGGCCAGCGATCAGCGCGCCCGCTCCCACCACGACTTGCAGCAGCAGATCAGGCACGGCCTGCGGCACGGTGAATTCGAGCTGTACTACCAGCCCAAAGTGGAAATCAGAACCCGCCGCCTGCTCGGCGCCGAGGCACTGATACGCTGGAATCATCCGCAGCGCGGACGGCTGCCGCCGGAGGAATTCCTGCGCGTGACGGAAAACACCGAGCTGGAAATAGAACTCGGAGACTGGGTGGTCAGTACCGCCATCGACCAGCTCTGCCGCTGGCGCGAGGCCGGCTTCGAAATCGAGCTGAGCATCAACATCTCGGCCTATCACCTGGAATCGCCGGGTTTCGTCGCCAAGCTGGCGCAACACCAAAAGCGCTGTCCTGCGCCGGACTGCTTCAGCCGCCTGCAGCTCGAAGTGCTGGAAACCGCAGCGCTGGAAGACATCGCCCGCATCGGCAGCCTCATCAAGGCGTGCAAGGAGCTCGGTGTCAGCTTCGCCCTGGACGACTTCGGCACCGGCTACTCATCGCTCACCTACCTGAGCAAGCTCGATGTGGACGTGCTGAAGATCGATCAATCCTTTGTGCGCGACATGCAGCAGGACAAAGGCGACCACGCCGTGGTGCAGGGGATCATCGCGCTGGCCAGGGCGTTTGACATGAGCGTCGTGGCGGAAGGGGTGGACACCGAGGCGCATTGCCAGGCCTTGCTGCAGATGGGCTGCGAGGTCGGCCAGGGCTACGGCATCGCGCTGCCGATGCCTGCCGACGAACTGGTGGCCTGGCGCAGCGCCGGTGCCGCATCCGGGCGAACAACAGAGATATGATGACCCCCGAGAGCATAGGGCGGACTGTCTGCCCTGACACACAGGAGATCAGGAAATCATGATGAAGCTCTACTACGGTCCCGGCGCCTGTTCGTTTGTCCCCCATGTCGGCCTGGAAGCGATCCGGGCCGCCACGGGCGAGGCCTTTGAGGCGCAGGCGGTAAAGCTGCACAAAGGGGAGCAGCATTCGGCCGAATACCTGGCACTGAATCCGCTCGGTCTGGTACCGCTGCTGGTGGTCGACGGCAAACCCCTGACCCAGATCGTGGCGATCTGCGATTATCTCGACCGGCGTTGTCCCCAGGCCGGGCTGCTACCGGCCGATACCTGGCAACGCGCGCAAGCGATGTCCACGTTTGCCTGGATGAACAACACCGTCCATCCGACCTTCACCCACATCTTCCGCTCCGGAAAATTTGCTGACGGCGAAGCGGCCCAGGCGGAAATCAAGCGGACCGCCCAGGGCGCCTTCCGCGATCAACTCGAACGGATCCAGAGCATGGCGGAAAAGGCGGCCCCTTTCCTCCTGGGCGACACGCTTTCCTTCCTCGATGCCTATGCGCTGGTGTTTCTGCGCTGGGGAGGCCTCGCCGGTATTGATCCGGCATCCCTGCCGGCCTATCAGGCCTACGTCGGTCGCCTCGCGGCGGTAGCGCCGGTCGCAGCCGCCATGGCCCGCGAAGGCATACATCTGGATACCTACCGCAAGCAGTAGGCTGCGCCATCGCGAAGGCGGCAGCCGCACCGCTCATGGCGGCAGGATCTCATTTAGCAGGTGCGTCGGTCCCTGCGCTCCCTGAATCCGCCACCAGCAAACGCAAGGGCAGGTCATACCTGACGATATGACCGATTACTTGGTCCTTGATTGCGCGGTGCGCCTCTGCGGCGGTCTTGCGAATTCCGTCATCGCCGTCGGTCACGATTTCAACCAGCAGATCGAGCAGCCTGCTGTGCTCGCGGATGTGCCCGGCCATCTGATCCAAAGGGACCCCGGCTCTTTTCATGAAGGTCTCTTCCGTCTCGAAATGCAGCTGCTCCAGCCTCTTGACGGCGGATATCGCCCGGACAAAAGATTTCGAGGTAACTGACGCACCCGGCTGGTCGTTGAGTTTTTCAATCCAGCCCAGCAACTCCTTGTGCTGTTCATCGATCAATTTCATTCCGATGCGCATCGAGTCCTGCCAGACCGGTTCAGCCGGCACGTCCGCCCGGACCGGCGCGGCAAGCGCGCCGGCACTGGATGCCAGGGCATCGATTGAGGCAAGGACCGCTGCCGACGTTGCCTGGAACAAGGCCAGCTGAGTTGCGGCGTTGCCCGCGAGGTGTTGCACGAGCATCGAACTGGCGGCGTAATGGAAGCGTATGTGTGTTTCGACCAGGTCGTTGTAAGCAGGCGAATTGGCGTAGCGCCGGCCCGAACCGAATATCCAGTTGCCGAGATCACAGACCGTGTCATCAGCTACGGTATGCGGATCGAGACTGGTCTTTTCTATCCCTTCAACGACAAATTCGACATGAAGAGCGAATATCTTGTGCCATGCCTTGGCAATGTCGAAATCAATCACGGCGCACCTCCGTTGCAGGGATGGCTGAATAACTCATGTGGGTAGCCATGTTAGCATCATGGCGATATCGGCAACTACCGGCAACTACCGGCTGCTTGGCGCCAACCGGTTACCCGCGCCGGCAGGCCCTCGCCGGCAAGGGCCTGATGCAGCAACGGACGCCCTGCTCAGGGCGCCCGCTGTCTTTGTGGAGCCGGCAACGACTCACCTGCTGCACTTGGCAATTTCGGCATCCGTCATGACCGGCCTGAGTTTGCAGCGCCGTTCGAGTTCCGCCTGCAGGCGCGACTGTTCTTCCTGCTTCTTCTTCTTTTCCTGGGCGAGACGAAGTATTTCCAGATTGCGCTCTTCGGCGGCCTCCTGCGCCAGGCGTTCCATTTCCCGGTGTTTGCGGTCTTCCTCGGCCTTGCGCTTGTCGCCGGCAGTCTTCGCGGCTTTCTTCAAGAGGTCGCCGCCGTCTTCCACCGGCTCCTCTTCGACCGGCGACTCTGCCGCGGCGGCTCCCTTCGCCGTCGCAGCCGCGACCTTGCCGCGGCTGCCTGCAGCAGAACTGCTGTCGGCGCCGGCAGCCCCGCCGGCAATGGACAGTGTGCCCAGCAGTATTGAAATCAGGGTAACAAGTCCGGATCTTGCCTTCATGGGTTCTCCGCAACAGTGGCTGCAGGCAGCAGACTAGCCCGAATGGGTTTCCGATTCAAGCCACTGCCGTGATCATGGTCATGGTCGCTCCTGCCTGCTCGGCAACTGACCGGCGGCGACAACGCAGCTTTGTTCGTCCTCATCGAGCGCTTCGAACCATGTCATCTGCTTTTCCAGCACGGCCACGGTGGCTTCCGAGGCGTCGCCGCTGCGCAGCATCAGGCGCTGGCGCAGCTCGGCGGCGGGTGCCGCCGTGGCAAGGATGCCGAAGCCGGCGCCAAGCTCGGCGGCGAGTGCGCGGAAGGCGGCGCGCTCGGCGCGCTGCAGGAAGGCGGCATCGACGATCACCGGCCAGCCGGCGCTGAGGATATCCCGCGCCAGGCCCAGCAGGCGTGCATAGGTCCGCGTCGTCGCTTCTGCCGTGTAGATTCCGCTGTCGGGCGCCGAGCCGCTGCCGGCCAGGGGAGCCAGCCCGAACAGGCGCTTGCGCTCGACGTCCGAGCGCAGACGGACAATGCTGCCGGCGGCGGCGTTGGTGCCGTCCAGCAGTCGCGCCGAACTTGCCGTGGTCTTGCCCGAGCCGGACAGGCCGCAGGTGATGACCAGGGTCGGCGCCGGCGGCATGGCTATCTGCCGGGCGAGCTGCAGATAGCCGCCAGCCAGCTCGAGCTCGGCTGATGACTGTCCGCCATCTTCCTGGCCGGCGCGCAGGGCGGCGATCTTGGCGCGGACCACGGCGCGGTACACGGCATAGAAGCGCAGCACGGCCAGCGCCTGGAAATCGCCGCCGGCCTCCAGCCAGGCATTCAGCAGCCAGGCGGCAAGCCCCGGCTGGCGGTGGTCGAGCAGGTCGATCCAGACAAAGGCGATCTCGCTGGCGGCATCGTTCCAGCGGAAGTCCTCGTTGAACTCGATGCAATCGAAGGCCGTGACCTGGCCGTCGATCAGCACCAGATTCCCCAGATGCAGGTCGCCGTGGCCTTCACGCACGCGACCGCCGCTCTTGCGCGCGGCGAAGTCCTTCTCGCGGCGGGCGAACTCGGCCCCGGTCCAGGACGCCAGTTGCTCGACTTGCGGTTGCCCGGACGGCGGCAGGAGCTGGCGCAGCTCGACGAAATTCTCCCGCGCCGCCGCCAGCACCTGCTCGGGCGCGCCGAAACGCGTGCCGGGCGCGGCCACGGCGGCGGCCTGCTGAAAGGCGCAAAGGGTCCCGGCCAGCCGGGAGAGATGAACCGGCTGCAGTTCGCCGCGCGCGGCGACCCGGTCGAGGCGGCCGTTTTCGTCGAAGCGCCGCATCTGCACCGCCCACTCGATCGCCGGCTGCACGCCCAGCCGCGGCCGCTCCGGCGTTCCGCCGACCGGCACCACGGCGAGATACAGGTCCGGCGCAAGGCGGTGGTTCAGCACCAGTTCGGCGCGGCAGAAGGCCTCGCGCCGTGCCAGCGTGCCGTAGTCGAGGAAGGGCAGGGTGATCTGCTTCTTGATCTTGTAAGCGAAATCACCGGCCAGCAGCAGCCACGAGGCATGCGTCTCGATCCATTCGACGCGATCGACGGCATGCGGATAACAGCGCGGATCGAGCAGCGCATTGATCAGGGGCGGCAGGGCAGCGGGCATGGCCGACATTATCACTCCACCCGGCTCCTGATCTAGACTGGCAAGCCCTGACAATGCAAGGAGAATCAAATGATCGGTTACGTGACCCTCGGCACCAACGACCTGCCGCGCGCAGCGGCCTTCTATGACGCACTGCTGGCCGAGATCGGCGGCCGTCGCGTATTGGATCTGGGTCGCGGCATCGCCTGGGGAGTGGCGCAGGACAAGCCGAGCCTGGCGATCATGCTGCCCTTCGACGGCAGCCCGGCCACCGTCGGCAACGGCGTCATGGCGGCCCTCAGCGTCGATTCGCGCGACAAGGTCGACCGCGTTCATGCCAAGGCACTGCAACTGGGCGGCAAGGATGAAGGTGCGGTGGGCCTGCGCGGCGAAGGTTTCTACACCGGCTACTTTCGCGATCTCGACGGCAACAAGCTGAACGTCTATTGCCTGGGCTAGGATTTGCGGCGGCCTTGCGGCATGGCGTGCCGGGCAGTCAAGTGAGCTGCGGCAGAATTCAGTTGACGCCGATCAAGCGGATTTTCCGCGGCTAAACTACACTGGCGACCTTGTTTTCAGGGGCTGGGAATGGCCGCAAAACCTCAACTGGTGTGTCCGGCGGGCAGCCTGGCGGCGCTCAAGGCGGCCGTCGATAACGGTGCCGACGACGTCTATCTGGGTTTCCGCAACGACACCAACGCGCGCAACTTCGCCGGGCTCAACTTCGACGAGAAGAGCCTCGTCGAAGGCGTTCGCTACGCCCATCAGCGCGGACGCCGGGTGCTGGCGGCGATCAACACCTATGCCCAGGCCGGACGCTTCGCCGACTGGACGCGTGCCGTCGATGCCGCCGCCGCACTGGGGATAGATGCCGTCATCATCGCCGACCCGGCCGTGCTCGACTACGCCGCCAAGACACATCCGGCCATGCGCCGCCATCTGTCGGTGCAGGCCTCGGCCACCAGCTACGAAGCGATCAATTTCTGCCGCGACAAGTTCGGCATCCAACGCGCCGTGCTGCCGCGCGTGCTGACGCTGGCCCAGGTCGAAAACGTGATCCGCAACACCGAGGTCGAGATCGAGGTGTTCGGCTTCGGCAGCCTGTGCGTGATGAACGAGGGCCGCTGCTGGCTCTCGTCCTACGCCACCGGGGAATCGCCCAACACGGTCGGCGCCTGTTCGCCGGCCAAGTACGTGCAGTGGGAAAAGAAACCGACGGAAATGGATGTGCGCCTGAACGGCATCCTCATCGACCGCTACGGCAACGAGGAAAACGCCGGCTATCCGACCATCTGCAAGGGCCGCTTCGAAGTGGCGGGCGAAACCTACTACGCGATGGAGGAACCGGCCAGTCTCAACGTGCTTGAAATGCTGCCGGAGATCGTCAGGATAGGCGTTGCCGCGATCAAGGTCGAGGGCCGCCAGCGCAGCCCGACCTATGTCGCGCAGGTCACCCGCAACCTGCGTCAGGCCCTCGATGCGGTGATTGCCGCGCCGGACAGGTACAGCGTCAAGCCGGCCTGGGCCGCCGAGCTGGGCAAGGTTGCCGAGGGTTCGCAGATTACTCTGGGCGCCTACAACCGGCCCTGGCGCTGATGGTATGAGAGCCAAATCTCCGCGCCTCCGCGGTAAATTCTTTTCCTTTCCTGTCCGCGAGGCATGACCGGGATGCAGATCACGCTCGGCCCTTTGTTGTTCTTCTGGCCCAAGGCCGAGGTCATGGAGTTCTACGCCCGCGCCGCGCAGCATCCGGCGATCGACCGCATCTACCTCGGCGAAGCCGTCTGTTCCCGCCGCCAGCAGTTGCGTGCGGCGGACTGGATCGGCCTGGCCAGGGATCTGCGCGAGGCCGGCAAGGAAGTGGTGCTCACCGCCCAGGCCCTGCTCGAATCGGAGAGCGACCTGAAGGCCTTGCGCCGCCTCATCGCCGATGCCGGCGGCATGATCGAGGCCAACGACCTGGGTGCGGTCAAGATGGCCTGTGACCAGGGTATCGGCTTCGTCGCCGGTCCCCACCTCAACATCTACAACGATCAGACCCTGGCGTTCTTTGCCGCCCAGGGTGCGCAGCGCTGGCTGCCGCCGCTGGAGCTTGCCGGCAGCGTGATCGAGGCTTTGCACCGGACGCGCCCGGCGGGGATGGAAACCGAGCTGTTCGCTTTCGGCAAGCTGCCGCTGGCGTTTTCGGCGCGCTGCTTCACGGCGCGCCACTACGGCCTGAACAAGGACGATTGCCAGTTCAAGTGCCTCGACCATGCGGAAGGCATGCTGGTGAATACCCGCGAAGGACAGGCCTTCCTGACGCTCAACGGCATCCAGACCATGTCGGCGCAAACCCACAGCCTGCTGGCGCAGATGCCGGAACTCATGGCGCAGGGCATCGATGCCGTGCGCATCAGCCCGCAACCGGCGCATACTTTCGATGTGCTGGAAGCATTCGACCGCGCGCGGCACGGTGAGCCGGAGAAGGATGACGAAAACTGGGCGCCGGCCGGTCTGGTCAATGGTTTCTGGTTTGGTCGTGCCGGCACTGCGCACGAGGCCGCCTGAGGAATTTGTGATGAGAAACAGTTTGAACCTGCCGACGATTCCAGCTTTTGCCCTGCCGCCGCTGATCGCGCGGTTGGGAGCCCGGCTGCCGCAATGGCCGCATTCGGTCAGCCTGGTGCTGGCGCTGAATGCGGCGCGCAAGCTGGGTGTGCTGCCGGACGAGACCCTGCAACAGATCGAAGGCCGCAGCTTTCGCGTGACGGTGGCGGACACCGGCATGGTGGCCGACTTTGCCTACAACGGCGGCAGCTTTCGGCCGATCTTCATCACGCTGGACAAGCCCGACCTGCACTTCACCGCACGCCTGTCGGCCTTCCTGCAACTGGTGAGCCGCCAGGAAGACCCGGACACGCTGTTCTTCAATCGCAGCCTGACGGTGGAGGGCGACACCGAACTGGGCCTGCGGGTGAAGAACATGCTCGACGCCCTGGAATGGCCGCAGCTATCCTTGCAAGGCCTGCGCTAGCCTTCCCTGAAGAAATCCGGGAGATCCGGGCGGGCTGTGTTACAGTGCGCCCCGCTTCACCTCCTCAGCGACCGCGCCCCAGTCTGCCGGTCGTGCCTGAATGGCGACATCTCTGTCGCATCGAAGGTTACACCCCATAGAAGTCTCCGCCCAGATTGGCCAGCAGCATTGCCGGGGTCGGCTTCAGAGGTATTCAACATGCAATTCAATGAACTTGGCCTTTCGGCCGAGCTCCTGCGCGCCATTGGCGAGCAGGGCTACACCACGCCCACTCCTGTCCAGCAACAGGCCATCCCCCACATTCTCGCCGGGCGCGACCTCGAAGCCCTGGCCCAGACCGGCACCGGCAAGACCGCCGCCTTCGTCCTGCCGCTGCTGCAGCGCCTGACCAACCCCGTGAACAGCCCGTTGCAGAAGGTGACCCACACCGCGCCGCGCGTGCTGGTGCTGGTGCCGACGCGCGAACTTGCCGCCCAGGTGCTGGAAAGCGTGCGCGTCTATGGCGCCCATACCGGCCTGCGCAGCCTTGCGGTATTCGGCGGCGTCGGCATCAACCCGCAGATCCAGACCCTGCGCCGCGGCATCGACATCCTCGTTGCCACGCCCGGCCGCCTGCTCGACCACCTCGGCCAGCGCACCGTCGATCTGTCGAAAGTGCAGACGCTGGTGCTCGATGAAGCCGATCGCATGTTCGACATGGGCTTCATCCGCGACATCCGCCGCATCATCGAGCGCATGCCCAAGGAAAGGCAGAACCTGATGTTTTCCGCCACCTTCGCCGCAGAAGTGCGCGAACTCGCCCACGCCGTGCTGAAGAACCCGGCACTGGTTGAAGTCGCGCGCCGCAATGCGCCGGCGGAACTGGTCTCGCACGCGGTGATCAAGGTCGACCAGGACAAGAAGCGCGACCTGCTGCTGCACCTCTTCGCCGCCCACGGCTGGCACCAGGTGCTGGTGTTCTGCCGCACCAAGCACGGCTCCGACGCGCTCGCCAAGAAGCTCGAGCAGTCGGGCGTGCGCACCGCGGCGCTGCACGGCAACAAGTCGCAGAACGCCCGCACCCGGGCACTGGCCGACTTCAAGGCCGGCAAGCTCGCCGCCCTGGTGGCGACCGACATCGCTGCGCGCGGTCTCGACATCGATTCCCTGCCGCGGGTGGTGAATTTCGAACTGCCCAACGTGCCCGAGGACTACATCCACCGCATCGGCCGCACCGGCCGTGCCGGCGCCAGCGGCGAAGCCCTGTCGCTGGTGAGCAGCGACGAGCGCATTCAGCTGCGCGACATCGAGCGCCTCTTGAAGCGCGAGATTCCGACCTCGGTCATGCCCGGTTTCGAGCCGCAGCACAACAGTTCCGTGCCGCGTCCCGCCGCCGGCCGTCCGCCGGCGCAGAAGCCGGCCCAGGCGCGCACGCGCAGCGGTACGGGGAGCCGCAGCGGCGCCCCGCGACCGGCCCGTTCCGGCACTGGCGGCGCCAAGCCGGCCAGTCATCACAGCGGGCAGCGGCATCGCTGATTCCGCCAGGCGTTCCTGAAAACATAAAGGACCCCGCGGGGTCCTTTATGTTTTGCGGTCGCGCCGGCTTGCGCGCGGATTACGGCTTCATCCTGCTTTTTTGCTCGCCGCCTTCTTCGCCACCGGCTTCTTTGCTGCGGTTTTTTTCGCCGCCGGCTTTTTCGCCGCCGCTTTTTTCAGCACCGGTTCATTGACCGCATCCCCGGCACCCGCTGTCGCGCCGGCTTTTGCCTTTGCCGGTTTCGCCGGTTTCGCTTCGGCGGATTTGGCCTCAGCGGGCTTTGCCCCGGCCTTCGGCGCCCTGGGTTCGAACTCGAAGCCGACCTTGCCGCTGGCCGGATCGCGCACCAGATAGGCGGAAAACTTGCGCCGCGTCTTGTTCGAGATAAAGCCCTTGAGCAGATGGGTCTTGCCGGTTTCCAGCAGTTTTTGCATGTCGGCGCGGGCGACTTCCTGCTGCAGGATCACCTTGCCGGAACGGAAGTCGCAAGTCTTGCCTGCGCCCACGGCCTTTTCGCAGACGTAGGCCATGCCGTGTTCATAGACGCCGCCGCCGCATTTCGGGCAGGCGCCCAGCGATTCCTGGGTGGAGAAATCCACCTCCTCGGCATCGGCGTCGGCATCGGACTGGCCGAAATCGAACTCCGGCATGTGGTCGTCCTTGAGCTTGATCATCGCCGCAAAGGGCCGCCCCATCTTGCTGCGGAATCCCTGCAAGGGTCCGATCACGCGCTTCGTCAGCAGTTCGTCCATTTCCTCCGGTTCCCATTGCCGGCTGGCGACGATTTTCCACAGGGCGTAGTCGCAGCCCTTGCACTGGAACTTCTTGTAGTTCTCCTGGATCACGCCGCCGCAGCGCGGACAGGGCGTCTTCAGCGTCGAGAAGGCGGCTTCGGGCAATTCGCCGGTCTTGATGCGCTCGACCATCTCGCGCGTCCGGTCCATGATGTGGTTCATGAACTCGTCGCGGCCGAGGCGGCCGTGCTCCATTTCCCTCAGCTTGTACTCCCATTCGCCGGTCAGTTCCGGCGAGCGGATTTCGTCAACGCCGAGGTTCTCCAGCGCGAACAACAGCGAGAAGGCCTTGGCCGTCGGCTGCAGTTCGCGGCCGTTGCGATGCAGGTATTCCTCGGCCAGCAGGCCCTCGATGGTCGCCGCGCGCGTGGCCGGCGTGCCGAGACCGCGCTCGGCCATGGCGTCGCGCAGTTCTTCGTCCTCGATCAGCTTGCCGGCGCCTTCCATCGCGGTCAGCAGCGTGGCTTCGGAGAAGCGCGGCGGCGGCAGCGTCGCCTTGCCCTTGACCTCGACGTCCTTGGCCCAGATCCGTTCGTTCTTTTCCAGTGCCGGCAGGTTCAGGTTCTCGCCGCCTTCTTCGCGCACCTCCTGCGACTCCTTGCCATATACGGCAAGCCAGCCCGGCGTCACCAGCACCTTGCCTTCAGTCTTGAAGGCTTCCTGTTCGATGCGCGTGATGCGGGTGGTGATGTTGTATTCGGCCGCCGGGTAGAAGATGGCGAGGAAGCGCTTGGTCACCAGGTCGTAGATCTTCTGTTCCGGCTCGGAGAGGCTCTTCGGCGCAGCTCCGGTGGGAATGATGGCGAAGTGGTCGCTCACCTTGGCATTGTTGAAAATGCGCTTGTTGGGATGCACCCAGCCGTTCTTGATGATGGCGCCGGCAAAGCTCGCGTAAGGCGTGCCGGCCATTGACGCCAGGGTTTCCTTGACGGTGCCGACATAGTCCTCGGGCAGGTGCCGGCTGTCGGTCCGCGGGTAGGTCAGCGCCTTGTGCTTTTCGTACAGCGCCTGAGCGATGCCCAGCGTATTCTTGGCCGAAAAGCCGAAGCGGCCGTTGGCTTCGCGTTGCAGGCTGGTGAGGTCATAGAGCATCGGGCAGGCCTCGGTCTTGGGCTTGCTTTCGTCGACCGCCGTGCCGTGCTGGCCCAGACATTTCTTGCGCAGGCCGTCGGCCCTGGCCTTGTCCCAGAGGCGTTCGGCGCGGGCGTGCTCGTCCTCGGCCTTCTTGAACTTCTCGTCGAACCAGCGGCCTCGGTAGGTGCCGGCGACACACTGGAATTCGCCTTCGACTTCCCAGTAGTCGCGGGAGACAAAGGCGCGGATACGGCTTTCGCGTTCGACCATGATGGCCAGCGTCGGCGTCTGCACGCGTCCCACCGGCGTCTTGTAGAAGCCGCCCTCCTTCGAGTTGAAGGCGGTCATGGCGCGCGTGCCGTTGATGCCGATCAGCCAGTCGGCTTCCGACCTGCAGCGCGCGGCGTCGGCCAGCGGCAGCATTTCATGGTCGGTGCGCAGATGGGCGAAGCCGTCGCGAATCGCAGTGCTGGTCATGGACTGCAGCCACAGGCGGCGGATGGGCTTTTGTTTGGCGCCGAGGGCGTGCTGTGCCACGTAGCGGAAAATCAGTTCGCCTTCGCGCCCGGCGTCGCAGGCGTTGACCAGGCCGGTGACATCCTTGCGCTTGATGAGGCGCGTCAGCAGGCGCAGCCGTTCCTGCGTCCTTTCTATGGGATTCAGTGCGAAATGCGGCGGGATCATCGGCAAATGGGTAAAGCTCCACTTGCCACGCTTGACGTCGTACTCTTCCGGCACCGCCAGTTCCAGCAGATGGCCGATGGCGGAGGACAACACATAGTCGGCGCTCTCGAAGTAGTCGCCGGTCTTGGCAAAGCCACCCAGCGCCTTGGCGATGTCCTGCGCGACGGAAGGTTTTTCGGCGATGATGAGCTGCTTCATGGTGTGGGCTTTCCCCCCGATCCCCTTTCCGGGAAAGGGGGTGACGGAGGCTGGCTATGCTCGAAATGGAACAATCGGGACTAAATGGGTCTGCGACAGCGGCGCATCATAAGCGCGCCTCTCCCAATTAGGCAAGCCGTGAATTAGTTGAGCAGGATGCGGCTTACGTCCTCGCCGACGCCAAAATCCTCATCGTCGGCCTCCTCGGCGAGGAGTTCCTCGAGGATCAGGGCATCGACCTCGTGGCGGTAGCGCCAGATCACGGCGAGCACGATGACCTTGAGCCGGTCGAGGCTGATTTGCGCATCGGGCAGGGCCAGGGCACGCTCGATGATGGCTTCGCGCAAGGGGGCATCGACGGCATCGTGCTGCTCCAGAAAGGCGATGAAGCCGCGACACACGCTGGGCAGCCGTTCCTGTTCTTCCTCGTCGTAAATTCGCATGGCGCCGGCGAGCGCCGGTTCGCGGCAACGCCCGCTTTCTTCGCCGGCGAGACCGTCGAGCCAGGACAGCGCCGCGCTGATGTCGTCGGTGCCGAAACCCGCTGCCGAAAGCTTCCTCGCCAACACGGCGGGTTCGGGACAGGCATCGGGCAGGTAGTTCTCGAAGAGATAGACCAATATATCAATCATTAATGAAGTCTTTGGTAGAGGCCACCGGGCAATCGGGCAACGCGGCCGGCGAGTTCCATGGGCAACAGCATGGCAAGAAGGTCGGCGGGCGTCAAGCCGCTGCGTGCAGAAAGTGTGTCGAGGGGACAAGGCGCATCGCCCAGGAAGGCAAGCACTTGCTCTTCGCTGCCGCTCTGCGCTGCAACAGACGGATCCGTCGCAGGGCTTGCGGCAGACGGCGTCTTCCAGCGCAATTCCTCGAGAATGTCCTGCGCCGATTCGACCAGTTTTGCCCCCTGGCGAATCAGCTGATGGCAGCCGCGCGACAGCGGCGAGTGGATCGAACCCGGGATCGCGAACACCTCGCGTCCGCTTTCCGCCGCCAGTCGCGCCGTAATCAGCGAGCCGCTGCGCTGGGCCGCCTCGACCACCAGACAGCCCAGTCCCAGGCCGGCAATGATGCGGTTGCGACGCGGGAAGTTGAAAGCCAGCGCCGGGGTGCCGAGCGGGAATTCGCTCAAGACCACGCCGTTTTCCGCAATGCTGCGGGCCAGGGCTTCGTTGCGTGCGGGATAGAGGCGGTCGGCGCCGGTGCCGATCACGGCCACCGTAGCCGCGGCGGTTGCCAGCGCGCCGCGATGCGCGGCGGCGTCGATACCCAATGCCAGTCCGCTGACGATGGTCAGGCCGGCATCGCCGAGGGATTTCGAGAAAGCCTCGGCATCGCGTACGCCCTGCGCGGTAGCGTTGCGGCTGCCGACCACAGCCAGCATCGGCCGCTTGAGCAGCGCGATGTTGCCCTTGGCATACAGCAGTACCGGAGGATCGTCCGAAGTCAGCAGGCTTGGCGGGTAATCCGCATCGGCCAGCGTCAGCAGGTGATTGCCGGGCTGAGCCTGCCACTCAAGCGCCGCCTCGATACCGGCACTGCACTCATGGCTCAACAGGCTCCCGGCCAGCGCCGGATCGATGACCGCCGAGAGTGCCTGCGCAGCCGCCTCGAAAATCGCCGGCGGCAGTCCGAAGGTTTTGAGCAGCGCACGCCTGGCCTCGCCGCCGACGCCGGGTATCAGCGTCAGCCGGAGCCAGGCAGCGAGTTCTTGGCGATCGGTTGCCATGGCTGCGGTGGCTTTGCGGGTCCGGCCCCGCCGCCGTCAGGGCGTACGTACCGTGTCGCCGACCACCATCGGATGCGTCGCGTTCATGACCAGGGCGTAGGACACCCGGTCGAACACACGGAAAACGAAAAGCAGCCCGTTGCGGGCGTCCGGCAACTGGTAAGTGCTGGCATCGCCCTTGTAGCGGTTGGTTATTTCGGCACCCGCCAGATCGACTGCAAGCACGTGGCCGGACTCCAGTCCGTCGGCCTTGCCGCGGTTGATGACAACCACGGATTGCGGGCCGCCAAAGCTCACCCCGCCGTAGATGGACATCACCTTGGCCTTGATCATTTTTGCCGGCGGGCGCGGGATGTAATTCGGTACGTCCTGTCGCGGCGCGGCCAGCAGCCGGTCGTCGCGGACGACTTCCAGCTTCGAGGTGAGTATCAGGAAGCTCGACGGCAGACCGCCGCTGGTCAGGCGTGCGGTGCCGATGAACACGGCTTCGTGGCCGAGCGTTTCCCTGGTGTCGGGGTCGACCAGCGCCTCGCCCGGGCGGAACAGCTGCCAGATCCTTTGCTGAGCGTTAACCTGTGTGGTGTAGATGGTGTCGCCGGCACCGGCGATCACGCGGTCACCCTGCAGCGCGACGACTCGCGGCGCGGCATCCAGTCCGGTGGCTTCGAGCACGCGCGGCTCACTGAGGAAGGGCTCGATGTCCTGCGGCGGGATGGAGGGAATACCCTTGCGCAGCGGCTCGATGTACTCGCGGCGTTCCTCGTGGAGCGTCACCAGCTTGACGCGGGGCTGAGGACCGCTCTTGTCGAGGACAATGACCTGACCCGGATAGATGCGCTGCGGCGCCTTGATTTCGTCTGCGTTCAATTTCCACAATTCACCCCAGCGATAGGGATCCTTGAGGAATTTTGCGGCGATGCCCCACAGGGTGTCGCCGGACGTGACGATATACCGGTCGGGTGCGCCCTCGGCCATTTGCAGCGGCTGTGCCCCCTGAGCCAGGGCAAGAGTGCTTGAAATGCTGATAAGCAGCGCAGATATAATGCGACGCATGGCGTGATCTCCTGGCCGAGTGTCTGTATGGATGGCGAGCCATCCGAGTATCCGCCCGATTCTGCCCGACAATTACCCCAGCATCAATTCCTTCAAGAGCGGTTTCATGGCCCTATTGCAGATATTGCGTTACCCCGACCCCAGGCTGCACAAGAAGGCAGCCCCGATTGAGCAGATCGATGCGCGAATCCGCCAGCTTGCCGCCGACATGGCCGAGACCATGTATGCCGCGCCCGGCATCGGTCTCGCCGCACCGCAGGTGGATCAGCACGTGCGCCTGATCGTGATCGATATTTCCGAAGACCGCTCGCAACTGCAGATCTTCATCAATCCCGAACTGCTGGAAAAATCAGGCGAAGGCGAAGGCGAGGAAGGCTGTCTTTCGGTGCCCGGCATATACGACACCGTGAAGCGCGCCAGCCACGTCAGGGTGCGCGCCCTCGGGCTCGACGGCCGGCCCTTCGAACTGGAGACCGACGATCTGCTCGCGGTGTGTATCCAGCACGAAATGGATCATCTCGAAGGCAAGGTGTTCGTCCAATACCTGTCGCGGCTCAAGCAGGCGCGGATCAAGAGCAAGCTGGTCAAGCAGGCGCGGGAGACCTTCTAGATGAAGCTGACTTTCGCCGGCACACCCGAATTCGCGGCGCGGGCCCTTGAGGCCCTGCTGGCGGCGGGGCACGAGGTGGTGCTGGTGCTGACCCAGCCTGACCGGCCGGCCGGCCGCGGCATGCTGCTGCAGGCCTCTGCGGTGAAGAAAGTGGCACTGGCCCACGGCATCCCGGTATTCCAGCCCGAGCGCCTCAAGGATCCGGCGACGCATGAGCCGATCCGCGCCGCCTGCAGCGGGCAGGGCGCCGAACTGATGGTGGTGGCGGCCTACGGCCTGATCCTGCCGCAAGCCGTGCTCGACCTGCCGCGCCGCGGCTGCATCAATATCCATGCCTCGCTCCTGCCGCGCTGGCGCGGCGCGGCACCGATCCACCGCGCCGTCGAGGCGGGCGATGCGCAAACCGGCATCACCATCATGCAGATGGAAGCCGGGCTGGATACCGGACCGATGCTGCTGGCCGAGGCCATCGCCATCGGCGAGCAGGACACCACGGGTAGCCTGCATGACCGGCTGGCCCGGCTCGGCGGCAAACTGGTGGTCGAGGCGCTGGCGCGCATTGACGCCCTCGTTCCGCTGCCACAGCCCGAGGCCGGGGTCACCTACGCCGGCAAGATCGACAAGGCCGAGGCGCGGCTGGAGTGGACACGCTCCGCCACCGATCTGGCGCGCACGCTGCGCGCCTTCAATCCTTTTCCCGGCGCCACAGCCACCCTCGCCGGCGAACCGGTCAAGGCCTGGCGCGGCGAGGTGGTGGCCGCCGCCGGCAGACCCGGTCAGATCCTTGCCGCCGACAGCTCGGGCATCGTCGTGGCCTGCGGCGAAGGCGCGCTGCGTCTCACCGAACTGCAGAAGCCCGGCGGGCGCCGTGTCAGCGCCGCCGACTTTCTTAACGGCAGCGCCCTGCGGCCGGACTGACCGGTGCCTGAGCAGAGGCGTAGACGCCTGCCTGCAGACTGCTCATGACCGCCCAGGACATGCTTTTTCCGGCAGCACCGGCGACAAGCCACGCCGGCCCGGTGCCGGCCAGGCCGCCGGTCGTCGGCGGGCGCGTCGAATTGCAGCTGCTGACGACGCTGAAGTGCAACCTGAAATGCACCTATTGCTCGCTCGGCGTCGGCGAGGTTCTCGGCTCGCAGACCGAACTCGGCTACGACATCGAACAACTCGCCGCTTTCGTCGACCGCCATCTCTCCGGCAAGGAAGTCTATGTCACCTTTTACGGCGGCGAGCCGACGCTCAACAAGCGCCTGATGTTCGACGTCATGAAGCGCTTCCCCGCATTCCGCTATCAGCTGCAGACCAACGGCACCCTGCTCCACAGGATGCCGCAGTGGGTGCTGGCGCGGCTGTCGAATGTCCTGGTATCCATCGACGGCGGCGAGGAAATCACCGACGCCTATCGCGGACGCGGCATCTGGAGCAGCGTCATGCGCAATGTGCGCAACATCCGCGACCGTGTCGGCGGCACGCTGACGGCGCGGGTCACCTGGAGCAATCCGCAGACCAGCTTCGAGGAGCTTGACGGTCTGGCCGAAAGCTTCGATTACCTCTATTGGCAGTTTGTTGCCGACGAAATGTATCAGGGGGATTCGGTCGAGCGGCGCAAGCTCGTGCTGGTGCAACTGATCGACAAGTTCTTTTCGCGCAGCGATGTGCTGTATCCGCTGGTACCGCTGATGGGCATAGTGCGCAACAAGCTGCTGCCGAATCGCGCCCTCGAGTTGTACGCCGGACAGACCCAGTGCCGGGTATCGACGCACCTGCTCAATGTGATGCCGAACGGACAGATATTTCCCTGTCCCGACATGATGTACGTGCCGGCGATGCAAATGGGCGAGATTCAGGGCAACTGGCTGCGGGCGAGCCCCCTCCAGCCGCATGCCGACATGCCCTGCGAAGGCTGCGAGGCGCTGCCATGGTGTCGCCGCAACTGCATGAAAAACCTGCATCTGGCCTATGTGAACAAGGACGAGCGTTATCGCCGCAATGTCGTCGAGCCGATCTGCGAGCTGCTGCGTTTCATCGGCCGCGAAATCGACCGGCACGATCCCCGTGCCTGGTTTGCGCGCCTGCCGCTCCCCTTGCGCCAGCGCCTGCTCGACGCCGAGGTCTACGAATACGTGGAAATCATGCCGTGAGCAAACCCGTCTGACGGGACGGCGCCACCGGGCAACGCGGAGAAGGCGAGCAGAAGCGGCGGGCGGACTGGTATTCTTGGCCGATGCGAATGCTCCCTCCCCTTGCCGAGTCCCTGCACGCCGCAGCCGGCCTGATTGCCGAAGTGCTTGCCGGGCGCAGTTTCGATGCCGCCCTGGCGCGCGCCGCCCTGCCCGGCGCGTTGCGCGCCGCGACCATGGATCTGGCCTATACGGCCCTGCGCGCCTGCGGTCGCGGCGATTTTCTGCTCGGCCTGCTGCTGCAGCGACCCCTCGCCGACAAGTCCGTGCGCGGCCTGCTGCTGGCAGCGCTGGCGCGCCTCGAAGCGCGGCCGGAGGAAGCGCATACCACGGTGGATCAGGCGGTGAGCGCCGCCGCGCAACTGGCCCGGGGGCAGTTCAAGGGCCTGGTGAATGGCGTGCTGCGCAATTTCCTGCGCCGGCGCGAAGCCTTGCTGGCCACGGCCGATGCCGATCCGGTGGCACGCTGGCGGCATCCGGCCTGGTGGATCGCCAGAGTGCAGCAGGATCATCCGGCACACTGGGAAAGCGTCCTCGCCGCCGGCAATACCCATCCGCCGCTGTGCCTGCGCGTCAACCGGCGCCGCACCACCGGCGCCGGTTGCCTGGCAGAACTCCAGGCTGCCGGCATCGCCGCGCGTGCGCTCGACGATGCGGCGATCCTGATCGAAAAACCGGTGGCGGTGGAGCGCATTCCGGGCTTCGCCGCGGGCCTGTGCTCGGTGCAGGACTGGGGCGCGCAGGCGGCAGCCGGCCGGCTTGATGTGGAGGACGGCATGCGCGTGCTGGATGCCTGCGCCGCGCCCGGCGGCAAGGCGGCGCACTTGCTGGAAAGCGCGAACATCGATCTCACCGCACTCGACGCCGATGCCCTGCGCGCTGCGCGCATCAGCGCCAACCTTGAGCGACTGGGGCTGGCGGCGACGGTCAAGGTGGCCGATGCGCGCGCCATCGATACCTGGTGGGATGGCCGTGCCTATGACCGCATACTGGCCGACGTGCCCTGTTCGGCCTCCGGTGTGGTGCGCCGCCACCCCGATGCGAAGTGGTTGCGGCGCGATTCGGACATTGCCGGATTCGTCGCCACGCAACAGGCCATTGTCGACGCCCTGTGGCTAACTCTGGCGGCAGGTGGCAAAATGCTCTATGCCACCTGCTCGGTGTTTGCGGAAGAGAATGACCGTCAGGTAGAAGCCTTCGTCGGCCGCCATGCCGATGCCCGCTTCGTGCCGATCCTGCGTGCAACAACCCGTGATGCACAACTGCAACATTTACCCGATGCCGAACATGACGGCTTTTATTACGCGCTGCTGCAAAAGGATTGAGGCTGCATTGCTGGCATTGCTGCTGCTGACGGCGGTCGCGGCGCAGGCCGGCAGCATCGAACCGAAGCGCGCCGCGCTGACCCCCGGCGAGGACGGGTATACGCTTTCCGCCGAATTTGCGGTCGACCTCGGCAACCGGCTGGAAGACGCCGTGGCGCGGGGCGTCCCGCTCTATTTCAATCTCGAATTCGTGCTCGTGCGCAGCCGCAAGTACTGGGTCAATGAGCATGTCATCACGCGCAGCCTGGCCTACCGCCTGGCCTACAGCAGCCTGACGCGCCAATACCGGCTGACCACCGGCAGCCTGCACCAGAACTTCGGCAGCCTGGAGGAGGCGCTGCGCGTGGTCGGCCGCATCGGGGCGCTGCCGGTACTCGAACGGGACGCCCTGAAGAACGGCGAACACTACGAGGCGGCGGTGCGCCTGGCGCTCGACCGCAGCCAGCTGCCCAAACCCTTCCAGGTCGATGCGATCATGGATCGCGATCTGCAGGTGGATGCCAAAGTGCTGCGCTGGCAATTCGTCGCCCCCTTGGTGTCGCCATGAGGGTTGCCCTCGCGGTGGTTGCCGCGTTCGGTGCCATCCTGCTCTTCCTGCTGGCTTCGGCTTCCGCCAATACCGCGCTGTTTGCGGCGAACTATCCCTGGCTGCTGGCGATCAACGGCATCGCTGCCATCGCACTGCTGGTGCTGGTCGGACTCCAGTTGCGGCGCCTGCGCCGCGATTTCAGGAGCGGCGTGTTCGGCTCGCGCCTGAAATCGCGCCTGCTGCTGATGCTGTCATTGATGGCCGTGCTGCCCGGCGCGCTGGTGTATGGCGTCTCGATGCAATTCGCGGTGAAGAGCATCGATTCGTGGTTCGACGTGCGCGTCGATGCGGCGCTGGAAGGCGGCCTCAATCTCGGCCGCAGCGTGCTCGATACCCTGCAGGCCGAGTTGCTGGCCAAGACCCGCGATGCGGCGCTCGATCTGGGCGACGATTCCTTCGTCAGCCCGAGCCGGCTGAACCGGCTGCGCGAAAAAGCCGGGGTCCAGACCGCGACCTTGCTGACCTTGTCCGGCAAGGTGCTGGGCAGCAGTTCGGCGGAGATGGGCAGCCTGATGCCTTCGGTGCCGGCGCCCGCTCAGCTGCGCATTGCGCGCGGCGGGCGCGGGCTGGCGCTGATCGGCGACGGCGACGGCGGCGGCCTGATGGTGCGTGCCCTGGCGCCCGTGGCCAGCAGCGGCCTCAATCTCGATCCGCGGATTCTGCAATTGACGCTGGCGGTGCCGGCATCGATTGCCAGGAGCGCCGAAAGCGTCGAGGCGGCGCACCGCGACTACCAGGAACTGCAGCTCGGGCGTGTCGGCCTGAAGCGCATCTACACCCTGACGCTGACGCTGGCGCTGCTGCTGGCGCTGTTCGCGGCGATTGCCCTGGCTTTCTTTCTCGCCGAGCGCCTGGCGCGGCCGCTGCTGATCCTGGCCGAAGGCACCCGGGCGGTGGCAGCCGGCGACTTCACGCCGCGCGCCACGGTGGCGGCATCCGACGAACTGGGCGTGCTGACCCATTCCTTCAACAGCATGACGCATCAACTGGGAGAGGCGCGCGCGCAGGCCGAACACCATCGCCAGGAGACGGAGACGGCGCAGGCCTACCTCGAATCGGTGCTGGCGAATCTGTCCGCCGGTGTGCTGGCCTTCGATCTGCGCTTCCGCCTGCGGGCCTCGAATCGCGGCGCGCTGGCGATTCTCGGCGACGATCTGGCCGGCTTTGAAGATCTGCGCCTGTCCGACTGGCCGCGCCACGAGACGCTGGCCGCAGCCATTGTTGACGGCTTTGCCAAGCGCGGCGCCGAATGGCAGGAGCAACTCGAAATCGCGCGCCCGGATGGCATGCCGCAGGCGCTGTTGGTGCGCGGCACGGCCCTGCCGGCTGCCGGCGGCGGCGGCTACGTGGTGGTATTCGACGACATCACGCGGCTCATCGCGGCGCAGCGTTCCGCCGCCTGGGGCGAGGTGGCGCAGCGCCTGGCGCACGAGATCAAGAATCCGCTGACGCCGATCCAGCTCTCCGCCGAGCGGCTGCAGATCAAGCTGGCGGGCGAACTGACGGGGCCCGCGCGGGAATTGCTGGACCGCGCCACGCAGACCATCGTCAGTCAGGTCGAGGCGATGAAAAACATGGTCAACGACTTCCGCGACTACGCCCGCACGCCGCTGCCGCAACTGGCCGCAGTCGACCTGCAGGCGCTGCTCGGCGAGGTACTGGGGCTTTACGAAACTTCGCGTGCGGCGATCGCCGCACCCTCAGCGCCGGCCCCGCTCCTGCCGCCGGTGCTGGTCGATGCCAACCAGTTGCGCCAGGTGTTGCACAATGTGCTGACCAACGCTCAGGACGCTCTGGCCGACACCGTGCAGCCGTGCATCACGATCGCCACGGCACTGGACGGAGCGCGCGTGAGACTGACCATCAAGGACAATGGCCCGGGCTTTCCGCCGCAAATCCTGTCGCGCGCCTTCGAGCCCTATGTCACAACCAAGTCCAAAGGCACCGGGCTGGGGCTGGCAATCGTGAAGAAGATCGTGGATGACCACGGCGGCGAGATCCGCCTGGCGAACAATCATGGTGGCGAGGTAAGCATCTGGCTGCCGCTTGCGGCAAAGGGAGTCTAGGGAAATGCCGAAGATACTGGTGGTCGACGACGAAGTCGGGATACGCGAACTGCTCTCGGAGATTCTGCGCGACGAAGGTCATGACGTTCAGCTGGCGGAAAACGCCGCGGCGGCGCGCGCGGCGCGGGAGGCCGGACGCCCCGACCTGGTTCTGCTCGACATCTGGATGCCCGATACCGATGGCATCACCTTGCTCAAGGAATGGGCCGGCAACGGCCAGCTCAACATGCCGGTGGTGATGATGTCCGGCCATGCCACCATCGACACCGCGGTGGAAGCGACGCGGATCGGCGCACTGGATTTCCTGGAAAAGCCGATCGGCATGCAGAAGCTGCTGGCGGCGGTGAAGAAGGCGCTCGAGCGCGGCGCCCGCCATGCCGGCGGCGGCCTCTCGCTGGGCGCCTTTGCCCGCCCCGGCCCCTTGCGCGATCTCAAGCGGCGCCTGGATCAGGTGCTGGCCAAGAGCCCGATGCTGCTGCTGCGCGCTGCACCGGGCGGCATTGTTGAACTGGTGGCGCGTACCGCACAGGTCGCCGGCAAGCCCTGGATCGATCTGGGCGGCGATTCCAATCCGCTGAGTCTCGAAGTGCTGCAACGAGCCACGGGAGGCGTGCTGTGGTGCGAGGAACTGGCGCGTCTGACGCGCCTGCAGCAGAAGAACCTGATGTTCGCCGCCGAACGTCTCGACCGCTACAGCCTGCGCCTGGTGGCGGCCACCATACACAGCAGCGCGGAGCTGGTGGCGATGGGATGGGAAGACACCGCCCTGCTGCGCCTGTTCGAAACCGGGCTGGGGGTGCCGAGCCTGGCCGAACTGAAGGACGAAGTGCCGGACATCGCGGCGCATCTTCTGACGCAGTTGATGGAAAACGACGAGATTCCGCTGCGGCGTTTTTCCAGCGCCGCGCTCAACGCCCTGCGCCAGCATGCATGGAGCGGCGGCTATGCCGAGTTGAGGGGCGCGGTGAAATCGCTGGCGCTGGCCAGTCTGGGTGAGGAAATCGGCGAAGACGAGGCGCTGCAGTTGCTGGCGCCGGCGGGCGAACCCGGGCTGGCGCCGGCGCGCCTGGCACCGGAAGTGATCGAGCTGCCGCTGCGCGAGGCGCGTGAAGCCTTCGAGCGCATGTACTTCGAGTACCACCTGGCCAGGGACGGCGGCAACATGACGCGCCTGGCGGAAAAAACCGGGCTGGAGCGGACCCATCTGTATCGCAAGCTGAAAGACCTCGGACTGCGCTAGCCGCTGCCGCCTCCTCCGTGGTGATCATTCGACATCAAGGACACCGATGAAAATAATCATTCTCGGCGCCGGCCAGGTCGGCGCCTCCGTCGCCGAGGCGCTGGCCTCGGAAGCCAACGACATCACGGTGGTCGATCAAAGCAGCCAGTGCCTGGCGCAGCTTGCCGACCGGATGGATGTGCGCACCGTGACCGGCAATGCGGCGCTGCCTTCGGTGCTCAAGGATGCCGGCATCGAAGATGCCGAAATGCTGGTCGCCGTGACGCAGTCGGACCAGACCAATCTGGTCGCCTGCAAGATTGCGCGCGGCATGTTCAATGTGCCGACACGCGTGGCGCGACTGCGCGGCGCCGACTTCCTCACGGACGAGAAGCTGCTGGCCGACGACATGTTCAGCGTCAGTCACGCGATCTGCCCCGAGCAGGAGGTCACCGACTACATTGCGCATCTGATCGAGTTTCCCGAGGCGCTGCAGGTTCTCGAGTTTGCCGGCGGCAGCGTTACGCTGGTCTGCGTGCGGGCCTATGAGGGCGGCCTGCTGGTGGGCAAGACCATCAACACCATGAAAGACCATCTGGGGTCGGCCGTCGAAGCGCGTATCGCCGCCATCTTCCGCGACTTGCGGCCGGTCGACCCGCGCGGCGATACGGTGATCGAGGCCGGCGACGAGGTTTTCCTGCTGGCGGCGACACGCTTCATCCGCCCCGTCCTGCGCGAGCTGCGACGCATGCAGGAACCGGTGAAGCGGGTCATGATCGCCGGTGGCGGCAATATCGGCGCACGCGTTGCCGCCGCGCTGGAAGCCGACCATGAGGTCAAGATCATCGAGCGCGACCCGCGCCGCGCCGAGACCATTGCCGTGCGCCTGGCGGGAACCCTGGTGCTGTGCGCCGAAGCCACCGACGAGAAAGTGCTGGCGCAGGAGAACATCGACGAGATGGACATGTTTCTCGCCCTGACCAACGACGACGAGAACAACATCATGGCCGCTTCGCTGGCCAAAAGGCTGGGCTGCAAGCGCGTGCTGGCGCTGATCAACCGCCGCGCCTACGCCGACATGGTGCAGGGCGGGCCGATCGACATCGGCCTGTCGCCGGCGCAAATCTCCATCGGTTCGCTGCTGGCCTACGTCCGGCGCGGCGATGTGGAGCGGGTGCACAGCCTGCGCCGCGGTGCGGCCGAGGCTCTGGAGCTGGTGGTGCATGGCGACCGCGCGACGTCGAAGGTGGTCGGCCGCCGCATCGACGAGCTGCCGGTGATCAAGGGCGCACGCATCGGCGCCATCGTCCGCCGCGGCAGGCAGACCAGTGTCGTGCGACTCGAAGGCTTCCTGGTCGACCAGCTTTTCGACGAGGTGGTGATACCCCATCACGACACGGTGATCGAGGCGGGCGATCACGTGGTTGTGTTTTGCATCCGCAAGCAGCTGGTGGCGCAGGTCGAAAAACTGTTTCAGGTCAGCGCCGGCTTCTTCTGATGTTTTACCGCCTGCTCCCGGTCAGTCACGTTCTCGGCGGGATGCTGATGTTTTTCAGCGTCACCTACCTGATGCCCATTGCCAGCTCGATGATCTACGACGACGGCACCCTGATCGATTTCGTCGATGCGATGACCATGTCGTTTTCCGCCGGTTTCCTGCTCTGGTTCAGCACGCGCCGGCACAAGCGCGAACTGAAGCCGCGCGACGGCTTTCTGCTGGTGACGCTGGCCTGGGTGCTGATGGCCGCCATCGCCACCCTGCCGCTGCTGCTGGTGATCGACGGTCTGTCCTTCACCGATGCTTTTTTCGAGACCATGTCGGGGCTGACCACGACCGGCGCCACGGTACTTTCCGGACTCGACAAGCTGCCGCCGTCGATCAACATCTGGCGCCATGAGCTGAACTGGGTAGGCGGCATGGGCATCATCGTCCTGGCGGTGGCGATCCTGCCCTTGCTCGGCGTAGGCGGCATGCAGCTCTACAAGGCCGAGACTACCGGGGTGATGAAGGATTCCAAACTCACCGCGCGCATCGCCGATACGGCCAAGGCCTTGTGGCTGGTGTATTTCGTCATCACGGTGGCCTGCATCCTTTCGCTCAGGGTGGTCGGCATGAACTGGCTGGACGCGATATGCCACGCTTTCGCGGCAATGGGCCTGGGCGGATTTTCGACCTATGACGACAGCGTGGGACATTTCGATTCGCCGGCCATCGAGGCGGTGCTGATCTTCTTCATGATGGTCGCCGGGATGAACTTCGCCACCCACTTTGTCGCCTGGCGCGGACGTTCGCTGCGTGCCTACTGGATGGATGCCGAAGCCAAGGCCTTCGTCGCCCTGGTCGCCGCCAGCACCCTGGTCTGCTCCGTGTATCTCACCGTGCTCGGCACCTACCCCGGATTCCTCACCGCGCTGCGCCACGTCGCCTTCAACCTGGTTTCGATCGCCACCGATTGCGGCTTTGCCAGCCAGGACTACGACAAGTGGCCGATCTTCGTTCCGCTGTGGATGCTGTTCCTGTCCTGCGTCGCGGTGAGCTCCGGCTCCACCGGCGGCGGCATCAAGATGATCCGCACGCTGATCCTGGCGCAGCAGGGCCTGATCGAACTCAAACGCCTGGTGCATCCCAATCTGGTGGCACCGCTGCGCGTGGGCGGCGCCGCCATCCCGCAACAGATTGCCGGCGCAGTCCTCGGCTTCATTTTTCTGTACATTCTGGCCGTCGGCGAACTGAGCTTTTTCCTGGTTGCCAGCGGCCTCGATTTCACCTCCTCGATAACCGCCATCGTGGCCTGCATCAACAACGCCGGCCCCGGCCTCAATGTCGTCGGCCCGGCACAGAACTATGGCGTGCTGACGGACTTCCAGACCTGGGTGTGCACCTTCGCCATGCTGCTCGGGCGACTCGAGGTGCTCTCGGTCTTCGTGTTGTTCACGCCGGCCTTCTGGCGCCGCTGATCGGCGGTCCGGAGCCGGGCAGCGGAAGACAGTCATATGTGCGGCACGAAGTGCCGGTAAAATCCGGTCTTTGCCTCGCTGGACTGCCCTTCATGTCATCCTCGGCCCGCCCCAAGAACGATACCTTCCTGCGCGCACTGCTGCGTCAGCCCGTCGACTACACCCCCGTCTGGCTCATGCGCCAGGCCGGGCGCTACCTGCCCGAGTACAACGAAACGCGCCGCCGCGCCGGCAGTTTCCTGCAGTTGTGCAAGAACCCGCAACTTGCCTGCGAAGTCACCCTGCAACCGCTGGCGCGTTTCGAGCTCGATGCCGCGATCCTGTTTTCCGACATCCTCACCGTGCCCGACGCCATGGGCCTCGGCTTGTATTTTGCCGAAGGCGAGGGACCGAAGTTCGAGCGTCCCTTGCGCGAGGAATGGGCGATTCGCGACCTGACCGTTCCCGATCCCAATGTGCACCTGCGCTATGTGATGGATGCCGTGGCCGAAATCCGTCGTGCGCTGGACGGCTCGGTGCCGCTGATCGGCTTTTCCGGCAGCCCGTGGACGCTGGCCAGCTACATGGTGGAAGGCGGTTCGGGTTCGGCGAGCGACTACCGCACCATCAAGACCATGCTTTACGACCGCCCCGACCTCTTGCATCACATCCTGAAGGTGACGGCGATGGCTGTCACCGATTACCTCAACGCCCAGATCGAGTCGGGCGCCCAGGCCGTGATGATTTTCGATTCCTGGGGCGGAGTGCTGTCGCACGCGGCCTATCGCGAATTCTCGCTGGGCTACATGCAGAGCATCATGGCCGGACTGAAGCGAAGCCATGATGGCGAGCGCATCCCCTGCATCGTGTTCACCAAGGGCGGCGGCCAATGGCTGGAGGCGATTGCGGATATCGGCTGCGATGCTGTGGGTCTCGACTGGACCACCGATCTGGGCGAAGCGCGGCGGCGTATAGGCCATCGCGTTGCCTTGCAAGGCAACCTGGATCCGATGGCCTTGTTTGCCTCCCCGGAAAAAGTTGCGGCGGAAGCGCGGCGTGTGCTTGACAGTTTCGGCGCCGCCGATGGAAATAATTGCGGCGGCCACATCTTCAATCTCGGTCATGGCATTTCCCAATTTACCCCGCCCGAGAACGTCAAGATTCTGGTTGACACCGTGCACAGCCACAGCCGGCGCGGTTCCGCGCCGGGCTGATTGGTTCAAGCCTGCGGCGGTGCGGTTCAGGACCCGTACGCCCCTGAAAAAGGCCGCCCGGCAAGGCTCGCCGCGGGGACAAGAAATCGCCTTCTGCTGTTGACTTATTCACAGAATTCCGTAAGACACCGTAGTTTCCGCAAAATCTCCGCGCGTCCCTTCCGTACAGCAATAACCTATTGTTTTTAAACAATGTTATTTTGTTCAAATATTGCACATCCATTGAAATGGCCTTGCCGGGCGGCTACTTAGGCGCTGCGGACGAGGCTTACTCACAAAGTTATCCACAGATTTTGTGGGTAAGCATTTTTCCCTTCTGCAGCAATCGCTTGAGGGTCTATGTCAATACTTTTTCGAGCATTGGCCGGCAAGCGTCTGAGCCGGCATGAACATCGTTCGCGTAGCCCTGGATGTGCCGGTACCGAGACTTTTTGATTATCTCGCCGCCGACTCTGACCAAAGCGATATCGGGCGGCGGGTGATCGTTCCTTTCGGCAAGGCTTCACGCAGCGGAGTGATAGTTTCGCTGGCGACGGCGAGCGAACACGACAAGCTGAAAGCGGTTACCACGATCCTGCGCGACATGCCTGCGCTGCCCGCCGAGTGGCTGGCCTTGTGTGAATTCTGCTCGCGTTACTATCAAGCCCCGCTGGGTGAAGTCACCTCGTTCGCCCTGCCGCCGCTGCTGCGACGCGGCAAGCTGCCGCGCGCCGGGAAGACGGCGGCAGCTGCCGGGCCGGTCGCCGCGCCTGACTTGCCGGAGTTGATGACGACGCAGCAGGCAGCGGTGGACGCCATATCCGGCACGGCAGGTTTTCACACGATGCTGCTGCACGGTGTAACCGGCAGCGGCAAGACCGAGGTCTATCTGCGCGCCATCGATGCGGTGCTGGCCCGCGGCGGCCAGGCGCTGATGCTGGTGCCGGAAATCGCGCTGACGCCGCAGCTGGAAGGCCGTGTCGCGGCGCGCTTCCCCGGCGCTCACATCGTCTGCGCCAACAGCGGCATGGCTGATGCGGCGCGCGCGCGGGGCTTTCTCGATGCCCTCGCCGGGCGCGCCGACATCGTGCTCGGTACCCGGCTCGCGGTATTCATTCCGCTGCCGCGGCTGCAACTGATCGTCGTCGATGAGGAGCACGACGCCTCCTTCAAGCAACAGGAAGGACTGCGCTATTCGGCGCGCGATATCGCGGTCTGGCGCGCCCATCAACTGAACATTCCCATCGTTCTGGGCTCGGCGACACCTTCGCTGGAAAGCTTCCATCACGCCAGCACGGGACGTTACGAAATGCTGGAGCTGCCCGAGCGCGCCGTAGCCGAGGCCATGCCGGTAGTGCGCATCGTGGACACCCGGCGTGAGAAATTGCAGGAAGGCCTGTCGGCAGACCTGCTCGCCGGCCTGCAACAGCGGCTGGAACGCGGTGAGCAGAGCCTGGTCTTCCTCAATCGCCGCGGCTATGCGCCGGTGCTGGCCTGCCCGCCCTGCGGCTGGATTTCGCATTGCCTGCGCTGCGCCGCCAATCTCGTTGTGCATCTCGCCGACCGGCGCCTGCGCTGCCACCATTGCGGCTTCGAGGCGGCCATCCCGCGCGCCTGCCCCGATTGCGGCAACGTCGACCTGCTGCCCTTCGGGCGCGGCACGCAACGCCTCGAAACCATGCTCGTCGAGCGTTTTCCCGAGGCCCGCGTGCTGCGCATCGACCGCGATTCGGCGAGCACGCCGAAAAAGTGGCAGGCGCTGCTGGCGACCATCCATGCCGGTGGCGCCGACATCCTGGTCGGCACCCAGATGATGGCCAAGGGCCACGACTTCCCGCTGCTGACGCTGGTCGGCGCGGTCGGCGCCGATGCCGCGTTGTTCGCCGCCGACTTCCGCGCCCCGGAGCGGCTCTTCGCCCAGCTCATGCAGGTCGGCGGCCGCAGCGGCCGTGCCGAGCTGCCCGGCGAGGTGCTGATCCAGACCGAATATCCCGATCATCCGCTATACCGGGCGCTGGTCGATCACGACTATGTGCGCTTCGCCCGCGCGCAGCTCGACGAGCGCCGTATCGCCGGCTTCCCGCCCTTCAGCTTTCAAGCCATGCTGCGCGCCGAAGCCAGGAACATCGAGCAGTCTCTGGCTTTTCTGATCGAGGCGCGCAGTGCCGGCGAGGCGCTGGCCGACGGTGTCACGCTCTACGACGCGGTGCCGATGCGCATGCAGCGCCTGATGACGCTGGAACGCGGCCAGTTGCTGGTCGAATCCTCAAGCCGTCCGGCCCTGCAGACATTTCTTGCAACGTGGATGGAACAGATTTATGCGCTGAAAATGCCGGCCGGCCTGCGCTGGCATCTGGACGTTGATCCGCAGGAGTTCTAGCGGCGTTTAAGAAACCACAGCCAGCTTGCCGTTTGAGCCGCCAGCAGACCGCCAAAAGTCATCTGGTAGGCGATGCGCGGTGCGTATCCGCTGGCCTGCAAGGCATCCACCACCGCGCCAAACCCCCATTGGATGCCAAAGGCGCCTGCGAAGAGCATCAGATTCAATGCCGTGTTTACGCGGCCGGCCAGCGTTGCGGCGTAGTGCCTTTGCAGCAGTGCGTAGGCCAGATTGCCGACCGAGAAGACCAGTCCGAAAATGAACCACAGCGGTTCGCTGGGCTTAGCGCCGAGCACGATCAGCAGGATGGCGAGCAGCCCCAGTCCCATGCCGACTTGAAGCAGTCTTTGGGCCGATATGCCTCGTCTTGCCAGCGGCGCGACGCCGAAAGCCAGTGCGAGAAAACCGGTCAGCATGCCGCTGCCCATCAGCAGCAGATGGGCAGCGGCCGCACTGCGCTCGAGACCGGAGAAGTTCATCAGCCAGGGTATCGCCCATAGTCCCTGCAGCGCCATGAAGCCGCCGACGATCAGGGCTGTTTGCGGCGCGTAACGCCAGAAAACGCGGCTGGTCAATATCTCGACCAGGCCGGCAATCTGGCTGCGCAGCGGTTCGGCCGGGCCGCTGCCCGTCTTGTCCGGTGTGCTGAAGACCCCGGCGGCAACCGCCAGGCCGGCAACCGCCAGCGCGTAAAACACCGCACGCCAGCCGAAAACGGGAACCGCCCAGGACAGCGGCGTCGAAGCCGTCAATGCGCCGAGGCCGCCCGCGGCCATGATGGCGGCATTGAGCGAGGCCTGGCGTTCGACGCCGAACCACTGGCTGGAAGACTTGAAGGAGGCCATCAGGCACGATGAGACGCCGAGCCCGATGAGCGCCCTCGCCATCGCCAGTTCGGTCAGCGTAGTGCCGGTGGCGAACCAGGCGCAGCCGGCGGCGGCGATCAGCAGCAGGAAGGCTTCGACGCGGCGCGCGCCGTAGCGGTCCAGCGCCAGGCCGAGCGGCAGCTGCGCGGCGCTGAAGGCGATCAGATAGGCGCTGGTCAGCAGGCCCAGGTCGGCCGCCGATACGCCCAGTTCGCGCGTCAGTTCCGGTGCGATGACGGCATTGACGTTGCGCAGGAAGTAGGAAAAAAAGTAGCCCGCGGCGAAGGGCAGGAAGACGCGCAGCCAGAGGTTCACGCGGCGCCCCCGTTTTCGCGAAGCCACTGCATGCGGCTGCGGATCTTGCCGACCCAGTCCGGTGCCAGGCCGGGCGCGGCGGCGAGCATTTCCAGCACCGACAGCGCCGGACGCTGCGCACGCAGGCTGCGATTGAAGTGCGCCAGGCTGACTGCGCCCTGCGGCCGTTCGACATGGATCAGGGCATCGCCCGCAGCGCATTCGCCCGACGCCAGGACGCGGAAATACCAGCCGGCGAGGCCGTGCGCGGCGACGAAGGCGGCCACGCCTTCGACCCCGCAGCGGGCGTCGATCTTCCAGCAGGGCGTGCGCGGCTGGGCGATCTGCAGGCGTGTCGAACCGAGCGCGAAAATGTCGCCGATGCAGGCCTGTTCTTCCGTGATCCCGTGCGTCGATAGGTTCTCGCCGAGGCCGCCGGGCTCCAGGTGGCGCGCTTCGGGAAAGGCCGCCGCCAGTCGCGCGTGGTGCTCGGCGGGAAACAGGTGCACCGCCTTCTCGCCGCCGCCATGGGCGCCCGGGTCGGCATGCTCGTCGCCGGCAAGGCCCGCGGCACCGATCACGCAAGGACCGGCGAGCGGCCCCTTGGCGATTGCGCTGGCGCGGCTCCCGCCCGGCAGGACGCCGACCCGGCCGGCGAAGACGCCGGTAACGATCACCGCAGCGATCAGGGCCATAGCCACGCCGCGCCGCGCACGCCGGAAGAGTCGCCGTGCTTGTGCTTGAGCAGTCTGGTCGCCACCTGGTCGGAGAACACGTGTTCGCTCCACAGCCGCGGCACGTTCCGGTAGAGACGGTCGATGTTGGAAAGCCCGCCGCCGAGCACGATCACCTCCGGGTCGAGGATGTTGATGACCTGTGCCAGTGCGCGAGCGAGGCGGGCTTCGTAGCGCTGCAGAGTGGCCTCGCAGTCCGCGTTGCCGGCGGCGGCGATGGCTTCGGCGGACAGCGTCATGCCGGTGGCGCGATGATGGTCCGCCGCGAGGCCGGGACCCGAGAGGTAGACTTCGACGCAGCCGCGGCGGCCGCAATAGCACGCCTCTGCAGAGTATTCACCCGGCATCGGGTTGTGGCCCCACTCGCCGGCGATGCCATTGATGCCCGCCAGCACCTTGCCGTCGATGACGATGCCGCCGCCGACACCGGTGCCGAGGATGACGCCGAACACCGCGCCCATGCCTGCCGCGGCGCCATCGGCCGCTTCGGACAAGGCAAAGCAGTTGGCATCGTTGGCGATGCGCACTTCGCGCTGCAGACGCTGCTGCAGGTCGTGCCGCAGCGGCTTGCCGATCAGGCAGGTCGAGTTGGCATTCTTGATCAGCCCGCCGCTGCGCGATTCCGCGCCGGGAATGCCGACACCCACGCTGCCGCGGCTGCCGGTTTCTCGCTCCGCCGCCTCGACCAGAGCCGCAACCGCCATCAGCGTCGCCGCGTAGTCGCCCTGCGGCGTCGGTACGCGTTCGCGCAACAACTCCCGGCCATCGTCGCCCAGTGCGACGATTTCAATCTTGCTGCCGCCGAGATCCACGCCGAGACGCATCAGATGCCGCCCCCGCTCATTTGCCGAACAATCCCTTGAGCTTGTCCCTGGCCTTGTCTTCGATCTTGCCCTTGATCTCCTGCTTCTTCTCC